>Ga0207780_1000509_pt1 | contig 10689 bp, 10 predicted proteins | sample LuqExpMetageno45_FD_187803 | JGI IMG/M metagenome (GOLD analysis project Ga0207780, IMG submission 187803) | Tropical forest soil microbial communities from Luquillo Experimental Forest, Puerto Rico - Sample 45 (SPAdes) | ecosystem: Environmental > Terrestrial > Soil > Tropical forest ...
AAGCCAGCCACTCGAAACGCATTCGGGCATGGGCATCTCGGCAGGAAGCGATTGGAGGTCGGCATGGCGCGCGCGGACTCGCGGACCAAACTCAATCGACGCAATTTCTTGGTAGGCGCGGCGGTGGCCGGCGCAGCCGGCACTGCGACCAACATCGTGCCGCCGGGCGCTGCGGCCAGTCCGGCACCGGCATCACCGATCGATCAGCCGCCCCGCCCATCCGCACTGGCACCGACCGCAAAGATCGCCGCGGCAGAAGTCGCACAGCCGCAGGAAATTAAAGCCGAGACCGGTAAGCCCGGCTCCGACTTCATGGTCGACGTGATCAAAACGCTCGACATCAGATATCTGCCCTGCAATCCGGCTTCAAGTTTCCGCGCCCTGCACGAATCGCTGATCGACTACGGCGGCAACAAGCAGCCCGAGTTTCTGACCTGCATGCACGAAGAGTCCGCCGTCGGCATGGCGCACGGATACTTCAAGGTCGCCGGCAAGCCGCTGCTGACGCTCTGCCATGGCACAGTCGGCCTGCAACATGCGGCCATGGGCATTTACAATGCTTGGTGCGACCGGGTTCCGGTTCTTGTCGTCGGGGGAAACGATGCGGATGCCGCCCATCGTCCGCCGGGCGTGCCGACATTCCACTCGGCGCAGGACATCAACGCGCTCGTGCGGGATTTCACCAAGTGGGATGATACGCCAGTTTCGGTACAGCATTTCGCGCAGTCGTTCGTGCGCATGTACAAGATCGCAACCACGCCGCCGTACGGACCGGTGATGATGTCGCTTGATGCCGGCTTGCAGCAGGAGCCGATCCGCGAGACCGGCGAGAAACTTTATATTCCGCGCTTCGTGCCGAGTTCGCCGCCGCAGGGCGATAGCGGCGCTGTGAAGGAAGCGGCGCGTCTGCTTGCCGATGCCGAGCGTCCGGTCATCGTCGTTGATCGCGCCGCGCGGACTGCCAATGGCATCAATCTTCTCGTCAAGCTCGCGGAGGTCTTGCAGGCGCCGGTCGTCGACCAGGGCGGCCGCATGAATTTTCCGAAGACGCATTACCTCAATCGCCCGCCGAACGTGATCGGACAGGCCGACGTCATCATCGGCATGGAGTTGTCCGACTTCTGGGGCACCGTGAATGCCTACGTCGATAACGGCGAACACGGCATCGGCGTTAACGAAACCAAAATCAAGCCCGGCACAAAGTTGATCAGCATCAACTCGGTCGAGCTCATCACCAAGTCGAACTATCAGGACTTCCAGCGCTTCCAGCCGGTCGATGTATCGATGCCGGCGGATGCCGAAGCGACGCTGCCGGCCTTGATCGAGGCCGTGAAGGCCGCTATTCCCGCCGACCGCAAGGCCGCCATTGCGAAGCGCGGCGAGACGATCCGCAAGGCCTACACCGACGGGCGCGAGAACGTGAGACGCAACGCGGCGATTGCCTGGGATGCCTCGCCCATCAGCACCGCCCGCCTGGTGATGGAGACCTGGGCGCAGATCAAGGATCTCGATTGGTCGCTGGTCGCCTCCGAGGGAAATGTCAGCTTCTGGCCGAACCGGCTGTGGCCGATGGAAAAGCATCACCACTGGCTCGGCCGGTCTGGCGGCTACGGCGTTGGCTATGGTGCGCCGGCCTCGATCGGCGCGGCGCTCGCGAACCGCGATCTCGGCCGCTTCTCTGTGTCCATCCAGTCCGACGGCGACCTGATGTACGCGCCGGGCGTGCTGTGGACGGCGGCGCGACACAAGATCCCGCTGTTGGCGGTCATGCACAACAACCGCGGCTATCATCAGGAAGTAATGCATGTGCAGCGGCTGGCAAATTTCCGCAACCGCGTCGCCTACCTCGGCAACGATCTGGCCCCGCTCGGCACCAGCATCCAGAATCCGGATATCGAATATCACAAAATGGCGGAATCTATGGGCTGGTGGGCGAAGGGACCGATCAAGGATCCGGCAGATCTTACCCCCGCCCTCAAGGAAGCCGTCGCCGTGGTCAAATCGGGCCAGCCGGCTTTGCTGAATGTCTGGACCCAGCCGCGATAGCGCATGATCCCGAAAAGTGGGAAGCGATTTTAGGGAAATATCATGGGCAAGAAAAAAGGGGTGCCGTGATGCGTATTTCGATTCGCGTGGCATTGGCCGGCATCATAGCCGCTCTTGTGTTCGAAAACGCTGCCGCCCTCGCCGCATCGGCCGAGAACGGCAAGACGGCTTACGTCAAACACGGCTGCTGGCAGTGCCACGGTTTCCTCGGGCAAGGTTTGCTTGTGACCAGCAACGGTAAAGTGCTGGCCAATAGTCAGCTGCCGTTCGATGTCTTCAAGAAATTCGTGCGCAGCAGCAACCGGGCGATGCCGCCCTACCGGGAAGCGGTACTGTCCGACGCCGACCTCGCCGACATCTACGCCTATCTGCAGTCGATCTCGAAGCCGCCGGACGTCAAGAGCATCCCGCTACTGACACCTTAGTTCCGATCCCGCCCTTGCGCGTTGACGCGCGCCAGTCGCGTCACTGCCGCGATCACCGCGCCCGCATCCGCGAGGCCCTTGCCGGCGATGTCATGCGCGCTGCCATGGGCAACCGAGGAAAACAGGATCGGCGAGCCAATCGACAGGCCGGCAGTGCGGTTGAATGCAAGCAGCTTGGCGGCGATATGGCCTTGGTCGTGCAGCATCACGATGAAGGCGTCGCAGCCTGTCTTGCGGAACATGGTGTCGGCGCCGAATGGGCCGGTCGCATCGATGCCGTCTGCGGCGGCCTGGTGGATCGCCGGTTCGATGATCTCGATCTCCTCGCGCCCGAACAGGCCCTCTTCGCCGGCATGCGGATTAAGTCCGCTCACGAAGATGCGCGGTTGCGCGATGCCGAGCTTCTTCAGCGCAGTGTCGGTGACGCGGATCACCCGCTCGACATGCTCGCGCGTGATTAGCGCGACCGCTTCGCGCACACTCACGTGCAGCGTGGTGTGCACGATGCGCTTATCGTCGAAGCAAATCATCAGGTAGACGTCGTGTACCGGCGTGCCGGTCTCGCGGGCCACGAACGAGGGATATCCGTCGAAGGCGATGCCGGCGGCGGCGATTGAGCGCTCGGTCTGCGGCGCTGCGACCACCGCGTCGACCTCGCCGGCGAGCGCCGTCTTGATGGCGCGGCTTGCGCTGGCGAGCGATGCACGGCCGTAGGCCGCGTCCACGGTGCCGAACTTGACGGTCACGTTGGCGCCGTCGCTGGTGTCGAGCAGATTGACCGCGCCGTCCGACCAGTCGGCCTCGGTGGCCTTCGTCACCACATGCAGTTTGGGCGACAGGTGAGCAGCATGCGCGTGCATCTCGACCACCGCCGGAACCCCCACCAGCAGTGGCCGGCAGGCGGCGCGGACTCGCATATCGAGGGCGGCTTTGAGCGCGATCTCGGGCCCTATCCCCGCAGGGTCCCCAGTAGCGATGGCGATCCTGGGCAGAGTCATCGTAGTCCCTATAATGGCTGGCGCCTAAAGGTGGCAGAATAACAACCCCGAGGTCGGTCGAACATGCCGAATTACACCGCGCTGGTCACATTGCTGGCAATCGCTCTGTATTTTTACACCGGCCTGCTGGTCGCCAAGGCGCGCGCGAAATTCGGCGTGCAGGCGCCGGCGACCACCGGGCATCCGGACTTCGAGCGCGTGTTCCGCGTGCAAATGAACACGCTGGAGTGGATGCCGATCTTTCTGCCGCTGCTGTGGCTGTTCGCGTTCTATGTGCGCGACTGGGGCGCCGCGGTGCTCGGTCTGCTCTGGCTCGTGGGTCGCGTTCATTACATCTGCGGCTATATGCGGGCGGCCGACAAACGCCACCGCGGCTTCGCGGTGCAGACTATGGCCTCAGGCGCACTGCTGATCGGTGCGCTCTTTGGCATCGTATGGCGCATGGTGCACGGTGGCTGGTAGTCGTCATTCTGCCGCGCTTACCGCCGGCGAGGGCGCGCTCTTGCCGATCGCCGCGTTCACGCGTGGCATCACCTGTTCCGCCATCAGTTGCATCGAGCGCTTGGCGAGCGCTGGGTCGACCCAGTCCATGCCGGCATAGACCAACTCGCCGAAGTCGCCGGTCTCCTCACGCAGCTTCAGGATGGCATCGACCACCTTGTTGACGCTGCCGTGGAACACGCAGTGCTCCATGACGAAATCATGGGTGATCTCGTCGTCCGGTTGTTCCTTGTGGCTCTTGAACACGTAGAGCCGGTTGCCCTTCTTCATCTTGGCGCGCATCTGCGCGAAATAGAACCGGTAGGGGCTCCTTGCGTCGTCTTGGCCGTAGCGCGCGGCAACCTTGTCGTCATCGGCGACGAAGATGGTGCGCGCCACCCGCCAGTCGGCGACGTTCGGTTGCTCGCCAGCCTCGGCCTTTCCCTTGGCATAATTGGTCCAATGCGACTTGAGATGCTTGGCCAAGAGGAAATTCGCCGACAGCGGATGAAAGTCGCGCTTGCCCATGAGAACCACACCGGGAGAGAACGGCGCCACCACGGTGCCGACGATCTCCGGCCGCGGCTTTTGGAACGGTTTGCCCATGATGCCCACGCCGAGTTCGAGTGCGGCACTGCGCGCGAAGCCAACCTTGAAGCGGTTGCCGGCGAAATCGATATCGTAAGGCGGATCGCGCTCCCATACCGCCAGGATCACGTCGATCGCGTCAGCGAAGATCTTATTGCGGTCCTCGTCGAAAATACCGATCGCTTCGCAATCGGAGGGCAGCGCACCTGGGCTTACGCCCATCACGAAACGCCCCTGCGAGAGATGATCGAACATCGCGGCGTTTACCGCGATCACCACCGGATGCATCTGCGCGAGGTTGGTGGTGCCCGTAGCGAGCTTGATGGTCTTGGTGTCGTGGATCAGCGTGGCCTGGAACAGCATGCTGTTGGTGATGTTCTCGCAGGCATCGGTCAAGTGCTCGCCGACGAAGGCATCGTAGAAGCCGAGCTTGTCAGCCAGGATTATTGCCTCGCGGTCCTCGCGCAGGGTCTGCGTCCAGTTTCTGCCCATCGGGTGCACCGGCATCGTGAAGTACCCCAACTGCATTGCATTCTCCGCCTGAGAAATCTCGTGCGAAATAAACTAGCCGAGCGGGGGCGCCGATCCAGCAAATCTTCGCTTTTCGCCGGGTTTTCTTGACGTGCATCAATTTTGAGGAGGCGAAAATCACCCAATCTTCCATAGGGCGCGTCAACACCAAAGACCTGCTGCGGCAGCGCGGCAGCGAGTTGTACCCGCTCTACCCACAGGCTGCCACGACCCCCGTTTCGGAATAGGCCCGCGACGGACTAGGTTAGCCGTTGACCTGCAGTCGATTCGCTCCGAGAGCCCGCCATGCTGCGCTGGTTTCACGCTTTGATGCCGAAAGAGGAGCGCTTCTTCGAGCTGTTCGCCCGTCACTCGGAGGCGGTACTCGCCGGCGCCAAGGCCCTGCGCGCCATGCTGGAAGGGGGCGCTGCGGTGCAGACCAACTACCAAATCGTGATGGACCGGGAGCAGGATGCCGACGACGTGACGCGCGAGGTACTGATGGCGGTGCGCCGCACCTTCATTACGCCGTTCGACCGCGGCAACATCCGCGACCTGATCACGTCGATGGATAATGCTATCGACCAGATGCAGAAGACTGCCAAGGGCATCATCCTGTTCGATATGACCGAGTTCACCTCCGAAATGAAGGAGATGGCGGACGCGATCGTGAAATGCGCCGAGCTGGTTAAGGAAGCGGTGCCGCTAATGCAGTCGATCAACACGCATGCGGGGCGGTTGAGTACGCTGACCGAGCAAATTTCTCAGCTCGAAGGTCGCGCTGACGAGCTACACGATGTTGGCTTGAAGACGCTCTATCGCGCGCACGTGAACACGAACGCGATGGCCTTCATCGTCGGCAACGAGGTCTATGATCACCTGGAGAAGGTCGTGGATCGCTTCGATGACGTGGCCAATGTGCTGCACGGCATCGTCATTGAGCACGTGTAGCGGCGTAGGGGTCGAACGGCCATGGACGTCGCCGGGCTCGCTCTACCATTCCTGTTTGGCCTGATCTTCGTCGCGCTAGCGTTCGACTTCCTCAATGGCATGAACGATGCCGCGAATTCGATTGCGACTATCGTCTCCACCCGTGTGCTGCGCCCGCAATACGCGGTGGCCTGGGCGGCGTTCTTCAACTTCGTCGCATTTCTGTTCTTCGGCCTCCACGTCGCGGAAACCGTCGGCCGCGGCATCGTGGAAGCTGACGTGGTCAATGCGCGAGTGATCTTCGGTGCGCTCGCCGGTGCCATCGTCTGGCAGATCTTCACCCAACGGCTCGGCATCCCGTCATCGAGCTCACACGCGCTGATCGGCGGGCTGGTCGGCGCCGGCATTGCCAAGGCGGGCTTTAGCGCCGTGGTGTGGGGCGGTGTCGGCAAGACCGCGGCGGCGATTGTCATGTCGCCCGGTGTGGGCTGCCTGCTCGCGCTGCTGTTGATGCTGATGGTGTCGTGGTTGTTCGTGCGCTTCACGCCGCATGGCGTCGACCATATTTTCCGGCGCGCGCAATTCGTCTCGGCCTCGCTCTACGCGCTCGGCCATGGCGGCAACGATGCGCAGAAGACTATGGGCATCATTGCGGTGCTGCTCTACTCGCAGGGCTATCTCGGCACGAGTTTCTACGTACCGTTCTGGGTGGTGATTGCCTGCCAGATCGCGATGGCGTTTGGCACGTTGGCCGGCGGCTGGCGCATCGTTCGCACCATGGGCTCGAAAATCACCCGACTCACGCCGATGCAGGGTTTCTGCGCGGAAACCGGCGGTTCGATTACGCTGTTCGCCGCTACCTGGCTCGGCGTGCCGGTGTCGACCACTCATACGATCACCGGCTCGATCATTGGGGTCGGCGCGGCCAAGAAGGTGCGGGCGGTGCGCTGGGTGGTGGCACAGGAAATCGTCACTGCCTGGATTATTACGATCCCGGCTGCGGGCCTGCTCGCCGCGATTTTCTATATGCTGAGCGGGGTGTTCGGCTAAGCCGCCACCGTGACGAGAAAATCCTCGACCTCATGTCGCAATTTGGTGGCGGCGGCCTCCATCGCCTGCGAGGCGGTGAGCACGCTTTCCGCCGATGTGCGGGTCTCGGTGGCGGCGCCCGCCACGTCGTTGAGCACCGACACGGCCTGCTTGGCGCCAGCAGAGGCGCCGGCGACGTTTTGCGAAATCTCGCTGGTAGCAGCGCTTTGCTGGTCGACCGCAGCAGAGACCGCGCTGGCGTAGGCGTCGATCTCCTGCATGCGGCCGGAAATGCGGCCGATCGCCGCCACCGCGCCGCCGGTCGCCGTCTGCACCGAGGTTATCAGTTTGGAAATATCCTCGGTCGCCTTAGCGGTCTGCACCGCCAGCGACTTGACTTCCGAAGCCACCACCGCGAAGCCCTTGCCCGCTTCGCCGGCACGCGCGGCCTCGATAGTCGCATTAAGCGCCAGCAGGTTCGTCTGCCCGGCTATGGTGTGGATGAGCTTGATCACGTCGCCGATCTTCTGCGCGGCCTGCGCCAGTACGGCGATCTGCTGGTTTGTGCCCTGCGCCTCGGTGACCGCGCTGCGCACCACGTCGGTGGTAAGGCTCACCTGACGGCCGATCTCGCTGATCGAGCCGGCCAACTCGTTGGCGGCAATGGCGGCAGTTTCCACGTTCATCGAGGCCTCGTTGGATGCCGACACCGCGCCCTCGGCGCTTTTCGAGGTCTGCTCGGAGCTGACGAACAACGTAGTGGCGGTTGCGCGCATCGCCATGACGCCGTCGCTCACCGTGCGCAGGTGATCCTCGACGCGGCGGCGGAAGGCGGCGATCGCTTGCTCGATTGTGGCGCGCTGGCGCTGCTGCTCCTGCATGGTGACGCGCTCGCGTTCGGCGTCGCGCCGCTCGGTGATGTCCTCATGTGTCGCCACCCAGCCCCCGCCAGCCATCGGTCGGTTTATCACGCAGATGATGCGGCCGTCGTGCGACTTCACCTCGCTGGTGACGGTTTTGCCGCTCGCTATCGCGGCAAGCAGCTCGCGCCGGTATTGCCCCGGATTGCGCGCAAAGGTGCCGTTGCTGACACGAAATTCGAGTAGGCTCGATAACGCACGGCCGGGTGCCGCGATCTCGGGCGGCAGCTGATACATATCCATGTATGGCTTGTTGCACACCACCAGCCGCTCAGTGCCGTCGAACATGCACAAGCCCTGCGACATGTTATCGAGCGCAACGCGCATGCGCAGCTTGTGCACGGCGATACGGCGGGCGGAGAGCGCAGCGGTGAGCGCCATCGCCAGCATCGCTGTGAGCGCTGCGGCGAAGCCCGACGCCGCGAGCGGGGACATGACCGAGGTCCACGTATTTAGGGGCAGGAAGAAATGAAACAGCGCGAAGCTCGCTGCGAAAACGGCAACTCCGATGGGCGCAACCAGCGACCAATCTTGCCAGATGGCGAGTGCAGGTTGAGCTTTGGCCATCACTTGATCCGGATCAATCACACGGTATTCTGCAACCTGTTGTTTTGCGGTTAATGTCAGATGAGCGGCTCGTTAACAAATTGTGAAAATCGCCGGGGTGCGGTCGCATGACGCGGGTAGGGTGGATTTGCTGTGCGTGGCTTGCGCTGCTTGTGGGTGCGGCGCAGTCACAGAGCGACTATCCATCTCGCCCAGTCCATATCGTGGTCGGTTTCGGCCCTGGTTCTGCCGCCGATCTCACCGCCCGCGTGCTGGCGCAGCGGCTGACCAAGACGCTCGGCCAGACCTTTATCGTGGAAGTCAAACCCGGTGGCGGCAGTACGGTGGCGGCCGAGCAGGTCGCGCGTGCGCCGAAGGACGGCTACACACTGTTCATCGGCACCGTCGCCGTTATCATCAACGGACTGGTACAGCCGAATCCGCGCGTCAATCTTGCCAAAGACTTCGAGCCAATCGCGCTGGCGACCTCGTCGCCCAATATCCTGGTGGCCAATCCCGCAACCGGTGTGAGCAACGTGAAAGAGTTGATCGCGCTTGCCAAGGCCAAGCCAGGGCAATTGAACTTCGGTACGTCCGGTTTCGGCACTTCGCCGCATCTAACCGGCGAACTGTTCAACATCATGGCCGGCACCAAGATCGTGTCGGTGCATTATCCCGGCAGTGCGCAGGCGCTGACCGATGTTCTGGCTGGGCGCGTCCAGGCGATGTTCTCACCGGCCTCGACCGTGCTGGCGCATGTCGAGAGCGGCGAACTGCGGGGGCTTGCGACCTCCGAACTCACCCGCACCTCAGCGGCGCCCAATCTGCCGACCGTCGCCGAGTCCGGTCTGCCCGATTTCGATACCAGCCTATGGTTCGGCGTGGTGGCGCCGGTCGGAACGCCTCGCGCGATCGTCGACAAGCTGGCCGGAGCCGTCATCGAAGCCTTGCACAACGAGGACGTCGCCAAGCCGCTGCGCGCGGCCGGTCTCGACATCAGGACCAAGGCGCCCAAGGAGTTTGCAGCCTATATCGACAGCGAGACCAAGAAATATAGCGACGTCGTGGCGGCCGCCGGGCTGCGCAAGTAAAGGAAGCAAGTAAAGGAATATGCATGGCCAAGTTGCGCGCGGTCGAGTGCCGCGAATTCATCAAGGCGGCGGTCGAGAAGGCCGATGAGATGGGCGTGTCGGTCTCGATCGCGGTAGTCGGTCCGGAAGGTCACATCATCGCCGTCGAGCGCATGGACGAAGCCGGCTTCATCACGCCGGAGACTGCGATCGCCAAAGCATTTACGGTTGCCGCCTTCCGTTCGATGAGTCCGCGCTTTCCCGACGGACTGGTTATCCAGCAATGGTTCAAGGAGCGTAATCCGCAATTGCTGGTAAGCCTTGCCGCGTTGACCAACGGCCGGATCGCAGCCTCGGGCGGCGCCGCGCCGGTGTTCGTCGGCGACGAGATGGTCGGCGCTTATGGCATCAGTGGCGGCACCTCGCAGCAGGACGAGGAGATGGCGCTCTATGCCCGCGCCAAGGTCGGCTGGGCGCATGAATCGTCTGCCCAGCCGAAGGCGAGCGTGAAGCAGCACATCAACGAGCTCTACGCCAAGGCCGGGATCAAGGATCGCGAGCTTTAAGTTTCTGTCGGGGGATTGCATGGACCATTCGACCACCGCACGCCGCGCACCATGGGCCGGCCGCATCGAAGATGACGCGCTGCTGCGTGGGCAGGGCCGCTACGGCGACGACGTGACGCCGCAAGGCGCATTAGCGGCCTGTTTCCTACGCTCGGCGCACGCCTTTGCCCGCATTGAGCGCATCGACCCCGCGGCGGCGAATGCCTCGCCCGGCGTGGTGAAGGTGATCACCGCCGCCGATCTGGCTGCCTACGAAGTAAAAGAGCGCGAGCCGATCCGCGGCACTTATCGCGGATACGAAGTCATCAGTTCGCCTCCGCCATCTTCAGGCGGGACGGTGCTGCTTGAGTCCCTGAACATCCTGGAAGGCTACGATCTGGCAAAGATGCAAAGCCGTTCGGCTGAGTCGGTCCACTACACAGTCGAGGCTTTCCGCCGGGCATTCTTTGATCGCGCCGAATTTATGGGCGATCCGGATTTTTCGAAGATCCCTGTCGCGCAGCTCATCGACAAGAAATACAGCACGGCATGGCGCGATTCGATCGATCCCGCGAAAGCGAGTCCGAGCAAAGAACTCAAGC
>Ga0207780_1000511_pt1 | contig 10672 bp, 11 predicted proteins | sample LuqExpMetageno45_FD_187803 | JGI IMG/M metagenome (GOLD analysis project Ga0207780, IMG submission 187803) | Tropical forest soil microbial communities from Luquillo Experimental Forest, Puerto Rico - Sample 45 (SPAdes) | ecosystem: Environmental > Terrestrial > Soil > Tropical forest ...
GACGAGACTCGAACTCGCGACCTCTGCCGTGACAGGGCAGCGTTCTAACCAACTGAACTACGTCCCCACCGCCAAAACGAACGATTTACGATAAAACCCTGCAAATGAAGGCGTTGCAGGATTTGCATACAACGCACCGATTGCCCTGAGTGCCCCTGACTGCAAGCTCTCCTGGCAGAACCGCCAATAAACCGCCAATAAGAATTCGCGCGCTCATGCGAGTTTCATACTAACACAGATGGGTCAAAGAGGTGAACGGCGATTCAGGAGCGGTATCGGACATGGGAATGCCGCCGAGTAAAATCAGGGCCCCGCTTATTTTGCCCCTTAATTCTTTCCGGAGATTCGTTAGGTCGATCTTGATCTTCTCTAGAGCTACTTGTATGCCGGTAATGTTTCCGCAACGTGATCATCATTGGATTTGTCGGGGTTTCGTGAGACACGATGATCCGAAACGTCCGGAAGTCCAGTTTGCCGTATATCTTCGCGATCATTATCCTTTAGCACTTCATGTTGAAGTGTTTGCAAATCGCGACGGAAAGAAAGCTTTGAACAGGGTGCTCCGACTGACCGGGGGAACGGCAACGATGTGCCTTCAGCAGCCGACAACGAGCAAAAGCACATCATCATTTAGGGACACAGCTGGTGTGCCTCGCAAGCGGTGACATTGGCTCAGGAGTTGGGAAGCCGGGGAGTTCCGGTGCGACTGACGACCCAAGTGGACAGCGTTGTCAAAGTTGCGCAGCGAGATTCTAGAATCCCGTCAAAACGTAGCCAGTGCGATTCCGGACGAAAATCCTCGGAAACGTTCAGATGTCATACCGGAGTCGCAAAATCAACTGCGATAACCATCCGTGGCTCGTCCGTATCTTCAGCAGATCGCACCATGAGATTCAAAACGACGCACTGATTTGGCATCAGGCTGCTGCGCTGATCGACTTGGACCTGTCCCGTACTACATCGGCGGTCCAGACCTCTTCTCCTTCCCCATGATTGCCCATTAGATAACAAAATCTTGAGCATATCGATCCTTCGATGGCATCCGCTTCTTACCCACCGCGACTACTGCGGGCAAAAGCAGGGTGTTACCGTCTTAACAAAAATGGCAGTGGGCGAACAGTGCCGTGATAGTCATCACGGCAGTTTGTCACGACGAGTTATTGACTCGCGGGGCCGCACGCGCCGTGTCCGAAAGATGATTTTGATATCGGGATTGCCTCAATGGGGGCAGGTTGTGTACCTCACGTGCGATTTAGGTCTGCGTTTCGTCATCTTGCGGTTTTCCCGCGCAGCCTAATTTGCATTAGATCGGGCGTCAAATGAGTGTTGGCGAGCGGGCGCCAGGGGCTGAAAACCTGGCGCTTTAGAGACTGACCACTGGGCAGGGAGAGTCGCGGACCATCGCGTACGTGAAGTCTTGCAAGCGACCCGGTGAGCCCTCGTGCGGACCCCTTCCGATGACCAAGACATCGGCGTCTCGTCGGCGGACTGCCTCCAGAAGGACCTGTCTGACCGGACCGAGCGCAATGTGAACTGGGGTTGGGCATCCCGAGGCCTCCTGAACCTTGTCGAGTTCGAGGCGTGCCGCCGAAGCGGCCGAAAAATGTGCCTCATCGAGATTGAGCTGAATCGGACCGTCGGCCTCATGACCGGGAACCACATGAATCGCGGTGAGTGTCGCTCCCGCTACGGCCGCAGCGGCGCTCGCGAAGCGAAGTATGCAGTCCGAGTACGGGCCGAGCCCGATGCCGCAAACCCATTCCCGGTGCCGCAAGCTCCTCGGAGTCATGGTCTCGGCGTGCTGTGTGGTCAACACCGGGCAGTCAGCGCGGTGCAGAACCTTTGCCGTTGTTGAACCGAGGAGCGCGCTGCGGAAGCGACCTGAGTGGGTGGGCATGATGATGAGGTCGAAGCCGCCTGTGCGGGCGAGTTCGACGAGGTGCGTCGCAACGTCTCCGGACACGACGATGCGCCTGTGTCCAGTAAGGGGGAATTCCTGCGTAAGGTACGAATTCAGTTTGTTGCGGGCTGCGGTGTGATGATCAGCGAGTACCTCGGGGAACGGTCGGACGTAGAGTTCGAGCCCACTGGAACTACCCAGGTCAAACACATGCGCCAGAGTAACCGTCGCTCCGAAAATGTCCGACGCTCGTTTGACGTAGGGAGCGATAGCGGTGCAGGGCAGCGAGAAGTCTACGGGGAAAAGGATATTGTCGAAGGGCTTCATCGCTGACCAGAACTCAAAAGAGTCGAATAGGGACGTGCCGCAAAGGTGACTGCGTCTTCAGAAAGAGCCTGTTGGCGGAGGACGCCGCGATTCGAGGGCTGGCTGTTCCTTGTCAATCCCCTAAGATCCAATAATGCACAACGACCCACAGCAACAGGGTCGTGAGAGCAAGCGCGGTCGCCAGTGCGAGAAGCAGTTGGGTGCCGGAGATCGTCAGTTCAAAAGGGACAGGAGGTTTTAAGGGTTTAGCGTTGCGAGGTGCCGCCTCGATCGTTGGTCGAAGGCTTGTCACGTGCAATGCTGAAAGGGTGAAGTCCGTTTCGGTGCTGCCTTGGTGAAGCTCATTCGCGCGAGCCGTCATCGTTTCTCCTTTCCGGTTGCGAAGCAGAAAGGCACGACATCCGCGTGCCTATTCTTGACTCTGGACCAGGGGAAGTTGCGAAGTAAGTTGCACGTCGATCATCATGCTGATGCGGCGGTCCAGCTGAAAGAAGGTCGCCGCTTTCTTTCCGTCCAATACCTTCCGGAAGATTGGCACGTACTTTTGGCGAAGCTTCGCCGCGTCGATGTCCGCGTCTAGCCAGCGGCGAATGAGACCGTCTGCCTGCTCGTCAGTCAGCGTCCCGTACCCATCGGAGTACTCTTTGATGATGGCCGTTCTCGTGTCGTTGATCTTTCCGAAATCCGCTGAGTATAGTTCATAAACCTGCCAGAACTTGGTCGCTTCGGTATCTGTAAGCGTCAAATTGGCCGCGATAAGCTGCTTCTTGATGGAGCGAATGTCTTTGCGCAGCAGTGCTAGCTGCTGATCATCGATCGCGTCGGCAGTCCTGTCGGCGGTGCCAGCCGGTTGTGAAGAAGGATCTTGAGCGGCAACTCTTGGACTTCCGAGCAGACATAGCCCGATAAATGCGAGCATGACAAACGTGATTTTCTTCACTGTATCCCCTCTCCTTACTGACAAGCAGCAAGCCCCGGAAGCAACCTGCCGAGATGTTCAGGCCGCAAAATGGACGCGCCAGGAAGTGGAGCAACCGGCTTGCCAAACGAACTGGGGCAAGATGACCGCAAGACGTTGAGAACGCAGCTGAATACAGGTGAGCTTGCCTTTTAAATAGCCGAAGCTCTGCCGGGAGTTAATTAGGTAGCGCTTTCGCCAGGGAATTGACACGGTCGCAAGGCTTGAGAAGCTCGCACCGGTGGGATCGCACCTCGAAAATCAACGAATGCCAGGTACCAGTTCTAGCGTCTTTTTGACGTGAGTCGGTGCAAAAGAAATTCCTGCAGAACGTTAATGGCAGCGCTGGTTCCGAGGGCGATGCCGGCGTTTTCGAAGGTCAACCTGGCGCCGTGGCGATCTCGCTCCGGGATATACAGATTCGAAATGCCGCCGGCGGCGAGGTCGCCAAACACGGAAGAGTAGTTTGGCTGCCAGTGTTGATTGTCCCCCTTACAAACGAAGGGACGAGAGATAGCGTACAAGAATCGAGAACGGTTGGAACCGCTTCCCTTATAGAAATAACGAGGATCCTGCTTGAGTATCGAAGGCAGGATAGCGCCTCCGATCCACAATCCAGAAGCAAAGTTCGCATAGGAAGCGCCATAGCGCTTGGCATACCCTTCCGCGCCTTGGCCGTAGCCGCTGAAGCGGCCCGCGGCCTGGTCGACACCGGCCACAACGCCGACGTCGACACTGGCTACCGGGTCGGTAGTTGCTTTTAGAGCGAGGTGGAATTTCCGTTTGGGGGTCAACGGGGCAGCTTCGTCCAAGTAGCTAACATAAAAGTTGGGAACAAAGCCGAGAACGCGTTGGCGTTCCAAATCTTTAAACTCCTCTTGCGCGATTTCTTCAATTGAAGGTGCAACGCGAATTTCGGTGACTACGGTGGCTAGGTGCATGGTGATCGGGGGGACGAGAAAATTCTCGCCGGGTCGCAATATATTTGAAATCGTTTGTGCCACGAAACCCTCTTCTGCGGCGGTAAGTTGAAAGAGTCCAGGCGGAACACGCCCAAAGCCGAATCGGCCATTCTCATCGGATTGCACTTCTTGAATCAGCCGTTCCCCGTCGCTCTTGATTTGCACGGTGGTGCGAGCGAGGCCATTGCCGGTTGGATCGATAACCCGGCCGCTCACGGTTCCGTAGTTTGTTGGTTGGGGCTGCGCCGCGTCCTGGGGTGACGGGTCGGACGTTCCGAGAACGTTCGTCTGTCCGGAAACGTCGTCAGGAACGGGTTGTGATTGCGGAAGAGCCGCAGAGATCAACGAGGGAAAAAGGATGAAACACAGCAGCAGACCCCCGACGGCGAGTAAGTGGAAGAAGGAAGAACCGAGCGGTCGAGCGAATGGGGAGACCGGCGAGGACCGAGCGAGCGAAGTCGGGGGCTCGCGCTCTGCCCTCGCCGGTGGGGCGGTGAGGAGTTCATGGAGGGCGATCTCTAACCACAGCGGCAGAGAAGACAGAGTGGCCATGCGGATTCGTGGCTCTTTTGCCGAGGCAGACATCAACCCTCCCACTGAGGCAACTGCATTTTGCGTTCCAACGTTTGGAAGGCGGGCGCGTGCCAATCAAGGAACCCGGAGGCGTGCTTAATTCCTGCAGTAGGAGCCACTTAATCGCAGTGATACAGCGGGAACGCAGGCCAATCTTGCAGATCAATCAGTGACAAGCGACGATACCTTAACGAAGTCGTTAAAAATTTGCCGGCCGTCTTCGTGGACCATGGCCTTCGATTTGGGAAAACGGACCGCCGGGCCGCAAGTGGTTAGTCTCCATTGAGCTCCGCGCCGCTTGGATTAGCTCGAATGGAACCTGCTTTGCAGTGAATTGCGTGTATGGGCATGGCTGTCACGCATTGCACGGCCCTAGCGACAACGGAGCTATTCCAGCGAATCGACGTGCACTACGAAACGGAGAATCGTCTGGTGTGGAATGACCGGGAGTATCGAAACGAAGAACGCGAGTTGGTATACGAGGTCAGCTGGATACCAGAACTCAACACCTGGCGACGTTTTCTGCGCGCGCAAAGGACCAAGTAAGGAGCGGGTATATTACGTAGTGGTGTCGAGGTCCTGAGCAATTTCTACTGAGCGGCTCGGTGCGCATAAGAGTCGCTGCTTACGGCAAAGAGAGGACCACCGAGAGGGGGTAATGGTCGGAAGCCGAGACGGACCTGTGAACTCTCGGAACGGTCGCGTCTATCGGTCCTCGAGTAAAGACCCAATCGATGACTCGGCCCCGACCGAACAGGGAATGAGGTGGCGTGGTTGTCGAATGATCGTCGGCAAAAGCATCGCGAAACCGTGCCGCGGTCAACAGGCCGGTGGCTGCAGTACGCTCGACCTCAAGATTCAAATCCCCGGCTAAGATGATGGGTACGTTTGAAGCGTAACGGTGGACGTCGTCTAGGGTCTCGCGGAGCTGGGAACAGCGCAAATCATCATTTCCTTTGCTTTCGAGGTGCAGGTTATAGGATATCAGGGCTTGTTCGCCGATCTTGATCTCAGTGACGAGAGCCAGACGCCCTCCGATTCTTTCCTGGAAAGGTTCGATTTCAGGAAGGAACCAGTGAGGATTCCAGAAGCGTGACTGGCGACTGAAGCGGATGATCCGTCGGTTAGAAAGCGGCCAAGGCGAGAGCGTAGCCTGGCCGTGAAACGCCGGTGATGCTGCGGACCCCTGCGTAAGCTCCTGAAATTCCCGCGCGAAGACATAGTTCATCTTCAGAGTCTTGGCGATTTCCCGAGCGATGTGGATGCGATGCGTGCGTTGGGCATTCTGATCGGCTTCCTGAAGGAGAATGAGATCTCCCTTTGTGGCGGCCAGGAATTCGATGACGCGCCCGAGGTGCAAGCCGCGGTTGATGTTCCAATCCACGACGTGAAAAGCGCTGGGCCGACAAAGGAGCCAGCCGCTCGGAGCAAAACTGCCTGCCTCAAGTTCTTGCAAAGGGTTCACGCGCTGATCGACCCCTATCGACTCCAGGCACTGGGTTATGCGGTTCCGAGAAATGTCCTGCGAATCAGTCCTGGCCTAAGGCGAAGTGCGGAGCCGCCGAATGTGTTGCGGCCGGTTGGAAGCGCCGCCGAAAAGCAAGGCAAGAATACAACGCCACGGGCCAGACGACGTTCGCGCCCACCACACAGAGCCAAAAGGCCACTTTCATGATGTTGAACAATGCGAAAACGACAAGCGAATAGGGGAAGAAGCAACGGCGGATGATGAACTCGGTGTGCCTGCTGACGAACAACAATGGGTTCGAACGGCGGCTGTCCGCGTGTCCTCGCCAGATTTGCAACAATCGCTCGGGGCGTTCGGATGCAAGCATATGCCGTTCTAAAGCAACCACGAGAAAGCTGGCCACGGCACCGAAAAGAAGCGCGACCCCCCCGGTAAAATAGGCTTTGGAGCCCGACGTTTTTTCCAGTCCCAGCGTCAATCCAATAAAGAGAAAGAGATAATACAGATAGTCACAGGCGGTTTCGAGCCAGCAACCGAAATCGGATTCCATAAGCTTCAAGCGGGCCACCTCGCCATCGCAGCCGTCCAGAATACTGGCCCACAACGAAAGAACGGCTCCGGTCAGCACGTACCAGTAACTGCCGGCGGCGAAGAACGCGCCGGAAGCAAAGCCAACAGCAAGTGTGAACAGACTAACCATGTTTGGTGTGATCGGCCATTGGGCGAGTCGCCGGCTGATAGGAATCGAAATCTTTCGATTCATTTGCGCGTAGAAGCCGTCAGTCGGCTTCACCAGCCAGCGATCGAGTTTACGCTCCGCGGATTCGCAATCTTGCGACGTTTCGACGCGTTGCCACAGGCCCTCTTCGATGGCCAGCGAATGCACCAAGTCGCTCGTACTCCAACAGACGCGTAGGTCGATGAGAGTTTCGACTTGATGGTCCGACAGGCTCCGAACAAGCCGCGAGGGGAGTACATAGATGCCCATCGCGGAGTCTCCGCCGATTAGAATGAGGCCGCGCTCCTGATTCTTCCATTCACCGGCTTGCTCGAACAGTTTCGGATGATAGGTGCGGTTTCCTTCGATAAGTAAAAGGCGGTCCGAGTTGGAAGTGGTCTCTAGCTCTACCAGCAGATGGGAGAGTGGTGTTCCAGGAACGGCCTGCAGCCATTCGACGGACAAAGGCAGGCGACCTGTCGCCTGAAGTTCCCGCAGGCTGTCGAGCCCGTTCGCGGAACCTACAACCACGACAATTCGCTCGGCGCCCGTTTTTTGGGCGGTCAGAATAGCCCGGAGCAACACGGGTAGCGATCCGACCCGCGGCGAGGTAATTTCGCGGTGTTCGTCACGGCAGAGAGCAGCAGAGAGGATGACGACGAGAGGGAAGCCGTCCGCAGCGTTCGTTTCTTCGGGAAACTCAGACTGCGCAGCCAAGCCGCCGCTGTCCTCTACGACGGCAGTGAGTTTGGATTTGCGTCGGCGACTTGACTTGGTAATGGCGAGCAAGCAGACACCTCCCACGGCGGCCCAAAACAGCGCGCGGAGGCGCCGGGAGAGCCCCAGCGCCAATGCGGCGGCACTGCCGAGGCCAAACAGTTTCCCGATGAGAACGTTTCCGGCTTCGTAGGTGCCGATGTTGCCGGGATTCAGATTGCCGACAGCATTGACGACTTTCGTTAGGGATTCGATGATGAAGGCGGAGAGAAAACCTATTTTTGGTCCCAGGAACCAGAGGATCACCCACACTTCGCCGACAGCCAACATCTGACAGGCTAGATGGATAGCGAAACTCAACCAGAAGGCACGTGGCGTTTGGTGATGAAAATCAAATAGCATGTCTTCCACCGATCGGATCAGGCGGAAGTTTTTGGCTACCCAGTTTCGACAAAAGCGCAGGCGGCCTATCGAGGCCGTGGCGCCGGAGAGCACGGGCCAGCGTTTTCTAACCACCAGCCCGGTCAAGAGCAATAAGGCGCCCAAAATAGCGGAAAAAATTCCCGCATACAGACGTAACGCGTGAGGAAGTGGTAGCAACAAAACTGCGGCGGCAATTCCAACAACCGTTACCATCGCTCCGGTGATGAAGAAGAACCCGCGATCGAGCGATACCGACGAGATCCCGCGCGCCACGGATATTTCCGGACTCAGATAAGTGACCCGTAGGGAATCCCCAAACGTCTGGCCTACAATTCCCAGTTGTGCCATCGCTTCGGCGCCCAAGCGCAGTCCGAATAATCGTGAAAACGGGACCGTTTGTTTTCCGTCGCGGACCATGAGAACCCAGGCCCAGGTCTTTGCCAGATGCGCGCAGCCCCCCAGAATAATGATGAACGCGACGCCCCATCGAAGGGCCACGATATCGGCGAGGAGCTTACCTGGTCCTGCCGTCCAAACGAGATAGGCGAAGATGCCTGTGCCTAACACCGCGGCGAGAATCCGGAGTGGCAAATGGGCATCGGCAGAAACTCTAGACACGGGCAAATCTCCTACCCGACGGGTTGTCATGGAAATGCTCATCAAAAACAGCCTCGGCGTAGGCTAAGGTTTCCGGCGTGTCCACGTCCTGCCAGTGTGCTGGACCGATATCGAAGGCTCGAAATTTTCCTGCTCGGCCAAGCTTTCGCACACCGTCTGACAGCGAGCAGTCCCCGTTAACCTTTGCCGATTCCAGGTTGTCAAAGATCGCTGGTCCGCACAAAAACATTCCGGTATCGAGAGCGTCATACCGCGGAATCCATTTGCCAATGTCCACAATATGTTCACCTTCGAGGCTGACCTTCGTGGCGTCTTCGAGGTCGAAGGCGGAGTGAATCTTACGGTCTACGGCAAGAAGCACCTCTTCGCTAGACACAGGTCTATCCAGTAACAGTTTCGCGGTTTGCGGTTCGAAGAGGTGGTCGGACATCAGCAGAAGGAACGGGTCGCGGAGAAAGTCGCGGGCTTTGAGCAGCGAGACGCCGTTGCTCCGCTGGTAGTGAATGTTCTCGATCCAGGTCACGTCCACGTTGTCGAATCCGGCGGAGTCGAACCAGCGGCGAATCCGGTCGCCGCGATAACCGATAACAACGAAAAATCTCTCGATTCCCGCTTCGTGCGCGGAGGCCAAGACGTGCTCGAGCAACGGCATGCCGCGAAGCATGACCAGAGGCTTGGGATCGTTTCCCGAAACCGACGCGATTCTCCTGCCGTTTCCAGCGGCAAGAATGACGCACTGCCTAATGTCTGCCATGCGCAGCCTCCAGAGTCGGGGAGAGGCCTCCTGCGGCGAGCAAGGAAATGTCGATAAGGCTTGCTCTTGGCGTATAATCGAAATACTGGATATTTACGTACGTCGTACCGAGGATCCGCACTTGCGTGACGCTCTGCGTTGAAACGGGAAACCAGGCGGCGCCGTTCTTGCCGTAGTCCTGCACAAAATTCGTGCTCTTGGTCCAAAACGAAGGATTTTCGGCGGGATTCCCTTCGGCGCGAACCAGCGCGTATTCTTCCGTGTCCACCCAGATGCGGCCTCGAAACAAAAATTTCTCTTTTCGCTTCGGGTTCAGCTCGAGGACATAGGCCGGTCGGTCGCCGACCGTTTCCAGGCCGACCAACTGGAAGTCATAGTTATCGGTGGTCAGTCGTGCCTTAGCTCGCGCTTCAGGGCGCGAGGTCTCCGCCTCTGAATCGAGCATCTTGCGCAATACGTGCTTGTGCGCCGCCTTCCAGCCTTCTTCGGAAACAATCTCGAAGTGTTTGGTACCGTCGGGATCACCGTTGACGCGCACAATCATTTCGGCGTGCTTCTGGAGAGCTTCGTTCTCCAGAACGTATTTGCGCATGCCCTTATATCCTTCCGTGACCAGTTGCCGCTGTGCATCGTGTGCGCCCATGCGTGCGACAATATCTTCGGCATTCGGAAGGGAACTGGTGTCCTGGGCGCTCGAAAGCAGCGGGTTCAAAAGCAGGAGCAACGGCGTAAACCTTGCGAGTATTTTCATGTTCAGTACTCCAGGACGAATTTGCCGCGATATTCCCGCCAGGCGCTGTTGAAGAACTCCCCAAACTGGGGGCTGGCGAGGTTGTTCTGCACATCGCGCGGGTTAAAGTGATTGAACAGATTGAAGACGCCCGCGCCCACGCGGGCGTGTACCCGCCGGTGACCGACATGCAGAGACACGGGACGCGAAACTTGAAGGTCTAGCGAATTTAGTCGCGGGAAGCGGCGAACATTCCGCGGCCCCACGTATTCGCGAAAAACGTTTTCGGCGGAAAAGGGAAAACCGGTGTGCAGGTCGTAGATGGGGATGACCGTGAGCTTCCACGGGACTTCGAAGCTTCCCCAAAACAGAAAACGATTGGGAGCATCGAAAGGCAATCTTCCCTTGGCATTGGACTGAATCACTGCCTGCGGCAAGGTTCCAAAGAACTGGTTCACATCATTGAGATCGCCAAAGGCACGCGATCGGACGTAGGAGGCATTCAAGACACTCTGCCCGAAGCG
>Ga0207780_1000512_pt1 | contig 10671 bp, 8 predicted proteins | sample LuqExpMetageno45_FD_187803 | JGI IMG/M metagenome (GOLD analysis project Ga0207780, IMG submission 187803) | Tropical forest soil microbial communities from Luquillo Experimental Forest, Puerto Rico - Sample 45 (SPAdes) | ecosystem: Environmental > Terrestrial > Soil > Tropical forest ...
TCGAGAGCGATCGCGGCGGCACCCAGCAGATATATGTTATGCCGGCTAATGGCGGACCGGCGCAGCGCATCAGCTTCGGTGAAGGCCACCACTCGACACCAGTATGGTCGCCACGCGGCGACTACATTGCCTTTACTGGCCAGGCGCGCGGGCAATTCTCCATCGGCATCCTAAAGCCGGACGGCTCCGGCGAGCGCGTACTCACCGAAGGCTTCCACAATGAGGGGCCGACTTTCGCGCCCAACGGGCGGGTGCTGATGTTCTTCCGCGACCAGGGCGCCGGGCCGTCACTCTATACAATCGACATTACCGGCCGCAACGAGCTCAAGGTGCCAACCCCAAGTCTAGCTTCGGATCCGGCATGGTCGCCTCTGCTGTCATAATTGGCCCAAACCTCGCCTTAAATTTACCGGCTCTTAACCATACGAGACGGTTTACGGGCGTCAGACAATTTTAGCGGGCTCTCGCAAGGTTCCATCAAGGTTGATGGAAGGTTCGCTTAACGAACGGCCTGTTACACGAGAGGGACGCACGTGGTCCGCGCCAAGGCTGGGCCACGCTCCAATCAAGACACGGCTCAGTGGAGGCCCCGGAATGATCGAGATCAGGCACATCTTCCGCGGCGTGCGGCTGGCAGCCTTTCTGGCTGCGGCGCTCGCGATTTCGGCCTGCGCTAAGAATACCGCCGAGGACGCGCAAGCCAATGCGGCGGGCATGGCGACGCCCGGCAGCCAGCAGGACTTCGTGGTCAATGTCGGTGACCGCGTGTTCTTTGAAACCGACTCCTCCGAACTTACCCCGCAGTCGCGCGCCACGCTCGACAAGCAGGCGCAGTGGCTGACCAATTATTCGCAGTACACCCAATTTACCATCGAGGGTCACGCCGACGAGCGCGGCACGCGCGAATACAACATCGCGCTCGGCGCCCGACGGGCGCAAACCGTCCGCGACTATCTGATTTCGCGCGGCATCCAGGCCAACCGCATGCGCACGATCTCTTACGGCAAAGAGCGCCCGGTCGCGGTCTGCAACGACATTTCCTGCTGGTCGCAGAACCGCCGCGCGGTCACGGTGCTCAACGCGAGCTCGTAAAGCCTGCCGGACTGGCATAACCTAAATGCCGTCATGGCCGGGCTTGTCCCGGCCATCCCACTTACGAGAGCACAATTGCCCCTACGCGCGGGGTCACCGGGACAAGCTCGGTGACGACAATTCGATAGCCAGTCACAATTTCGACGCAGCCCGTCTTATGCTAGCGGTATCGTGCCGATTGACGGCCGTTTCAGGTGACTTCATGCCTCCACGACACGCATTCCGCGCCGCGGTACTGGCCGCGCTTCCCGTGCTGCTGCTCGCCGGCCAAGCCATGGCGCAGGACCGTGGCGGCGGGTTCCTCGACAATCTGTTCAGCCGCGGCGAGCAGTCGCAAAGCCAGCCACGCGGCGAGTCGCAAGTCGAATATCGACGCAACGGCGAGGGCGGGCAGGTCGCGCAGGCCGATCCTGGCGATCTCAGCGTGCGGCTTGACCGCATGGAGAGCGCGCTGCGCCAGGTCACCGGCACTCTCGAGCAACTGCAGTACCGCAACCAGCAACTTGAAATGCAGCTCAAGCGCTTGCAGGACAACACCGACTATCGCTTCCAGCAGTTAGGCGGCCCGGGCGTGCCGGCGCCTGCCAATGCACCCGCTGCCGCGCCGCCAGCCGGCCGTCGCGGCGACGTGTTCGATCCGTCGCAGCGGCCGAATGCGCCGGGCGCGCCGCGCGCGCTTGGCAATGAAACAATGCTGGCTACGCCGCCGCAGACCAATGCGGGTGAACTGTCGCCGATTGGTGCGCCGGGCGGCCGCGCCGCTGGGGCCCCGCTCGACCTCAATGCGCTGTCCGGCAACCCGGCTCCACCGCCGGCCGTGGTGATGAACGACACCGCACCCGTCCAGGCCTCTCAGCCGGCCGCGCAATTGCCGCCAGCAGTATCGCCGCCGCGCAACGCGGCTACCAGCGCAAGCAATACGGAACTCGCGACATTGCCGCCCTCTGCCACGCCGCAGGACGAATATGACATGGCCTACGGATACGTGCTGCATAAAGACTACGGGCTCGCCGAGCAGGCATTTCGCGATTTCCTGCGCAAATACCCGAATGAGCAGCTGGTGCCCGACGCGCAATATTGGCTGGGCGAAAGCCTGTTCCAGCGTCAGCGTTATCGCGACGCCGCCGAAGCGTTCCTGGCAGTGTCGACCAAATACGAGCAGTCTGGCAAGGCGCCAGACTCGCTGCTGCGGCTCAGCCAGTCGCTCGCCGCGCTCAATCAGCGGGAAGCCGCCTGCGCCACGCTCGCCGAAGTCGGGCGCAAATTCCCGCGCGCCTCAGCCAGCGTGAAGCGCGGCGTTGCGCAGGAACAGAAGCGTGTCCACTGCTGACGCGATGCCGATTTCGGCGGCGGAAGCCAAATCGCTTTTCTCCGATCTCGCAGCTTTCCCGGCATTGGTGCTGGCGGTGTCGGGCGGGCCTGACTCGACCGCGCTGCTGTGGCTCGCCGTGCGCTGGCGCGACTCGCTAAAGGCCCCACCCAAGCTGATCGCGGTCACCATCGATCACGGCCTGCGCAAGGAATCGAAGGCCGAAGCTGCGGCCGTCGCCCGCCTTGCGCGAAAGCTCAAGGTCGCGCATCGCACACTGCGCTGGCGCGGCCGCAAGCCTTTGACCGGCCTGCAACGGGTGGCGCGCGCAATGCGCTATCGCCTGCTCGGCGAGGCCGCGCGCAAAGCCGGCGCGTCGAATGTTCTCACGGCGCACACCCTCGATGACCAGGCGGAGACGATGCTGATCCGCTTGAGCCGCGGCAGCGGCATAACCGGGCTCGGCGCGATGGCGCGTGTTTCGCCGTTGCCGGAGGCGGCCGAGATTTGTCTCGTCCGTCCCTTTCTTGCGATTCCGAAGGCGCGGCTGCTTGCCACTTTGCGCGCGGCAAAGCTTTCCTTCGCCGATGATCCGTCCAACCGTGACCCGCGCTTCACCCGTGCGCGGTTGCGCGGGCTGATGCCGCAATTGGCCAAGGAAGGCCTCGACGCCGGCCGATTAGCGATGCTGGCGGAGCGGCTCAAGCGCGCCGACGTCGCAATCGAGGCGGCGGTCGATAGGGTGGCCCGCGAGCTGGTAGTAGAGATGCCCGAGTCCATCTTCATGGAAGCTCGCCGCTTCGCCGACCTTCCCGCGGAAATCGCGCTGCGGCTCCTTGGCCGCATGATTGCCCGCTTGGGCGACGAGGGCCCGGTGGAGTTGGCCAAGCTGGAGGCACTGAAAGCGGCACTCAATACCGCCCAATCCGCCAATGTCGGCTTCTTCCGGCGCAGCCTTGCTGGCGCGCTGGTGACACTCGCGGGCCCCCAAATCAAGGTCGAGCGGGCACCGCCGCGCAGCAAAAAGTCCTTAACCACACGCGGACGCCGGCAAGCCAAACGGGGGAAAACCAGCTAGAATATTAAAAAATGGAGCTCTTTTCATGCCGGCTCGCGGTACCTACATTTGTGGCCGGGTCTGACGCGAAGTCGCCATGAATTTCGGCCACAAAAGTAAGACTACAACGCCGCACGCGGCGGGTAAGGGACGCCTATGAACGCTAACCTGCGCAACTTCGCTCTCTGGGTGATTATCGTCCTACTGCTGCTCGCGTTGTTCACGCTGTTTCAGAATCCCGGCCAGCGCACCACCTCGCAAGATATCTCATTTTCGCAGTTGCTCTCCGAGGTCGACCAGGGCCGCGTGCGCGACGTCGTGATCCAGGGGCCGGAAATCCACGGCACATTCGCCAACGGCACCAGCTTCCAGACCTATGCGCCGAACGATCCCGGCTTGGTGCAGAAGCTCTATTCCAAGGGCGTCTCGATTACCGCGCGGCCCCAGTCCGACAATGTGCCGTGGTTCGTCTCGCTCCTGGTGTCGTGGCTACCGTTCATTGCGCTGATTGGTGTTTGGATCTTCCTGTCGCGCCAGATGCAAGGAGCAGGCGGCAAGGCGCTTGGGTTCGGCAAGTCGCGTGCGAAGTTGCTCGCCGAAGCGCACGGTCGCGTCACGTTTGAAGACGTTGCCGGCGTCGACGAGGCCAAACAAGATTTACAAGAGATCGTCGAATTCCTGCGCGATCCGGGAAAATTCCAGCGGTTGGGCGGGCGCATTCCGCGCGGCGTGCTGCTAGTCGGTCCGCCGGGCACTGGCAAGACGCTGATCGCGCGCGCGGTCGCCGGCGAAGCCAATGTTCCGTTCTTTACCATCTCGGGCTCCGACTTCGTCGAAATGTTCGTCGGCGTCGGCGCCTCGCGCGTGCGCGACATGTTCGAGCAAGCGAAGAAGAACGCGCCCTGCATCATCTTCATCGACGAAATCGACGCGGTCGGTCGGCATCGCGGCGCCGGCCTTGGCGGCGGCAATGACGAGCGCGAGCAGACCCTCAACCAGTTGCTCGTCGAGATGGATGGCTTCGAGGCCAATGAAGGAATCATCCTGATCGCCGCCACCAACCGGCCCGACGTGCTCGATCCGGCGCTGTTACGTCCTGGCCGTTTCGACCGCCAGGTGGTAGTGCCGAACCCGGACGTGGTCGGCCGCGAGAACATCCTGAAGGTGCACGTGCGCAAAGTACCGCTGGCGCCCGATGTGAACCTCAAGACGATCGCGCGCGGCACGCCCGGATTCTCCGGCGCCGATCTGATGAACCTGGTCAACGAAGCGGCGCTGATGGCGGCTCGGCGCAACAAGCGCATGGTGACGCAGTCGGAATTCGAGGACGCCAAAGACAAGGTGATGATGGGCGCCGAGCGCAAGTCGTTGGTGATGACCGACGAGGAGAAGCTGCTCACCGCCTATCACGAGGGCGGCCACGCCATCGTCGCGCTCAACGTCAAAGCTACCGATCCGGTGCACAAGGCCACCATCATCCCGCGTGGCCGCGCGCTCGGCATGGTCATGCAGTTGCCCGAGCGCGACAAGCTGTCGATGAGCCGCGAGCAGATGACCTCGCGCATCGCCATCATGATGGGCGGGCGCGTCGCCGAGGAACTGGTGTTCGGCAGGGACAAGGTGACGAGCGGGGCGGCTTCCGACATCGAGCAGGCAACCAAGCTTGCCCGCATGATGGTGACGCGCTGGGGCCTGTCCGATGAACTCGGCACGGTGGCCTACGGCGAGAACCAGGACGAGGTGTTCCTCGGATATCAGGTCTCGCGCCATCAGAACATCTCGGAAGAGACCTCGCGCAAGATTGACATGGAGATCCGCCGGTTGGTCGAAGCGGGCAACGCCGAGGCGACGCAGATTCTCACCACCAAACGCGCCGACCTCGAAGCACTGGCCAAGGGTCTGCTCGAATTCGAAACGCTAACCGGCGACGAGATCACCGATCTCTTGGCAGGCAAGCGGCCGGTGCGCGAGTCGGTGATCGAGCCGACCACACCGCGCTCCTCCGCGGTACCGCCGGCCGGGAAACCGCGCCCGCGACCAGATGTGCCGCCGACCGGCGACGTTGCTCCACAGCCGCAGGCGTGAGCGCATTGCAGAGCTTTCGAATGGCCGGGCTCGTCTCGGCCATATCGATTCTTGAGGCACTATTATCGAATAGCAATCTGGACGTTTTCTTCGTCCCGCGCTACGGCGTCGGCCATGGCCGAGCTGCTTCATCGCAAACGGCTCGCCGGAAAATCCAAACGCAGACATCGGTACGATAACGACGATCTGCCCAACGGCAGTATGATCGCGTTCGGCGATGACGCTTTCGCCGTACGTCGGCAAAATCTGGTGCGCTGGACGCCCTCGGGCTATTCAGAATCGAAATCGCGCCCGTGCGACCGCGATGTGGACGTGCTCACAGGCATAACAGCACCAGATAAAGTCACTCCGCCGGTTCGATCGGGCTCGACAGCGTCGGCCCGCTGGTGCGCGACCAAGCGAGGGTGACGATGGTGAGCATGATAGCGAGCATTCCAACGATCATGGCGGCACAGGCCGGCCAGCCGGCGACCGTCCACGCAACGCCGCCGAGCGCCGCGCCGAAGCTGCCGCCGACATAGAAGCTCGTCACATAAAGCCCGACCGCCGACGAGCGACCGGCCTGCGCGGTAGTTGCGACATAACTGGTCGATACCGCCTGGCAGAGCATCCCACAGCCGGCACACAGCGTGAGGCCGAGCACAATCGCCCACAGTGGCGCAAGCATGGTCAGGCCCACGCCGGCGATCCACAGTGCGATGACGCTGATGATGAAACTGCGCCGACCGAAACGGCCGACCGCCATGCCAATCAGCGGCGTCAATGCCGAGCCGACCAGATAGACCACGAAGATTAGGCCGAGCGCGGTGGGCGAGAAATTGTACGGCGCCGCCGCCAGGCGAAAACTGATGTAAGTGAAGGTGGCGATGAAGTTGAACAGTACGCCGAAGCCAACCGCATAGGTCGCCACCAGCTGCGGGTTGCGTAAATGCCGCAGCATTTGCTTGCCGGAGGCGATGAGCCCTTCCGAGCGCACGAACTTGCGCTCGCGTGGCAGTAGTGTTGCCACCACCAGCGCGCCGGTCAGCGTCAGCAGCGCCAGTACGCCAACGGCGTCGCGCCATCCCATGACGTCGGCGAGCACGCCGGTGAAGAACCGTCCGCTGAATCCGCCGAGGGCGGTGCCGGAAGTATAGGCGCCGACGGCGCCGGTCGCCTCCTGCGGCGCCCATTCCTCGCCGATATAAGCGATGGTGACCGCAAAGATCGGTGGCAGTACCAACCCCTGCACGAAGCGCCAGAAGATCATCGCGCCAAGTGTCGGCGCCCAAGCCGTCATCAACGTCGGCACCGAAAGCACCACCAGAGCGGTAACGATCACCCGCTTGCGGCCGAGCACGTCGGCGATGGTACCCGCGAACGGCGCGGTCAGCGCCACAGCAAGTGTGCTGGCGGTCATGATGCTTGAGATTTCAGCGGCGCTGCTTCCGAATTCCTGCGACAGCAGCGGCAGGATCGCCTGCGGCGAATACAAGTTGAGGAAGGCGCAATAGCCGGCAAGCCCAACCGCCACCTGGCGCGTGAAGAAATGGCGTTCTTTAGCACGACTCATCGAGCTTCCCGGCGACGCGAACGGACAAAGCTATCGGTTTTCCGCGCGAGGCCAAGGGGGAAGGGCAGCGGAGCAGCGGGGCGTCCGGTGCATGGCTGTGTTATCTGAGCGCCGCTTGCGTGCGCTGCAGGGTCTCCTCCGGTGTGCCGGACCCGTCAATCTGCTGCCATTCCATGACGCCGAGATCGTAGCCCTCTTGGGCGCGAGCGACCGCGGCATCCGCATCGGAGGCATCGCCTGCGCGCTTGCAAACACGGTTTATGCGGATCGCCATCGGCGTGGTGAGGAACAAACCACGGAAGCCGGCGCCAGCCCCAGCTTGCGCGATGCTGGCGCGTTCGGCCGGGTCGGCGAACACCGCGTCGACGATCGCCGAATGGCCGGCGTCCAGCACACGGCGCGTCTTATTGTAAAGCACTTCATAGACTCGTTTCGTTGTGTCACGGGTGTAGGCTTCCGGCGACAGTCGCTTGGTTTCGGCCGCGCCGAACATTGCCTTGCGCTCGACATCGCTGCGCAGCCATACGGCGCCCGGCTCCGGCAGGATTTCAGGTGCCAGCGCGCGCGCCAGCAGCGACTTGCCTGTACCGGAAAGCCCGCCGATCGCGATCAGCCGGGGCGCCGGCGGCGCCAATAGGCGCTGCGCCAGCGCGAAATAGTCGCGCGCGCTCTGCTCGATGCTGGCATCTCTGATTTGCCGCTCGGCCGCGACCTTCGCGCGGATCGCCGCGCGCAGCGACAAATAGAGCGGTAGCGCCACCAGCGCATCGAGATCGTCGGTGTGTTGCGTCTCCATTATATAGCGGTTGAGTACGATGTTGGCCGCCGGTCTTAAACGCCGCTCGATCAGGTCCATCAACAGGAAGGCGAGATCATAGAGCACGTCACCGGTGGCGATGCGCGGATCGAATTCGATGGCGTCGAACAGCACCGGCTCGCCGTCGATCAGCACGATGTTGCCTAGATGCAGGTCGCCGTGACAGCGCGCAACCCGCCCTGCGCGTTCGCGCGCAGCGATGAGCGGACGTACGCGCGATAGGGTGGCGCGCGTCGCCGCGGTGAGCGCGCGTACTTGGTCCGGCGCGAACAGTGCGGGCGAGCCGGCCAGTTCGGCATCGTTCTGAGCGACGATCTCCGCCAGCGCCTCAACGAACCCGGCGCTCGTCAGCACCGGCGCCGCTGCATGTGCGCGCGCCACCGCGCAGCCGAGCGCATCGGCGAGCCGCGCGTCGATTTCGCTGGCCAGATGATCGAGCGTGCGCGTCTCGTCGAAGCGCCGCATCTCGACCGCCCATTCCACCGGTTCGCCTTTGCCGCCAATAGCGAGGCTGCCGTTCGCCTCGCGGGTGATCGCCACCACACCGCGATAGATTGTGGGGGCAAAGGTGCGGTTGACTTCGATCTCGGCTGCGCAGGCTGCCTGCCGCTTTGCCAGTGTTGAATAGTCGAGCACCGGAAAGCGCACCGCGCGCTTGACCTTGAGCGCGCGCCTGCCCACGAGGAACACCGAGGCGGCATGGGTGTCGATGCGCTTGACCAACGCGTCGCCATAGGTTGTCGGATCGCCCAGGAAATCCAGCACTTCCTCTTGCTCGTCCTGGCTCATATGGTCTCCGCCGCCATGGCTGTCATGACGATAGGTCCTGCCGGGCTAACCTCGGCTGATCCATGTCAATGCCGTTTTTGAAGTCAACGCCATGATGTGAGACAAAACGGCGATCATTGACCAGATTTGCTCCGGGAGACTAACCATGACCACCCTGCCGCATACCCTCAAGCGCATCCGGCTCAATTTGGCCCGCTCCAAGGAGTTTCCGGACGGCTCGTCGCGCCATGGTTACGAGTTCGTTGCACCGCTCAAAGCCGATGGTCATATCGACGATGCAGTGTGGCGCCAGCATCGCGACAATTGCCGCGTCCGGCGCTTCTGGGAAGGCCAGGACGACGAGATTGGTTTCCTCGTGCACAAACCGGGCGGACCGGAGCATGGCCGCTGGGTGTTCGACTACGACAAGAGCGCCGAATATGACGACGAGAGCGGCTATCGCTTCGGCACCCACGTCTTCCGCCCGGGCGAATACGTTTCGATTCGCGACGAGGAGGGCGAGTTGCACACCTTCCAGGTCGCCTCGGTGGAACCGGCGACCTGAGCGGCGTCTGCATTCAATCCCTGCATTCCAGTCTCTTGACCGGCCGGTAGCGCCCCTTGACAGTGAGCGCATTGCGTGGCGAAACGCCGCCAATGCCAAGGGAGACGCTTCCGTGATTATCGACCATCGCGTTTATCACCTCTTGCCGGGCCGGACGCCGGCGCAGCTCAAGCTCTATGGTGAACTCGCCTATCCGGTACAGCTCCGCTACATGGGCGAGCCGCACTACTACCTGGTGGCCGAAAGCGGCCAGCTCAACACGCTGGTGCACGGCTGGGTCTATGAGAGCGCCGGCGACCGCGAGCAGAAGCGCGCGCGCATGATGGCCGATCCGGATTGGAAGCATTTTCTGACCGAGAACGCCAAGGCCGGCAATGTGATCGAGCAGCGCACTAGTCTGATGACGCCGGCCCCCTTCGCGCCGCCGATCCCGATGCCGAAGATTCATCGCTAACCTATCGGCCGTCATCACTAGGTTTGGCCCGACCAAGACGGAGTACGGCTTGCGTTCGGTTTGAAACGATAGAAAGAGAACTCATGCGTTCCAACGACGGCACCCGCACCGGCGGCGAAATCTTAGTCGACCAATTGGCGATCCATGGCGTGCGTCATGTGTTCTGCGTGCCGGGCGAAAGTTACCTCGCCGCGCTCGACGCCTTCCACGGTTGCGAGATCAAGCTCACCGTCTGTCGCCACGAGAGTGCCGCCGCGATCGCCGCCGAAGCGATCGGCAAGGTCACTGGGCGGCCCGGCATCTGTTTCGTCACGCGTGGGCCGGGCGCGACCAATGCCTCGGCCGGCATCCACATCGCACAGCAGGATTCCTCGCCGCTGATCGTATTCGTCGGCCAGGTCGGCCGCCACATGCGCGATCGCGAGGCGTTCCAGGAGCTCGATTACCGCGCGGTGTTCGGCACCATGGCGAAATGGGCGACCGAGATTGACGACCCCGCCCGCATCCCCGAGATCGTGTCGCGCGCCTTCCACACCGCCTGCAATGGAAGGCCCGGGCCAGTAGTGATCGCACTGCCGGAGGATGTGCTGATCGAGCGCACGCTGGTGCCGGACGCGCTTCGCTACGAGCTGGTGGAAATCTGGCCAGGCACAGGTGACATGAGCCGGCTACAGACGCTGTTGTGGGAGGCCAAGCATCCGATCGCGCTCGTCGGCGGCAGTCGCTGGTCGGACGCCGCTTGCGCCGCGCTGATGCGCTTTGCCGAACGCTTCGCGCTGCCGGTCGCCACCACCTTCCGCCGCGGCCACTTGGTCGACGCGCTGCATCCCTGTTACGCCGGCGATCTCGGCATTGGTGCGAACCCCAAGCTGCTCGCGCGCGTGAAAGGCGCCGACCTAGTGCTGCTGATCGGCTCGCGCATGAGCGAGATGGCCTCGCAGAGCTACACGCTATTCGACATCCCCGAGCCGC
>Ga0207780_1000514_pt1 | contig 10656 bp, 13 predicted proteins | sample LuqExpMetageno45_FD_187803 | JGI IMG/M metagenome (GOLD analysis project Ga0207780, IMG submission 187803) | Tropical forest soil microbial communities from Luquillo Experimental Forest, Puerto Rico - Sample 45 (SPAdes) | ecosystem: Environmental > Terrestrial > Soil > Tropical forest ...
ATCGTGCTGCCGCAAGGGCCGACTGGTGTGCGAGTGGCGCCCACATCCGTGACGCCCGCCTGACGATCGCGGATTCTATTCGCCGCTGCTTTTTGTTTTGCGGCGCTTCTTTCCGCCCTCGCTGAAGACCAGGTTATCGGCGGAGATAAGACCGGCACCGATGGTGGCAAGAGCGAAGCAGCCTGCCGCGACCGCCAGAGGAAACTCGTAATCTTTTACGGAGAGAATACTGTGGGTGATATGGACCTTGGCGATAGCCACGGCCATTTCGCCCGTGAGCACAAGGGCCGCTGGACGAGTGAACAGGCCGATAACGAGCAGGAGAGCCCCGAAGCATTCGATGATCCCCGCTAACCCGAGAAAATAGGGTGGAAACCCATGTGACGTAAAGAACTCGCGCATCTGTTCCGAGGGATGTGTGAGTTTGGGATAGCCGTGGTAAATAAAGATCGCGGCCAGCGCCAGACGCAAAACCAGCAAAGAAAGTGGTTCGAAAGATCGCAGGAATTTCATGGGCGGTTCAGTTCCCCTGAGGGACACAATAGCGCGCTTTGCGCTCGATGCCAGAAGAAGCTTCGCGCAATGTGTCACTGCGGCCAAGGCATCTCGGCGGTCGGTCAATAGTGGGGTTCTGCGCCTTAGCTGCTGCCGACTCGGCCGCAAAGCCGCACTTTCGGAGGATGGTTGAACGAAAAACTGGCAAAATGGAGGCAGTATCGTTAAGCGAGGGAATCGAGAAAATGAGAGCGACCTCCGAGGGCGGTAAATGAAGCGAAAGCTTCTGGTCGCAATACCGCTGTTGTGCATGGTAGTCCTTCTGGCGTGGATATTCCGGCCCAAACATGAGGTAGTTGGGGAAGCGTACGTGAGCGAACGCACGGTGACGCTGTGGAGCAGTATTGCCCAAGTGCGCGAGCAAATGGGTGTGTTGAGTTACGGCGAGCACGTGGAAGTGATGGCGCGTCGCAACGACAACGTGAAGGTGCGGACCGCCGGAGGAGTGGTCGGTTGGATGGACGGGCGCTACCTGATGGCCCCGGACTTGTGGCAGCGAAGCGCGAAGCTGCTGGAACGGACGAAGACCATGGGGGCGCAGGCACGCGGGAGAACGAAGGTGCCGACCAACTTGCGCGTCGAGCCGGGACGCACGGAGCCGCGCGTATACCAATTCACGCGAGGCACGGAGGTAGAAATTTTCGGGCGAACGGTGGCGGACTGGGTGCAGGTGTCGGACGAAAAAGAAAGCGGCGGAGACACAGAGCCGGACAAAAAGGAAGATTGGTACCTGGTGCGGGGGATCGCGACGCGGCCCCCGGGGGATGGGACCGTAAGAAATTCAGCAGTGATGAACACAACGCAGCCGGGCGACCAGTCGATCCCCATCGCGGGCTGGGTAGTGGCCAGGTTTGTGTCGCTGGATCTGCCGGATCCGGTGCGGGATGGAACGAGCGCGGCAAATGTGAGGCCCATCGCCTGGTTTGAGCTGAATCGTGTTAGCGACGATGCGGTGGACCATCCGCAATATCTGGTGGCGGGTACGAAGAGTCCTGAAGGCCAGCCGTGTGATTTCACGACGTTGCGCGTGTTCACCTGGAATCCGAAGAAAACCCGATACGAGACTGCGTATATTGAGAACGACTTGTGTGGCGCATTGCCAATTCGCGTCGCGAAGGGACCGAAGGGGGAGCCGGAGTTCCGCTTTCATGTGATGGACCCCGCGAAGGAAGAGCGCGTGTACCATCTGGTACAGACGGTCGTAAGGCGGGTACGCGAAGAAGGAACGGCAGGAGCGGGTAAACGCGGAAGCTCGAAAGGAAAGCGGTAGGGTCCCTGGCGGGATTCACAAAACGTTAAGGCGATTGCGGGTAAAAGCGGAGTACTCTTTTGGCATGAAGATTCGGTTTATCGCAATGGTGTGCGTAATAGCGGCTGGCGTAGCGCTGAGCGCGCAGGATACGCAAGCTCCCGGTGGGTTTTTCCCGCTGAAAGTCGGGACGTATTGGGTGTACGAAGGCACGGTGAGCTGGTTTGACTCGGAAAAGGAAGACGCAGCATCGGAAAAGGTGTCGTGGCGGATGTCGGTGGACAGAGTGTTCCGTAAGGATGGAATCCTAGCCGCGGTGGTGACGGGTTTCCCCCGGGACCTGGATTGGTCGGCGGGCAAAGCTGATCCGAAACCTTGGCTATTCCTGGAAGACGCGAAGCATCAGGTGCATTACGTGGATATGGGACCGGATTTCGATGTGTCGAAGTACGAAAAAGGGAACGCCAGCTTCGAAAAGTTTCTGGTGGACGACACCTTGCTGTTTCAATGGCCGTTGAAGAATGGCGCGAAGTTCTGCGACGAAGAGGGCAAGAACCGGGACGACATGATGTATTGCTGGTTTGTGGCCGACGTGAAAAAGAAGAAGCTGCAAAATATTAATGGAGCGCCAGCAAACGCGGTGGATGTTTTTGAGCTGAGGTATGTCAGCAACCCAGACGATACCACGATGGAACTCGTGCCGGGGGTGGGGATGATCAGTTACCGATACCACCACCACGGAACCGTCGCGGATACGAACTTGCAGCTAGTAGAATTTCATCCAGCGGAAGGTGCGGAGACACAAGGAACAAAGCCATGACGCTGCACATCAGCGAAGCGGAAGTGCGCGAATTGCTAACCATGCCGATGGCGATTGCGGCGGTCGAGGACATATCGCGAAAGCAGGCGGAAGCAGCGGTGATGGTGCACCCGAGACGGAGATTTGAGCTGCCGGAGCGCGGCTTTTTCCATTACATGGCGGCCCTCGATACCGCCGACGGATACGTGGGAATGAAACAGTACACGTATGTGAAGGGCAAATTGGTGTTTCTGGTGACGTTGTATTCGACCGCGACCGGAGAACTGCTCGCTTTGATCGAGGCGGATTACATGGGGCAGTTGCGGACGGGCGCGGCTTCTGGGGTGGCAACGAAGTATCTGGCAAGAAAGCTGGCGAAGTCCGCGGCAATTATTGGAACAGGGGGCCAGGCGCGAACGCAGCTGGAAGCGATTCACAATGTGCGCATGCTGGAATCAGTTTACGTTTTCGGGCGCGACGAAGAGAGACGAAAGCGGTTCTGCGACGAGATGGGAGAGAAGCTGGGAATCAACGTCTACCCGATGGAATCGGCAGCTGCGGCCATGGAGCACGCGGAGGTGATCTGCACGGCAACGACGGCGGCGCATCCGGTAGTGCGTGGCGAGGACTTGCCCCCGGGTGTGCATATCAACGCGATTGGCGCGAACCACGCGCACAAACAAGAACTGGATGAAGCCGCGGTAGCGAAGGCGAATCTGATTTTCGTCGATTCAGTGGCACAGTCTAACCAGGAAGCCGGGGACCTCATCATCCCATTCTCAAAACAGCCGCAAAGGTGGGCAGAGGTGAAGGAGTTAGCGGACCTGGTCGCCGGGAAGATAGCGGGGAGGACCAACGATTCGCAGGTCACGTTATTCAAGTCGAATGGGATCGCTTCGTGGGACTTGGCGGTAGCGATGAAAGTATATGCATTGGCCAGGGAGAGAGGATTGGGGCGAGAGCTACCGCTGTTTGCCAAGGGAGACTGAAGCGGATTTGTTGACAGGATGGAAGAGGGGCAATAGAGTGAGTGGCACCGAACGAACGTTCCCTATGGTTGTATCCACACCCGGCCTGCAGTCGCGAGAATCAGAGAAACTCCAACACATCCTGCTGCACGCAGCGCAGATTTTCGCGGAAGAGGGTTACGAAGGGGCGTCCATCCGGGATATCAGCAAGGCGACAGGGGTGTCGCTCTCGGGGTTGTACTACTATTTCGAAAGCAAGCAGAAGTTGCTGTATCTAATACAAAATAGCGTTTTTACTCTGGTCATGAATCGCCTCGAGGAGCGTCTTCAGGGAGTGGAGGATCCCACGACGCGCCTGCGCGTGATGGTGCAGAACCACATTGAGTATTTCCTGTCGCACCCTGCCGAAATGAAAGTGCTTTCTCACGAGGCCGATGCGTTGGAGGAGCCTTATATTGCGGAAGTAGCGGCGATCAAGCGGCGGTACTATTCGCTGGCGCGGGAGATCTTTCGCGGCGTGGCGGCGCAGGGAACGACGCCGAGGTTGAACCCGAGAATTGCGGTACTGAGCCTGTTCGGCATGATGAACTGGATCTACAAGTGGCACAACCCCGAGGTGGACCCAGGGGCGGAGGGGTTGACCGACACGATCATGGCGATTTTCCTGCAAGGCGTGCGGGGGTCGAAGGAACCGCGGTTGAAGCTTTCCGTGGGTGCAGGGTCCGAAATCCAGGGCTGACACGATAAGGAACGACAGAGAAGAATGAAAACGCTGCCAGACTATCTGCGAAAAGGAATGAAGTTGGTGATTGTGGGCTGCAACCCGAGGGAGTCGTCGGTGCGCGCGGGACATTACTATGCGGGACGCGGTAATACATTTTGGCCGACGCTATTCGAAGGGGGTGTGGTGCCCGAGCCGTTTGATTATCCTGACGACCGGCGCGTGATCGAGTTTGGGATTGGATTGACAGATCTGGTGAAGCGTCCGACGAAGACCATTGAGGAACTGAAGCGCGAGGACTTCGCAGAAGGACGAATCGTACTGGCACAGAAGCTGGAAGAGTTTGGGCCGCGGGTGGTGGCGTTCAACGGGAAGATGGTGTACGAGCAATTCGCGCAGAGGAAATGCAAGTACGGACTACAAAAAGAGCTGCTCTACGGTGCGAAGGTGTATGTTTTACCGGTGACCGGCGGGCAGGATTCCAGCGGGAAAGCGGAACGCGTTAAGCATTTCCGGAATCTATCCAGATTGGTGGACCGCGCGACGAAGGAGAAGGATTCGCATAAACCGTAGGGTCTGAAGGGGACGAAATGAATCAAGGAAGTCAGAGCGCGGCAGCGCCGGTGCTCCTGGAGACGCGGGACGGGTCGATTGTTCAGCTGGCCATGAACCGTCCAGAGCGCATGAACGCACTGAACAACGACCTTTCGACCGCACTGAATGAGGCATTGAGCCGGCTGGCAGGGGACGCCAACGTTAATGTGGTCGTCTTGACGGGGATTGGGCGCGCTTTCTGCGCGGGCGGAGATCTGGGAGCTATCGGCGCAGGACGGGCCAAGGGGGATGCAACGGAATTGGCGCCGATCCTGCGTTCGGGAATGCAAGCCGTGTTGAGGATGCGGACGATGCCGCAGCCGATCATCGCGGCAGTGAACGGAGCGGCGGCCGGAGCAGGAATGAACCTCGCGTTGGCTGCGGATATCCGCGTCGCGGCGGACACGGCTGTGTTCGGACAGAACTTCGCCAAGGTTGGGCTGTTTCCCGATTATGGCGGCACCTATTTTTTGCCTGAGCTGGTGGGCAAAGCGGTTGCGGCAGAGATGTTTTACACCGGCGAGATGATTGATGCGCAGAAGGCGCTCGAGTTGGGCATTGTAAACCATGTGGTTACGGCGGATGCGCTGGAGGGGGAAGTTCGCAAGCTGGCGCAAAAAATCGCGGCAGGTCCGCAAGTGGCAATCCGGGCGGTCAAGCGGAATTTATTCGGGCGCGATGAAAAGGAGATGATCGACGCGCTGGAGCGAGAAGTCGAAGAACAGCTGAAGTGTTTCCATTCGGAGGATTGCGCCGAGGGGATTCGCGCATTTCTTGAGAAGCGGCAGCCCACTTTTCAAGGCCGCTGAGACGGAGTGGGAGCGGGGGCCATGGGACGGATCAGTCCAGCAAAAATGATCGGGTTGCTACTGGGTTGCATTGTCGTGGGTGTGATGCTGTTCATGATGTTTGCGGTGTTGGGTGGACTGTTCGCGGGTGGAGAGTGAGTCGCGAGTCGTCAATGAATGACCTGGAGATTACTCCGAGGGAAGTGAAAGAGCGGCTGGACCGAGGAGAGAAGCTATTGCTCATCGACGTGCGCGAGCCTCACGAGCACGCATTGTGCCACATCGCAGGTGCGGTGCTGATCCCCATGGGAACGGTTCCAGCGAATTTGCAGAAGTTGGATGTGGATGAGGACGTGATTTGTTTTTGTCACCACGGGATGAGGAGCCTGGACGTGGCGAATTGGCTGCGAAGCAGAGGCGTAAACGGAGCCAAGTCGATGAAGGGCGGGATCGACAGGTGGTCGACAGAGATCGATCCAGGCGTGCCACGGTATTGAAGCATCACATCGGGCGGCACGACGGCCGTCCCAATAGAGCCTCGGAGGGACAACATGGCCCGGCACATTACGTTTTATCAGAAGCCGACTTGAACGACATGCCGGAAGGCAAGAGGTCTCTTGCTAGAGCGGAAGGTCGAAATGGAATCCCGTGATTTGGATAAGCAGCGAATGAGCGAGGCGGAATTGGATGCGTTGATCGGGAAGCGAGATTACAAGGAATTCTTAAACACCCGGAACGAGCTATACCGAAAGCGGAACATGAAACAGAAACCGCCGTCGCGAGCGGAAGCGATCCGGCTTATGGCAAAAGAGGCGAACCTGATTCGGCGGCCAATCGTGGTAAGAGGGTCGCAGATTATCCTCGGATTGGACGAAGAGGCCTACCGTAAACTGTAAACCTGTCGGATAAGAGCGCCCGCCAAAATGAGGGAGACTTATGGGATGGAAGTGAAAACCATTGCTGTGATAGGCGCTGGCACGATGGGGCGAGGAATCGCGTACGCGGCGGCGCTGGGCGGTTTTCAGACGATTCTGGAAGACGTGGACGGTGGGGTGCTAGCGCGGGCGTCGGCGTGGATTGCGGAAGCGTTCGAAGAGGGCGTGAAACGAAGCAAGCTGGACGCTGCCGCGAGAGATTCCGCTCTGAAACGGATTGCAACACTGTGCGTGGTGGAGGACGCGGTTCGGGACGCGGAGTTGGTGATCGAGGCTGTGCCCGAAGAAGTAACGGTGAAGCGAAAGTTGTTTGAGGTTTTGGACCAGAACGGAAAAGATGGCGCGATCTTTGCCAGCAATACGTCATCGCTTTCGATCAGCGAATTCACTGACGAACTGAAGACTAGAGAGCGGTGCATCGGCATGCATTTTTTCAATCCAGTGCCGAATATGAAGTTAGTGGAGATTGTGAGGGCGAGGCAGACTTCAGAAGAAACCGTAACTACTTGTGTGGCGGTGGCGCACCGTATGCACAAGGAAACGGTCATCGTGAATGAAGCGCCCGGTTTCATCACCTCGCGAATCAATGCGCTGATCGGAAATGAAGCATTTGCGATGCTGGAGGCGGGGACGGCTTCGGCCGCAGACATCGACAAGGCCATCAAGCTGGGCTTGAATCACCCGATGGGGCCGTTTGAAATGGTGGACCTGGTCGGACTCGATGTGCGGTTGAGGATTCTGGACTACCTGCACGAGACGTTGGGCGAGAAGTACCGGCCGAACGCACTGCTTAGGAAATACGTAGAGGAAGGAAGATTGGGAAGGAAAGTGGGCCGCGGCGTGTATGATTATTCGCATCGAGAGGGAAAAGAAGGAAAGCCCTAGCCGGAATGGATGCAATGATGAGCGCGATCGAGGAGAGGATTCAGATCCAGCAGGGCGACATCACGGAGATCGATACGGACGCGATTGTGAATGCCGCGAACAATGATCTGATCCTCGGCGCCGGCGTGGCGGGAGCCATTCTTCGCAAGGGCGGGCAAGCAATTCAGGACGAGTGCAACGACATAGGAAGCATTCCGATTGGATACGCGGCTATCACGAGCGGCGGAAGTCTGAAAGCGCGATACGTGATTCATGCCGCGAGCATGGGACTCGGCGGAGAGCGGACCACGGCTAAGACGTTGAAGACATCAACGGCGCATTGCCTGCGGATTGCAAACGATAGGGAATTGAAGACAATTGCGTTCCCGGCGGTGGGCGCGGGAGTTGCGGGATTTCCGGTGGACGAGTGCGCGCGGATCATGTTGGGGGAAGCGGCGCAGCACTTGAGGAGCGGCAGTTCGCTCGAGACGATTTATTTTGTTCTGTTCGACGCCGCGACGTGTGAGACGTTCAAAGCGGTCTGGGAAAAAATGAAACGGGAACTAGCGACGGGGGCGGCCGGGGCGTGACGCCGCTGGAAGAATTGCTGGCCGAGCGAATCCGCCGCTTCGGGCCGATCACGTTCGCCGAATACATGCGCGAATGCTTGTACCACCCGGTGCACGGATACTACAGCCAACCGGAAGCGCGAAAATTCGCAGATTACTACACCAGCGTAGACGTGAATCCAATCTTTGGAAGACTGCTGGCACGACAGTTTACGGAGATGTGGGAGTGCTTGGGGCGGCCCCGGGAGTTTACGCTAGTCGAGGCGGCCGCAGGAACCGGCAGGTTGGCGACGCAAATCCTGGACTTTGCCCAGGCGAAGTTGCCTGAGTTTTACGACTCGATACGCTACGTCGCTGTGGAACGGTCGCCCGCGCGATGCGACCAAATGAAGAACCGGTTGACGGCGCATACGGACCGCGGGCGATGCCGGATCGAGTTGGAGATTCCGCACAAGATTCCGTTGGGCTGCATATTTTCGAATGAACTGTTGGATGCGCTGCCTGTGCATCGCGTGATTCGTGACAGGGAGACGACACAAGAGATTTTTGTGGAGCATGACGGCAAGGCGTTCTCCGAGGCAGTCCTGCCGCTTTCGACTTGCGCGGTTTCGGAGTACTTCACGACACAGCAGATTGCGCTGCAGGAAGGCCAGCAGGCGGAAGCCGGGCTGGAAGCTTGCGATTGGATCATGGAGGTAGGTAGGAGGTTGGAACGCGGATTTGTATTGACGATCGACTACGGGCACGAGGCGAGCGACCTGTTCGATGCGCACCATATGGCGGGGACGGTGCTGGCATACGCCAACCATCGGGCGAGCGAGGAGTTCTATGCGGCAGCGGGGCAACAGGATTTGACGGCGCATGTGAATTTCACGGCCCTTCGGATTTGGGGAGAGCGGAGTGGACTGAAAACGCTGGGGCTCGTTTCGCAAACGGCGTTTCTGTTGGCGCTGGGCCAGAAGAACGAGTTTGCGGACTTGTATGACGAGGGAATGAGCGAGGCTGAAAAAGTACGGGCGCGATTACAGTTGAAGACGCTGATTTTTCCGGAAGGAATGGGCGAGCGATTTCAGACAATGGTGCAGGGGAAGAATACCGGAACCTGCAGGTTGACCGGCCTAAGCGGGTTTTAACGGACCTGCACCGGCAGGCGCGCAGTTTCCCACCATCACAGGCTTTCTGAGATAATTTGGGGCATGAAAATCACGACGCGCTTCCTAACTGTCTTCACAATCCTCTTTTCCCTCTCGATTCCTGGGCTCCAGGCGCAATCTCCCGCTCCCACGCAAGAGTCCGCCGCAAAGCCTGCCCAGCTACAGATCCCGGAAATCAAGTTCGAGAAATACAAACTCGAGAATGGGCTGGAAGTCATCTTGTCTGAGGACCACAGACTGCCTCTGGTGTCCGTGAATCTCTGGTACCACGTCGGGCCGATGAACGAGACGGCGGGACGAACCGGGTTCGCGCATCTGTTCGAACACATGATGTTTGAAGGGTCAAAGCATATTGCCGGCAGCGCTCACGCGCATTACCTGGAGGCCGCGGGAGCGACGGATTTCAACGGCACGACCGATTTCGATCGAACGAACTACTACGAAACACTGCCTTCGAACCAATTGGAACTGGCGTTGTGGCTAGAATCGGATCGCATGGGATATTTGCCAGACAAGCTGGACCAAGCGAATCTGTCGAACCAGCAGGACGTCGTGCGCAACGAGCGGCGGCAAAGCACGGAAAACGTACCCTACGGCATGGCGGAGGAGGCGGTGTTCCACGAGCTTTTTCCGAAGGACCATCCGTACTACCCGATGGTGATCGGGTCGCATGCGGATATACAGGCGGCGAAGCTCGAGGATGTGCGGAGTTTCTTCAAGCTGTACTACGCGCCAAATAACGCGAGCCTGGCGATTGTCGGCGACTTTGACCCGGCGAAGACAAAGCAGCTTGTCGAGAAGTATTTTGGTCCGTTAAAGAGTGGAGCAGAAGTGCCTAGGGTGATGGTAAAGACCCCGGTGATAACGGCGGAGCGGCGCAAGACGGTGCAGGACAATGTGCAATTGCCGCGGGTGTACATGTCGTGGTTGACATCGCCGATCTTCAAGCCTGGCGATGCGGAAGCGGACATCGCAGCAAGCGCCCTGGGCGGTGGGAAGTCGAGCCGGCTGTACAAGAAGCTCGTGTATGAGAAGCAGTTGGCGCTGGATGTGGAGGCGGAGCAGCAATCGCTGACGTTGCGATCGGTGTTCCAGATTCAGGCAACGGCGCGGCCAGGCGTGAAGCCCGAGGATTTGGAGAAAGCGATTGATGAAGAGTTGGCAGCATTCCGTAAATCGGGGCCGAAGGCGGAAGAGATGAAGCGGGCGCGAAACGGAATTGAGACGCGGACGATCTCCGGACTAGAGATTCTGAACGGTGTGGCAAATCTGCTGAATAGCTATAACCACTATTTGGGCACGCCGGATTTTCTGGCGACGGATATTTCGCGTTACGAAAACGCCACGCCTGAAGCGGTGCAGGCGTTTGCGGAACAACAGCTCAAACCCGATGCACGCGTTGTGGTATACGCAGTGCCCGGCAAACCGGATTTGGGCCCGGAAGTGCCAACGCCGAAGGC
>Ga0207780_1000516_pt1 | contig 10640 bp, 7 predicted proteins | sample LuqExpMetageno45_FD_187803 | JGI IMG/M metagenome (GOLD analysis project Ga0207780, IMG submission 187803) | Tropical forest soil microbial communities from Luquillo Experimental Forest, Puerto Rico - Sample 45 (SPAdes) | ecosystem: Environmental > Terrestrial > Soil > Tropical forest ...
ACTGTCAATCCACTTCGCGTGAAGGAAACTCGAGGTCCGGTGCCGGCCGCTCCTCCAGGTTGGTGTGCTGGCCGCCTTGGTACACTGCTGATGCCTGGTTGCATGGCTTCGCCAGGTCCGAAAAGTTCCGTAAACACTCGGCCGGGTGAAACGCCCCAATCGTTGAGGCTCGATTTAAGGCCGCTCAGGAAGGCGGGCGGTCCACATAGATAGAAATCGGCGTCACGCGGCACACCAAGTTGCTTGATCATCGGGAGCCCCAGGTGCCCAGGTGCATCGTACTCCTGTCCCAATCGATCCCCGGGATTTGCTCGGCTATAGCAGATGTAGCCACGCCCACATTGCAGCGACTTAAGCAGCGCTCGCGATTCCTCTCGAAAGGGATGCTCGTTGCCGTTGCGAGTCCCGTAAAGCCACCAGACCTCGCGATGCGAAGCTGTAGAAGCCAGCTCATGAAGCATAGCAAGCAAAGGAGTCGCGCCTATACCCGCGCTGAGCAGCGCGACCGGCCGTTCGTCCGCCCGCAGTGTAAAAGTCCCTCGCGGCGCGCTCACTTCCAGGACATCTCCAACTTTGACACGATTACACAAGAACGTGCTTCCTAGTCCGTGAACTTCCTGCTTTATGCTCACCCGGTATGTGCCGGCCTTTGGCGCCCCAGACATCGAGTAGGTGCGGAGAACCGGAGGCATATCTGGTGTCGGACGAAACTTCAGTACCAGGAACTGGCCGGGCAGGCCGAGAGGGAGTGGATTCCCATCCATGCCTTCAAACGTTAAAGAGATTACGCTGGCGCTTTCTCGCTCCACCCGCGCCACTCTCAGCAACCGGAAACCGGGCCATGCTGGCGGCCGGCTCACGACACCCGTGAGTCCTGCGTTTCCTGTCGAAGCTTCGTTCCCTTTCTGATCGAGCAAAGTTTGCAAGGAAATTCGCCATCCCAGGCTCAACGCCGGTATGCGCAACGAGCGCTTCAGCAGCTCGCCTGAGTGCCCCGGCAGGTACAAGAGAGCGTCGATTTCAGCAACGGTCACGTGCTCTGGTCCGTCTGTGATCTTCACGATTTCGTCGCCCGCGCCCACCTCGCCTTCCTCGAGTACGCGCACGTAAAAGCCAGGCCGGTGATGTGATACGAGCAAGGCCGCCATCTCCGGCTCTTCCATGCGGATTCCCACTCGATAGCAAGTTACCCGCGGTTGCGTTACTTCAAAAAGCGCTCCCCCGATTCGGTAGCGGCCGCCGATACACACTGCATCGTCTGCCAATCCCTCAACCGTGAAATTTTCGCCGAATTGCCCGAAGGCAAAATTGTTGCGGCCCAGCTGACGTTCCCAATACCGGTAGGAATCGATCTGGTAGACCAAAACCGCTCGGTGCTCGCCGCCATGCCCGGCGAGGTCGCCTTGGCCGTCACCGTCAACATTCAACCGCCGAACCAGGCGCCGGCCCTGGACTGGTTCCTTCCAGACACTCGTATGCACGGTCTCGCCGTGCCACGAAATGTCACGCGGAAGTCCGACATTTACTGATAACAAGCGACTCATTTCTTGACATCCCGTTTGCAGTTATTGGCGCAGCCTCTTCGGGCCACTCAAGTGCGGATTGCCGCGCTCATAGAAGCGCAAAGGTCGACGTACATTACGGGAGAGCCCGATGCGCACGCTTCTGCCAATCGCGCCGGTCGCCTGCGTGGTTGTGCCCAGCCACAGCGGACCTGGGGCACACAAGTCCAACCCGTCTTGCCGGAGATCGACCTTCATCGCTCTGGTCAATCGGCCTGGGCCTCTGCCAATGTCCGCAATGAGCATTTTTCCCCGAGAGCGAGCCATGCGCTCGATGCCCTCAAGCGGTTCGATGGCGCGCAACAACACTCCACCGCCAACCCCCGACCTCTCACTCGATACGTTTAGCAGGAAAGACGACCCGTAGCTGAAATACACATAGGCGTGTCCACGTTGAAGAAAAAGCGAGCCATTTCGCGGCGTTTTTCCACGGAACGCGTGTCCGGCTGCATCGCCGATTGGGTAGGCTTCAGTTTCGACTATGCGCCCAGTTAGCCTACCGGTGTTAAGATGATGCACCACGACTTTACCGATCAAAAAGCGTGCTAACTTCACGGTGTCTATAGGAAGCTCCGCCCGGCGGAGACGCCTCAGCCGACGAATCGGACTCATTGGACCTGACAGTTTCAATTCAGACCTTTGTGCTTCGCACGAACTTCCTTCAACGATTCGATGCCACTACCCTAGTCGCGGGTCCATCTTTATCGTCGCCTTTTCAACCTCGGGGCTGTCTAAACGCGGGATTGCTAGGAGCGACATAACGGTGGCGTGGGCAAAGCTGGACCATGCGGCAGCCCTCTTTGACGGATCCACTAATGGGTGACCGTCGCCGCCTTTGCCGCGGACGGAGTGAGCCAGGTTTCGAAGCGGATCTCGCCGAGCCGCGCGTCATCACCAGGAAGCAGGGTTGTCTCGCTTATCTCGATGCCGTAGTAACGCGCGTGCGGGTCAGCGACAACCTCGCGCGGATCCTTGCGAGCGACTAGATATCGCCGGGCGAGTTCATCGAGACGAAACTTTTCTGGTCCACCTACTTCAACGGTGCCATTCACTGGTGAGCCCATGGCGAGCCGGCCCACCGCACTGGCGACATCGTCGGCCGCCATGGGCTGGATGAGCGCCGAGGGCAAGCGCACCTTGTTGCCGTCAGTCGCAAAATCGGCGATGCCCTTGATGAACTCGAAGAACTGCGTCGCGCGAACAATTGAGTAGGGAATCGAGGAGCCTTTGATCAAGCTCTCCTGAGCCATTTTTGCGCGGAAGAACCCGCTGGCGAGCAGACGCTCTGTTCCTACGACTGACAACGCAACATGATGTCCAACGCCTGCGGCCGCTTCATGGGCAAGCAGGTTACGGGTTGAGGTCTCGAAGAACTTCATCACCGCTGCGTCCTCCCAGGAAGGAGAGTTCGTTACATCAACGACTACCGCCGCGCCCTTCAGCACTTCGGCCAGCCCCTCGCCGGTGACAGAATTGACACCGGAATTAGGTGACGCGGGTACTGCTTCTTGCCCATCCTCACGCAACTTGCTGACGAGTTTTGATCCGATAAGTCCGCTACCGCCGATCACTGTGATTTTCATGATTACCTCCTAGACTTCTCGATCTTTGCACGTCGGGGCCGCCGATCGTACTTGTTAAGACTGAACATTCCGTCGTTCGCTCTGCATGAACCTGAGCCGGATCACTAAAACGAATCAGAACTGCGCTGCACTTGGCTTCCAGCAGGTTCATGACTCTCTCTGCCTTGTCATTCCTTAACGCCCACTTCATTCAGGGATGTACGAAAGTGTTTCAGAAAGGGTCGAAGTGTACGTCGTTGAGGCACTGTTGCAGATGTGCTTGAACCGCATCGACGTCTAACCGCCACGCTACTGCAGCGCTTCCCAGCGCATGCGTTACTCCACTATGAGCACCGAGGGTCGCACAACTTGAGCTACGCAGTCGGCGCCATCAATGCCGGCAGCCAGCAATCGCCCCAAATGTTCTTCCCGCAGCTTGGGATCGACGACAGGGAAGGCTCTGTCCCTGCTCGCGAACCTGTCCCGGATGAAGGGAAGTGGCACCCGATACTCCTCGTCCAGATTGTGAAAGAAGGCACAGACGTGACGTGCTTCCAAGGGCCGGGAGTCAGCACAGGGAACGGGCGCCGCGGGACCGTTCATCGTGAATTCCTTGGTTTGAGGCAGGTGTGACGACGCGTGGGTCCTGGCGGAAGACACCCTGAGTTGGGGCGCGCCACAGTCTGTTCTCCATCAACCTTTCGAGTGAGTCGCCGTCAACAAGCCTGCCTGCTTTGGGGTTCGATGTCCATCCGTACTTTCGTGTAGGCCCGCGCTCGGTGCCAGCATTGAGCTTGGCCCACGCCAGGGCGGAGAGAGAGGAGGCCACTGCCGTAGTGTCTACTCCACTTTCGCATCACGCTGCGGCAGAAGGGTTCAGCGCTGGCCAGGGCGGGGCATTGCAATGGGGTTTGACGACCGTTCGACCGAGCCCGTGCTCCCTTGTATTTGTTCGACTCCCATCGCCCGCTCCAGACATTCGCAAAATTCGCATGAATTCGGATAGAGCGGTCTTCCCACAATTAGTCTTCTCAATACAGCCTACTTAAAACCACTGCTGTGGCTTAGAGTTATCTACGCAAGAACGCTTAGAGCTGAGCCGCCTTCACACATCTACCGCTACCGCAACGGAGGGCTATTGGGCTCGGGACCAAGGTACGTGGCCAGGAACCAAGTGTTGCCGAAGGGGTCGGTAATGGTGGCGGCGCGATCGCCGTACGGGGCGGTGTAGGGCGGCTTGTCGCCTTTCGCGCCCGAGGCGACGGCTTGAGCATAGACGACGTCGGTGTCAGGGACGTAGATGTGGAGATAGGACTGCGTCGGCTGAACCTCCCCGCGGGCCTCGTCGATTTCGATGGTGGCGCCGGCGATCTCGATGGTGGCGTGCAGGACTTTTCCGTCAGGCGACTTGTGAAGACCGGTGGTATGCGCGCCGAAGGCGGCTTCGATGAAGGGAATCATGGTGTGGGCATCGCGCAGGTGGAGATAGGGCTGGACAGTAAGAAAGCCCTCGGGGCCTGCAACGCGGCTCCTGCGCGTGGCGATGTACCAAGTATTTCCGCAGGGATCTTTGGTCTCGCCCCAATGGTCTCCCGAAGGATGTTCGTCCGTGGGCGCATACACGGGCGTCGCGCCAGCCGCCAGGGCGTTTGCGTAGGTGGCGTCGGCATCAGTCACATAGAGGTGCGTGGTCATGGTGCGCTGAGGATACTGTTCGTTGGCGTCGCCGAGCTCGATCACCGAATTTCCGATTGCGACTTCGGCGTGCATGATCGAGCCGTCAGCGCGTGGGACGCGAACACGTTCGGCGCCGCTGAAGGCCCCGACGAGGAAGTTGATGAACTTCGGCGCGTTGTTGACTAAGAAATACGGCGCGATGTTAGGGAAGTTTTCACGGCGGAATTTAACGAGTTTTGCCGTTCTCGCGGATGAGGCAGCTTGGTTCATAGAGATTCTCCTTCGCAAATCGGTTTTGAGACGAACTTTAAACTCGGGATGCGGCAGCTCACGCAGTGGCCCGACAAGTGTAAGGAGCTTGGCGACGTTCGGGTTCGTACGCGGCGCCGGAAGCCGTTGCGGGTGCGCGAGAAGAGTGCTGATGGCGAGATCGAGTTGTTCGGCAGGAGGGCGCTTAGTCATGGCGTTCCCCCATTTGTTCCCGCAGAGTTTGTAGCGCGCGGAACTGGAGCTGCTTTACCGCGCCTTCGGTTTTGCTCAGACGTTGGGCGATTTCTTTAATACTGCGCTCTTCAATGAAACGTTCGCATACCACCTGGCGTTGAATTTCGGGAAGTTTCTCGACGAGGCGAAACAAGAAGGCTCCGCGGTCGACAGACTCCGTTTTTTTTGAGTAAATGTTTGCCCGAGTCGGTGAGCCGAGCGTGTCGGCATTGCCGCTTCGTTCGCGATTGGCTCGTTTGTACTGGTCGGCGATGGCGTTGGATGCGATACGGTAGAGCCAAGCGGCGAAAGAAGTGCCACGCCATTCATAAGTGGAGAGATTCGCGAGCGCTCTGTGAAAGACTTCAGACGTAAGATCCTCGGCCGTGGCGCGGTTGTGAACGCGACCGACAATGAAAAGGTAAAGGCGCGCGAAATGAAGCTCGTAGAGAGCGTCAAACTTCGACAGATCGGCCCGCGCGGCTTCGACGAGCAAACGCTCGTCCGTAGCTTGCGGCGGAGGCTTCCTTGCCAGACGTCTCGCGGCCACCATGGCTCTGCAACTATAACTTCTGAGAGTTTCCAAAAGTTACGGTGGACTCTGTGCTCGAATCGGCAAAGCCCGTACTGGCCCTTTGGCGTCCGGTAACACCCCTTCATCAGACGGCCTTTGGCCCGAAGCACTCTCCCTTTGGCGCCCAGCCGTCCATATGGGTTAGCCCGCGCGAAGCTTTAGCTGTCGGAGATGCCTCCTACCTGCAAACGCTTCACGGTGATCCCTGTTTCGTCGCTTTTGTCAGATATTCCAACAGCACGCCTCGGCTTAAAAAGGAAATAGGCGGCTGGGCGGCGCCAGGGATCGGCAGCCTCCTTTTGCAACAACGTTTGATGGCACACGCGTCATAGGCTGGTATACCGGTGGAGACAGAAGAACTAGCGATGCGTCTCTGGAACCAGCGGGTGCTGAGTTCAGTTTTTGTGCACCAAGCGCTCCCCCCTCGACCATCCATTCAGGTTAGTCCAGAGTTGACAGAGGTAGGGCGCGGGCGTAGCGTCAATCTTGCTTCTGTTGGTCCCGCCCTTCGGGCCGCCTGTTAAGGAGTGCTTTGCGGTGCAGAGATGCGCATCAGTTCAGCCCCCGCTGATTCCATCTCTTATTCAGGTCCAGAAATTCGCGCAGATTCTCTGGCAGAAAATCGCAAGGGGCGGTATGGGAGATTCAAATCGCCGAGACCCGCCATGGAAAGTCATCAAATTCAGATCACAACTGTCCGTTGCATCGGAACAAGCGGCTGTAACCTCTACAGAGAACGCAGGGAACGCCGACGAGACTGGCAGGGAGTGTCAAAACACTTTGATCACTTTACTTGTAAACAGCGACGAACCCCAGGAGCATTGCAAATCAGCACCGCACCAATCCCAATCTTACCCGTGCCCGGATGGAGGACGAAATGAAACGAGGCTTTTTGGCAATCATGTTGAGTTTATCTACCGGTCTCTCGCTACTTGTGAACGCGCCAGGTCTGGAAGCCCGCTCGGATTCGAAGGAGGCCGACCGCCTCAATAACTCAGCCCTGGTGATGAAAGAGGCTATGGGTATGCCATCACGCATACCGCAGGAGCTTCTTGATAAGGCGTACTGTGTGATTGTCATTCCTTCCGTACTTAAGGGGGCTTTCGGCGTTGGAGGAAGCTACGGTCGCGGCGCCATGAGTTGCCGGGGTGGCGAAGATTTCAAGGGGCCATGGTCCCCGCCAACGATGATGGCACTTGAAGGAGGAAGTGCTGGGTTCCAGGTTGGGGGACAGGCGACGGATTTTGTGCTGTTGGTGATGAGTAAGCGGGGTGCTACTTCGATTCTCAGCGGAAAGTTCAAGATAGGTGGCGATGCCGCGGCGTCGGCGGGCCCCGTGGGTCGGGATGCCCAAGCGAATCTTGACGTATACATGCGGACCACGATTTTGAGCTATTCGCGGTCTCGGGGCTTGTTCGCGGGCGTCTCGCTGGAAGGCTCGACGCTGCGCCCTGATAATAAGGCCAACAAAAACCTGTACGGCAAGGAGGTTAGCGCCAAAAGTATTGTGCTTGACCGCGCCGTGCCCACACCCCCCCCAGCGGAAAAACTAATCTTGATGTTGAATCAATATGGCAAAAATCCGGCGACGACATCCGCGTCCGCTCACACCGCTTCGACTCCAACACCCAATCGTCCGCCGGTGGGGTCCTGCTATGCCGAACCGGTCCAGGTTATCTCCGGCTCGGGTAACACCGTTTTGGTCCGCGCCGACGCTAGCGATCCTGACAACGATCCGCTGACCTATACCTGGACGGCGCCGGCCGGCACCATCGAAGGCAATGGGTCCCAGGTCCACTGGAACCCCGCAGGCGCGGCGGTGGGCGCTTACTCTATCACGGTACGTGTGGATGATGGTCGCGGCGGCACTGTGAGTTGCGTTGCGCAGGTCCTAGTGGCTGCTCGCCAGCCTACGTTGAGCTGCTCTGCCAGTCCAAGTTCTGTTCATCCTGGTGACCGGGTGCACATCACGGCATCGGCCAGCAACCCCAGCAACGATCCGCTCACATTTGCCTGGCAATCGAGCGGCGGCCGCATTGTCGGCTCGGGCCCCGAAGTTGAACTCGATACCACTGGTATAGAGCCTTCCCACTACACCGTGACGGGCCAGATTAACGACGGGCGAGGTGGAACCGCTGACTGTCGAGCCGAATTCAGTGTCGAAGCTCCGCCGCATTCCGGAACGGGACACTAGCAGCGGACCAAGCGTTGTCAGAATACCGCGCGGAGGCCCATAACCCGACCGTGCACCGCAGTGCAATTTGATTGGCCTCTAAAGGGGCTCGTCCGCTACTTGTCTATGGCGGATGGCTTTTGAAAAACTTCCCACGCCCTGCTTGGTCTGTTTTTCGTCGTTTTTTCGTGAATTGGATGGGTTCTCGACGGTCGCCTGGCCGCGCCAATCGAGCATCTTTTGTTTTGTCAGAATGAGAATGTCGTGCGGATGCTCGGAGGCAAAGGTTGTGATGTCTTCTTCAAACGGTCTCCAACCTCTCCAACCGCCGTGCCAACCCCAACCTCCTCCCAACGGCCCGCTTCCCCAGCCGAAACCATCGGGAACCGTATAATTTTTGCGGGCCGCCGCGAACTTGCGCGCAACTCGGGAGGCCGCGTAAGGTGCTGTCGTCGAGTTATCTGCCCTATAGCGGAAGACGCAAATGAGCTTTACACCCTCGCCGATCCGTCCGATTCTCGAGTGTCAACGAGCCCCCGTGAGCCTCTGCAATCTGCCGGCTCAATACGAGCCCGATGCCCGAGCCGCCCGGCTTTGTGGTGAAGAACGGTACAAACAGGTTCGCGGGATTCGAAATCCCGGGCCCTTCGTCAAGTATCACCAAATCGACCTGTGAGAGGCCTGCCGACCATTCTACGCGAACGCTGCCTCCGGTTTCGCCGGCTGCATCAGCCGCATTGCGTATCAGATTAATGAGCAACTGCTCTAATTGGTCGCGATCCGCCTGAATGGAAACAGTCAGCCCGTCGACAATGGTGACCGGGATGCGGCGTTCTAGCGCCGCCACTCGTCGGACTAACTCATCAAACTCGACAGGACTCAGTGTCGGTTTCGGCAATTTCGCAAGCCGCGTGTACGCCGACATGAAACGCCCCAACGCTTCGGTTCGCGAGCGGATGATCGCCAATCCTTGGCGGATATCCGTGAAAATCGAGTTTTCGCTTTGACCGTTTTCCGTTCGTTGCACTGACGTCTCCAGGCTCTGCGCAACGGACTGAATCGGAGCCAGCGAATTATTCAACTCGTGCCCGAGAACGCGGATGAGCCGTTGCCACGCTTGTCTTTCCTCTTCACGAAGTGTTCGGCGCAAGTCCGTTAGAACGACAAGCTGATGCGGCACTCCCCCCTGGCGGAACGATCCGCGCCGCATCCCCCAGCGTCCCGTGCCCCCGGGCAACGCCAGTTCCATCGTCCTTACCGGATCTCCCTCCAGGCAAACCGCTAGCCCCAGTTCTGTTGCCGTCAGACCCAGCAATCGTTCTGCGGGGCGGTCCATGAGCCGTTCCGCGGCACGGTTGACCAGTTTAAGTTTTCCCACCTCGTCAAACGTAAATACCGCCACATCGATCTCTTCCATCACCGTCCGCAACAAAGCGGTTGCTTCTAGCGCTCCAAGTCTCTGCTCGCGCAGCGTTTCGCTCAGGGCATTCACCTCGATCATCACCTCGCCCATCGCGTCGTCTGCGCGTGCCCCTCGACCTCGCAGCGAGAAATCCTCCTCGCGCATGGCGGCGAGCAGATTCGACAGTGTCTGCAGCGAAAACACCACGCGGTGCCGCAGCGAAGCTGCGAATCCAAGCCATGCCCCCACAATAAAGAGGGTGAGTGTCCACGCCGTTTGTGAAGAGTACGGTCCAAGCCACAGCAACAAGAGCGCAACGACCGACCCCGGAAGCCCTGCCGCGAGCGCGAGCAGTTGAACCCTTCGTTCGTAGGTGAGGCTCTTCATTCGAGGCCGAATTTTTGCAGTCGCCGATACAGGGCGCTACGGCTCAGGCCAAGTGCATCCGCGGCCTTGCTGACGTTTCCAGCATGCCGCGCCAGCATCCGTTGTATGAGGTGTTTCTCCACCTCTTCGAGGCTCATTTCCTCCAAGCGCAGCGTCCCTCCAAGTGAGGAAGCCGCACGCAAGCCCAGATCAACACCGCGAATCATCGGGCTGCTCGAAAGCAAGACTGCCCGTTCGATTGCATGGTCAAGTTCGCGTACGTTACCTGGCCAAGGGTGCTCGCGCAGCGCTTGCATTGCGCCAGCGTCAAATCCTGAAATCGCCTTTCGATAACGGTCCGTATACACGAGCAGAAAATGATTGGCGAGCAATTCAATGTCGTCGCCTCTGTCGCGCAAGCTGGGCAGGCGAATTTCGATCGTATTCAAGCGAAACAGCAAATCCTCACGAAAACGTCCCGCCGCTACCTCCGCATTCACGTCGACATTGGTCGCGGCAAGAACTCGGACGTTGACGCGGCGCGTGTGTGAAGATCCCACCCGTTCGAATTCACCGGTTTCCAGTACGCGCAGCAGTTTTGACTGCAGATTCAAAGGCACATTCGCAATTTCATCAAGGAACAGCGTCCCAGAATCAGCGATCTCGAACCTTCCGATGCGGTCCATCCGTGCATCAGTGAACGCTCCTTTCACGTGGCCGAACAACTCGCTTTCGAACAGGCCGCTCGACAGCCCGCCCGCGTTGACCGTCACCATCGGGCGGTTTGCCCTGCCGGACATCGCGTGCAGCGTTCGAGCAACGACCTCTTTGCCGGTTCCGT
>Ga0207780_1000520_pt1 | contig 10606 bp, 7 predicted proteins | sample LuqExpMetageno45_FD_187803 | JGI IMG/M metagenome (GOLD analysis project Ga0207780, IMG submission 187803) | Tropical forest soil microbial communities from Luquillo Experimental Forest, Puerto Rico - Sample 45 (SPAdes) | ecosystem: Environmental > Terrestrial > Soil > Tropical forest ...
GATCCGCCGGCCGACTTCGTTGCATCGAACGCGTTGCGGGTGACGCCGAAGACCTCGTTGAAGGTGTGCGAGCCGAGGCCGAACTCGGGCGTGTTCGTCTTGCCGATGAATATCGCGCCACCGCCTCGCTTCGTTTCCACTTATGTTTACGCGCTTCTCCCCCACCCAATCTATACGGGATTTTGCCTGATGTGCCTCGGCCTGTCGCTGGCCGTGGGCTCTGCAAGCGGATTGTGGCTGATCACTCCCTGCATGGTAGTCGGCTGCGCGTCACTCGTCCTCGGCTACGAGCGGACGGACCTACGGAGGCGTTTTGGACGAACCGCACCTTTGCTCCCCAGTGACTCGAGCGAAACCCCAACGTTGCGGGACCGTTTACTTTTTTACTGCCTGGTCCTGGTGCCGTGGCTGGCCCTGTACGAAGCCTTCATTCTCTTGGGTCCACCGTATAACCCCATTTCCACGTTTCACTCGTTCGACCTCCGTCTGCCCGTTCTGCAGTGGACCGAAGCTTTCTATGCCAGCACCTACCTCTGGGTCGTCGTCGCGCCACTGATTGCACGCACCAAGAAGAGTCTTCGCGACTTCTCCTTGCGCGGACTTCTTTCGATGACGATAGTGTTCCCGTTATTTCTCGTACTTCCGTTGCTGGCAGAGCCTCGCCCCTTTTCTCCTCACTCTCTTTTCGGCAATCTGCTTAACTTCGAGCGCGCGATGGATACTCCCGCCGCGGCGTTTCCTTCTTATCACGTCATTTGGGCCATGCTGGCTCTTCCAGTTTTCGAGGATCGCGCGCCTCGCTCGCGCTGGATTTGGAGAGCTTGGATTGTCGCCATAGTTGTCAGTTGCTTGACGACCGGCATGCATTCCCTCGCCGACATACTTGCCGGTCTTTTCGTCGGCTTGATCTGCACGCGTCCCGCAAGCGTATGGCAGTTTCTGCGGCAAACCAGCGAGCGCGTCGCCAACTCCTGGCGTGAATGGCACATTGGACCCATCCGCGTTATCAATTACACTTTTTACGCTGCGTCCGCTGCCTTTATGGTTCTCCTTCTGGCTGGAACCCTCGCCGGGCCACACACGGAAATCATCCTTTTCGCCGTTGCTGTTGTTGCTCTGATCGTGTCCGGCCTGTGGGCTCAGGTTTTGGAAGGATCGTCGGGGCTGCTGCGTCCTTTTGGCTATTTCGGTGGATTTGTGGGCGCGGCGCTTGCCGGTCTTGTCGCTTGGGCCTTTGGCGTGAATTTCTGGCTTGTCATGGCCGCCTTTGCTGTTGGCGCACCCTGGATGCAAGCCATCGGCAGGCTGCGTTGCCTCGTGCAGGGCTGCTGCCACGGGTCCCCGGCATCCGCACTCGTCGGCATCTGCTATTTCCACGAACGCTCCCGTGTCTGCCGAGTCCCCGGTCTAAAGGGAGTCCCGGTTCACGCCACTCCTCTCTATTCGATCATTTGGAATGTTTATCTCGGGCTGCTGCTCGCGCACCTTTGGCTGGTTCAAGCGTCGCTACACTTTCTCTGTGGCCTCTATTGCATTTTGATGGGCATGGGGAGATTCGCCGAAGAAGCGTATCGTGGCGAGCCTCAGACACCGACCATTGCCGGTTTGCGGATTTATCAGTGGATCGCCCTGGGCGTAAGCGTTCTTGGCGCAATGATCACCGCTCTGGGGCGAAGCGGGCCTGCGCCAGGTCCTCAATTCACGCCGACTGTGCTGCTGCCGGCGATTTTATTCTCCGCGCTTACCGGCTTCGCCCTGGGCGTCGATTTCCCAGAATCGAATCGTCGCTTCGCACGATTGGCATGACCACTGCACACGAGTAGCGACTCAGAACTTCGACAGCTATCGTGGCCATTGGCCGCCAGCTTGGCCAGCTATTCGACGGAGGCTTTCGCCCCGGTCACCTTGAAGTTGTACCAGGACGTGCCCACAGGATACGCGACATCTCGAATTTCGAACTTATCCTCGGCGTTTGGTCCGAGTGTCTTCGCAAGCGTGCCCTTGTTCTCGACAATTATGTGATTATCCGGCCCGATATAGTCCGTCTGGTAGCTGATCGTTGTATACGTGAACTTGTCAGACTTGTTCATCAGCGTGACCGACCAGACCGCCGTCGCGCCCATCGAGTCTTTCTGCATCGTCGCGCGCTCGATTTTCAAGTCTTTCACCGGATCGGCCGTCGAAACGTCCGCCGTCACCGCAGCAGTCGTCTTCACTGTCTCTTTTGCCGGTCCCTTCGTGAAAACCCGGTACCCCAGCAACAACGCAATGACCCCCGCAACGATGAGCGCATCCATCCAATAGTTGTGAGATCCCGTCTTTGATTTCGCTAGTGGATCTTCAAACATACCTTTCCTCCATCCTTGAGCGAGCAAAGCTCCTTCCGCTTCCCATCTCTGCTACTGCCCTGGGCGACCTTCCAGTTCCCCCGCGGCCGGCGCCGGTGATACGCAATCCCGCGGAAACCAAACCACCGCCAATCTTCTGGCCTCCTTCATTCGGTTTTCTGCTTCAACCAACCCTTGTCCACAAAGAACAGCCAGAAATCATCTCCCGCCGGATCCTGTTTTACCGGCCGCTGCCAGGTCGGCCGGAGGCCCGATATCGTCGGGAAGCTTTCCATTCAGCGCATCCAGGAATTGCAGCAGATCGTCTCGCTCGTCGAATGTCAGCACATCCAGCGAGTGAATTTCCTTGTCCAGATGCGCGTTCCAGTTTCCGCCTCCGATGTAGTGCGCCAGCGTATCTTTCACCGTCGGGAAACTGCCGTCATGCATGTACGGTCCGCGATTCTTCAGGTTGCGCAGTGTGGGCGTCTTGAAGCAGCCCATATCTTCGTCCCTTTTTGTCACCGCAAATCGGCCGACATCGTTCAAATTGCCTCGCGTGTCCGCGCCCACGCCCAGGTTGTGGAATTTATAGTCTGTAAACAGCGCGTAGCCCTTCGCGAGCGAGTGGCACGCTGCGCAGTTGCCTTTTTTCGCATCGATGAAAATCTTCAGGCCGCGCTGCGCTTCCGGCGACATCGCCCCCGGCTCATGTCCATACATGAACCGGTCGAAGTCCGAATCGCCCGCGATAACCGTCCGTTCAAACGACGCGATCGACTTCGCCACCATTTCAATCGTGATTTGGTCCGTGCCCCACGCCTGCTTAAACATGCCCGGGTAATTTGCATCCGCCTGCAGGCGCTTCACTACACCATCCAGTGTGTGAGCCATTTCCACCGGATTCGCCATCGGCCCGACCGCTTGTTCCTCCAGGCTCCCGGCCCGCCCGTCCCAGAACTGCAGTGTGCTGTATGCGGAATTGATCACCGTCGGTGCATGGCGCGTTCCCAGTTTCTTCCCGACTCCTTCCGAAAATGCTCGATTGTCCGAAAACGCAAACTGTGGCGCATGACACGACGCGCACGAAATCGAACCGTCCACCGAAATGATCGGGTCGTAATAGAGACGCCGCCCCAGCGCGATGGTTTCCTGAGTGGGCGGATTGTCCGCTGGAATCGGCACCGGCGGAAGTCCCATGGGAGCTTTGATTTCGACGGGTTTCCCGACAGGCTTTATGCCGTTGCTGGCAGCGCCTGATTGCGCCTTTACCGGCGCATTGAGGAGGGCGGAAAGACCAACACTAAGAGCAAGGAGCGCAAGAAGAGACACAACGGCCCGCTTCTTCATGGGACACCTCCGCACACCGGGAATCGTACCCGCCAAGCCCAATTCCCTCTGTGACGGCAAACACACATCGAGCCTGGGTCATTGGGAGTCTTCCCCTAGTGCCCAGGCTCGTTTGTCTCCTTGGATTTGCTTCGGCCGGCTGGACTTAGCAGTAGCTGCAGGCTTCGTCGCCGCTCATGCTGGACATGTCATCAGTCATTCGGCGCAAGCGGCGGCCCAGACGCTCGGCGAGTTGATGCCGCGCGCGCCACAAGCGAGCCTTCAGCGTGTTTTCCGTCACACCCAGCTTCTTCGCCGCTTCGCCCGTTGAATACCCCTGCACTTCGCGCAACACGAACGCAGTCCGCAATAGCGGGGAAAGTTCGTCGAGATTCTCGTTGATCATCTCGCGAATTTCCGTTCCCGCGTAAAGCTGTTCCGGGTCCGGTCCATCGTCCGCGAACCGCTCTGCAGCCGGCAACTCGTCTTCATGCTGCTGCTCGTCCAGCGACACTGCCGGACGCGCCTTCGCGCTCCGCCGCTTCATCAACGCCGCATTAATCACGATGCGGGTCAGCCAGGTGGAGAACTGCGAGCGCCCTTCGAAACGCTTCAGGTTCCGGTAAGCGGAGAGCAAACCGTCCTGCAAAGCGTCCTCGGCATCTTCGGCATTGCCCAGGACTCGCAGCGCGGTCTGGAAAAGCGGCCGGTGATACCGGCGAAAGAGCGTCTCTATCGCCTGCGCATCGCCCCGCTGACCCGCCCGGATGAGCTTTTGTTCGCTCAACCTCGTGTCGCTAACCTGCGTGGTGCTTATCACTTGCGTTGCCATTTGTCCCCCCATGTAGACCCGTAAGAGTCAGGTCCACCCAAAAAGTTACAAAGCCGTTGGCTCCTTCTCGTTTAATGTACCGGTACGTTACTACCGCTCATCTTCGGCCTCTTAAGCAAAAAGAAGATTGGAATAATCGCAAAGAAGACGATTCCCAGCAGCTTAAAGTCGTCAAGAAACGACAGCATCGCCGCCTGTCTCGAGATGATTCCGTACACCATTCCTCGTGCCTGCGCCGCCGCGCCTGGTCCGGAGGATCCTCCAGAAGTAAACGCGCCTGTAAACGCAGTTAGAATTTTCTGATACGCCGGGTTCAGCGGGTTCGCGTGCTCGACCAACTGCGCCATGTGGTGCTGCGTGCGTCTCTCGAGCAGCGTTGTTACCGTCGCGATCCCCACGCTCGCTCCGACATTTCTCGCCAGATTGATGATGCCTGTTCCCATGTTCGTCTTTTCGCGCGGCACATAGGCAAACGCCGCCACGTTAATTGGAATGAACAGGAACGCGAGTCCAAAACTCTGCATCATCCGCCCCAGCACCGCATGCCGGTAATCGAGCTGCAGATTCCAGCTCGCCATCACAAACAGGGACGCCGCCGAAACCGTGCACCCAAACGCAATCAGCCATCGCGTATCCACGCGCGACACCAATATGCCTACTACCGGCATCATCAGCATGATTACCGCGCCGCCCGGCGACAACGCCAATCCCGCAAGTTCCGCTGGATATCCCAGCAATTGCTGTAGCAACTGCGGGATCAGCACCGTGCTCGAATACAGCACAAACCCAAGGAAAAACATTGCCGTCGTCGCAATCGCAAAATTCCGGTTCTTCAGCATACGGAAATCCACTACCGGATCCTTCGTTCGCAATTCCCACACAACGCCCGCAACCACGCCAACGACCATCAATACGGCAAATACGACGATGAAGTTCGACGCAAACCAATCTTCCCGCTGCCCTTTGTCCAGAATGATTTGCATGCTGCCAAGCCCCAGGCTGATCAACCCCAGGCCGATGTAGTCGATGCGGAATCCTTCTTTCAAGCTCGCTCGCTTCATGTACGGCGGATCCGACACCAAGATATACGTAAGCGCGAGCGACAAAATTCCAACTGGCACGTTGATGTAAAAAATCCATCGCCACGAGTAGTTGTCCGTAATAAAGCCGCCGAGCCACGGGCCAATCGTCGGCGCCACAACCACCGCGATGCCGTACACCGCGAAAGCCATTCCGCGCTTGGCCAACGGGAAGGTATCGTTCAGGATCGCCTGCTCGCTCGGCTGCAAACCGCCTCCGCCCACTCCCTGCAGGATTCGGAAAACCACCAGCATTCCCAGACTCGTCGCGAATCCGCACAAAAATGAACTCACCGTGAAGATCAGCACGCATGTCATGTAAAACCGCTTGCGCCCGATCAGGGACGACATCCAGCCGGAAAGCGGCAGAATGATCGCATTCGAAACCAGGTACGACGTCAGCACCCAGGTCGACTCATCCGCGCTCACCGATAGATTTCCCGCGATGTGCGGCAGCGCCACGTTCGCAATCGAAGTGTCCAGCACTTCCATGAACGTCGCCAGCGTCACGGTAACCGCGATCACCCACGGGTTGATCGACCCGTCCGGCATCCGCAGTTTCGATTTGATCCTGTCGAACATTCGCGCTCAGCCTTCGCGTCCTTCCTTAGTCCGCCACTACCGTCGCTTCCACGTTCATTCCTGGCCGTAGCACCGCCACATCCTGCGGAATCGGATCGAGTACGATCTTCACCGGAATGCGTTGTACTACCTTCACGTAGTTGCCCGTGGCATTTTCCGGCGGCAGCAGGCTCAGTACCGCTCCCGTCGCGCCGGAGATCGAGTCGACATGGCCCGGGAAGGTCTTTCCGTACGTGTCGACCTTCACGTACGCCTTTTGCCCCGGCTTCATGTACCGCAACTGCGTCTCTTTGAAATTCGCTGTCACCCACACATCCTTCAGCGGCACAACCACCAGTAGGCCTTGGCCCGCTTGCACGATCTGCCCCGGTTCTACCGATTTGTGCGTGGCCACGCCATCCACCGGCGCGACGATGCTGCAGTAGCCCAGATTCAACAGCGCTGCATCCAGCGCTGCGCGCGCACGGTCGACTGCTGCGATTTTCGCCTGCGCATCCGCCGAACGCATCGCCACGCGCTTTTGATCCGCTTGCGCCGAGGCCACGCCCGCGCCGGCTTCGATCACACGCGCCTTGGCTGAATCCAGTTGTGCCTTCGTGATATCGATGTTGCGCTTCGCCTGCGCCAACCGCTGCTGGTCCGCCGTCAACGCGCTTGCTGTTGCGTCTGCGTTCGCCTTTGCCGCGTCATATTGTTGCTTCGAAATCTCGCCCTTCTGCATCAACGGCGTGTAGCGCTCCAGGTCCGCCTTCCCAAGCTCCGCATTCGCGTGGCTCCGGTCCACATTCGCCTGCGCCCACGCCAGATCGGCCGTTTGCGCCTGCTCGTAGGCCGCTTGCGCCTTCGCTAAATCCGCTTGTGCCGCCGCCAGTTGTGCTTCCGCGCTCGACGTGCCGCTTCTCACGTTCTCACTGGTGCGCGGCACATCTACGCCCGCCGACCGCGCTTCGCTTTCCGCCAACGCCAGCGCCGCCTTCGCCTGATCGACCGACGCCTGGTAGTCCCCGGGATCCAGTTTCACCAGCACCTGACCGGCTTTCACCGCCTGGTTGTCCGTCACCAGAACTTCCCCCACGCGTCCGTAAATCTTCGAGGCGATTGGCGTGATGTGCCCGTCCACCTGGGCGTCATCCGTGGACTCGCGGTTGTGGTAGTACAAAAACAGCCCAACCACGGCAGCCACCAACACGATCCCGCCGGCCATCAGTCCGGTGCGCAGCCTGTTGTTCGCGAGCGGTTTGGGTGGTTCCGGCTTCGCCGGTTCCACGGGCGGCACTTTTACATTTGCCGCGTTCTCCAATCCCACATCGATTTCCACACTCATCGTCTTTTCATCCTCACTTGGCGTACGTCTTTTCCATCTGCCCGATCGCGCGAGCGAATTCCGCTCGGGACTGGTTAAACCGGTAGAGCGCCGCAATCTGGTTGTCGTTGGCGCGTGACAGCGAATCCTGCGCCTGAATCACTTCGATGTTGTTGGCCACTCCGGCGCGGAAACGGTCGCGCGCCTGATCCACTTCTTCCTTGGCTAACTGCACGCCCAGATTCGCCACCTGCACTTCATTCCGGGCCGACTGCAGATCCAACAACGCGGTTTTCACATCCAATCCAATCTGGTTGCGCAGATCCGCTTTCTGTTGGTCCACCCGGTGCAGTTCCAGATCCGCTCTCGCCACTTCCGCGCGAATCCGTCCGCTGGTCCACAACGGCACGTCCATCGACGCCGTGTACGTATATGTCGGAATCCCATTATTTGGTCTCGTCCCTAGATATGCCCAGTTCCCATCCGCGCGGAACGACGGCAACCGCGTATATTGCGACGCCTGCTTGTCGTACTTCAGGGCTTTCTCCTGCGCCTCAATCTGTTTCCATTCCGGCCGGCCCGCCAGCGCTGCGTCGATGCTTTCCTCCACATCCGGTTGTGGCGTCTCGAAAAAGCTCAGTGAATCCGCCAATTCCACCTTCTGTCGCGGGTCAAGATTCACAAGTTTGCTGAGCCCGAACAACGCCGAATCCCGGCTGTTCTCCGCCTCAATCAAGCGCTGCTTCTCGTTTTGCAGCTCCACATTGGCCCGCAGCGTGTCGATTCCTGTGCCTACGCCTTCCTTTTGCAAATCCGCGGCCTGGTCGTACAGCGCCTGTGCCAAATCTACTCGCGACCGCGAGGCTTCCACGTCTGCCTGCGCCCGCAACCCGCCGATGTATTGCGATACCACCAGCAGAATTACCTGCTCGCGCGTGGAATCGCTTCCCGCTTTTGCCGCGTCCTGGTTGCTCCGCGCGGCTTTGTATCGCTGCCACAGCGAAAAATCGAAGATCGGCGTGCTAAAGCTCGGCCCCGCCTGAAAAATCTGGTACGGTCCGATGTGCCCTGGCAGCTTGGGTGCACCCGGGATGTTGAATATCGGCTTGCCCCCAAACAGCGCTTGCAGGTTTTGCCTCTGCAACGAATCCGATACTTTCAGGTCCGCCTGCGGCAGCAGTGCCGCCCGGCTGATGTTCGTGTCCTGTACCGCTTCGGCCGCGGTTATCAGTCCGATCTGTTGCGTCGGATTCTGCTTGATGGCCAGCGACACCGCTTGATCGAGCGTCAGGCGAATCGCCACTTTGGGTGCCGGCGTCGCTAGCGGATTGGCGGTTTGCTGTGCCCGTGCACCGCCAGGGATTCCCAACAAGCCAAAAAAAATCGCGTAAAAGATGATCGGCGTGCCCTTCGCCTTCTTCGCCGATTTTTCTACGCTCTCCTCCGCTTGGCTGATCTCGTCGACGATCGCCTGGTTCAGGCAACCCACCGCCACAAAATGGGCCCCCAACCTGTGCATCTCTCGCAGCAACGCTTTCCCCGCGCTGTCGATATAACTGACGCCGCAAAGATCGACGCTGAATTTCTGTTTCGGCGAAGCCGCCGACAATTCACGCCAGCACTGCTCCAGGGTCGCGACATGTGGGCCGGTAATCTTTCCTTCAAGTCGTAGGAGGGTCTTCCCCTTCTTGTTCTCTGTCGTAATACGAAGCATAGATTCCTTCTCGAGTACGTCTACTTCTAGCAAGAACGATGCCCATGAATGCTCATTGATATTCATATTTAACCATCGTATTTACAATAAGTTAGAAAACAAGGAAGATTAGTGGCAATTGGGCATATGCCCATATAATGACTATTATATATGCTTGCGCCTATCTGAATGTGCCCATAGGCGGGCATTGCTGCTACTTATCGCTTCGGCTCTATGTACGCGTCCACCCTCAGCCCCAACGGCAACTTCTGCCCCGGATCCAGCTCCATCAGTGTTTCCAGGATCTTGGTATCCACCCTTTCGCTCGGCTCGTCCGTCCTCACGTTCTTCTTCCCCAGGATTCGGCCCACCCGGACCACGTGCCCCGTGAATCTCTGCGTGCCGTAAGCTTCGGCGGTCACGAAGGCGGTTTGCCCCACAAACAGTTTCGCCACATCGCTTTCGTCCACATCCATGCGCACGCGCAGCGACGAATCATCTGCCAGCGTCACCACCGGCGAATCGAATTGTGTCGAAACACTCTCCCCGGCGTGACGAAATTTCCGCAGCACCACTCCGTCGAGCGGCGACCGGATGTACGTCTTCTCGAGATATGCCCGGGCTTCCGCCAACTGCGCCTGCGCGCTGGCAACCGCCGCTTGCGCCTTGCGACGGTCTTCCTCCCGCGCGTCCGCATCCACTAACGAAAACTCCTGCGTCGCCCGTTCGTATTCCGCTTGTGCCACTTGATATGCGCGTTCGTAGCGTTCTGCTTCGTCGTGCGAAATCATCTCGCGCTCCGCCAAATTGCGCCGACGCTCCGCTTCGCGCTTGGCGTTGTCCAACACCGCCTTCGCCGCCTGCTTGCTTGCCTCCGCGGCATGCCGTTCCTGCGCCCGAGCCCCGTTAATCGTCCGCGCCAGTTCCGCCTGCCGTTGCGCCAGCGTCGCTTCCGCAGCCGCCACCCGCGCCACATAATCTTCATTCTCAATTTCCGCAAGTACCTGGCCCTTGCGCACCCGGTCTCCCTCTTCCACCGGCACGCTGTGCAACCTTCCACTCAATTCCGAGCTCACGCGAATCTCTTCCGACACCGCTTCCACCCGTCCGGGCGCCGCAACTAACCCTTCGCGCGAGTTCGTCGCCGGAGACGGCGCCGCCGCTTTCACTTCGTGCTCGCGGCCCCGCAGATACACCAAGGTAAACAACAGCACGAATACTGCTGCCGAGATAACGTAGATGGATCGCTTCATTTCCGTGCTCCTTGCTTAGAATTCCGCTGAATTGTTTTCGGAAAACTGCAGTGTCGCGGCCGCACTCAGAACCGCCGGGAGATTTGCGTTAACCGGCCGGCCGCTCTCCTCGCGAGACAGCCGTCCGTCCTCCAGGTGCAGGATCCGGTCGCCATAGGACAGTACTCGCGGGTCATGCGTCACCATCACTACGGCCCGCCCGTGCTGG
>Ga0207780_1000521_pt1 | contig 10606 bp, 10 predicted proteins | sample LuqExpMetageno45_FD_187803 | JGI IMG/M metagenome (GOLD analysis project Ga0207780, IMG submission 187803) | Tropical forest soil microbial communities from Luquillo Experimental Forest, Puerto Rico - Sample 45 (SPAdes) | ecosystem: Environmental > Terrestrial > Soil > Tropical forest ...
TTCGAGCCGTTCAACCCCTGTTCCTCACCGCTGAACAAAATGAACCGGATGGTGCGCTTCGGCTTGAGGTTCAGTTTCTGTAAGGCGCGCGCCGCCGCAAGCACCGCCATCGAGCCCGTGCCGTTGTCCGTCGCGCCAGTTCCCAAATCCCAGGAATCCAGATGCGCGCCCAGGATCACTACCTCATCCGGTTTCTCCGACCCGCGAATCTCCGCCACCGTGTTGTAGACCTCCACGGGCTTGCCGCTGAACGTAGCCTGAATGTTCAACTCCATTTGCAGCGGCGCGCCGGCTTCCGCCAGGCGCAGCAAGTCGAAATAATCTTCACGTGCCATAAACGCGGCGGGGTACGCTCCTGGCTGATAGTCCCGCGAAATCGTCGTCATGTTCAGCAGCCCGAACATCTTCTCCGACGTCATCAGCAGCGCCAGCGGTTTTTCCTCAGCGATCATCTTCATGGCCGCGGCTCGCGCTTTCACGTAGCTCTCGATGTCCACGCCTTTCGGCAGCATCAGCGGCAAGGTCTGCTGGCCCCACGGCGTCAGCAGCGGATTTTGCGGCGCTTCCAAATCCGCGACTCCCTTCAACAACACGATCTTGCCGCCGAGTTTCCCTTTGTACTTGTCCAGGTCTTCGACCTTCGGCGCTTCGACAATCACTAATTCGCCTTTCACCGTTCCTTTCGTTGCTGGCGACCAACCTGCCGTCGCCAGGGTCAACTCATGTGTCGCTGGCCAGGTCACCCGGCCGGTCGCGGGCCCGCGAGTCCAACTATTTGCCGCGCTCCACGCCTCGCGGTGCACGTTCGCCAACCCCAGCGCCTTGAATTGTTCTTCCGTCCAGTGACTGGCCTGATCCATCTGCGGCGAGCCGGTCAGCCGTGGGCCGATGCTCGCAGTTAGATACGTCAAATCGATTTTGAGCTGATTTTCATCCGCTTTCACTTGCTCGGTGATTTTCTTGTCGGTTTCTGCGATCGGATCGGTCTTCGGCGCATCGCTTTTGGGCGTCTCCGCCTTCGCATTGGTGCTTGCGGCGGGAGGTGTGAACGGCCGCCTCGCCAGCAAATCAGGCAGATTCGCGGTGTTGTACGCCCAAGCCGCCAACACCTGTGCGCCCTGGTTCACATCGTCTTTCCAGACTTTGTCGAACGTGTCCGACTGGCTGTGGTGCGTAAGGCGATACTCCGCCATCGACTGCACACACCAGAAACCTGGTACGCCAACTTCCGCAAACGAAAAACTGTCTTCACCGTAGGTCCGCCGCATCGACGGCTCCAGCAATTTCAGTTCAGCAAGCGGCGCAATGATCTTCTCCATCTGTTCCCGCGCCAGATAGTCATCATGCAAGCCGATGGTCAGAACGCGTCCCGTGCCCGTATCGTGGATCAACACTCCGGAAATTTTGCCAAGTTCGTCCTTGTGCGCCTTTACGTATTCCTTGGAACCAATCAGTCCTTCCTCTTCTCCGCTGAACAATGCGAAGCGAATCGTCCGCTTCGGTTTGACCTTCAATTTCGCCAGTGCCCGCGCGGCTTCCAGTACCACCATCGACCCTGTTCCGTCGTCCGTGCTGCCCGTCGCGAGATCCCACGAGTCCAAATGTCCACCCAGAATCACCATTTCATCCGGCTTTTCGGACCCTTTCAGATCGGCCACGGTGTTGAACACTTCGACGGGCTTCGCACTCAGCGAATTGGTGATTTGCAGCTCCACTTCCACCGGCCCATTCTTCAGCATCCGGAAAATCATGCGATAGCCTTCGCCGGTCACAAATGCCGTCGGCATAGGTCCCATCGTGAACGGCTCGAACGTCGCGTCGGTCATGTTCAGCAGCCCGTGCGGCTTGTTGGAGTCGCGCAGAACGGCGATCGCGCCTTCCTTCACCAGGAAGTCCGACTGCTTCTTTTCCTCCTCGAGGAACTTGTCGTAAGGGTCAGGGAACCCTGGCTGGCCCACCGGTGGAGGTGGTTCCTGCATTCGCGCCGTCGCGATGAAGTTCGGATCGAGCGGCCGCGGCGGAGAAAGCGAAGCCGGTTCTTGCGTGATGACGATCGCGCCTTTCAATTTTCCGTGGAATTTCGAATAGTCTTCCGGCTTCTTCGCGTCGAAGTACACCACTTTGCCGTGAACGACTCCCTTGGTACTGGGTGCCCACGCGGCCGATGCGATTGTCAGTGGATGCTCCGTCGGCAGAAGAATCCGCGCTTTCGCCGTGCCGCGAACCCAGGCGTGCGGAATCGAGTAGCTTTCCAGGCGCACGTTCTCGAGGCCGTACTTGCGGAACATCTCCGCGGTCCAATCGTTCGCCTGCTTCAGCCGATCTGAACCGGTCAGGCGCGGACCGATGCGGTCCGACAAATACTCGAGATTGCTCATCAATTCGCTGTGCTCGCGAATCTCACCGAGGATCTGGGCATCCATCGCGCCCACGGAATTCGCGTCTTCGTCCGCGGCACGTGCCTTCCAAGTCTGTGTCGCCAGAAAGATTGCCAACGAGCAAACCACTACCATGAACTTCCGCTGATTTCTCATTCCCACCTCGGCGTGTGTTCTAGCTCTTGCTGGACTTCCGCTTCTTCAACGGCTTGCGTTTTTGGGTTCCCGCTTTCCATCCTCGCGGCGCCTTCTGGCAATTCGGGCAATAGTAACTGCTGCGCCCGGCCACAATCGCGCGCCGAATCGCTGTTTTGCAGCGAAAGCAGCGCTCCGCTTCCCGCCCGTACGCGCGATGGTGCTGTTGATATTCTCCCGGCATCCCGTCGGCGTCAAGAAAATCGGAGATAGATGAGCCGCGCAGAGCAATGGCCTTCAACAAAATGTCCTGCAACGCTGCATAGAGCTTCTTCAACTGCTCTTTGTTCAGCCGCGCTCCCAGTTGCGCTGGATGCAGCTTCGCCTTCCACAAACTTTCATCTGCGTAAATGTTCCCGACCCCTCGAATCAGGCTCTGATCGAGCAGCAGCGCTTTGATTCGCGCGCGCCGCGCCTGAATCCGCCTCCCAAACTCGTCGAGGCCCACCGCCAGGGGATCGGCGCCGAAGCGCTGCAATTCCTTCTCCAAAACCTCTCCGGCGAGATATGCCATGCGCCCGAATCGCCTCGGATCGACGTATCGCAACTCGCGGCCGTCATCCAGAATCATCACGACATGCGTGTGCTTTTGAGTAGGCTGGCTGGCCGCTTGTGGCGACAGCATTCCCGTCATGCCGAGATGCACCAGCAGCGCACTTTCCTCGCCCGCACCTGCCCTCGCTCCGTTCACCGCGCCGCCAAGCCGCAGCAAGAGAAACTTCCCATACCGTTCCACGGCCACGATGCTGCGCCCCGGAAGCTCTCGTTCAATCGCGGCGGGATCGTCCATGAAATCCGTTTTCCCCAGCGAAATACTGACGATTCTTCGTCCGGCGATCGCCGCCTGCAAACCGCGCGCAACGGTCTCGACCTCTGGTAGTTCCGGCATAATCGGTTTCTCGTTCAAACTATCACACACTGACTTCTGCCGCTGCTGGCCTCCGTGCTAAAGTCTTGGCGAAAGGAGAGGCGAGTGCGACTTCATTTCCTTGTCCTTTGCTGCGTCGGGGCACTTTTTTTGGCCGCTGCGTCTCGTTCCTCGGCGCGCACACAAACAGGTTTTCTGGATCGAACGATTTCCGTCAGCGGCACAACTTACAAATACCAGGTCTTTGTTCCCGACGACTGGTCGCCCAACCAAAAGTGGCCCATCATCCTTTTCTTGCACGGCGCCGGCGAGCGGGGCTCCGACGGTCTTCTACAAACCGATGTCGGCCTGCCGCATGCCATTCGGCTCGATCGCTCGCGCTTCAAGACTATCGTCGTGATGCCGCAGTGCCTGAAAGACGGCTGGTGGCCTACTGCACAGATGGAAGAAATGGCGCTCGCCGCGCTGGCCGCTGCCACCAAAGAATTCAAAGGCGATCCCAAGCACACTTATCTCACCGGCCTCTCGATGGGCGGCTACGGCAGTTGGGACATTGCCGCAAAATACCCGGGCAAATTCGCTGCGGTCGTGCCGATTTGTGGAGGCATCGTCATTCCCGAGCATTTGAAGCAGATCCGGCCGGATTTGGCCGTTTATCCCGACGATCCCAAGAGCTACCAGGAAGTCGCCAAGAAAATCGGCAAGACTCCCGTGTGGATCTTTCATGGCGGCGCCGACGATACCGTTCCGCCGGAGGGCTCGCGTAAACTGAACGACGCGTTGAAGGCCGCCAGTGGCGAAGTTCGCTACACGGAATATCCCGGCGTAGGCCACAACTCCTGGGACAAGGCTTACTCTGAACCCGAGTTCATGCCCTGGCTGCTCTCGAAACACCTGTAAGCTGCTTCGCGCCTAACTCCTCTCGTTTACAACCTATTCACAACACCGCGCTACTAACTATCCGTCTGATTGCATTGTGGAGGTACAACAATGCGCAACCCGCGGCAGTCCGCTTCCCCGGTCGATTCCGATTCGTTCCTGGTGGTGAAAATCAGCAAGCGTTCAACTATCAAGCCGTCGGCAGTGGCGCGGGAGTTAAACAGCTTCTCAACGGAACTACCAACTTCGCGGCCGTGGATGCACCCCTTACCGATCAGCAACTCAAACTCGCAAGAATTCCCGTGGTTCACATTCCTTCGGTGATCGGCGGCGTCGTGCTCGTCTATAACTTTCCAGGTTTCAGGGATCTTCACCTCACTCCACGGATACTCGCAGGAATCTTTATGGGAAAGATTACTTCCTGGAACGATCCGCAGATTGCCGCCTACAATCCCGGCTTCTCGAACCTTCCGGCAATTCCGATCACAGTCATCCATCGCTCGGACGGTTGCGCTTCCACTCAGATCTTTTCTGACTACCTCTCCAAAGTGAGCGGGGAATGGCAACACCAGGTTGGCGAAGGCACTTCCATCAATTGGCCATTGGGTCTCGGAGCAAAGGGCGACGAGGGCGTCTCCGCCCTTTTAAAGCAGTACCACGGCTCGATCACCTACGTGGATTTCCAATATGCGGCGTCGAGCGCCATGGACTCCGCGATGCTCCAGAATCGTTCCGGCCATTTCATCAAGGCGGATCTGCGCAGCTTGTCCGTCGCAGCCGCGTCCTCCGAGATCCCCGACGATTTCCGGGTGTGGATCACCAACGCGCCCGGTAGCGAAGCTTATCCCATCGCCAGCTTCATGTGGTTCTTGGCACCCGACAGTTATCCCTCGGACCGGGAAACCCGCGATTTCGTGGAATTTCTTCGCTGGACCACCTGGAGTGATTCGCAAATGGTCGCAGCCAAGTTAGGCTTTGCTCCCCTGCCGAAAGAACTCCTCGATCGGGTTAACCAGGCGATTTCCCGAATCCACTGACACTACTGCATCGCTTCCCAAGGTTGGTTGAACTGCGTTCCTCACTGCGTCGATTGGCCTACGGCAGTGGCACGCCCGGCATCGCGACGATGCCGGCCATCTTCAGCAATTCCTGGTATTCGCCTTCCGTCAGCGGTGAAATAATCAACCGTACGTTCTTCAGGAATTTCACTTTCCGTAGCGCCGAATTCCCCCGCATCTCCGACAGCGTCACCGGCCGCGGAAGCTTCTCGTAAGCGCGCAAGTCTGCCACCAGGTTCTTTCCATCGTAATCGTATGGATCGGGATAAGGATCGCGCGTCACTTCCGCGATCGAGTACAGTGACCGCTCCGGCGCCGAATGGTAACAAAGCACGCGATCGCCTTTCTTTACCTGTTTCAGCGCGCGGATCGCGTCCGGTTTCGCGCCTGCGCCGTGCCACATCTCTTTGCCTTTAACAAAGAGCGTGTCCCAGTGATAGTGATGAGGGTCGGCGCTGAAAATCCAATAGTGTCGTGTTTGAGGGGTCGCTGTGACCATCGGGTCCGAATTCGGACGCAGAATACACGGACGCGCAGCGAAAACCAAACAAAATATGGGGGATAGAGGCCATTTCCACAGGGGAAAAGTGGACCACTTTGGTCGTACTGTTCAAGAGGACTCTAAGCTGCGCAGATTCTTTGGCTTGCACCGCATCAAGGCGGCCCCGCGTTCTAGACGCCCACGTCCACGAACACATCCTGGCCACGCACTTCTGTAACGTAGCAATCGACCCCAACCGCTGGATTCTGCACGACTTTCCCGCTGGTCATGTCGAATTGCCAGCCATGCCACGGGCAGGTTACAACTTTACCCTCCAGCAGCCCTTGGCCCAGCGGGCCTCCGCGGTGCAGGCAGGTATTGTTGATCGCGTAGAACTTGCCTCCAATGTTCGCTATGGCGACAGCTTTGCCCTCGACCATCAACTCGCGGACCGTCCCGTCCGGCAGCTCGTCCACCTTTACCGTTCTCACAAAGGCCATGTCAGCTTTACCCTCTGAAGTTGCCGCTTATCGCGGTTCAGGCACTTGCGCAACCATCACGTTCTTCTTGAACTGCTCGACCATGTCCGCTTGCAACCGTACTTCGGTCGGCCGCTTCGCCAGCGTCATGTCGTCGATCTTGTCTTGGAGCTTCAGCAAAGCGTAAAAGAGCGCTTCCGGTCGCGGCGGGCATCCCACTACATAAACATCCACGGGCACGATGCGATCCACGCCCTGCAGCACCGAGTACGCGTTGAATGGCCCGCCCACGCTGGAGCACGCGCCCATCGAGATGCACCACTTCGGGTCCGGCATCTGCTGCCACACGCGCTGAATCACCTGCGCCATTTTCAGCGTCACCGTGCCCGACACGATCATCAAATCCGCCTGCCGCGGCGACGGGCGAAACACCTCAGCGCCGAACCGCGCCATATCGAACCGAGCCGTCGTCGACGCGATCATCTCAATCGCGCAGCATGCCAGGCCAAACGTCAGCGGCCACAGCGAACTCTTCCTCGCCCAGTTGAAAACGTAATCCACCGACGTGATCAGGAAATTCTTCTCAAACCGTTGGTCTATGACCCCCACAGCTACCTCTTTCCGTCCCAAGTCCCTGCTCTTCCTCTTCATCTATGACTACCACACGCACCGCCGTCCTGTCAGCTATTCAGGTCACGTGTAGTGGCGGGTCTTCAGACCCGTGCCTTTCGACGTTCGCTTGTGTAGTGGCCAGTCTTTAGACTGGCCCGAGCAAGTCCGCAAGCGCGTTCTTGGTTTTTGCCCCATCCTTTGCGCTTCTTGCAAAGGGTGGGTCCTTTCTTCGCCGTTGCCGTTGCGCGTGCCCGATGTTCGCTGACCATGGGTCTTGGGTCTCCGGTCTTGGGTTTTCCGACGTGTCCTCTCACGCCCCTCGCCACCGCTTCGCCAACAAACCCGTCGCCGCATCCAAATCAATCTCCGCCACCAACAATCCTTCCTTCCCATACGGCTGCCAACACAAGACCGTCCCATCCGGATTCACCATCGCTGACGTCGTTGGCGATCCAGCACTCGCGTAATTCACCGTCGCAAAATAACACGTGTTTTCCGCCGCGCGGCATAGCGCCGCCTTCTCATGAAACGTGTTCGCGGGATCACCAAACGTGCTCGGCACATACCCGCCGGGCTCTGCCACACTGAAATGTGGGTGAAAGACGATGTGCGCCCCCTGCCGCGCTGGCCAACGCACCGTTTCCGGATACCGCCAACCTTCATGGCAAATTGCGATGCCAAACGTGATGGGCCCGGCGTGAAACACGTGCCGGCCACGCGCCCCAGGTTCGGTGTGCGAACCTGGGTCTTGGGTTTTGACGGGTGCCCCGTCCTTTACGATTTTCGCAAAGGGTGGGTCTTCTCTTCGGGGTTGCCCTTTCTTCACACGGTCATCCTCAACTCGTAACATCTTCTGCCCCACACTCGCCGCGGCGTAGGTTCCCTCCTCCGACGGATCAATCTGCACCTTATCCTGAAATCCCGCGCGCGTGCCGTCGGGGTTCAACACCAGCGCGGTAGCCAGCAGCGCGCCATCCGCCAGCCGCTCCGTGCCAAGCACCACCGTCACCGCCGCCTGCTTCGTCGCATCCCCCAGCTCCCGCCAAGCCTGTTCCAGAAACTCCGCGTCCGGCGGCGCAGGCGCGTAGCCCAGCCCGCGATACCCCGGCACAAAACACTCCGGGAAGCACACGATGCGAGCCCCAGCAGCCCCAGCCTCCGCTATCGCTCGCCGTGCCGCCGCCACCGACTCGCTCGGGCTTCGCGGTATCGCCAGATTCGCCAGCGCAATTCGCTGCATGTCCACCCGCGAATTCTATCAGTTCCCGGGAGCGTCAACCGCCGTGTTGGCCAGCGTGCGTTTGTGTAGTAGCCAGTCTTTAGAATGGCCCGGGCGAATCTCATAACCGGTGCGCAAGCCGACAAAGCTCTGGCGCGCCTCGCGGCGAAGTGCTCGCCAGTGCCTTCCGCCGCTAAGTCTAGTCATTCCCACACATACGCACAAAATCGCGCTTAAGTCTAAGTATTCCCGCACATACGAGCCCCCCTCCCCGGGCGTGCCACAAAGCAGTGCCACAAACTGTCGCCACAAATCGTCACCCAATAGCCCCCACCCGCGCTAAGTGCTCGCAGACTGAAGCGCTTACCTCGCATCTACCTCCTCCCCAGATTTGGCTCGCGGCTTGCTCTTATTCACACTAGCCGCGCAAATCAGCAGGAGGGCCCATGGCGAGCAGCATTAACTTCGCACCGGGGAGTGAGCCGCTTTTCCCCGTCTTCAACAGCCACGAATGCGCCTATTGCCGGTCGTCCATCGCCGCCGGACAGCGCTGGGTCCGCGAGAAGATCCTCATGCCATTCGTCGCGAATGACGCGCGTTATCGCCGCTACCACGCCGATCTTTTCGGTGAGGAGGTTTTAAGCTGCTGGGAGAAGCACCAGTTGGAAGCGGACAAGGCGCCCACCCCTAACCGCCCCGCATAGCTGAATCGCCGGAACACTCCATAGAATCCCGAATGTCGGCGCGCCGACATTTTTCCCGATTTTCCCTTCCACTTCCCATTTTGCGCAGCCGGCCGGTCGCAGGGTGTAGCGGACGCTTTATGCGTCCATCTTGAACTTGACGAGCGCCAACGCTGTGATTTGCGTTTCTAGGCCGGCCACTCTGGTGAGTGGCGCTCCCTGGCTAAGCGTGTTCGTTCCCCGGATCCTCGAACTGCTTGGAGATGAGGTTCCAGTAGGTGGCGGGCTTGAGGCGCTGCCAAATGTCGGCGAAGTAAGCGTCGGGGCCGATGAGCAGTCGCGCCTTGCCGAGTTCGACGGCGCGAAGAATCTTCGCGGCAGCGGTCGGCGCGTCAGTGCGAACCACTTTGTCGTACCGCACCAGGCTTTCCTGGCGCAACGTCGCACCAGCGCGCTCGCCCACCCGGGCGCTTTCCGCGATGGCGGTGCGCACGAAACCGGGATGCACGCAGGTAACGCCGACGCTGGTGCCGAGCAGTTCGTGGTGCAGCGATTCGGTGTAGCCGCGTACCGCGAACTTGCTGGCGCAATACGCTCCCTGGCCGGCGGCGCCGAAGATGCCCAACAGGCTCGAGGTATTCACGATGTGCGCGCGCTTTTCCTTTTTCAGCAGCGGCAAAAAATACGTGCAGCCGTAAACCACGCCCCAGAAGTTGATGTCCATCAACCAGCGAAATTGCTCGAGGGAAATTTCCTCGAGATGGCCGAGCAGCGCGACGCCCGCATTGTTGAAGAGCACGGTAGCGCGGCCGTGCTCGCGCTCGACGCTCTCGGCGAACACGCGCACTTGCGATTCCTCGGCGACGTTCACGATGTGCGTCGTGACTTTGCCGCCCGCGTTGCCGAGCGACGCAACCGTCGCGTCGAGTCCCTCTTGCTTGATGTCCGCCAGCGCGAGCGACGCACCCTTCGCGGCGAGTTGCTGCGCCAGACAACGCCCCATTCCCGAACCCGCTCCGGTAATTACAGCTACTCCATCATCGAGAAAGGACATGCTTCACCTTGTGCCGGTTACTTCCAAGGTCTTTATCACACCGCGGTCTTTGTCGCTAGGACGCCACCAACAGCCGTTCTCGTCATTCCGAGCGAAACGAGGAATCTCTCCTGGTCTTAACTGGAACGAAGAGAGATTCCTCACTGCGCGGACTCCGTTCGGAATGACGAGCAGCCTGAGGGCAGGCCGGAGACCATCACGGTTTGCTGCCGTAGACGAGGAGTGCACCTTCGGCTTTGAAGGCGCGGAGTTGCGCGGCATCGCGGAACCAGCGGCCGTTGTAGGTTTCAGGCGATGGCGTGGGATCGGCGATGCGTTCGTGCGCGACATGCGCGAATCCGGCGCGGTGGAACAAGTCGCACCATTCTCCGGCGGAGAGCAAGTGCGTTGGCACCGCGAGCAACTCGCCCCATTGATGGCAGTACGCATTGTCGCGGTAATAGTTGATGAGGATCCACGCGGCGGCGCCGGGACGCAGAACGCGGTAAAGCTCCCGAACACCGGCGGCGGGATCGGGCCAGTAGTACGCGGACTCGACGGAGATCGCATGATGGAAGAAGTTGGGTTCCCAGGGAACCTCGGCGGCCTCGCCGACGATGTACAGTATGTTGTCGTGATCGGTGCTCGCGCGGCGGGCAACGCGAATCATCTCGTCGGAGATGTCCATGCCAACAACGCGCGCGACGCGCCCGGGATTCGT
>Ga0207780_1000524_pt1 | contig 10574 bp, 10 predicted proteins | sample LuqExpMetageno45_FD_187803 | JGI IMG/M metagenome (GOLD analysis project Ga0207780, IMG submission 187803) | Tropical forest soil microbial communities from Luquillo Experimental Forest, Puerto Rico - Sample 45 (SPAdes) | ecosystem: Environmental > Terrestrial > Soil > Tropical forest ...
CTCGGTGCCTAGCGCCATCGCCGCGACCGCCTGTACGCCGCCGAGCACGAAGATCTCGTCGGCGCCGCCGAAATGCATCGCCGCGACGATCGCCGGATGCGGGCCGCCTTTGTACGGCGGCGCGCAGGCGATGATGCGCTTCACGCCGGCGACGCGAGCGGTCACGATCGACATGTGCGCGGAGGCGACCATTGGATAGCGCCCGCCCGGTACGTAGCAGCCGATCGAGTTGACCGGGATGTGCCTGTGGCCGAGCAGGACGCCGGGCAATGTCTCGACCTCGACGTCCTTCATGCTGTCGCGCTGCGCCTGCGCAAAGTTGCGCACCTGCGTCTGCGCGAATTTGATGTCGTCGAGATCGCGTTTCGGCACCTGCGCGATCGCGCGCTCGATCTCCTGCGGCGTGAGCTTGAAGCTCGCCGGCGACCATTTATCGAATTTCTCCGACAGCTCGCGGATCGCCGCGTTGCCGCGCTTTTTCACGTCGTCGAGGATGCTTTCGACGGTCTGGCGCACCTTGGCGTCGGCCGCCTCGATCGCGCTCGCGTCCATTCCGCGTTTGAGATAGCGAGGCATGGGAGTTCTCCTTTCTTGTGTCCCGGGCGCCGCGCAGCACGAAGCGAAAGCGAAGTGGGCCGCTGCGGACCCGGGATCCCGGTTGCCTTATGCCTAACCGGGGTCCCGCATCGGCGGCGCACCGCTGCGCGCTGCACCGCGTGCGGGACACGAGGCCGTTATTTTATCGCCTGCGGGTTGATCGGGCTGCCCGTGCCGCCGGTGATGATCAGCGGCGGGCCGCAGAAGAAGAACTCGTAGACGCCGTCGTCGCTGCAATCCTGCGCGAGGTCCTTCAGATAGAAGATCTCGCCCATGCACAGGCCCATCGACGGAATCACGACCCAGTGCCAGGGCTGGTTGGCTTCGGTTGTCTCGTTGGGCCGAACCTCCACACCCCAGGTGTCGGTGCAGATCGCGGCAAGCTGCTTGTCCTGGCACCAGTAGCAATTCTCGAACTTTACGCCCGGCGCATCGCCGCCGGCGTAGCCGCCCCATTCGCCCTCGGCTTGGCAACGTTCCATCTGTCCGGTGCGGACCAGCACGAAGTCGCCCTTCCTGATCTCGACGTTCTGCGCCTTGGCACATTTGTCGAGCTCGTCGTTGGAGATGCTCTCGCCGTCCTGCATCCACTTGACGCCGCGGAAGCGCGCGATGTCGAGCAGCACGCCGCGGCCGACCATCTTGTTCTTCGAGTGCTCGATGCCGAGCACCGACAGGCCGCGCGAGTCGATCAGCTTGGCGTCGTGCCCGTTATAGGCCTTGTCCTCGTAGAACACGTGGCCGAGCGCGTCCCAGTGCGTCGCACCCTGTACGCACAGCATCAAAGTGTCATCGGCGTAGCGGATCTGATTCCAGTCCTGCTGGCCGGCGATGGCGTCGGTGCCGGTGGCGAGCATCTGGTGGATTGGGTTGAACCGGCCGCCGAACAGTCCCGTCTGCGGCCCGGTCCGGTCGAGCGGGATGCCGAGCGCGAATACCTTGCCGGTGCGGATCAGCCGCGCTGCGGCGACGATGTCTTCCGGCGTGACGTGATTGAGTGTGCCGATCTGGTCGTCCTTGCCCCAGCGTCCCCAGTTGCTCAGCTTCCTTGAGGCTTCCGCGATCGCCTCTTTGCCCACCTTGATGTTCATCCAACCGTATCCTTCTATGTTCTTCTGCGTGCGTTTTTCCGTCCGCCGATCACGATATTGCGACGGGCGGAGGCATTACTTCAAGGCGAGTGTAGCTTTGCAGCGCGAGCATGGCTTGCTCATGATCAAGCCCGATGGCCGAAGATCAATCGGCGACGTTTGGGAGGATGAAAATGAAGCGCATTCTTATCAATGCGGTGTGCGGCCTTCCGCGGCATGGATGTCGTCATTCTGGTGGACGGCACGTCCGCGGCCGGTGCCGTCCCTAAATACGCGACGGTTCTCGACTTCCAGACGGCTCCGAGCGTGGCCAACAAGACGACGCTGACCAAGACCGATTAGGTGAAGTTTTGCTTTTGCTGCGACTTAGATCTTTGCCAAGGCCGCCAAGATCTTCCCCGGCGTGAACGGCATATCTACGAGCGGTGCGGCGCCCAAGGGACGCAGCGCGTCGTTGATCGCGTTCATCACGCAGGCCGGCGCGCCGGCGGTGCCGGCTTCGCCGGCGCCTTTCGCGCCGAGCTCGCTGTCCGCCGTCGGCGAGACGACGTGCCCGCATTCGATGTCGGGCATCTCCGCCGCCATCGGCACGAGATAATCCATCATGCTGGCGTTGAGCATCTGCCCGCGCTCGTCATAGACGCATTGCTCATAGAGCGCCGCGCCGATGCCCTGTACGATGCCGCCGCGGATCTGTTCATCGACGAGCTGCGGGTTGACTATCGTGCCGCAGTCCTCGACGCACCAGTGCTTGAGCAATTTGACAAAGCCGGTGTCGATATCGACTTCCAGATAGCTCGCCTGGATGCCGTTGGTGAAGGCGAACGGCCAGCCGCGCGGCACGTAATGCCGCGTCGCGACGAGTTCGGCCTGGATGCCAGCGGGCAAAGTGTCGGGCCGGAAGTAGGCGACGCGCGCGAGCTCTTCAAGAGGCAGTCGTTCGGCGCCCTTCGCGCGATCAACAACGATGCCGTTGTAGATGTCCAGATCGCCGGGCTTCGCCTGCAACATGGCCGCGGCGAGCGCGACCACGTTCTCGCGCAGCGCCTTGCCCGCCTGCCACGCGGCTTCGCCGCCGATGCCAGCCGCGCGCGAGGCCCACGTCCCGCCGCCATAGGGCGTGTTGTCGGTATCGCCGGTGACGACGCGCACCTTCTCGATCGGCACGCCGAAGGCGCTCGCCGTCACCTGCGCGATCACGGCTTCGGCGCCCTGGCCCTGCTCGGTCACGCCGGTATGCACCGAGATCGCGCCCTGCGCGTCGAGCTTCACCGTCGCGCCGTCCTGCGACGTGATGCGCGCGCCGCCGACGCCGTAGAACGCGGCGGACGGGTTGGTCACTTCGATGAACGAGGCGAATCCGATCCCGCGATAGATGCCTTTCTCGCGCAGCCGCGCCTGCTCGGCGCGTAAGCTTGCGTAGTTCATCATCGAGTCGAGATGCGCGAGAGCCGCATGATGTGACAGCAGCTCGAATTTCAGCCCCGACGCCGACTGCGCAGGGTAGGCGTCGTCGGCAAACAGATTACGCCGGCGCAATTCGAGCGGATCCATGCCGATCTTCGCCGCTGCAAGCTCGACGAGACCTTCCGTGACGGCGACCGCGATCGGATGGCCGACCGCGCGGTACTGGCACATCACGTTCTTGTTGGTGAACACGACGCGCGCCTGCGCGCGGTAGTTCGGGCATGTGTAGGGGCCGCCGACGAGATTGACGACCTGGTTCGCCTCGATCCCCGACGTGCGCGGATAGACCGAGTAGGGACCGATGCCGGTCAGGTCGTCGACTTCGAAGGCCGTGATCGTGCCGTCGTTCTTCACGCCAATCTTCGCCTTGATGCGGTGATCGCGCGCATGGATGTCAGTGACGAAACTTTCCAGCCTGTCGGCGACGAATTTGACCGGTCGCTTGAGCAGCTTCGACAGCGCGACCGTCGCCATCTCGTCGGCATAGGTGTGCACCTTGATGCCGAAAGAGCCGCCGACGTCCTTGGTGACGACGCGCACCTGATCATGACGGAGGTTCAGGTGTTTGGCGAACAGGTCCTGCATCATGTGCGGCGCCTGCGTGCCTTGATACACGGTCAGGCGCTGCTCGCCCTGGCTCCAGTCGGCGACGATCGAGCGCGGCTCGTTGGTCACGCCGGTGTGGCGCCCGAAGCGGAAGGTGGTCTCAATCACCACATCGGATTCGGCGAAGGCATTGTCGACCGTGCCGACGTCGAGCTTGCGTTCGAAGCACAGATTGTCGCCCAGCGAGGCTTGGATCACCGGCGTGTTCGCATCGAGCGCGGTTTCCGGGTCGACGACCGCGGGCAGTTCCTCGTAGGTCACCTCGACCAACTCGCAGGCGTCCTCGGCCTGTGCTCGGGTGCGCGCGACGACAGCGCAGACGGCTTCGCCCTGCCAGCACGCGCGCTCGACCGCGATCGGATGCTGCGGCGCGGATTTGAGGCCCTTGAGATGCGTGAGCACGCCCACCCACGGTGTCATCACCTGCGCCAGCTCCGCGCCGGTTACGACTGCGATCACACCGAGTGCTCGCTTCGCCCGCGTCGTCTCGATTTTGACGATCCGCGCATGCGCATGCGGAGAACGAACGAATGCGGTCTGCGCCATGCGCGGCAACGCGACATCGCTGACATATTGTCCCCGGCCCTGGGTGAGTCGCTGCAAATTTGGCCGCGGCACCGAACGGCCGATATACGAGTTCGGCCTGTCGAGCGCGCTCAATACGGCGGGAGAGTCTTCGGCGATGTCCATCATGCTTCTTCCGCGCGCTGTTTTGCAATCGCCTCGACCGCGTCGACGATCGCCTGATAGCCGGTGCAGCGGCAGTAATTGCCGGAGAGATGATCGCGGATCGCGTCTCGCGACGGGATGCCGCCGCGCGCGAGCAGATCCTGCGCGGCGATGAGCATGCCGGGCGTGCAATAGCCGCACTGCAGGGCATTGCGTTGCGCGAACGCGGCTTGCAGGTCCGCGACTTCGCCTGCATCCGACAGTCCTTCGATCGTTTCGACCGTTGCGCCGTCGCATTGCACTGCAAGGGTGAGACAGGCGCGCACGATCTCGCCGTTCACGCGTACGGTACAGGTGCCGCAGACGCCGTGCTCGCAGCCGGTATGCGTGCCGGTAAGCGCCAGATCCTCGCGCAGGAAGTCGGCGAGACTCTTGCGCGCCTCGACGCGCTCGCTCACTTGCTCGCCGTTCACGGTCAGGCTGATGTCGAGGAGGAAGTCGCTCATGGCCGCTCCCGCATCAATTGCTGCGCCACGCGGCGCAGCAGCACGCCGGCAAGATGCTTGCGCACGGCGCCGGTCGCGTGAATGTCGTCTGCGGGCGCAAGATCGAGCGAGGCGACAGCGGCGTCGATATCGCCTTCGGAGAGCGCACGCTCGGATGCGAGCGTGCGCACCGCCGTCGTGCCAACGCCGAAAAATGCGAGACGCATGTCTCGGAATGTCCTGCCGTTTGCGCGCGCCGAGGCCGCGAGGCCGACCAATGCATAATCGCCGTGCCGTCGCGCAAGCTCCGCAAAGCCGAAGCGGCTGTCTGCGGTCGCTGTCGGCACGCGGATGCCGGTCACCATTTCGCCCGGTGCGAGCGCCGTCTCGAACAGACCGCGGAAGAAATCGTCGGCCACAATGCTCCGCTCTCCCTTCGCGCCGCGCGCGACCACCTCGCCCCCGAGCGCAAGCAAACACGCCGGCAATTCGGCGGCCGGATCGGCATAGGCAATCGAGCCGCCCATTGTGCCGCGATTGCGGATCGCTGGATGCGCGATGTGCGGCAAAGCGCGTGCGATCAGCGGCGCCGAGCGCGCAAGCGTCTCGTCGCGTTCGGCTTGCGCATGCCGCACTAGCGTGCCGATCGAGACAGTGCCGTCCTTCACCTCGATCTCGTCGATCTCGCCAATGCCGTTGATGTCGATCAGCAGCGGCGGAGCCGAAAGCCGCATGTTCAGCGCCGGGATGAGGCTCTGGCCGCCGGCGAGCAGCCGCGCTTCGGGCTCGCCAGCCATCAGGCTCAGCGCCTCATCGAGCGAGCGGGCCTTCTTGTACGCGAACGGCGCCGGCTTCACGTCCTCCCCCTGTTTTCTTTTGCGGTATTCTGGCGGGGAAGAGCGGGCCGCGCAATGCGCGTCAGACGAGCGTCTTCACAATGTCGATCGCGCGTCGCAGCAGCGTCATCGATGCCTCTTCTGTGCGAAATGCCGCGTGCGAGGTGAGCGTGACGTTCGGCAGCTTGGCCAGCGGATGATCCGCCTTCATCGGCTCGGCGTGAAACACGTCGAGTCCGGCATGCCGGATGTGCTTCGTCTCGAGCGCCTCGATCAAAGCCGCTTCGTCGACAAGCGCGCCGCGCGCCGTGTTCACCAGCAATGCGCCTGGCTTCATCCGCGCGATGCGCTCGCGGCTCAAGAAGCTGCGCGTCTCGTCGTTGAGCACGAGGTTGAGCGAGAGAACGTCCGCGCATGCAAGCAGCGTGTCGATGTCGACCTGAGGGCAGGGCGCGTCGGTCTTCGGCGTGCGATTATAGGCGATCACTTGCATGCCGATGCCCGATGCGATGCGTACAACCTCGCAGCCGATGCCGCCGAGCCCGATGACGCCCAGCGTCTTACCCAGCAGTTGAACGCCTTCCTGCGGCGTCCACGCGCCGCCGCGCACCTCGCGGTCCATGCGCGCGATGTCGCGCGCGGCCGCGAACATCAGCGCGATCGTGTGCTCGGCGACAGCTGTGTCGCCATAGCCCTTGATCGTGTGCACTTTCACGCCGCGTGCATCGAGGTCGGCGAGGTTCATATAGCTTGCCGCGCCCGTGCCGAGAAAGACGATGTGCTTGAGTTGCGGACATTGCGCCACGAGTTCGGTCGGCATGTAGGAATGATCGTCGAGCGCGATGTCATAGCCGGCGAGCACGCGCGGGAGATGCTCGCGCGGAAACGGCGTACGGTTCACGTCGATCGGCGGATCGCCCGTGCGATGCACTTTCGCCCACACCGGCGCGAGCTGATCGTTGCAGTCGATGAACAGTGATTTCATTACGCTTCGCTTGTGACAAGAACGCTTTGCGCCAGTCAAGCCGTGGCCGTTGACGCGCCTCCGGTTTGGGGAATAGTTGCGGACTGCGGCAAACCGGAGCGCAGCATAATACGCGTCCGGAAGTCTCGCTACGCCGCGCGCTGCAAGTCGGCCATTGGACCGTCGATGAAACTCGCCAGCTACAAAGCGCGCGGACGGGAGAGTTTCGGCGCCGTCAGCGGCGACGGTGTCGTCGAGCTCAGGCTCGGCGCGAACTACACCGACATTCTTCATCTGCTGCGTGCGGGAGCGCTCGACACGGCGCTCGCTGCGGCGCGCGGCGTGCGCCCGGATTTCCCGCTGCGCGACATTGAGTTGCTACCGCCGATCGCGTCGCCGGAAAAGATCCTATGCATCGGCATTAATTACGCAAACCGGAACGCCGACTATGGCGATCAGGAGCCGCCGCAGTATCCGAGCATGTTCTACCGCGCGCCGAATTCGCTGGTCGGGCACGAGCACGACCTGATCATCCCGCGCGAATCCGAACAGCTTGACTACGAGGGCGAGATTGCGCTTGTGGTCGGCCCCGGCGGCCGCCGGATCGCGCGCCAGGAGGCCCTGGCGCATGTCGCCGGGGTCACCTTGTGCAACGAAGGCACGATCCGCGACTGGATCAGGCACGGCAAGTTCAATGTCACACAAGGCAAGAACTGGGATGCGAGCGGCAGTATCGGGCCGTGGATCGTCACCGCCGACGAGGTGGATCTGACTAAACCGTTGCAGATTACCGCGCGTCTCAACGGCGAAGTCACGCAAGACGACACCACCGATCACCTGATAAAATCCTTCCCCGATCTGATCGCGTATGTGAGTACGTTCATGACGCTCAAGCCCGGCGACATCATCGCAACTGGTACGCCACTGAAGCTAAAGCGCCACGAGACTTCGCGGTGGCTGAAAGCCGGCGACACGCTGGAGATCGAGTGTCCAGCGGTCGGCGTGCTGCGCAACAGAGTGGTGGCTGAGCAATGAGCGCAAAGTCTGTCTGCGTCATTGGCTATCCGGTGAAGCATTCGCGCTCGCCGCTGATCCACAACTATTGGATCAAGCAGCACGGGATCGATGCCGAGTATCGTACAGAGGAAGTGCCGCCGCAGGATTTCCCCGCTTTCGTGCAGAGTTTGCGCGAACACGGCTACGTGGGCGCGAATGTGACGGTGCCGCATAAGCAAGCTTCGATGGCGGTGAGCGAGCCGGACGCGCGCGCGCGCGCGGTCGGTGCGGCGAATACGCTTTGGTATGCAGACGGCGTGCTGCGCTCGACCAATTCGGATGTCGAGGGCTTCCTAGCCAATCTCGACGGCGCCGCGCCCGGCTGGGACCGTGGGCTCGAAAGCGCGGTCGTGCTCGGCGCCGGCGGCGGAGCACGCGCCGCCGTGTTCGCGCTGATGCAACGTGACGTGCAGCGTATTCATGTGATCAACCGTACGATCGCGCGCGCTGAGGCTCTGCAGAAGCAGTTTGGTCCGCGCGTGCGTCCGGCCGGATGGGATGAGACCACGGGTCTGCTCGGCGGAGCCGGATTGCTGGTCAATACGACCACGCTCGGGATGGAAGGCTGCCCGCCGCTCGAGATCAATTTGCGCTGCCCGGCCTCGCTCGTCGTCGCCGATCTCGTCTATCACCCGCTGCTCACGAAATTGTTGACAGCCGCGCGCGAGCGTGGCTTGCGGACAGCAGACGGCCTCGGCATGCTTTTGCACCAAGCGGTGCGCGGATTTGAACTGTGGTTCGGTGTTCGTCCACAGGTGACGCCCGAGCTACGCGCGATGATCGAATCCGATCTCGGCAAGGGCCGCGAGCCCACGCGGGCGCCGGCTGCGCCCGAGAAAAAACGCACAAGCAAGCGCCGAAAGGGTGCCGCTCCCTGACGGCGTACGACGCCAAAGGGGAAGATCAGATGATTCCATTTCACACGACTGGTTGCGTTCTGCTCGCGGCGCTAGCGCTCGTGTGCGCGATGGCGACCGCCGATGCGCAGCAACCCGTTCGAATTCGCGGCCAGGTCGAGAAGATCGATGCGGAAACCATGCAGGTAAAAGCGCGCGACGGAGCGACGTATACTGCGAAGATCGCCGACGATGCGCGCGTTGCCGCTTTGGTTAAGGCTTCGCTCGCCGACATCAAAGAAGACACGTTTTTGGGCATCGGCGGGCTCCCGCAGCCCGACGGCAGCGTGAAGGCCTATTCGATTCACATCTTCCTCCCCGCGCAGCGGGGAAAGATTGCTGATCGCAGCGGACCGTGGGACGGGATGCCCGGCGGCAGCATGACGAATGCTTATGTGCAGAGCATCGTCGCCGCGAAGGATGGCAACACGCTTTCGGTGAAATACAAGGACGGCGAGAAAAAGATATTGGTGACGCCGGAGACCTCGATTGTGGCGGTCGCAGCCGGCGACAAGAGTGAGTTGAAGCCGGGCACGCCCATTTTTATCCTTGGCGGCGAAAAACAGACGGACGGAACGATTTTGGTGAAGGCACTGTATTTCGGCCGTGGCGTGACGCCGCCGATGTGAGCCCATCCGCCTTCTCGAACGCGCGCCGGCGTCGCTAAGCGAGCGGGACGGGCGCAACCTGCGCAGACGCGGTTCAGCGGGCAAAAGATGAGCATCAACGCCGCAAAGTTCCGCGCGCTGGCAATCCATGAGTCCAGTCGGCCTGCCGGCTGAAAATGTATCTATTTCAATGCATTATATGGTTAACAAACCGCTTTACATTCCATTCGATCGGCAAAATACTAAAAGTTGCTGCTGCAGCGTCTTCTGAGCAAGGAGAGAGCGAACGGCTATAGCCGCTGCTACGGAGATTACGACTACTACGGATATTCTCCCACTTATTACAGCTACAACGACGGCTATTACGGCTACGGACGCGGTCGAAGGAGCGCAACAGCACGATAGTGGGACAAAATCGGTGTTCATGCCGAAATTGCGTCAATGCCGAATTGTGCCGATCGCCACGGATCAAACTACTCCAACTGAAACGTAGGAGGCTGAAATGTCGAAGTTGTTGAAGTCCGCGATGCTGGCCGCAGGACTGGCCGCATGCGCAGCCGTGCCGTCTGCATCGGCCGGCGGCGGGTATTACGGCGTCGGCTACGGCGGGTGTTGTGGCGTCAGATACATCGGATACCACCCTCACGATCATTATTCTTATGGGTACACATCCTGCTGCTATGAGCGCACCGTCAGATATCGCCGCGTCCATGCCGATCCGTACGACGGCGGGTATTACCCCCGGCACGTCTATTACGATCCCTATCCGTATATTGCGCACTACGGCGGGTATTACGGCGTCGGCGTGTACGGCTGGGGTCCACGGCGTTATTACTACGGCGGCTGGTAAGCCAATTCACGTCGCGTTCGCGCCTTCACTCGCAACGAGGGCCGTGCCGGTTTGGTATATTTCTCGGGGCGGACATCGTTCGTCCGCCGCCGTTGTGATTCCGTCGCAGGCGTGCGGACATCTTTTAATTTGTTTATTCGTCAGCTTTGCCGTTTCGGCGGCTTCCCTGCACGCAACTGAACCCCAAAAATCGTGCCAACGACAGCGTGTGGGCTACTGCAGAGCTCAGATCGTGCGAACCTTCGTCAGGTCGGGAAGCTAAATCAGGAGTCGCGAGCTGTCGCGACCGTGCGGAAAGCCGGATCGAGCAGCTGCATGAGGGCAAACAGCGCGAGGATAAAGCGCGCGCCGAAGCTGAAAAGAAAGCGCCTCCGAAAAAACCCGTGAGGACGCTAACTCGAAAGCCGGAGGCTCGTTAGCATGGTTTCCTGTTTGAGCGGTGGATGCGA
>Ga0207780_1000528_pt1 | contig 10531 bp, 18 predicted proteins | sample LuqExpMetageno45_FD_187803 | JGI IMG/M metagenome (GOLD analysis project Ga0207780, IMG submission 187803) | Tropical forest soil microbial communities from Luquillo Experimental Forest, Puerto Rico - Sample 45 (SPAdes) | ecosystem: Environmental > Terrestrial > Soil > Tropical forest ...
GGGCCAAATCCCGATGCTCCCGGCGTAGGGCTTGATGCGCAAGGCAAGCTGCGTGTGATGACGGAGGAGGAGGCACTGATCGACCGGGCCGAGCGCGATGCGTTCGATAAGGCGTTTGCGGAAGCTCTTTCGGATAGCGATACCAAGCTCGATCTGGACAAGTTGAGCGTCGGGGAGTTGGAAGACCTGATTGCTGGTTTAGGGGAAAAGGGGGGTGGACAAAAGTCCAAAAAAGGCTGACAAGTTCTAGACGGGGGGACGATCGTCTCCGCGCATCACAGGAGACTATTGATGGGACAGCATTGGCGCTCGCCGAAAGCGGCGGCAACGACGGTTGATGGGTACAGCGCGACGGTTCTTTTGGGCATTGTGGTTTGCACGGGGCTCGTCGTGGGTTCGGTCGGGTGCGTATACTACATCGCGATGACGATGGTTGGAGTAGGCAGGTGACAGCAGCACAGAAGCAATGGCTTGATGACCATCGGGCGGAGGGATACCGCCCGATGGGACATACTCCGGGCGCGCAAGCCAAGTATATCAAGATCGGCATGCTTTACCCGGATGGTGCTTTTGAGCGGCGGCAAAGCCCGAACTGGCGCTATTCACGGACGGAGGCGGGCATGTTTGAATGCGGTTTGTTCGTGATGGAGGGCTGAGATGGAGATGATGGTGCAGGTGCAAGACGAGCAGGAAGCCTATCTGTTGAAGCGTGGCCTTGAGGACGAATGCATCAAGGCGTTCGTCAAGATTTGCGCCGCATTGAAGGCTATCCCTGACAGTGAGACCGATGCGGACGATGCTGCGGAGCGCCGTCGGCAGGTGCTGCATGCTGCCGTCTGCCTGTTCGGGGATGAGGATCTGCTGCGGTGAAGCGTCCACCGTCCATCCGTGCTCTACAACCCAACGCGGGGATCGCCGCGGCCTACCGCAAGAAGCTTCTGAATCTGGTCGATGAGATGATCGACTCCTACCGGCATTGGGTCATAGCTGCTTACCGAAAGCATCCACCCTCCACGATGGCGATGGACAAGGGCTTTGACGATCTGCGCAAGGCCATCGAGAAGCTGGGCAAGCGCTGGACGAAGCAATTCGAGGAGATGGCGTGGAATCTCGGCGAATGGTTTGCGGTCTCCATCGACAAGCGCAACCACAACGCCTTGCGCAAGATCCTGAAGCAGGGCGGATGGACGGTCCAATACCAGCGCACGCGCAAGATGAACGAGGTGATGTCGGCGATCGTGGCCGAGAACGTCTCGTTGATAAAGACCATCCCGCAGCAGTTTCACGGGCAGGTCGAGCCGATGGTGATGCGGTCGGTGGCCGCGGGACGCGATATCGGCAGTTTGACAAAAGACCTGCAGAAGACCTTCAAGGTCACGCGCAAGCGGGCTGCGTTCATTGCGCGAGACCAGAACAACAAGGCGACGAACCAGCTTGCACGCGTTCGCTATATGGGGATGGGCCTTAACGAGGCCATTTGGATGCACAGCCATGCCGGGAAGACGCCGCGGCCGACGCATCTGGCTAATCACGGGAAGACGTTCAACGTCGATACTGGATGGTTTGACCCGTATGAGCGCAAATGGATATTGCCGGGTTACCTCATCAATTGCCGCTGCACGATGCGGCCTGTCGTAAAGGGCTTCACATGAAATACTGGCCAATTATCCGTCACGTCCGCTATTTCATCCTGCTTTACCGGGTCAACCGGCACTATGAGATGTGGATGCAGATCGGCTACCTGCCGGTCAACGCTGATAGCGACTACAGGCATCTCGATGCGATATGGAGGGGCGAAGCATGACGCGGAAGTATCAGGGGCGTACTGCTTTGCGAGGACAAGTCACGGTCAAGTTCGAACAGAAGGACTATGACAGGATAGAGAGGACCGCGCGATGCCGTGGCGTATCGCTGGCACAGCAAGTGCGGGACTGGGCGATATCGGGGATGTGGTCAAGTGGTTCACCGCCGCAATCCGTGGTAAAGCAGGCTGCTGGTGCGAGGTCGGGGCGCGGGCTCATAACCCTTGCCTGAAAGTTCAATTCTTTCCGCCTAGCCACACCAACGGCGGTCGCCGACTCTCCTGACGGCGACCGCCAACCTTGGAGCGACCTATGGCAAAGAAGGATGAGCCTGTCGAAACCATGGCGGAAGTTTTGTCGGAAACGCCGCCTGTCGGAGAACCGTTGAAGCCACCGGGTGGTGGGAATGGTGGTGGGGGAATCCCACCGGAACCTCCTCCGGAAGACCCATATGAGTTCTACGAAGCGCCACCGATCCAGATGCCGCCGCCGACCAGTGCGCAGGTCGCATGGCGGCAGCAGAATCCGGACTATGTCCGCACCTCGCTGGGCTTCGGTCTGTATGATTCTCGCGGGACTCTCAGGCCGGACGGCTCGTTTATCGCGGAGGGACCGGGCAGTCCAGTGCATGACAGCACCGATGGCAGCTATGGCGTAGGGATTCCCCGCACGTAGCGTTTCGTGCTATGAGGCGGCTATGATCCCGCAGCTTTCCACCGTACCGAACGCGGGGCTACCCGCGGGTTTCCGTAAGAAGACGCCCAATGGTGATGCGCGCATGGGCGCTGGCGTGATGTTTCTTTCGAAGGACAGCAAGGCGCTTTTCCTCCGCCGCTCGAACAACGCCGACCACCCCGGCGAATGGGCGTTTCCGGGCGGCCGTGTCGAAGAAGACGAGGAACCGGCCGACGCGGCACGACGCGAGGCAATGGAGGAGGTCGGTTACCTCAATGGTTGGGACCTTGCCCCGGTGCATCGCCAGACCACCGATCATGTGGATTTCACGACCTTCGGCCAGCCTGTCGCCATGGAGTTCGAGCCTCGGCTTGACGGAGAACACGACGCGTATGAATGGCGTGACCCTAAAGATCCTCCTAAGCCTTTGCACCCCGGCGTTGCTGGTCTGCTTGCTCGCTTCTTTGCAGAAGAAGCCCAAGAACCGGAGCACGAAGAGGCATCGGACCAGCAGATGAAGGCATCCAAGACGGATGTCCGCTATACCGATTACGCCGCCAACCTTGCGGAGCGCTGTGGCATCTGCCGCCATTTCAGCGAGCCTAATGTTTGCGGGCTGGTGGCGGGCAAGATCGATCCGATGGGGTGGTGCGCGCTGTTCTCGCCGAAGCCGATCGGCGCGACTGATTCGGCCCTGCCTATGGCTTTGGATAGCTCCGTGCGCTCGTTTGATACCGACGGGCGGATGCGGGTGTCCAAAACGAACATCTCGAAGGCGACCATCAACCCGTACCGCGGCGAGGAGATTCCTGATTGGGAGAAGATCGGGCTGGACCCCAACAAGGTTTACCAGATGTACCGCCCGGCGGCCGAACTGAAGAAGGGTGCGAAGACCTTCAACAGTGTGCAATTATTGAAAAAGCACGTTCCCGTCGATGTCGAAGACCATAAGATGTGGGATATCATCGGCTGTACCGGGAGCGATGCGGAATTTGACGGCCAGTATCTGACCAACAGCCTGTCGGTCTGGACGAAGGAAGGGATCGAGTTCATCGAGAGCGGGGACCAGCGGGAGCTATCCTGCGGCTACCACTACGTCCCTGTGATGACAGCCGGGATGTTTGATGGTAAGCCTTACGACGGTATCATGACCGAGATCGAGGGCAACCACGTCGCTCTCGTGGAGGAAGGCAGGGCCGGGCACGATGTCATCGTCGGAGATTCGGCCCTCGAAAGGGCAAGCGACATGAAACCAACTCGCCTTGAGTACGCGGTTCTGAAGAGGACTGCGGCAGCGATTAACCCTCTCCTCGCACTCGATGCCAAGGTCGAATATGGTTCGATCTTCAAGGGTCTCACCACCAAGAACTTCGTGCAGCGCAAGCCCCAGATCGTCGAGGGGGTGCGCAAGGCCATTTCCGGCAAGACCATTGCCAAGGATGCTTCCGTCGAGCACCTTGCACATATGCTCGACCAGTTCGAGCATGCCCCGGCCATCGCCGATGAGTCGGTCAGCGGAGCCCAGCATCGCGCCATGGAGGCGGCGGCGCACGGGCACAGCAACATCGGCATTCCCCAGCACGTCGGCAAAGAGTTCGAGCAGAAGGACAAGGGTAAGACGTTCGGCGACATGATTCGCGACTGGGCGTCTGGCCGGGACTGGTCGGCGGGGATGAGCGACGATGACTTTTCCGCCTTGGATAGGATGCATATGGATTCGAAGGAGCTAGACATGGGCGCACGCGACAAGGAAGAGTCCCCCGCCGAGTTCGAGAAGGCCGAGCATGAGGAAGGCGGCTTTGACCGTCGCGCCCGTGACCGCAAGGCCCGCGACCGCAAGCGCGCGGACGATGAGGAGGAGGAAGGCGGCGAGGAGATCGGCAAGATTCACGAGGAAGGCGAGGCCGATGACGAGTGGGAAGACAAGGAAGAAGAAGAGGGCGAGGACCAGTTGAGTAACCTCGGATCGTTTGCCAAGGACCGTCATCGTGCGGATGACCGCCGCCGCGCCGACGACCGCAGGCGTGCCGATGACCGCCGCGACGGCTATGACCGCAAGGGCGGCAAGGATCGCAAGGGTGCGAAGGACGGGGCCATGAGGCCGATCACGCAGGATGAGGTCAACCGCCTCATCGATCAGGCGCGGCTGCAGGAGCGCAAGCGGGCGCAGGCGAAGGAGTCGGCACGGGAGTTTGTCCGGCCGTTTGTTGGCAAGGTCTCGCTGGCGCTGGATAGCGCGGAGCAGGTATTGCGGACGGCGGCACGGGCGCTGGAAATTGAAAATGCCGACAAGGTCCACGTCGATGCGTTGAGGCCGCTGATCAAGGTCTATGGCGAGCGCAGGGCGGCGGGCAATGCCGAGCAGATGTCTGACCTTGCGATGGATTCCGGTAAGGACGATGGTGTAGCCACCTTCAACGAGATGTTCGGCACGGACCGTATCAAGACGGTTTGATGGTCACCTAGAGGAGCAGAACGATGCCCGGCGGATTCCAGAGTCAAGTGTTCAACCAAGAGGCACAGGCCGTAGCAGGCGATCGTGCTTCGCTGAACCCCATTGCGACGCTCGACGCGGGTCCGGGCGGCCTTGTTGCCGATCCTTCGGGGATCATCGTTGGCAACTTCGCGTGGACCACGACGCCGACCGACCCGGACGGAGCAAATACCCTTGCGACGCAGGTAGTGGGTAGCGGTATTCCCGCAGGGTTTGCCTACAACTGGACGCAGGCGCTCAACACGGTGTTCCTGTCGGACGCTTCGATGCTGATCCCGCAGGGTCTCCCGGTCGCGCTGGCGACGCAGGGCGACTTCTGGTGCGTCAATTCGGGCGCGGGCTCGGTCCAGCCCGGCATGAAGGCTTATGCGACGTTCGGGACTGGCGGGGTCAGCTTTGCGGCGACGGCCTCGCCGACGACGACGGCGACCTCGACGGCTTCGACCATCGCGACGCAGACGGCGGCATCTACGGGCTCGATCCAGAACGACATCCTGACGGTGACGGCGTGGACCGGCCCGCAGAACATCTATCCCGGCACGGTCATCACCGGCACTGGCATTCTGACGGGTACGATAGTCAAGTCTCAGCTCAGTGGCACCCCGGGGCAGGTGGGCACCTACCTGATCAGCCCGAGCCAGCAGAAGAGCATCGCTTCGCAGTCACTTGGCGGCACTTATGGCTTGTTCTCTGTCTTGGGCACGGTGACCGGCACTTATGCGGTCGGCCAAGTCTTGAGCGGTGGCACCACGAGTGCGGGCACCACGATCACCTACCTGATCAGCGGCACGGGCGGCGTGGGTTCGACCTTCGCGGTGACCCCGTCGCAGACGGTAGCCGCAGCCGCGCTCAACGCTGCAGGCAACGTCGAGACGAAGTGGGTGGCAACGTCGGCCGGTGTTCCCGGTGCGCTGATTCGCATGAGCAGCTGGGGTTAGTTTGAGCTAGGTCAGGGCGCTTTAGAGGAGAGGCAAGAATGGCTATCAGCATCAGGTCGGTAGACGAGGGCCGCGCCCTGTTCCGGCAACACAAGCAGATGCTCGCCGACCGTGGCGTCCATCTGCCGTATCAGATGCAGCGGTATCTGACCGACAAGGAGAAGGCGACGGGCAACCTTGCGATGGATGCCCCCAACCCTCCGATTGCGGCCATGGGAGCTATCCCCGGTCCGTTGTCGAGCGATCCGAACGCGGCACTGCCTTGGATGCTGACGAGCGCGATTGACCCGGAGATCATCCGGGTCATCTTCTCGCCGCTGGACTTTGCGGAGATCCTCGGGGAGAGGAAGGCGGGCGACTGGACGGAGCAGACGCGCTTCTTCCCGCTGGTCGAGGCGACGGGCGAGGTTTCGTCATATGACGACTTCGTCAACAACGGCCGCGCCGGGGCAAACTTCAACTACCCGCAACTCCAGTCCTACCTGTTCCAGACCATCGTCAACTACGGCGAACTGCAGATCGCTCGCGCGGGACTTGCGAAGATCAACTGGGTATCGGAACTGGGCTTGGCGGCGGCGGACCTGTTGAACCGTTTCCAGAATTTGAGCTACGCGTTCGGGGTGCAGGGCCTGCAGAACTACGGCATCATCAACAACCCCTTCATCAGCGCGGCACTGACGCCAGCGACGAAGGCGTGGGGCGGCACAGGATGGTTCAACGTGGGTGCTCCTGCTGCAACTGCGAACGAGGTTTACAACGACATCGTAGCGATGGTGACCCAGCTTGTTGCGCAGACCAATGGAGCCATCAACATCAAGGATGCGATGGTGCTGGCGATGTCGCCGCAGAGTGAGATCGCGATGACCTTTGCCAACAGCTTCGGGGTCTACGTCGAGAACCTCTTGAAGAAGGGCTACCCGAACATGAAGGTGCGGACTGCGCCGCAATATGGGCAGCAGACCACCAACAACCCGCAGGGCTACTCGGCGGCTGGCAACGTGGTGCAGCTTTGGCCGGAGAAGATTCAGGGCCAGACGGTGGTTTATGCGGCCTACAACGAGAAGCTTCGCAGCCACAAGATTATTCCCGACCTGTCGTCATGGAAGCAGAAGCAGACCTCCGGGACGTGGGGCACGGTGCTCCGCATGCCGGTCGGCGTGGTGACGATGATTGGGGTCTAGGGATTCCGCAGGGAGAGTCGCGAGGAATAGTGCTTTTTTGCACCTGATGCCCGCCGAAGAGATAGTCGGCAAACAGCGGCAACCTTCTCAACGGCGATGGAGAGAGTGAATGAAAGCGATTGTTTTTGCTTTTGGAATGGCCGTGCTTGCTACGCCTGCTGCGGCGCAATGCGTCTGCGGAGGTGTTTATTCGGGTTCGACGTGGGGCGGTGACTACGCGATTGCCACAACGCCGGACTATCCCTCGATTGAGGCTTATGGCTATCGCAACGGTTATGGCTACAGCGACGACTACGTTTATGGCCCGCGTGGACCGATGACGTGGCCTTATGTTGACCGGCCTTTTCCGCGTGTGATGGTGCGGCGTTATTGGGGGAGGCGAGCATGGTAAATATGCAGGCTTTCTTTGCTGGCGCGCTGGTGTTCGGCACGCTGGTCATTTCCCCGGCCGCGGCGCAGGTTTGCGCACCCGGTTGTTACGATCGAGGATATAGCTATGATCGCGGCTATTATCGTGGCTATGATCGGCGCATGGACCGGCGTGAATATCGCTATGATCGCCGTTACGATCGTCGCGAAAATCGCTATGACAGGCGGTACGATAGGCGGCGCTGGGACCGGCCGTGGGAGTGGTGAAGATGGCGATGAAACCGAAACCTGTTGAGGCTCCGGCAATTGGCGGACAGAAGAAAGGCGGGCGCACGGTCTGCGTGGCCTGCAAGATACCGACGGGCCTGCGCCTGCAGTTGCAGCATCCGATGAAGCGTCGCATGCCGACGGGGCGCGGGTCGGACAGCGATTACGAGGAGGTGCTGTTCAATGTCTTTGGCGGGCCAGCCTACAATGTGTTCGGTCCGTCGGTCCCGGCGATGGGCGGGATTCCTGATGGGTATGTAATGCCGCCGGACATCAGGGGCGGATATGCGTTCACGTCCGGCATCCCGGCTGACTTTTGGGAAGTTTGGGTGAAGCAGAACGCAGAGGCCGACTACGTCGTCAACGGTATGATCTTTGCGATGCCGGAGGTGGCCGAGGCCAAGGAACGGGCCGAGGACCAGAAGGAGATCAGGTCCGGTCTGGAGCCGATGGGCCGTGAGATAGACGAGAAGACCGGCATGCTGAAGGACCGCCGCATCCCGAAGCCTTTGAACGCGAGCGTCAGCCGCATCGCCTTTGATGCGGACCGGAGCGCGCGGCAAACGCCTTCCGAGTGATAGCGGGGGTGATGGATGACCACCCTCACCCCTGTCGTCACGTTCGATTTTCCGACGTTCATCGGATACTTTCCTGAGTTCGCGGCTATCAGTCCGGGTCTGTCGCAGGCCTACTTCATCCGCGCGACATCGACCATCATCGCCAACGACGAGACCAACCCGGCCTTTCCGGACGGCCACCTGCCGTATCTGGTCTATCTGGCGACGGCGCATATCGCGTGGTTGTATTCGATGAAGGACATGCTGGGGGTGCCGACCAGCGACCCGACGGCGGCGGCGCAGCCTGCTTCCCCGCTGGTGGGCCGCATCTCGCAGGCGAGCGAGGGGTCGGTCTCGGTTTCGACCGAATATCCGCTGGACGGGTCTTCCTCGGCGCAGGAGAAGTATCTGGCGCAGACGAAATACGGTATCGAGTTATGGGCGGCGACGGCGCAGTATCGCACGGCGCAGTATGCGGCGCGGCCGACCTACGTATTCGGTGGCCGCTTCAGAACGCCGCTGTCGCGCACGGGCGGGCGGTTCTGGTGGCGTTAGGAGGCGACGATGGACATGATGAAGGCGTTGGACGCGTTCAACCGGGGAGACCTCGAAGGGGCCGGGAAGGAGCTGGGTCTGGACCCGGTGGCCAAGAAGTACGGGCACGCCTTCGACGAGACGGTGGACAGCTACAGGAGGCGGCTGCAGGTCGCGCTGGGGCTTCCGGAGGAGGAGGCTAAGGAAGTAGCCCCGCCTGAGAAAAGCGCACCAGCGAGCCCCGCTGCCCCGCCTGAGAGCCATGAGGAAGACGAGGAGGAGGAAGACCCGGAGGACGACGAGCATCCGCCGGGGCATCCCCATCGGAAGCGGAGGCGGCGGCGATGACGAAACCCATCCGTATCTCGGGGGTTGACCGGACCGAGGAAGAGGTTCGCGCCCGGCACAAGGACATCGAGGACCGACTGACGGAGATGGGGATGGCGCGGGTGAGGCTGCTGGCGGAACGCGGTGGCTTCCCGACGGAATGGAGTCCTATCCTGATCGCGTGGCTGGCGAACGATAAGCTGGAGAAGTGACGGTGGCGACGATCAAGGGCGGGCAGAAGCTGGAAGAGGCGATGGTGCGGCTGGCGATGAAGGTCGAGACCCCCGGAACGTTGCGGGTGGGCTTCTTGGAGAACGCGCGCTATCCGGACGGCAAGTACGTCGCTATGATCGCGGCCATTCAGGAGTTCGGCGCTCCGAGCGTCGGCATCCCGCCCCGTCCGTTCTTCCGCAACATGATCAAGGCGAAGCAGGGCGAGTGGCCGAAGGCCATTGCGGGCCTGCTGGTGCAGACCGACTATGATGCGATGAAGGCGTTGGACATCGCAGGTGCGGCGATAGCGGGACAATTGCGGCAAAGCGTGATAGATACCAATGCGCCACCCCTAGCTCCGGCCACGATTCGGCGCAAAGGGTTCTCGAAACCACTGATCGATACCAGCGTGATGATCAACAGCATCGACCACGAGGTTAAGTAAGAGGAGAAGCTCGGATGCCTGTGCAACAGATTATCTGGGACCCGAGGATCGGAGATCGTTATCAGACGCAGGGCGGCCAAGCCGCATATAGCGCAGCGAACAACTCGGCAGCTTTTACGGCGACCGCCGCGCAGATCGCCGGTAGCGGCAGCAGCCAGACGACCAGCCTAGTGATCTTGGATTGCACGGTCGGCACTGCAGGCGGTGCGAATATCACCTTACCAACGGTGGCAGCGGTGGGGGTGCAGATCGCGGAGGCTGTTGGCTCTAGCTGGGTTTTGCGCATCAAGAACTCGGCGGGCGCTGGCACATGGACGGTGGTAACCAACACCGGCTGGACGCTCACCGGCACCATGACGATAGCGACCGGCACCTACCGCGATTTCATAGTGACGTTCACGTCCCTGACGACCGCGACGCTGCAGAATATCGGCGGAGGTGCTACGCTCTAGCGCGGCGTTTCCGCTTGATGTAATTTCAACCGACTCGATGAAACGGGAGTTAGGCCATGGCCAACTATTCTAGTCCTTTGCTTAGCGGTACCGGCGGCGTGACCACGACGTTCAAGACAACTGGCTTCCTGTGGGCGGCTGGTCGCAGGGCGATGGTCTACGAGGTGGAGATGGGCCAATCGGCGGCTTATGCCTCGACCGACGCTCCGGTACAATGGGACCTTTCCCGGGCGGCAACTGCCGGGATGACCGCGACCACGGTCGCGGCGAACCTGCT
>Ga0207780_1000530_pt1 | contig 10510 bp, 9 predicted proteins | sample LuqExpMetageno45_FD_187803 | JGI IMG/M metagenome (GOLD analysis project Ga0207780, IMG submission 187803) | Tropical forest soil microbial communities from Luquillo Experimental Forest, Puerto Rico - Sample 45 (SPAdes) | ecosystem: Environmental > Terrestrial > Soil > Tropical forest ...
CGAGATCCAAAAGACCATGCTCCGACACGCTTCCACCACCCAGGTGCTCAGGCACGAGGAGCGATGTCCACCCGAGCTCAGATGCATCTCGCCACCAGTCACGCTCGAATCCCTCGAGGTTGGACTCCAACCCTCGAACCGCTGTCAAAGGGACCTGCGACTCGAGAAACTTCCGCGCAGTGTCACGTAACAGACTCTGATCAGTCGAAAGCGGTATCTCCATCAACCACCACGTCACGCATCGGAGGGAGTTCCAGGTCGCTCTGGTCGGACTTCCTTCATGTTACCCTCGACCCGCGGAGGAATTCGGCCGACGAAGCAGCTGTGTGGGTCCATCAAGGTCGTTTGGGCCAACGAACGGGGTGACCTCTTCCGGTGCGGCCCGTCGCTAGGTGGTGCAAGTTTGTCGCCGGAAATCGACGGCCGATGCAAGATGAAGCAGACTCAGAACTCTCGGCCGGCCCGATGCATTTCTTCGCGAAGCCAGATCTATCCGAGATAGCATTTATGTGGGCTAAACGGGCGAATCCTGGTTTCGCGGTTGATTGATATGAGGGAGAACGAGAAGGGCACGATGACGACGATTGGTGAGGCCTACCGGCATGTAGTGGTCGAGCACCATGACGACGGTAGGATTGTTCGGATTTTGCTCAATCGGCCGGAATACCGAAACGCTCAGAACAGGGCGCTGCTCGTTGAGCTGCACGACGCCTTTCTGGCCGCTGAGGCCGATGACACGGTGCGCGTGGTGATTCTCGGTGGGACCGGAACAACATTCTCATCTGGTCACGACATGGGCTCGCCGGAGCGCCTTACGGAGCGCGTGCCGGGGCCAGACCAACACCCGAGCTTTCAGGTCAACGGAGGAACTCGATCCGGAGCGGAAAATAAAATGTTACAGGAGTGGCACCACTTCTTTCAGAACACACTTCGCTGGCGCAACCTCCGGAAGATCACCATCGCACAGGTTCAGGGGACCGTTTATGCCGCAGGCCTTATGCTCATGTGGGCATGTGATCTCATCGTTGCAGCGGATGACGCGACGTTCGCCGATGTCGTGGGCACACGACTTGGCATGTGTGGGGTGGAGTACTTCGCTCACCCGTGGGAGTTCGGTCCGCGAAAGACCAAAGAGTTGATGCTGACCGGCGATTCGGTGACGGTGACGGAAGCTCATCGGCTGGGAATGGTCAGCAAGGTATTTCCAGCGTCAGAATTGGGAGATCAGACCCTGGAGTTTGCGCGACGGATTGCGGCTCTTCCAACCGTGACGGCTCTGTTGATCAAGGAGTCAGTCAATCAGACGATGGACAATATGGGCTTCTACAATGCCTTGAACGCATGCTTTAGTCTCCACCAGTTGAATCACTCACACTGGGCCCAAATTCATGAAGACAAGGGGACGGTCGGCAAGCCGGAAGATGGCATTGCGAGTTGGAAGGACGCGCCGAAAGTCGTACCAGCAGTCAAGGACAAGGTCCGCGCCCAGTAGGACAGCCGCAAGTGTGCGAGGGTGCCGGGCTGTCTCGATCGGACCCGACGCTCTCAGCCTGTGGATTGTCGACCAAGAGCCGTCGCTTCCTCGGGTAGGCAACAGGGTGGGGCGCTCTGGCAAGGTCGCTCATCACGCCCTTTTGAAGGTTGCGAGAGGTAGCGCGATTCCTGATAAATCTGTGGCTTTGCCGATGTGTGAATCCGCTCCAGAACAGGATGGTATATGTCGAAGAGGACGGTAATCGTCGTTGGGGGAGGAAATGCTGCCCTCTGTGCAGCACTTTCCGCACGTGAGCAAGGCGCCGAAGTCGTCGTGCTTGAGCGAGCCCCTGAGGCACTTGCAGGTGGCAATACCGCATTTACCGCAGGAGCCATGCGGGTCGCCTATACGGGAGTCGAAGACATTCGCCAACTCGTGCCTGACCTCTCCGAAGCGGATGTCAGTGTCACTGATTTCGGCGCGTATACGAAAGCGGAGTTTCTGGAGGACATTGGTCGAGTTACTGACTATCGCTGTGACCCTGAACTCGCTTCGATTCTCACCGATCGAAGCTTCGAGACTCTCTGTTGGATGAGGGACAAGGGCGTCCGATTTGTGCCGATTTATGGTCGTCAGGCATTTCAGATTGATGGGCGATTCAAGTTCTGGGGTGGCCTCGTCCTGGAAGCGAGCGGCGGCGGACCTGGTCTCATAAGTTCTCTTCTGCTCGCAGCAAAGCGCGAAGGCATTGACGTCCGCTTTAGTTCTCGTGCAACGAACCTCATCGTCGAGAGCGGGCGCGTCAGCGGCGTTGTCGTCCGAACGCAGGACAAGCAAGTCGTGAACATGTTTGCAGACGCGGTCGTCCTAGCCTGTGGTGGTTTTCAGGCGAACGTGGAGATGCGTACGAAGTATCTCGGTCCATCATGGGACTTGGTTAAGGTTCGAGGCACGCGCTTCAATACGGGTGACGGGCACCGGATGGCTCTGGAGGCTGACGCAAGTCCGGCCGGCAACTGGTCTGGGGCGCATGCGGTTGCATGGGAGATGAATGCCCCTGAATTCGGTGATCTTGCTGTGGGTGATGGTTTTCAGAAGCACAGTTATCCGTGGTCGGTGATGGTTAATGCCAACGGGGAGCGCTTCGTCGACGAAGGCGCGGATTTTCGTAACTACACCTATGCAAAGTACGGACGAAGGGTTCTCGAGCAGCCCGGCAACTTTGCGTGGCAGGTATTCGACCAGAAAGTAACTCACCTCTTGCGGGATGAGTATCGGATAAGGCAGGTAACCAAGGTTACGGCGAATTCGCTCGAGGAATTAGCCGACAAGATGATCGGGGTCGATCCAAAGGGATTTCTTCGGGAGATAGCGGAGTACAACGCGGCGGTCGATGCGGAAACACCGTTCGATCCGAACGTCAAAGATGGGCGAGGGACACATGGATTGGCCATCGACAAGTCGAATTGGGCAAACCGGATCGATGAACCCCCCTTTGAAGCCTATGGGGTCACCTGCGGTATCACATTCACCTTTGGCGGATTGCGGATCAACACTGACGCTCAGGTTATCGACAGCGACATGAACGTAATCGAAGGACTCTATGCGGCCGGCGAAATAGTCGGCGGAATCTTCTACCTCAACTATCCCGGGGGTTCCGGCCTCACAAATGGCGCAGTGTTCGGGCGGATTGCGGGAGGTCATGCTGGCAGTAGTACCTAGGGATCAGAGTGCCGCAAGTTCGATCCTGAAAACGTGTGCGACCTGTCGGCCGCCGGGTGGTCGGGGGCGTCCCTCTCGCCCAATGATCTGACCCCAGGTTCGCAACCAAGGGTCGGTCGAGCGGAAATCCTGCGCAAGGCGTTGTTAGCGGTGTTTCCGAGGAGACGATGCGGTCAGCTGCTATCACTTTGTATTCGAGACCACACTCGACCACGGGCAAGCGGCTGTACGCGTGCTTGGGTCTCTGACAGAGACTTGCCCGACAGCATCTTTCGGTCGAGCGATGGTGAACCCAGGTGAACATCTGAGGAAAGCCGCAGGTCTTCGGCGCCGGCAGGATTGGGTGATCCAGCGCAGTCGATCGACATTTACTTGTGCGAGGTCACCGCAACCTTCCGCATTGGCCTTTGGTAGGTTTCCCAGACGATGGCAAGGACGACGATGTGAGGACGAGGACACGAGATGGGAAAGTTCGACGGGCGTGTTGCGTTCATCACCGGAGCAGCGCGAGGACAGGGACGTAGTCATGCCGTTCGGTTGGCGCAAGAAGGAGCTGACCTCATCGTCGTCGATGTCTGCCGTCAGATGGCGACCAACTATCCAGGCTCAACCCCAGAGGATCTCCAGGAGACGGCGAACGAGGTAGAGGAGCTAGGCCGCCGTATCGTGGCGCGGCAAGCAGACGTTCGAAGCGCGACGGCGCTCCAGGCGATATTTGACGAGGGGACGGATGCGCTAGGACCGGTCACGATTGTCATTGCCAATGCCGGTATAACCGCCGGTGGTGCGCAGACTTCAGTCGAGCATCACTGGGACGAGGTGATTGGAATCAACCTCACTGGCGTGTGGAACACCGGTCGCATCGCTATCCCCTCAATGATTGAACAGGGAAAGGGCGGCGCGATCGTCCTCACGAGCTCGGCTGGGGGTCTGGCGGGTATCGGCCTGGCGGATCCCGGTGCCCTTGGGTATACGGCAGCGAAGTTCGGTATGGTCGGGTTGATGCGGTCCTGGGCCAACTATTTGGCGCCGCACAACATACGGGTGAGCATCGTGGCTCCTACCGCGGTTCGGACGATCATGGCCACGCACAGCGAACTGGCGCCAATCATGGAGATGGACCCTCGCATTGCTCAGGCGTTTTCCAACCCTATGGGGGTCGATATGGTAGAGCCGGCCGATGTCACCAACGCCATCGAGTGGCTGGTGTCCGACGACGCTCGGTACGTGACTGGAAGCGTCATCCCTGTCGACGCTGGATTTCTGAACAAGCGTTGACTCTCGATCACCATCTGCTGGGTGGTCTGTATTCGCTATAAGTGTCGATGATGGTCGAGTCGAACGCTAAGGAGAGGCCACTGTGAGTACGTCTTGTCGTAATCGTCCGGATCGGGTGGTCAACACAATTAGTCGAAGACGATGAGACCCCGGATGTTGTTCCCACTCAGCAAGTCGTCGTATCCGGCGTTGATGTTATCGAGTCCGTAACGAGCCGTAACCATCTCGTCGAGCTTGATTTGACCGGTTCTGTAGAGGTGGAGCACCCGTGGGATGTCGGCACGTGGATTGCACTGACCGTAAAGGCATCCTGCGAGTGTCTTGTTCGAGAGCGTAAATGGCAGTAGGTCGAGCGTGATTTCGTGCTGCGCGGCTGGGGCAACAGCGGTCGCGACGCACACTCCTCCCTTTCGGACTAACTCCATCGCGGGCTGAATGAGATCTCCGTACAGGACGCTTGGAGTCATGATAACGGCGTCAGCCATCTGTCCCCAGCTAATGTCTTGCACGATCGGCAACGCCGCCTCGAGGTCTTCTACCACGTGCGTCGCACCGAACCTCATTGCTTCTTCGAGCTTGAAAGCAACGGGATCAATGGCCACGATGAAGCGTGCGCCTGCAATGCGGGCCCCTTGCACAGCGGCGCTGCCAATACCACCGCAGCCGACGACGGCGACGACGTCTCCGGGCTTTACCTGTGCGCGATAGACGGCAGAACCCCATCCTGTGAGGACGCCGCACCCGCACAGCGTCGCGGATTCGAGTGGAATGTCCTTCTCGATTTTCACAATGCCGTTTTCGGTTGCAAGGACATGCTCCGAAAACGTTCCCAATCCGAACGAGACCACTGGCTCGCCCTTAAAGCGATGAGCGGCATTTGCCGCCATCTGGTCCGGTTTTTGTATGTTCCCGCCCATGTCGCACGGCATCTGCATGCCGCTCACGCAGGCGCGGCAACGTCCACATGAGGGAATGAATGACATGACGACATGATCCCCGCGCTCGACCGAATGGACTTCGGGTCCGACCTCGACGACGACCCCGGCGCCCTCGTGACCGCCGATAAGCAATGGTGTGCCAGGCGGCCTCTCGATCGGAGCAACAGGTAGGTCGCCCGTGATGGTGTGGTAGTCGCTGTGGCAGAGGTCCGCTGCTGCCACCTTCACCAGCACTTCGCCGGCCCGCGGTTCGCGCAGGTCCGTGTCGATGATCGTCCAAGATGTGTCGCCCTCAAAGAACGCAGCCGCTCGGTTCTTCATTGCCTCTGTTCTTCCTCCCAGCGCCTTGATGAACTCGCTTCTAGCATTGGCCAAGTGCCACCGCCACTACATGGCGCTCTGCTGCTACCGGGCGCGCCAAACCCTCGACGCGAGAAAGGTGTTCGATGGCGAAGAAATCGCCCTCCGCCTCGAGCTGATCCACCAGCGCTGGGTATCGGGTTTTGGCAAGTTCGGCCCGTCGCACCATCAGCCATCCACCCGCGGTCAAACCCGCCATCTCAAGGTACGACGACGCGACAGCGAGCGCCTGCTCTGGCGATCTGGCAGCACCTGCTATCACCTGCTCGGTGCTTTCGTGCAGGATCGCTAGCGCCGATCTGAGTACCCTGTAGCGTTCCCCGTCGACACTGTCCGACACGTGATCAACTGCCGAGCACATCATGTCAAGGAGAGATCGCATGGCGAGGCCGCCATCGCGGATTAGTTTCCTCATCACCAGGTCGACGGCCTGGATCCCATTGGTTCCCTCGTAGATGGAGGCGATGCGGAGGTCCCGCAGATGTTGTGCCATGCCAGTCTCCTCGAGATACCCAGCGCCACCAAAGATCTGCAGGCCCGTCGAGACCGCAGAGAATCCGATGTCGGTCGCCCAGGATTTCGCCACCGGTGTGAGGAGGTCGAGAAGACTCTGCGCGAAGGAGCGCTTCTCGGGATCATCTGAATAACGGGCTAGATCCCGGTAGCGACCAGCTGTGTAGAGCAACAGGCGCGCCGCGGTGAGGGATGTCCTCATGGACAGGAGCATTCGAGCGACATCAGGGTGCCAGATGATCGGCAATTGGTCTGAGTCAGGACCCGGAGCTCGCCCCTGCTGACGTGTGAGTGCATAACGGTGGGCCTGCTGAAAGGCCCGTTCCGCGACTGCTGGCCCCTGCAGCCCGATGGAAAGGCGGGCTGCATTCATCATCGTGAACATTGCTGCCATGCCTCCGCATTCCGGACCGACGAGCTCTCCGACGGCGCCATCGAACTCCATGACGCAGGTCGGACTGGCATGATTCCAAGCTTCTCCTCGACGCGGACACATCGCAGCGTGTTGCGTACTCCAAGACTGCCGTCGGGCCTGACCCTGTATTTGGGGACCGCAAATAACGAGAGCCCTTTGGTGCCGGCAGGCGCATTGGGTGTGCGCGCCAGAACGAGATGAACGATATTGTCGGTGAGGTCATGTTCGCCCCAGGTGATGAAGATCTTCGTTCCCGAGACGTGCCAGTCAGCGCCGACTCGGTCCGCTTCGCTGCGGATGTTGCCTAGATCCGAACCCGCGTCGGGTTCCGTGAGATTCATCGTTCCCGACCACTCGCCACTGATCAGGCGCGGTAGGTATATCGATCGCTGTGTTTCGGACCCCCAGGCTAAGAGCAGCTCAATCGCACTCTGGGTCAGGGTTGGTTGGAGCGACAAGGCCAGGTTTGCGGACGCCATCATCTCCTGCAGCGCCAAACCGACGGAGAACGGCAATCCGCCGCCGCCATATGCCGGTGGGCTTTGGACTCCGCACCATCCTCCTCCGACAAATTGAGAATAGACATTGGCAATCTGAGGAGGGGTGCAGACGTGGCCGGAGTCCAGCAATCGTGAACCCACAAGGTCGCCCTCCCGATTGGTCGGAGCGACCACGACTCCTGCGAAACGACCGAATTCGGAGAGGACCGAATCGATGACTTGTTGGTCTACTCCCTTGAACGGCGGCAGCGTTAGCAGTTCGTCGAGACCGGCAACCTCGAGGTCCAAGAGGATCTCCGACACGGGTGCCGTGAAGCCGAGAAGTTCTGAATGGCCAGTCAGAGTTCGCTCCTTCGCATATCGATGGTCAATGACCTGTCATCCAGGAGCGTAGCCAAAGCAATTACGCGTCAAGCATGGTCTCCGACGCGTCGTCTGCCTTGAATACGTCGGATAGACCGGGGCCGTGTGTTGTGCGACGCTGCACATCAACGCGTGAGCTTGATGGGGAAGCTGTTCGTCAATTGCGGAGGGCAAGGCCACATGCGCGATCGCGTCATGCATTTCGACGACCGCGCGCAAGCGTCCGACGACCTATCGCTCAGGCGTAGCTGAGATCGCCGCTCGTGATCTCGGAGCGAAGAAGGGCGAAGCATCGGGTCTCTCGAATGTCTTTCGATAGGGAGCCAGACCCGCCGAGTGAATTTATCTTCGGTGCCTTCTCGAACGCCCACAGCCCTCCTTCGAGTCCAAGGGTCAAGGCGTCATCACGAGCCGACAAGGGCGCGTCGCGCCGCAGCTAGGAGATCAACCGGACGAAGTTACCTGATGGTAAGTCCAATCCACCTTTGACCGGAACGACTTGTTCCGCTAGTCTCGCCCGCCACACGAAGCAAAGCCCAACGCAAAAGGTTCTTACCTGGGGGAGTGAGGTGTTCCCATGGCCAAGATTAAGGAAACCAAGGAAGTCCCGATCAGCGATCTGGTGATCAGCGAGACGCAGGCACGGGTCCGCGGTGTCGACCGGGAGATCGACGATCTTGCCGAAAGTATCCGTGTCCACGGCCTGCTGGAGCCCATTGTGGTCTGTCCCCACGAGGGCGGTGGCTGGGCGGTGTTGATGGGTCAACGCAGGATGCTTGCACACAAGAAACTCAATCGAAAGACGATTTTGGCGGCCATCATTGACGAGCACGTTGACGTCACGACGGCGAAGGTGCTCTCACTGACGGAGAACCTGATTCGCCAGGATCTTGACGAGAAAGATGTCATTGACGCCTGCACAGCTCTCTACAAGAGGTACGGGAACGCCAAAGCGGTCGCTAAAGAGACCGGGCTGCCGTATCCCAAGGTACTCCGCCATGTGAAGTACGACCGCCTCGTGCCGCCACTGCGTGAACTCGTTGACTCCGGTGATGTGAGCATCGACTTGGCTCTGCGAACCCAAGACGCTGCTTGTGTCGACGGCAAGGCGCACCAGGCCGAAGCGGCGGAACTGGCAAGAAAGATCGCACACCTCACGGGCGCTGAGCAGCGCCAGATACTCGGGGCTAAGCAAAGCCATCCCGAGCGCTCAGCGGCCGAGCTGTTGAGCGACGTTCCACGTGGTTCCAGGTCAAAGCAGCTCATCGTGACCTTGAGTGCAACCGAGCTGCGCAAGCTGCAGGCTTACGCCAAGTCGCAGGGCGTCACCCAAGATCGGGCCGCGGCAGCATTTATCTCCGACGGACTCGCTCGCGCAGATGGCGCAACGACGGCGGGTGTCCGTGCTCGCTCCTTCCACAGGATGCGCCAAGCGGCAAGTTGAAGAGACTCGTCAGAAGGATTCCCATATCACGTCGGGCGGACTGATGAGGGAGCAAAAGCACCGATTGAAGCTGGCGATGACGCCCGGGGAACGCGATTCGTTTCTCCTTCACGCGCGGGTCTGTCGGCTCGCTTCAATCGGAAACGACGGCGCACCCCACGTGACACCGCTCTACTACATCTGGGACGGGACATCCGTCTGGCTCACGTCGATCGTCAACAGTTTGCGCTGGAATGACCTCGCGCGGAATCCCATCGTGAGCATCGTGGTCGATGACGGTGACGTCTTCCAGGAGCTTCGCGGCGTGGAACTTCGAGGTCGCGTCATGGGAGTGGGTGAGGTGCCACGAACGGGTGAACCGGTCGCTGAACTCGAGGTGCCCGAGCGGCTCTTCGCTGAGAAGTACAACCCTGGTTCTGCGGGGATGCGCCACGACGGGCGTCATGCATGGCTTCGTATGGCTCCCGAGAAGATCGTGAGCTGGGATCATCGCAAGCTCGCAGCGAGTCAGCGTGCGGACGTTGCTGATCGCTGATCAGCGGACAGCCTATTGTCGGGGGTGGTATCGGCGACTCCTCGACGCCACACGCTAACGCAACGTTGTCAATGCAGCACTCGCGTGACACAAATCCGGCCCTGTACGACGTCGTTGTGGTCGGCGCAGGATTCTCCGGTCTGTACATGCTTCACAAGCTGCGCGAGTTCGGGTTTCGCGTCCGCGGTTTCGAGGCGGCTACGGGCGTCGGCGGTACTTGGTTCTGGAACCGATACCCGGGAGCTCGTTGTGATATTGACAGTTTCGATTACTCATATGGTTTTTCCGAGGAAGTTCAACAGGAGTGGGTCTGGACCGAGACGAATGCGTCTCAGCCGGAAATCGAGGCCTATCTGAACTTCGTTGCCGACAAGCTTGACCTTCGTCGCGACATCACGTTCGGGACCAAAGTCGTTGGTTTGCGATACAACGAGAGCGATTTCAGATGGACGCTTTACACCGAAGCCGGTGAGGACTTCAACAGCACGTTCGTCGTGGCAGCCACCGGTTGTCTATCGGTCCCGATTGAGCATCGGATATGTGACGAGGAGGCGTTTGGCGGAACGACCCTATTCACAAACCGATTTCCGGCCGAAGGATTCGATTTCGCTGGAAAACGAGTCGCAGTCGTGGGTACGGGATCGTCCGGTGTCCAGGTTATCCCTGTTCTTGCAGAGGTGGCGTCGCACCTGTATGTGTTCCAGCGGTCCGCTGCCTACACGCTGCCGGCCTTTACCCGAAAGATCTCGGCTGAAGAGGTGGCCGATGTCAAGGCGACCTATGCCGACCTAAGACTTCGACAGAAACGGCATCCGGCTGGAGCCGCGCGTCCGGTTGGTCCTGTCGTTCCACCGCCAACCAGGCGCATTGTTGACGCGTCGGCCGAGGAGCTCCGTAGCGCAACTATGGAGTATGGCTGGGGGGTCACCCGAATGTGGACGGATGTCTTAACAAATCTCGACGCGAAC
>Ga0207780_1000532_pt1 | contig 10466 bp, 8 predicted proteins | sample LuqExpMetageno45_FD_187803 | JGI IMG/M metagenome (GOLD analysis project Ga0207780, IMG submission 187803) | Tropical forest soil microbial communities from Luquillo Experimental Forest, Puerto Rico - Sample 45 (SPAdes) | ecosystem: Environmental > Terrestrial > Soil > Tropical forest ...
CGGAGCTTGCGGTGTCGGTCATAAGCTTGTCTCGCAAGACTCCCGATTATACATTCCATACGTGCGCTTGAAGCTCCACTGTAGAAGGAGAAGCGGGGGATAGATTCCAACATGAAGAAGAAGACATCGCCCAGATCAAAGCCGGAGACGAACGCAGTACTGCAGTGGCTTACCGCACGTCAGCCCGAAATGGTGGCACACGTGCGAGAGTTGGTTATGCGGGAATCGCCTACGCACGAGAAGGCGGCATGCGACGCGCTCTGCGACTACCTCGCCGACCAGTTTCGCGCCTTGGGCGGCAGGGCGAAAGTGCATCGACAGGAAACCGCGGGCAATCATCTGCAGGTGGATTTTGCCGGCCCGAAGGGCCAGAAGCCTGTTCTGCTGCTCGGCCACTACGACACGGTATATGACCTTGGCACGCTGAAGACTATGCCCTGGCGCGAGCAGGGCGGCAAGCTCTGCGGGCCGGGCGTCTTCGACATGAAGAGCGGCATCGTGCAGATGATGTTCGCCTTGCGCGCGCTGTGCGAGGTCAAGGGCGGTCTGCCGCGTCCGGTCACGGTTTGGCTGGTGTCGGACGAGGAGACCGGCAGCGCCAGCTCCCGTGCCCTCACCGAAAAGCTGGCATCGAAGTGCACGGCGGCACTGGTGTGCGAGCCCTCCGGCCCGGGCGGAGCGGTGAAGACGGCTCGCAAGGGCGTGGGAGATTTCTTCGTCAAGGTCATAGGGCGGGCGTCGCACGCCGGGCTTGACTTTGAGAAGGGGCAGAGCGCAATCCAGGAACTGGCGCACCAGATTCACGCCATCTCACGCCTGACGGATCTGAAGCGCGGCATCACGCTGAATGTAGGCGTCATCCGCGGCGGCACCCGAACCAACGTGGTCGCCGGCGAGGCCGTGGCCCAAGTCGATCTGCGCGTCGCCAGGAAGTCCGATGGTCCGGTCATGGAGCGCAAGGTAAAAGCCCTGAAGCCGGTCAACCGCAACTGCAAGCTTGAGATCACGGGCGGGGTGAACCGGCCTCCCCTGGAGCGCACAAAGGAGGTGGCCGCACTATTTGCCACCGCACAGAGGGCCGCGGGCGAATTGGGGTTCCCGCTCCAGGAGATCGCCGTCGGCGGAGGGTCGGATGGCAATTTCACCGCCGGCATTGGCATTCCCACCCTCGACGGCCTGGGTGCCGTCGGCGATGGCGCGCATGCGGCGCACGAGCATGTCGTAGCGGCCGAGCTGCCGCGAAGAGCCGCGCTGCTAGCGGAGCTGATTGGGGCGGTCTGAGCGGGCACGTACGCCTGTTGAGGAACAATCTGCGATCTCTTTTCAAAGGCCCTATTGCTTGCTTTGTATTGCTTTGACTCGCCCTCTTGAAAAGCCTAGAATCTAAAAGAGAAGCCCGCTTACCGATTGTGCCTAGCTGCAGATTGACCGGGCTGTTTGACCGGAGGAATTATGTTTGGTGGAAAGATCGGTCTGCCCGAGCTGGCGGTCATCGTGTTCATCGCCCTGCTCATTTTCGGCCCCAAGAAGTTGGGCGAACTGGGTAAGGGACTGGGCGAAGGAATCAGAAACTTCAAGTCTTCGATGAGCGAAGGCGCGTCAGGAACCTCGGGCTCGACTGACGAAAAGAAGTAGCCGCCTCAAGTTCACGCGGAGTTGCCCGCCGACGGAAACTCCGCGTTTGTGTTTCTGCCCTTCACTCAAGCGAGGCGCATCCCCGTCTTCGTCTCCAGTTGTCGCAACATCCGGTACACCCGCGGCATCGGAAGCCCCACGACATTGAAATAGCAGCCATCGATGCGCTCGACCCAGCGCGATGCCACGCCCTGGATCGCATAGGCCCCGGCCTTGTCCATGGGCTCGCGCGTGGCCACGTACTCCGCGATCTCTGCGACGGACAGCGCGCTGAAACGTACCTCCGTGACCTCCGCCTCGGTCTGCTCGTAATCCTTCGCGATCAGGCAGACCCCTGTGATGACCTGGTGGACGCGCCCTGAGAGCAGGCGCAACATGCGGGCAGCGTCGGCGTCGTTCTGCGGCTTTTCCAGGAGATGCTCGTTGACAACGACGATGGTGTCCGCACCAAGTACCACACTGTCGGGGTTACGGCCGAAGACAGCGAGGGCTTTGTCACGTGCCAGACGCTGCGCATAGATCAACGGCTGTTCATCCGGCAATGCCTGCTCGGGCACGTGGGCCGGCTCGACAGTAAAAGGGATGCCGGCATTGCGCAGCAGTTCGGCGCGACGTGGCGAGGCGGAAGCGAGGGTTATCGACATGGCGAAACGAGGCTACTGTCTCTTTGCAGACGTGAAATGTCGCCGCTATTTATGCAGGTTTCCCGTATCGGAACATATTTGCAGAACACACGCGTGTTCCTTCAAATTCCCAATTCGAAACAAATTTGATTTTACTTTTCGAATACTGTGAATTGCTGTTGACTCTGTTGGTGACCCGATGGACGATGAGTGCGGAATTGCTCGTTGGCGTGAGACATACCCCCTCCTCCGTCATGTCCCACGGGCTCGATAACCCACCTGCCCGCGCCCGCGAGTGAGACCAACTTTCCTAAGAGAGGAGTCACACCAATGACTCGAAAGGTAGCCCTCGTATTTGGAAGTATTCTTCTTTTATTCCTCTTCACCAGTACCGCCATGGCGGATTCCATCACGTTCACCTTTGCGATTGGCACGCTGCCGGTACCGGTCACTGCCTCGGCCAATCCAGCGGGAACGCTCTCGATGGCAGCCGTCACTGACGTCGTGGCGAAGAACAGCAAGGGAAACCCAGTTTTACCGCTTCCTGACGCCATCGTAACGATCACAAGCGATACCGAAGACTGGTACCACGATGTGTCGGGCAAAGTGGACGCCATGTTCGAAGGAAGCGCTGTGCTTGAGGTTTCGGTGACGTCGGCTTTTTGTGGCGGCCCGTGTCTCTCAGGCGACTTTAATGGCGGGATGTACTTCGGCGTGAACGGCGACGGTGGTGGCTGGGGCGGCGTCTACACACTGACGTACGTAAGCCCTAAAATCCTGGCGTGGTTCGGCGATCTAGGTGCGCCCCTTAACCCGCACGGCTCTGACGCGTTCACGACCACCGACAACGTCGTCGGCCCGACGCTGACTACCGCTCAACTCGGCAGTGGTTCGATCACGTTCCAGACAGTTCCCGAGCCCGGGACTTTGATCCTCGTCGGTACCGGCTTCCTCGGACTGGCGAAGATGTTGCGGCGCAAGTGAGCCGATATCTGCCCGGTATTTGGCAGCTCGCAACCTGGACTGTAGTGATTGATCAAGCCGGAGGTTCGTCCTCCGGCTTCTTTGCGTCCGGCGGACGTGCAGGCAGCGAGCATCTTCTTGGTGTGCGAACGCGATAATGGTCCGTCTTGACTTCCGGGGTAGTCATCTCGTCCACCGCGGGACGCGCCGGCAGAAATCCACGAATAGCGTGAACAATGCTGTCAGCAGCGCACTGGCCGCGGCTCTCATAGCCGCCATCATCCGACGCCCGGGCCGCTGAATCCGCGCGTATCCTGATAAAATTGAGACTGCTCCCGAACACCTCCATGGATCCGTCACTCATTCGAAACTTCGCCATCATCGCCCATATTGACCATGGGAAGAGCACGCTCGCCGACCGTCTGCTCGAGCTGACCGGCTCGCTGACGGCTCGCGAGATGCAGGCCCAGGTGCTGGATGCGATGGACCTGGAGAGAGAGCGCGGCATCACCATCAAGGCGCACTCGGTGCGCATGATGTATCCGGCGCAGGACGGCAAGACCTACCAGCTCAACCTGATCGATACCCCCGGCCACGTGGATTTCAGCTATGAAGTCTCGCGCTCGCTGGCTTCCTGCGAAGGCGCCCTGCTGGTTGTGGACGCCTCGCAAGGTGTCGAGGCGCAAACGCTGGCCAACTCCTACATCGCGATCAACAATCGGCTCGAGATCATTCCCGTCATCAACAAGATTGACCTGCCCAGCGCCGACATCGAGCGCACCAAGGAGATGATCGAAGGCGCCGTCGGCCTGGACGCCTCGCACGCTTTGCCTATCAGCGCCAAGACTGGGTTGGGCGTTCCCGAGGTGCTGGAAGCCATCGTGCAGAAGGTTCCGCCCCCCAAAGGGCGGGCGAGCCATAGGCTGCAGGCGCTGATGTTCGATTCCTGGTTTGATCCCTACCGCGGCGTAGTGGTGCTGGCCCGCATTGTGGAGGGCACCATCCGCAAGGGGCAGCGTATTCGCCTCATGGCCAATGGGCGTACTTTCGACGTGGAGACGCTGGGCGTGTTGACGCCCAAACCGGTCGAGGTCGATGAGTTGAGCGCCGGCGAAGTCGGCTTCCTCATCGCCAACATCAAGAACGTCTCAGACACCGGCATCGGCGACACCATCACCGACGATGTTCATCCCGCTCTGGAGCCGTTGCCGGGTTTCGAAGAATTGAAACCCATGGTTTTCGCCGGGCTCTACACCGTGGACGCCCATGAGCACACGCTGCTGCGCGAAGCGCTGGAAAAGCTGCGGCTCAACGATGCATCGTTCTTCTTCGAGCCGGAAAGTTCCGCCGCGCTGGGCTTCGGCTTCCGTTGCGGCTTTCTCGGCCTGCTGCATATGGAGATCATCCAGGAGCGCCTGGAGCGCGAGTACGACCTCGACCTCATCACCACCGCTCCCAGCGTGCGCTACAAGATCACACTCACCGACGACACCGTCGTCGAGGTGGACAATCCCTCGCGCTGGCCGGATCCCACGCTGATCGAGAAGATTGAGGAGCCGATTATCACCGCCACCATCCTCACTAACGAAGAGTTCGTCGGCGGCATCCTCAAGCTGGTGGAAGACAAGCGCGGCAAACAAAAAGCGTTCGAGTATGTCAGCCCAACGCGCGTGATGTTGACCTACGAACTGCCGCTGAACGAAATCGTGATGGACTTCTACGACAAGCTGAAGTCCGTCTCCCGTGGTTACGCCTCGCTTGACTACCACCTCACCGGCACGTGGGATTCACCGATGCTGAAGCTTGACATTCTGGTGGGCGGCGAGCCGGTTGACGCGCTCTCCATCATCGTGCACAAGGACTTCGCCTACGAACGCGGACGGGCCCTGGTCTCCAAGATGCGCCAACTGATTCCGCGCCAAATGTTTGAAGTGGCCATCCAGGCCGCCATCGGCGCAAAAGTTATCGCCCGCGAAACTGTGGCCGCCATGCGCAAGAACGTCATCGCCAAGTGCTACGGCGGCGACATCAGCCGCAAGCGCAAGCTATTGGAAAAGCAGAAAGAGGGCAAGAAGCGCATGAAGCGCATCGGGCGGGTTGACATCCCACAGGAGGCCTTCTTGGCTGTGCTGCGAGTGGGCGAGGATTGATTCTGGCAGTGCCCCGCAACAATCCCACTCCCACCGTCACGGTAAGCCATCGCAGCGCGCTTCGCCTGAAGGGCGGGCATCTTTGGGTCTATCGTTCCGACATCTTGAAGCCCGAGGGCGTCCCGCCGGGTTCGCTGGTGCACGTCCGCGATGAGCGCGGAGGCAGCCTCGGCACGGCGGTCTACAGCAGCTCGTCGCAAATCGCAATTCGGCTTCTGACCTCAAGGATCATCAGCGAGACTGAACTTCTGCCGCTGTTGCGCGGACGTATCGATGAGGCGGTGGCGTTTCGCCGTATGCGCATCCGTTACTCTGATTCCTACCGCGTCATCTTCAGCGAAGCCGACCTTCTCCCCGGCATCATCGTAGACAAATATAACGACGTGCTTGTCATGCAGGTGCTCACGCAGGCGTTCGACCGGGAGGATGTGCGAGCGGCAGTCGTCGAGAAGCTGTCCGAGCACTTTCCCGGCAGCAGCCTGCTTGACCGCGTCGATCCACACATCCGCGAACTGGAGCAGCTCCCGGCGCGCGAATCGCAACTCATCTTTGGGGAAAAGTCAGCCACGGTTTTCACCCTGAACGGCGTCCGCTTTCACTTCGATGGCCTTGGCGGGCAGAAGACCGGAGCATTCCTCGATCAGCGCGAGAACTACGCTGCGGCGGCGCGCTACGCCCACGGCGAGGCACTCGACTGCTTCACCTACCAGGGTGGCTTCGCGCTGCACTTGGCCAGGGTCTGCAACAAAGTGACTGCGGTGGATTCTTCGCGCCCCGCCCTCGAAGTCGCCGAGCAGAACGAGCTACTCAACCGCGATGCCCACACCTGCGGCGAGATCGAGTGGATCGAGGCCAACGCTTTCGACCTGCTGAAGGACTACTCCGTGGCGGGCCGCCAGTACGACACCATCGTTCTTGACCCGCCGGCCTTTGCCAAGAGTAAGAAAGTCATCGAAACCGCCATTCGCGGCTATAAGGAGTTGAATCTAAGGGCCTTAAAGATGCTCCGTCCGGGCGGATTGCTCGTCACCTGTTCCTGTTCGTTCCATGTGGGACAGTCGCAGTTCCTGGAAATGCTGGAAGCTGCCTCTTCCGATGCTGGGCGCAGGGTCAGAATCTTGGAAAAGCGGGGCGCGGGCATCGATCACCCCGTTCTGTTGGGCGTCGCGGAGACGCACTACCTGAAGTGCATAGTCGCTCAAGTTATTGACTAGAAATGCTTAAGCTAATATTTAGCTGGGGGGAGAAGACTCCTTGCGCCATAATATGACAACGATGCACTTATATTTTATGCATCATTTGCGCTAACATAGCATCTTTCTTAGAGAGTGGCCAAATGGCCACCAGATTCGTTACCCGTAGTGGAGGCCAAAGATCATGACTGTATTGACTCGTTGGGAACCCTTCCGTGAATTGAGTGCCTTGCAGAACCGCATGAGCCGCCTGTTCGAAGAGCAGTATGGCTCTGGACGCGGTGAGGCGCTGACCGCAGGTGCGTTCGTACCTCCGGTGGACATCTACGAAGACGAGCACAGCATCCAGCTCAAGCTGGAAGTGCCGGGCATCGAAAAGGAGGACCTCGACGTGAAAGTCGAGAATAACGTTCTGACCGTCGGCGGCGAACGTAAGTTCGAAAAGGAAGAGAAGGAAGAGAACTTCCGCCGGGTGGAGCGCCGCTATGGTAGCTTCGTCCGCTCATTCACCCTGCCGAATACCGTGAACACCGAGGACGTCACCGCCGATTACAGCAGCGGCGTCCTGAAAATCAGGTTGGGCAAGCGCGCCGAAGCCAAGCCGAAGCCGATCAAGGTGAACACCGGTCACGCGTTGGCGAACAAGAACTAAGAGGCCTTGAAGGGGCTTCGCGCCGAGCCGAAATTCGGCGCGACCTTGCACAAGACGTAAGGGAGGCGGAACAAAAGGTCCCCTCCCTTTTCTTTTGGCCCGGCAAGGCCGAGGCGACGGAACTACAATTGGCACGTTACGCGGACATCGAAAGGCGATACCGCTTCTAACTGACAATTAGCAACCCCCACTGACAACTGAGGTTTTTATGGCAATACGATGGGACAAACTAACCGTGAAAGCGCAGGAGGCGGTGCAGCAGGCGAACGATCTCGCCGGCGAGCACGGCAATCCCGAGTTGCAGCCAGTACACATTCTGGTGGCTTTGCTCGAAGACCGCGAAGGCATCGTCGCTCCCCTCCTGGAGCGCGTCGGCCTCCCGGTGCAGTCTGTGCAGTCGCAGGCCATGGCAGCGATCGACCGGCTGCCCAAAGTATCGGGCGGAGGCGCGGCACAGGCGTCGCTTTCCAGTGCGGCCAACCAGCTCTTGGAGGGCGCGTTCAAGGAGGCCGCGAACTTCAAGGACGAGTTTGTTTCCACCGAGCACCTGTTGTTGGCGATGACCAAGCTGAAGAAGGACTCCGCGCAGGAGATCCTCAGCAAAGCTGGCGCGACATACGACAACATCCTCCGCGCTCTGACCGCGGTTCGCGGCAATCAGAAAGTGACCGACCAGAATCCCGAAGCCAAGTACCGGGCGCTGGAGCGCTACGCCCGCGACCTGACCGAACTGGCGAAGAAGGGCAAGCTCGACCCGGTGATCGGCCGCGACGAGGAAGTCCGCCGCGTGGTGCAGGTGCTGTCGCGCCGGACAAAGAACAATCCAGTGCTGATCGGCGAACCCGGCGTTGGAAAAACCGCCATCGTCGAAGGTCTCGCTCAGCGGATTGTCTCCGGCGACGTGCCCGAGCAACTGAAGAACAAGCGGGTGGTTTCGCTCGACCTTGGCGCGATGCTGGCGGGCGCGAAGTACCGCGGCGAGTTCGAAGACCGCCTCAAGGCCGTACTGAAAGAAATCGAGCAGTCGGAAGGACAGATCATCCTGTTCATCGACGAACTGCACACGCTGGTGGGAGCAGGTGCGGCCGAGGGCGCGATCGACGCCTCGAACATGTTGAAGCCGGCGCTGGCGCGAGGCGAACTGCGGGCCATCGGCGCAATCACGCTAAATGAGTACCGCAAGTACATCGAAAAAGACGCTGCACTGGAGCGGCGCTTCCAAATCGTGTTCGTCGGCGAGCCCAACGTAGAGGACACCATCGCCATCCTGCGCGGGTTGCGCGAGAAGTATGAGGTGCACCACGGCGTACGGATCAAGGACTCGGCTATCGTAGCTGCGGCGACGCTCTCGCACCGCTACATCTCAGACCGCTTCCTGCCCGACAAGGCCATCGACCTGATCGACGAAGCCGCAGCTTCGTTGCGCATCCAGATTGACTCGATGCCCACCGAGATCGACCAGCTTGAGCGTCGCGCAACGCAGCTCGAAATCGAGCGCCAGGCACTGAAGCGAGAGGACGATGCCAACTCGCGCGAACGGCTTGCCGCGGTCGAGAAAGAACTGGCCCACGTCAAAGAAGAGTCGAACGCACTGAAGGTGCGCTGGAAACAGGAGAAGGAAACCATCGCCAGCGTGCGCGCCAAGAAAGAGCAGTTGGAGCAGCTCAAGCTCAGCGTGCAGGAAGCCACGCGCAAGGGCGAGTACGAGAAGGCCGCGAAGCTGCAGTACGGCGAGTTGCCGAAGCTCGAAGCCGAGATCAAAAAGCTCAGCGCTCAGATGGACACCAAACAGTCGCGCATGCTCAAGGAAGAGGTGGACGAGGAAGACGTCGCCAAGATCGTGAGCAAGTGGACCGGCATACCCGTCTCGAAGATGCTGGAAGGCGAGGTGCAGAAGCTGGTGACTATGGAAGATCGCCTGCGCGAGCGTGTAGTCGGCCAGGATGATGCCCTTTCGCGCGTGGCCAATGCGATTCGCCGCTCGCGCGCTGGTTTGAGCGACCCGCGACGGCCGATTGGCTCGTTCATCTTCCTCGGCCCAACCGGTGTCGGCAAGACCGAACTCGCGCGAGCGCTGGCGGAGTTCCTGTTCGATGACGAGCACGCCATGGTGCGTATCGACATGTCTGAGTACATGGAGAAGCACTCGGTGTCGCGGCTCATTGGCGCGCCACCGGGCTACGTAGGCTACGACGAGGGTGGGCAATTGACCGAGGCAGTGCGGCGGCGTCCGTATGCGGTGGTGCTCTTCGACGAAATCGAGAAAGCGCACCCCGATGTGTTCAACGTTTTTCTGCAGATCATGGACGACGGCCGACTGACTGACGGCAAGGGACGGCACGTGGACTTCAAGAACACGATCCTGATCATGACGTCGAACATCGGGTCAGCGTACTTGCAGCAGGCGGGCGCTAACCCGGAGAAGCAGGAAGAGGCGCACGAGCAGGTCATGGAAGCCCTGCGCGCACACTTCAAGCCGGAGTTCTTGAACCGCGTGGATGACATCATCTTCTTCAATCCGCTGGGCAAGGAGCAGTTAGTGAAGATTGTCGATCTGCGGCTGCGCGACCTGCAGAGCCTGCTGGCGGGACGCAAGATCACGCTGGAGCTGACGCAGAAGGCGAAGGAGCTCATCTTCACCGAAGGCTACGACGCGGCTTACGGCGCGCGTCCGCTGAAGCGGGCGATCCAGCGGCTCGTACAAGACCCGCTGGCCATGAAGATCCTCGACGGTGAGGTGCTGCACGGCGACCGCGTGAAGGTGGACGTGAACAAGGGCGGCAAGCTGCGTTTCGAAGCAACTCGCCAAGAGGCAGCGGAGCCCGTCGCAACGCGATAACGTCTGCTGCAGACAATCTGGGCACGGCTTCGGCTGTGCCTTACTTTTGCAATACTTCAGTTGGAAGCGGTTCCGTCCGGCGAGGGCGAGGTTTCTTCGGACGCCGGTGTGACTGCTGCCTTTGCAGCCTTCTCGTCCTCCGGCTTGGGCGGTGGCGGAACGTAGTACAAAATGCGCTTGCAGTAGTCGCACGTCATGAACTGCTGGTTGGTCATCACCTCCTGAAACACCTGCGGACGCAGCATCACACTGCACGCCCCGCACTGCTGGTTGTCATGCACCTCAGACAGCGCCGATCCCCGCAGCTTCAGCACGCGGTCGTAATGGTGCAAGGTCTCTTCTTTCACTCCGGCTCGCAATTGATTGCGCTGGTCCGTAAATTCCGCCAGGGCAGCTTCGTCAACCGCCGTG
>Ga0207780_1000533_pt1 | contig 10453 bp, 9 predicted proteins | sample LuqExpMetageno45_FD_187803 | JGI IMG/M metagenome (GOLD analysis project Ga0207780, IMG submission 187803) | Tropical forest soil microbial communities from Luquillo Experimental Forest, Puerto Rico - Sample 45 (SPAdes) | ecosystem: Environmental > Terrestrial > Soil > Tropical forest ...
TGGCCGCGACATTCCGGCGCACAACGACGAAGGGCTGCACAAGGTGGGGTCTTCAAACGTGCGGTACGGGCGCGGGTCGGTGTTGACCGTGGACCTGACGAACCGCTGCAACATGATGTGCGATCCGTGCTTCATGGACGCGAACCAGGTCGGCTACGTACACGAGCTGAACTGGGACGAGATCAAGGAGATTCTGGATAATGCGGTGAAGATCAAGCCGCGCCGGCAGATGTCGGTGCAGTTCTCGGGCGGCGAGCCGACGATGAGCCCGTACTTCTTCGACGCGATCCGCTATTCGCGGCAAGTGGGCTACAACTCAGTGCAAGCGGCTACGAACGGGATCGAGTTCGCGAAGAGCAAGGAGTTCTGCAAAAAGGCATTTGACGCGGGCTTGCGGTACGCGTACCTGCAGTTTGACGGCATCGGAAATGACGCGAACAGCCACCGGCAGATCGGCAACCTGTTCGACGTGAAACTGCGCGCGATCGAGAACATGCACGAGGCGGGCATTGAAATCGTGCTGGTGGTGACGATCGTTAACAACGTGAACAACGACCAGGTGGGAACGGTTGTGAAGTTTGCGATGGAAAACCCGAAGAAGATTGCGTTCATCAGCTTCCAGCCGGTGTCGTTCACCGGCCGCGACGAGGATATTACGCCGGAGCGGCGTTTGCGCCAGCGGTACACGCTGTCGCACTTGGCGTCCGACGTGAGCACGCAGGTCGGAAAGATCGAACCGACGCGCGACTGGTTCCCGATTTCGTTCATCAGCACGTTTGCGGGATTCGCGGACATGGTGAAGGGGAACGAATCGCAGTGGGGATCGTTGAGCTGCGGGTGCCACCCGAACTGCGGCGTGGGCACAGCGATCATGATCAACAAGGAGACCAAGGAATGGGCTCCGGTGCCGCGGTTCCTGGACGCGCAGCAGTTGACCAAGGATGTGACGGCGATTACGGATGCGGCGCGCGGGAAGGGCTTCTCGAACTTCATGATGGCCATGGCGCTGCTGAAGAACTACAAGCCGTTCCAAGGGCCGAAGGGGCTGAAGCTGTTTGACCTGTTTAAGAAGTTCGATAAGACATGGGCGCTGACGAAGGGCGCGACCAGCAAGTATGGTAAGACTTCGCCGGAACGCACCTACGAAGATGCCATGAAGCGCCGCACGCAGGACCCGTGGAACTTCCTGTTCATCGCGGGCATGTGGTTCCAGGATCTGTTCAACTACGATTTCCGGCGGACGGAGATGTGCATTATTCCGTACGGGACGCAGCAGGGCGAGATCAGCTTCTGCGCGTATAACACCGGAATCGGCTGGCGGAACATCATCGAGAACATGCACAAGAACGCGACCGTGGCTGAGTGGTACAAGAAGCACGGGAAGCACGAGATCTACGCGAAGGGCAAGAACGTGAACCTGCCCACGTATGAGCACTCGCTGAAGATCGATGCTGAAGACGCGGCGCGCGTGCGGCACATCGAGCACGACATCCCGGTGACCGCGGCGGAAGAGAACCGCATCCGCCGGAAGCAGGCGCTGGAAGAGCAGGCGAAAGTTCGCGCGATTTATGAAGAACTGGTGCTGAAGAAGCCCCAGCCGACAGTGGTGCAGATTGGCACCGTGAGCGACATCGCGAAAGCGGTGCCGACGAACTTTTCGAATGCCGGGAAGCCCGTGCAGATTGCACCGGCGAACGGCAATGGGAATGGTCACGCGCCGAAGGCGGCGGAGCAGGCCGCGGAAGCGGTGGCGGGAGACTAGTAACAGCGGGCGGCATAAGGCCGCCCTACAAATGATTTCAATGTAGCGATGGCCTCGGCGAAAGCCGGGGCCATTTGCGTTTGGGTTGAGCCGTTGCCGTTTGACAACACGACGCACTATGATGGGCCGATGCTTCTTCTTTTTGCAGCGCCGTTTGTGATCGCCTCGTGGATAGTCTGGTTTAAACAAAGGCCAATCTTCGGTTCGCCAGACTGGAGAACGATCACGACAATAGGCAGCCTGGCCGGAGTAACGTTGGCGTTCATGATTTCGATTTGGATGATTGCCGCACATCAGGGTGAAGAATTGTTCTACGGCACGTTGATGCGCATGCAGCCATGGCCGCGAATCGCTGGCTACAGCGGGATCGCTTCAATTGTGTTTGCCCTTACAGGTAAGAGAGGAACGCGCACTCTAGTCGTAGTCGCAGCGTTGCTGATTGAGCTGTCGAATTTTGCTGCGGTCCTAACGGATTAAATCGAGTACAGCGCAAACTTATGGCATCTTCGCCCGAATTAGCGAATAGAGTGACATTGGTGACGGGGGGGAGCCGGGGGATTGGGCGCGCCATTGCGTTGGCGCTGGCGGAAGCAGGCGCGAATGTGGCTGTAAATTACCGGGAGAGGCGGGAAGCGGCGGAAGAGGTTTGCGGGGAGATTCGGAAGTTAGGGCGAGCAGCGCTGGCGGTGAAGGCGGATGTCGGTGCGGCGGCTGATATCGAGCGGCTCGTGGAGACCGTGGAGCAGGAATTGGGCGAGGTGGAGATCCTCGTTAACAACGCGGGGATTACGAGGGTGAAGAAACTCGACACGCTGACAGAAGCGGATTTCGACGACATGGTACGGGTGAACCTGAAGCCGGCGTTTCTGCTGACGCAGCGGGTGTTGCCGGCGATGCGGAAGCGGCGGTGGGGGCGGATTATTAATTTGTCGTCGGTGGCGGCGCAGAACGGCGGAGCCGTGGGGCCGCACTACGCGGCGTCGAAGGCGGGGCTGATCGGGCTGACGCATTCGTATGCGTCGCTACTGGCGAAAGAAGGAATCACCGTGAATGCGATTGCGCCGGCATTGATTGAGACGGAGATGGTGGCGGCGAATCCGAATGCATCGCCGGAGCGCCTGCCGGTGGGATTTTTCGGGAAGCCGGAGGAGATCGGGCGGGTGGCGGTGATGTTGGCGGAGAGCGAGTTTGTGACCGGGCAGACCATCAGCGTAAATGGTGGATGGTACATGACGTCGTGAGTGAAACACGACCCCGGACCCGGGCTAACGCCACAGCGCGACAAAAATCGAGTTTTCTGAAGGACAGTACGTTGAGATCCTTCGTCGCAAAGCCCGCTCCTCAGGATGACAATCTGTAGTTTTATGCGAGCTTATGTGCATTGAGACCGTGGAACCACTCGGTCACGCACGACATCCGGGGGGACGAGGGAAGGGCAAATACTGGTACGGCCCTTTGGCCAATACACAAGGGCGGAGGCGAAGCGGTATACTCTTCAGGTTGTGAATGGCGTGTAATAATTCGGTTAGAGAACGATGAACTGGACGGCTTGGGCAGTGAACATTGCGTTTTTGGGGATGCCTCCGTTGAGCTGTGTGTGGGGCTGGTGGCTGTGGAGGCATTCAACGGAAAAGCAAGTGGCGGAGTGGCGGCAAACGGCGACCACAATCGGGTTGGTGGCAATGACGCTGAGTATCGTGGCGGGAGCGTTTGCCATGCTGTACTGGCAGCAATTCCCCGGGAGAGGGTTGCCGGAGGCCACGCGGATTGCGACGCTGGCAGGATTCGGTTTCGGCGTGTTCTCGCTGCCATTCTCGGTGCTGGCGAAGGCATGGACGCGGGTGGCGCTGGTCCTTTGCGGCATGGGGCTGATGGGGTTTTACTTCGGGATGTTCGTAGCGCCCTGAAAAGGCCGAGATTCGAAACTCGTCATTCTAAAATAGAAAACAGAAATAAAACGTGAAGCCGCACAGCCAGGAATCGCTGTGGCACGGTATAATTGTCAGGTACTTCACGCCGAGGGTAGAGGACATGCCGATTTATGAGTACGTGTGCGACGAGTGTAACGAGCGCTTCGAGAAGATTGTGATCAACAAGCAGGCGGAGATCAGCTGTCCGAAGTGCGCCAGCAAGAAGGCGACGATTCAGCTGTCGGTGTTTGCGACCGCGGGCAGCGGGACGTCGAGCTCGTCGGGTGGCTTCACGGGCGGCGGTGGAAGTTGTTGCGGCGGCGGGTGCGGCTGCCACTGACAGTTCTCGAAGGTTGCAGCAAGTCTCTCGTTGGAAAATAAAGCCCAAGATGGCGGCGTAAAGCCGCCCCTGCAAGTTCGAGATAATCCGTGCAGATGAAGATGAAAATCGGGATTGGGCTGATGGCCCTGGGCGCTGGGGTGTGGACAGCGTGGGCGGGGGGGACGCGGACGCGATGGATGGATCCTGTCGACGAGCCAATCAGCGTGGCAGCGGGGCAGAGCCTGAAGCAGAGTTTTCGGCTGAACTATGACGGGCTGTACTTGATCGAGCTCACGGTGGATCCGAGCGGTTCGGGTGACAAGGAAGCAGCCGAGACCGGGGCCGAGTGGGTCCTGCGAGGCGGGACGCGTGAGATTGCGCGCGGTGTTGCTCCCGAAGGCGTTGGCGGGCCGGACGAAAGCAAATCGTTCACCAGAGTAATTGGCCAGTTTCTTGGCCAGGCGCGGAAGGAATACTCGCTCGAGATAAAGTTCAGCCGGGATATGCGGAGCCTGCAGGGAGCGAAGCCGCGGCTAAAGGTGATGGTGAGCGGTTTGGCGAAAGAGAATCTGGATGCGGCGAGCGTGCTGCTGTTTTCGATTGTGTTTATCTGTGAATTGTTTGGGCTGATTCTGGTTGGTGTGGGAATTTCGGGAAAGCACAAGTCCCTTCCAGTGTGAGGAGCGGGTAGAGAGCAAGCACTTCGACGAAGAACCGTCGCCATTGTGACACAAATCACACAGGCTCGTGATTGGTCTCACAGCCTATTTTCGCGTCCGGCAGCACACTCCTCCCGCACGTCACCCATTCCTGTTCTTCCATTTCCTGTTCTTCAAGCAGCGCCCTTCCTAACAACGTGCTTGGCCTCGGCCATTTCGAGAGCCGTGGTGTCTAAACGTGGCAGACCGTCGCTAATGTTGAGAAAGGAACGAACAATGGCGAAGTTGGAGATGAGCGTCCAGGAAAGAATGGACTTGTTGGCGTACCTCGAGGCGATTTTGGGATGCGTGAAGTCGCTGCACGCGGGATTAGGAGCAGTGATGGCGGACGTGGCAGCAATCCGGAACACGGTGTTCGATGAGCCGGGAGAACTAGAAACGTACAGGTCTAACTTGAAGCTGGCAGTGACGACGGCGAAGCCGATGGTGGAGCAGGCGCTGCGGTCGTATGACGACTTGCTGGATGAGATTGTGGATTCGAAGGGTTGGCGGAACTGAACCATTTCTTCAGGGGCTAAAGCTCCAGAAGGAGCTGAGCACGAATGTCGGAGCTAAAGCTCCGACCCCCCCGGTGCTAAGGATATCGGTTGTTCGAAAAAGAGGTTGTTGTCGTTGTCTCGCCCTCGGGGCCCACTTCGCCACCCCCTCAGGTTTGGAGTGGGCCTCGTTTTTGAAGCAGTTGACAGCTGACAGAGCGTTCGAACGTGGAACGTCCTAACGTCGCAACATCCAAAGTCGAAAAGCTTGAAGGTGACGTCCTCGTTTGTACTTCGTGCGGACATGGGGCGCAGCAGTGCTGCGCCCCTACGACAGCTTGCGGACGTGTTAACGCGAATAGTTCTTCAGGTAGTCGGGAACCGGCACATCGGACTTGCGGTTGGGGTCGGGCTCGGGAGATTTGGGGACGGTTTGCAGGGGGAGGACGCCGGCCCAGACCGGGAGCGAGTAGTCGGGCTCGTCGTCAATGGGGCCGCCAGTGCGGACCTTGGCACTGACTTCCTCCAGTTCGAGGGCGAGGACGATGGTGGCCTTCATCTCCTGCTCGTCAGGCCAGCGGATTTCTGCCCAACGGCCTTTGACGACATGCTCGGTGAAGATACGAAGTGCTTCCATTTTTTCGCCGGGGTCATCGACCAGGCGAGCGGTGCCAAGAATAACGACAGAACGATAGTTGACGGAGTGATGGAAGGCGGAACGGGCGAGGACGAGGCCGTCCACATGCGTGACGGTGACACAGACCGGGACCCCGCCGCTGAGAGTTTTGAGCATGCGGCTGGCGGCGCTGCCATGAAGGTAGAGGGTGTGGCCGCTGCGGCCGTAGTTGGTGGGAATGACGTAGGGTTGGTTGTCCACGCTGAAGCCGACGTGGCAGACGAAAGCGGAGTCGAGGATCTGGAAAACGGTTTCCTCGTCGTAATGCGCCCTCTTGGGTAGGCGCTTCACCTGTGTACGGTCGGTGGGTTGGAATTCAGTCATGTAGATAGTTTAGGGCTTTTGCGGCGGCGAACCAGAGCCAAGTTGGCCTTCGGTTTTGCGGACACGGGAGGATAGCCAGGGGAGGAGGTCGGGCTCGGCGAAGGCGCGATCCCAAATTTCGTGGCCGGCTTTGTGGTATTCGGTGTACCGAAGATCAGCGCGGGCTTTTTTGAGCTGGCGCACCATGTCGCGGACGGTGTCGATGGGCACGGAGGAGTCCGCGCCGCCCTGGAAGACCCATAGGGGGACGGAGGTGAGGGCGAGAAGGTTGGTGAAATTGTCGAAGGCGGAAATGACAACGGCGGCTGCCCATTGATTTGGGCAATTCTGTACGAGCGAGTACACGCCGAGGCCGCCCATGGATTGACCGACGACGTAGACGCGGTCGGGATCGACGGAGAATTCGCGCTGGGTCTTGAGGAGGGCATCCATGGTGAGAAGGAGCGCTGGGGAGGGGCGGTTGAGTTCGGGCTCGGACCAGTTTTCGCCGGAGGGGCATTGGGGAACGAGGACGAAGGCGGGGAAGGTGTTTTGAACTTCTCGGGAAATCCAGAAGTGCGTGCCGATGTGATTGCCGCCAGTGAGTTGCTTGATGTTGTCGGAGCCGCGGCCGGCGGCGCCGTGGAGGAAGAGGACAAGGGGGTATTTGCGCTTGGAATCGTAGCCGAGCGGGACGAAGAGGCGGTAGTTGAGGTGCTGGTTGTTAGGCTTGTCGATTGTGAGTTTGCGGAAGTCGATGTCGTCCTGGGTGAGTTCGGCGGTGCGAGCGGGGGCGGGGTAACCCGTGATTAGAACAAGCAGCAGGACAAACAGAACGTATCGGAGGGCGCGCACGATATCAGTCAACCTAACGTAAGCGAAGAGTTATGAAAAGGCCGAAATACGAAGAGGAAGAAGGGCGGAGTCATCGGATCGTAAGAGCCCACCCTTTGCGCACAACCGCGCAAAGAATGGGGCACCCTCAAGCACTAGATGAAATCATCTTAGGGTGACATTCTGCGGACATGGGGCGCAGCAGTGCTGCGCCCCTACACAGATGAGCTAGTCCTTTGGGGCGGGCTTGGGGGCGCCGCGGACTACGCGGAAGCCCGTGTATTCGGGAGCCGGGGTACAGGAGGAACGCGGATCGGCGGGGCAATCAGCGCTGCCGCCGACGATTTTCCCTTTGCCGTCGCGGGTGAGGACCCATTCGGCAGCATTGCCGCCGAGATCGAAGATGGGCTGTTCCTCCGGTTTCCCGTCTGGGTGGAAAGAGCCGACGGGTTTCAGCAGGGTGGAGTTTTCGCCTAGTTTCTTAGCCTCATCGCGGAGCTTCTGGGCGTCTTCGGGATTCGGGGAGTAGCCGGCCCAGTAGTCGAGCGTGTTTTCGCCGTCGCGGTTTTCGTACAGCGATTTCACTTCGTCCTCGTAAGGAATTCTCCAGGTCTGACCGGTTTGCTGGCTGAGCCAAGCGGCGTAGGCCTGGGCTGCTTCGAGAGAAATCTTCGTTTGCGGCAGATTTTGACGAGAGGGGACCGCGTCTTCTTCGGCGAGCTGTGCTGCTTGGGGCACGGATTTGGATTTGAGGTTGCCGCTCGAAAGGAACTCAAGGAACTGGAAGCGGGTGACTTCGAAGCGGCCGATTTCCAGGTCGCCGCGCTTGACGACCTCCGGTGTGACCAAAATTCCGCGCTTTTGTTTCGATTGAACACCGTAGAAGCCGTTGCTCTGGGCGATGCTCTTGCCGCGGAGAGCGGCTTCGAGAGGCGAGCCGGCTTTGACCGATTCGTTTTCTGGCGGACCGGACTTGAAGAAATATTTGTCGAACCAGGCGAGTTCTTCGTCGACTTTGCGCTGCTGGTGCGTGAGCTTACGCGGGCCGTGAGGTTCGCCGGGGAAGATGACAAACTTCACCGGGACCTTGCCGTAATACTGAAGGACGCGGAAGTAGGACCAGCTTTGTGCGGGAGGAACCTGATTGTCGGCGGTGCCGTGAAAGATGAGGACGGGAGCCTGAACCTTGTCCATTTTGAAGAAGGGGGATTTGCGCAGGTAGAGCTGGGGATCTTCCATCGGGGATTTGCCGAAATAATAGGAGTCGAAGGAATCGCCAAAGATGACGTTGCCCCAATCACTGATCCACTCGACGTCGCCGGCGCCGACGCTGGCGACTTTGTAGCGATTGGGATAAGTAACGATGAGGCTGGTGGAAAGAATGGAGCCGTTGGACCAGCCGAGGGTGGCGACCTTGTCGGAATCGACGAAACCTTTTTCGATGAGGTAGTCGACACCGAAGTTGATGTCGGGAGTCTCGAGGTCGTAGTAATTGCCGCAGCAGATGGATTCGGCCCACTTCAAGCCATAGTTGCCGCTGCCGTGATAGTTGGGGCTGAGGACGAAGGCGCCGCGCTGGGTGAGCAGTTGATAGGGATAAGCCCAGGAGTCGCGCCAGGCGTCCATGTCGGCGCCCTTGGGGCCGCCGTGAACCGCAGTGATGATGGGATATTTTTTGCCGGGCTCGTAGTTAGCAGGATAGCGGAGGATGCCCTCCACTTCTTCACCGTTGGAACCTTTCCAATGAATGACTTCGGACTTGGTGAAGTCGCGGGATTTCGAGAGTTTTTCGTTGAGCTTGGTGAGTTGCGTGGGGGCTGAGAGTTGAGCACCGTCGAGCTGTGCTTTGAAGAGTTGGGGCATGAGGCTGGCAGCGGAGGATTGGTAGACGAGGGTCTTGCCGTGTTCGCTGACGACGAAGTTCTGAATGTTGCGTGAATTGTCGCCCTGTAGCGTGTTGCGGTGCCAGGTATAAGAATCCCCAGACTTTTCGCGGGTGTAATGGGCTACGTCGAACCGAGCGCCGGCAGCGAGGAGCGTGACGAAACCGTCGTTGGTGGTGTGGAGGTCGTTGCCGAGTCCATTTTCCCAATCGAGCGACACCTGAATGGGTTTTGCAGTAGCGACATCGTAGAAATAGAGAATCGGAATGGACCCGGTGAGGAATTTCGGGTGATTGGCAAAGGGAACGACGGCGTAGAAACCGGAATTGTCGCGCGCCCATTCGACGAAGTTGGGATAAAGGCGGCCCTCGGTGAGGATCTGTTTCTCGGTGCCGTCGGTGAGGTTGTGAAGGACGGTGATGGGAGGAACTTTTTCGTCGAAGGTGTAATGGAGGCTGCGGGCGTGAACGGCCACGGCGAATTTGCCGTCTTTGGAGACGGCCCAGCGATCGATCCAATCGGTGTTGCTGGTGAGACGAGTTATCTTTTTGTCTTTGACGGAAATTTTGAAGAGGCGGACAGGAGGCTCGTGGTCGGAATCGTCGACGACTTCGGAATCGTCTTTGCGTTTCTTTTGAGCTTGTTCGTAAGCAGAGGGATCGTCCTGAGCGGAGAAGATCAGCGTGTCTTTATCGAGCCAGTCGACGCGGCGGGGATCGCGGGCGAGTTCGGTAAGAGGATACGCTTCGCCGCCGTGAGAGCTGATCAGCCAGATTTGTTTTTGGGCAGCGTCGGGTTTGTCGGATTTCGCGTTGGGGCGCGCGTGAGTGCTGATGAAGGCGATCCATTCGCCGTCAGGCGACCATTGCGGGAGAGAGACATTGTCGGAACCGCGGGTGAGCTGGACGGTGCGGTCTTCGGTGAGACTGGAAAGGAAAAGATTGGAAATGCGGGTGTCTTTTTCCTTGTCCCCTTCGCCTTTGATCCAGACAACGGAGCGCGCATCGGGCGAGAGTGCGAAATCGTTGAGGGATTCCTGGAAGATGATGTCGTCGGACTTCCAGGGAGAAGTTCGGGGAGCGACGGATTTGGCGTCGTCGGCGAGGAGATGAGGAGTGGGCAGAATCGCGGCGGTCAGTAGAAAAACAGAAACACGAAGATGTCGGCTGGGCAAGGCGAGTCACCTGCTGGCAATGAGTTTTGGAGCAGGGAAAGCATAGTGCAATTGGCGAAGAATGGAAATGGTGTAGGCTGATGAACTCCGTGCGCACCAGCGGACATCGTGCGGACATGGGGTTCAGCGGTGCTGAACCCCTACAGCCGCGTTCGAAGATTCGCTCGGCCGCGGCCATCACTTCGTCGTAGAGGCCGACGTGGCTGCATGCGGTGCATCGGAGCGCCGGAATCGGCACGCCCCATGCGCGCTGGCGCGAGAGGCACCAGTCGGGCCGGGTCTCGGTCATGTTGCGGATCCGATCGCGCGACCACTGGGGGATCCATTGCACGGCGTCGATTTCCTCGATTACCCGCGTGCGCAGCCCGTCGTGATCGATACGCATGAACCATTG
>Ga0207780_1000538_pt1 | contig 10420 bp, 8 predicted proteins | sample LuqExpMetageno45_FD_187803 | JGI IMG/M metagenome (GOLD analysis project Ga0207780, IMG submission 187803) | Tropical forest soil microbial communities from Luquillo Experimental Forest, Puerto Rico - Sample 45 (SPAdes) | ecosystem: Environmental > Terrestrial > Soil > Tropical forest ...
ACTGCCGACTCCCTGCCACCGCCGCCGCAACACTCTTCTTCGCGCGACCTCCTTGTTCCTTTCGGCGTGTCCCTGGTTCTTTCCCTAGCCATCGCCCTTCCATTCTTTTGGCTCGGCACTGCTTCCGGCCACGATTTCGAGTTCCATGCACCTTCGTGGCTTGACGTTGCTTATCAATGGAAGCAGGGCATTCTCTTCCCGCGCTGGACCGCCTGGACCAATCACGGCTTTGGCGAGCCACGATTCATTTTTTACCCACCGCTCTCCTGGATTTTGGGGGCGGCCCTCACGCTGGTACTGCCGGATGCCGCCGTGCCCGTCGTCTTTGTGGTGCTGGTTCAGACCTTGGCCGGATTGTCCGCTAATGTGCTGTTACGGCGTCTGGCCTCGCGACGCGCCGCCATTCTTGGGTCAGCGTTTTATGTGGTCAATCCGAATGCACTTTTGCTCACCTATGTCCGAAGCGATTTTGCCGAACAACTGGCTTGCGCCATCCTGCCGTTACTCGTGCTGGCAACCCTCCGCCTCTCCGGCTTGCTCGACGCTCCTGCATCGCGCCGTTCACCGGTTGCGTGGTTCGCGCTCGCCTTCGCAGGAATTTGGCTCTGCAATGCTCCGGCTGCCGTCATCGCCAGCTATTCCGTCTGCCTGGTGATCACCTGGGCCGCGCTGACCCAGGCTTCTTTCCGCATCGTTTTTCGCGCCGCGACTGCCCTGCTCCTCGGTTTTGGTCTCGCGGCCTTCTACATCATTCCCGCCGCCTACGAGCAACGCTGGGTCAACATCGGCCAAGCCCTCTCCAGCGGCCTATTTCCCTCCCAGAATTTCCTGTTCACGGCGATCGACGACGTCGAACACACCTGGTTCAACTGGATCGCCTCCATCTGCACGCTCTCTCTTATCCTGCTGCTCGCGCTTGCCGCCCTGGCCTCCCGCCGCTTTTCTTCCCCGCAGATTAAGAACTCCCAGGTGCCAGCGGCGCTTCTGCTCCTCGCCGCCGTCGCCACCTTTCTGACCACCCACTGGTCCGCTCCGCTATGGAGCCTGCTGCCAAAACTTCGCTTCGTGCAGTTCCCTTGGCGCTGGATTTCCATCCTCGCGCTGCTCGCTTCGTGTTTTCTTGCTCTGGCGTCCGAAAGGCGTCGCGGCTGGTTGTGGTTCGCCGTCGCGCTCTTGTTAATTTTCCCGCTCGTGAACTTTTTGATCGCGAATACCTGGTGGGACCCGGACGAAATGCCGATTCAGCGCGACGCCATCACCAGCGGCCGCGGTTTCGATGGAACCGACGAATACGATCCCCTGGGCGATGATCATCTGGATCTACCGCTGGATGCGCCGCTCGCCAGAGCCTTGCCGACCGATTCGGCAGACAACTCCGTCCCGCGCGTGCAGCTCAGAGTTGATCGCTGGACGAGCATCGAAAAAAGAATTCACGTTGAAGCGCAATCGGATGCCCGCATCGCCCTGCGCGTGCTCAATTACCCGGCCTGGCATGTTGAACTCAACGGTCATGCCCTTCAGCCCGGGCGCATGGATGACATCAACCAAATGGTTGTTCCCGTGAACGTAGGCGTATCCGAGATTCACGTCCAGTTCACGCGTACACTCGACCGCACGATCGGAGATTTGGTCTCCGCTTTAAGCGCGTCCGTTCTTCTGTTCCTGTTTTGGAGAGGCCGAACGCGCGGCTAACGCCGGTCGATCGACGGGTGCCGGATGTCCAGCCCTTGCACGATGTAAATCACGTCTTCCGCAATATTCGTGGCGTGGTCGCCAATGCGTTCCAGGTTCTTGGCCACCAGGATTAATTCGAATGCCGGAAATACCAGACTCGAATCGCCCATCATGTACGTGAGCAATTCACGAAAAATCTGATCGCGGTAGTGATCTACCTGGTCATCGGTCGACATTACCTTCTGCGCCAGTTCCACGTCGCGCCGCACAACCGCGTTCAACGCGTTGCGCACCTGTTCTTCCACCAATTCCGACATTCGCGGCAGGTCCACATACGGCTTCACGCGCGGATGCCGCAGAATGCGCAGCGAGCCTTGCGCCACATTCACGGCCTGATCCCCGATTCGTTCCAGGTCGTTATTGATCCGCGAAACCGCCAGCACAAAACGGAGGTCTGCCGCCATCAGTTGGTGCAACGCCAGCAACTGCACTACTCGATCGTCAATCTCCAGCTGCAGTTCATTGATAGCGTCCTCTTCGTCCAGCACGCGCTTCGCCAGTTGCTCATCCGAATCCAGCACCGCATGTACGGCCTGATGAACGGCGCGCTCCGCCAGGCTGCCCATCCAGAGCAACCGCTCTTGCAGTTCGTTCAGGTCCTTTTCGAAGTGACGTTCCATGAAACCCTTCCCGTGCGCTGCATCTTACTCGCAACTCGGCCCAGGTCAACCGCAATCTACGGCAACCGCCTCATCCAAACCGTCCCGTAATGTACGCCTCCGTTCGCGGATCGCCCGGCGTGGTGAACAACTGCGGCGTGGGATTGAACTCGATCATCTGCCCTGTGAGCAGAAATGCCGTGAAATCGCTGACGCGCGCCGCCTGCTGCATGTTGTGCGTGACGATTGCTATGGTCGTCAGGCTCTTCAATTCCACCAGCAACTCCTCGATCTTTGCGGTGCTGATTGGATCCAGCGCCGAACAAGGTTCATCCAGCAAGAGCACTTCCGGTTCCACTGCCAATGCTCTCGCGATGCACAAGCGCTGCTGCTGCCCGCCGGACAGCTCGTACGCGGACTTGTGCAGGTGATCCTTCACTTCTTCCCACAGCGCCGCATGCCGCAAGCTCCTTTCGACAAGTTCCGAAATCGAGCCCTTCATCCCGTTGATCTTTGGCCCGTACGCCACGTTGTCGAAGATCGACTTCGGAAATGGATTCGGCCGCTGAAAGACCATTCCGACGCGCCGCCGCAGCGCCGTCACGTCCTGTGCAAAGATGTTCTGCTGGTCGAGAAGAATCTCTCCCTCGAGCCGCGAAGAGGTCACCGTTTCATGCATCCGGTTCAGCGTTCGCAACAGCGTTGACTTGCCGCATCCCGACGGACCAATTAACGCCGTCACCCGCTTGTCGGCAATCCCCATGTTGATGTCGAACAGGATTTGCTTGCTGCCGTAATAGAAGTTGACCTTCGATACTTTCATCCGTATCGGCATGCTGCCGATGTTTTCGCGCGTCCCCGACGCCGCGGTGGCCGCCACGTTCACCGATATTCCCTGGTTGGGTGAAGCTTGCATGTTTAAGCCCTCGGTGCCGCTATTCCGCGCGCCAGGATTGTTCGCGCCAGAATGTTGATGATCAGAATGAACCCCAGCAGCACCAGACCCGCCGCCCACGCCTGCCGGTGCCAATCCTCGTACGGGGACCCCGCGTACCGGAAGATCATCTCGGGAAGCGCCGCCGTCGGCTGGTTCCAACCCTGGCTCCAATAGCGGTTCCCGAACGCGGTGAACAGCAGCGGCGCTGCCTCCCCCGCCACCCGCGCTAGCGCCAACAGTATCGCGGTAAGAATTCCGCGGTACGCCGCTGGCACGATTACTGTCGCTATCGTCTTCCATTTGCTCGCTCCCAGCGCCATCGCGCCTTCGCGCAACATCCTTGGCACCGCATTCAAAAACTCTTCCGTGCTTCGCAAGGTGATCGGAATCATCATTAAACCCAGCGCGAAGGCACCCGCCAAGGTGGAAAACGTTTTGAACGGCCGCACTACTACGCTGAACGCGAAGATGCCAATGACGATCGAGGGAACTCCGTTTAGCAAATCAGCCGCGTACCGCACCACCCCAGCCATCTTTGCTCCGCTGAACTCAGCCAGGTAAATTCCGCCAAAGAACCCGATCGGAACTCCGAACAGGGATGCGGCCGCCAGCAGTTTCGCGCTGCCCACAATTGCGTTTGCCATTCCACCGCCGGTTTCCCCCACCGGCTTCGGCAGCTTCGTGAAGAAGTCCCAGTTGATGGACGTTCCGCCGTTGAACAGCAGATAGCCCAGAATAAAGAACAACACCGCCACCGACACACCGGCGCAGACACCTGTCAGCGTGAGCATGAAGTTGCTCACGAACTTCCGCCAGCGTAGTCTCCCGCCCATCAGTTGCTCACCTTGCTACCCTTCTGTGTCGTCACGATAATCAGAATCCGCGCCAGGCCATTCAGAATGAATGTCAGCAGGAACAGCACCAGGCCCAACTCGATATACGACTGCGTCTGCAACTCTCCGGTGGCCTCTGTGAAATCATTCGCGATCACCGCGGCAATTGAGTAGCCGGGCGCAAACAAGGAAGCCGCGATCTTCGGCGTGTTCCCGATCACCATGGTAACAGCCATGGTTTCCCCAAGCGCGCGCGCCAGCGCCAGGAACACCGAACCCATGATGCCCGTTCTGGCGAAGGGAACCACCACTTTCCAGGTCGATTCCCATCTCGTCGACCCCAATGCCAACGCCGCCTCGCGTTGATCCCGCGGCACCGACAACAATACCTCCCGCGAAACCGAAATGATGTACGGGATCACCATGATGGCGAGAACGATGCCGGCTGTCAGCATGCCAACGCCATACGACGGCCCTTTGAAAATGGGCAAGAATCCGAAAGGCTTGTTCAGCGCTGGATAAATCACGTTTCGCATCATCGGCACAACGATGAAAATGCCCAACAGTCCGTAAATTACGCTCGGCACCGCTGCCAGTAAATCGATGAAAAACTGCAGCGTATCGGAAATTCTCGGCGGAGCCAGCTCTGCCAGGAAAATCGAAGCGCCAATCCCCAACGGAATCGCGATCAGCAGCGACACCGCCGACGTCACCAGAGTTCCATAGATGAATGGCAGCGCCCCAAACTCGTCCAGCACCGGGTCCCAGGCTTCGCTCACAAAAAAGTGCAGCCCGAACTTGTGCCTCGCCAACACCGAACTAGTCCACAATTCGTAAACCAGCGCCACCGTAATCAAAACCACTGTCGCCGCAAAAATAAAGGTAATCAGCCGCGCGATTTCGTCGCCTTCTCGCAGCTTCGATAGAAAAGAGCGCGAACCCGAAATCGGACCCGCGCTCTGCACAGTTGGATTTGCTGTAGCCACGTTTTCCGATTCTTACTGCACCTTCGCGATGGCTTTCTTTTCCTTTTCGATGACTGCCTTCGGCAGTTGCGCATACGACAACTGTTCCGCATAGCTCTGCCCGTCAGCTAGCATCCATGTCAGGAAACCCTTGATCGCTTCGCGCTTCGCGTTGTCCTGTATCTTCGACGGCACGAGCAGCCACGTAAAGCTCGAGATGGGGTAGGCAGTCTTGCCTGGTGCATTCGTGATGCTCACGCGGAAATCTTCCGGCATATCCTTCGCCGCACCGGCCGCCGCCTCACTCACGCTTTTCAAATCCGCCTTCACGAACGTGCCCGCAGCATTCCTTACTGTTCCGTACGGAATATTATTCTGGGCAGCATAGATAAGTTCGACGTACCCGAACGAGTTCGGGGTCTGCTTGATGAGTGCCGTCACGCCTTCGTTCCCTTTGCCGCCGAGCCCGACTGGCCAGTTCACCGACGTTGACTTATTCACCTTGCTCTTCCACTCATCACTTATTTTGCAAAGGTAGTCGGTCCATACGTACGTTGTTCCGCTGCCGTCCGAGCGGTGCACGACTACGATATCGCCCGCCGGCAGACTCACTCCCTTATTCGCACCCGCGATTGCCGGATCGTTCCACTTGGTGATTTTGCCTAGAAAAATCCCCGCCAGCGCCTCTGGGGTAAAATTAAGCGAGCCCGAAACTCCTGACAGGTTGTACGTCGGGACAACGGCGCCTAAGACTGTCGGGAAGTGCAGAATTGCCGACCCGTGCTTGTCCTGGTAAGCCTTTAACTGCTCGTCATTCATTGGCCCATCCGTCGCTCCGAAATCGACGGTCCCTTCAGTCACTTGCTTGATTCCCGCTCCGGACCCCACCGACTGATAGTTAAACTGAAGACTCCCGTTCTTTTGGTGGTACACATCGAACCACTTCGAATAAATCGGATAAGGAAAAGTGGCACCCGCTCCATTGATCAGTAATCCCTGCGCCCACACCAGACCGCCGGCCACGAGCACCGCCATGAGCAACACGGCAGTTCGTTTCATATGTTTTCTCTCCGTAGATTTTTCCAAGCACCTAGCCCAGTTTAGTTTCAGCGGGCTACGTTACAGAATTGTTACATCTGAGAGTCACTCTGTTAAAAATCAGAAACACTCGCGACCTCGGCTTCACTAGTACCCGTGTTTCTTATGACTTAGCCGAAACAAAAAGGGCGGCCCGACAAGCGAGCCGCCCTTTGCCAATTCCAAATTCGGAATCGTCGGTTGCTTATGGGATGTAGTAGCGGAACGACGTCCACACCATGTTGTCCACGGCGTGCGGCGACACGCTTACCGTGCCCGTCAAGCCATTCTTGCCAGACCAGGTGTTCCGGTAGAAGTAGGAGTATTGAATGCCCCACTGCACGCGGCCCTTCTCGCCCTGGTACAGCTTGTTCCAGAAGCCGATGGTCGCTTCGCTGATATACCGCGTGTCACCAGCGCAGGTTCCGCCGCCAGAAGGAGCACTGGTACCTCCAGGTGCGCTCTCCGAGCTGCAGCCGGTGTTATTGGCGTAAGGCGAACCGTAGCCGCCCACGCCGTTCGTTACGACCTTCCAGGTGGTCTGTGTCTCGGGATAAAGCAAACTGGCCGGAGGCGTTCCCCCTCCCAGCGTCGTCAGGTTCAACGTAACCGGAATCGTAGCGCTGGTTCCGGTTACAGATTGATACCCGGTATACGCCGCGCGCGCCGCATATTCGCCGCCGACATAACCATAGATGTCCCACTTCGGCGAGAGGTGCCATTCGAGCGAGCCGAGCCAACTCGAGTTGTGGATCATCGAAATCGACCCATCCGGCCGCATCGTTGAGTCTGCCAATTGCGCCGAATAATAGCGGCCCGTGCCGTCGCCATAAGCGCCGCTGAAGCCCACGTCGACTTTCTTGATGGGAGCGAACGCGTGGAATCCTACGCCACCCGCTGTCGTAGAGCCGTTGCGGGCGTTGGTAGCCGACGGCGTCGTATTCGTGCAACCCGCCGGGGTCAGCGCCGTTGAACCGGTCGCTAACTTGTTCGAAACGTAGCTGCCCGTGTATACGTTCCCGTTGGCGTCCGTGATGCTCACCGGCGTGGTGGTGGGCGACGTGACGCTGACAACTGCGCAAGGATAGATTCGGTTCTGGAACGTGCTCAGGATTCCGTAGACTTCATAGTGTCCGAAGCCCGGATCAAACGACGCCTTCACTATGAAATCCGGCGTCTTGTTGACCGAGTATCCGGTCGGGTCGAATGCGTTGTAAAGACCTCCACCGCTGCCCGGCGCAAACACCCATGCATTCTGCGTGACGGTTCCGGTTGCCGAAGTGTACGTGCTGAACCCGCGGCCTCCCAGGGTTTCCTGAGAACCTTCCACTGATGCCGCGAGCGTAAACTTGTCGCCAAAACTCTTCGAGACCCGGACTGAGTCGGCTCGCTGCCAGGTGAAGCCCACCAAGTATTGCGGGTCGATCATCAGCGGGAACCACTCGTTCCGGTTGACGATACCCTTTCGGTTCTGCGTCGATAAGCTCCACATCTGGCCCGCCGAGAACGCCCAGCCATCCGCGAAGTCCGCACGGCCCCACAATTGCCGCTGCCGGAATACGTACGAATTGCTCTCGCGGTTGTTCGACGTTGTACCTGCGCCGAGGAAGTCAGCCTCGTAGTAACCCGAGACCTTCGTGTCTCCGATCTTTGTGTCTACCAATAATGTCAACCGCGACTGCCGTGCCGTAAAGTTTGTTTCCGACAAATGGCCCAGGGAATTGGCCGTAAAAGGAATCGAGTTGAACGGGGTGTTGATGTCTGCGCTCAACGCACGCTGCCGCGTCACCGTCGCCGCTTCGATGAACCCGCCCGGGGTGATGTTCACACCCTTAAAACGGATTGTGCTAGGACCTTTCTCTTCCGTTCCGCCTTGCCCAGCAGTAGCAACAGCCGACGACCCGCTCACCACGGCGGGGTTGGCGGCTGCCATGTTGGCCACCGAAGTATTCAGCGCCGAAGTCGTCGTCTTCACTTCCGCGGATGTGGCTACCGCCTCATTCGCCTTCGTGGTGGCTTCGGTCGCGCGCGAGTTGGCTGATGCCGCGGCTTCTCTCGCTTCTTCGATCTGACGGTCCCTCTTCGCCAGCTCCTCCTTTAACATCTGGAGCTGTTCCTGCTGCGCTTGCAAAGTCTGGCGCAACTCTTCCATTTCCGCCGCAATTTCGGCGTTGCTCTTCGTGGTTGTGGATTTCGCCGCCGGTGCCGCCTTGGCTGGCTGCGCGTCCGTCCCTTTCGGTGAGTCTTTCGGTGAATCCGCGAACGCCGCTCCAGTCGATAGGAACAGCGACAATATCAGTGCTGCAAATTTTTTCATTGCATCTCTCTTTTTGTTCAAAAAGATTTCGGACTGAAAATGACCCTGGAAAAACGCAACTTCACCCCGTTTGCAAGGTAGTTAGAGACTCTTACGCTTTTATCAACTGCGTGTAAATACTCTGTAACAATCGGAAATAACGTTGGCTTATTTGCCCTATTTTCATATAGTTAGCAATTGTTAACGGGATTGTATCGAAGTGTGCTTTCGATGCAATTTGCTCCCTATTTCTGGCCATGGTTCGTCCCTCTAACGACCAAGTCTCGAACCTCTTTGTCGCCATTCTTTACCGTGGGATTCCTATCTGGTAGGCAAGTTCGATCTGCGAGAGCAGATAGCGGTAGTGCGCGTCCGCATCCTGCAGGTCCGCATCTGTCTTTTCCAACTCCGCCTGGCTATATTCAACGATTGATCCCAGTCCCAGCTTGTACCGGGCAGTCGCGAGTTCCAGTGCCTGGTTTGCCTGTGCCTCCAGTTGCTTGGTTACAGTTAACCTTTCATACGCCTTGCGTGTCTCCAGCCAGCCGTTGCGAACATCACGCGCAACGTTTTCCTCCAGCCCCCGGAGCTGATTTTCTTTCAACTGGGTGTCGAGGTCCGCGCTCTTCGCTCTCGCATTAAACAGGAATCCGTTGAATACCGGAATGTTAATGTTCACGCCTACCGCCCCATACCAACTCGAAATGTGGTCGTCTCTCGCCGGCGCCTGGCCGACTGCCCCAGCAGCATTCACCGTAGGCCACCACAGATCATGTTCCGCCTTGCTGAATTTCATAGCCGCCGTCACTGCTTCTTGCAGCGCCCGAATCTCGGGCCGCTCTTTCAAGGCCTGCTGCACCAAGGGGCGGGAATCCGAGGCCGGCGGGTTCACCGGTTCTGCGGGCTCCACAGGAACAAAATCCTGCTGCTCGGTATAACCGAGAACCGCCGAAAGCGTGGCCAGCGAAGCCTGATAGTTGCTCTGCGAATCCAGCAGTAATAGCCTCGCCCGGGCCAAATCGACATTACTGAAACTCAGGTCTAAATCGGATTTCAACTTTGCGTTCGTCAACGCTTGTACCTGATCGACGCGGTCCTGCCGTGCTTTCACCGTCTGCTCGGCAACCACTTGCAGTGCCTTCGTTTCCAATGTGTTATAGAACGCCTCATCCACGGCCAGAATGATTTGTTCCTGCGTTGCGATCGCGTTCTGGTCTTCCGCCTTCTCCAGGTGCTGGGACCTCGACACCAGATTGCTCGTTCGCCCAAAATCCGTGATCAGCTGCGATACCGACGCACCATACGCCGCCCGCGGGTAAATCACCGGATTGTTCAGATACCCCGCGGAAATTCGGCTCCCGGCATCCGAATCTACCGCCGTCACGCTAAGATTCGCGTTCGGGTAGAACGCCGAACGCGTCTCTCTCACAAACTGGTGCGCCTCCATCGCGCGCAGTTTCCCTACCGTGATGTTTGGATTCCTTTGCAAGGCGATTGCCTCCGCCTCGCGAATCGTAAGCTCGGTCTGGTGGCCCTCCTGCCCCGATGCAACCCCCGGCAACAACGCGGCAATCAACGCCAGCCACCTCGCAGCATGCTTCACGCCGTCACCTCGCCCGATGCTCTTTTTCTACCGTGAACTACCAGGTAGACCGCCGGTACCAGAAACACGGTCACAACTACCGAGACTCCCAATCCACCAATCACAGCCCGGGCCAACGGCGCATACTGCTCGCTACCCTCTTCGATCCCTAACGCCATCGGCAACAATCCCAGCAATGTCGCCAACGAGGTCATTAGGATGGGTCGCAATCGCACTTTGCACGCTTCCACCACCGCTTCCTTCATCCCCATTCCTCGTTCGTGCAAAATTCCTGAAAACTCCACGATCAGAATGCTGTTCGACACCACGATTCCCGTCATCATGATCACCCCCATCAGCGACATGATGTTCAGCGTCGTTCCCGTCATCCACAGGA
>Ga0207780_1000540_pt1 | contig 10394 bp, 9 predicted proteins | sample LuqExpMetageno45_FD_187803 | JGI IMG/M metagenome (GOLD analysis project Ga0207780, IMG submission 187803) | Tropical forest soil microbial communities from Luquillo Experimental Forest, Puerto Rico - Sample 45 (SPAdes) | ecosystem: Environmental > Terrestrial > Soil > Tropical forest ...
TGGGAAGCTGCCGTTCTACCATTGAACTACGCCCGCGCAAATTGAGAATAGCGAATGCGATACGTGCGCCGCAAGCGCCGCTTACGCCTTGAAATGCTTACTCAGCTTCAGGCTCTGCGCCTGGTAGTTTGAGCCGATGCCTTGGCCGTAGAGCTTATCGGGCCGTGCCAGCATCTTCTCGTAGACCAGGCGGCCGACAATCTGGCCATGCTCCAGAATGAATGGCACTTCGCGCGATCGCACCTCGAGCACCGCGCGGGCGCCCTTGCCGCCAGCGTTCGCATAGCCGAAGCCGGGGTCGAAGAAACCGGCATAGTGCACGCGGAATTCGCCGACCAGTGGATCAAACGGCACCATCTCAGCGGCATAGTCAGGCGGCACCTGCACCGCCTCCTTGGACGCGAGGATGTAGAATTCGTTGGGATCGAGGATCAGGTTCTTATCAGAGCGCGCCGGGATAGGTTCCCAGAAATCCAGCACGCTGTAGCCCGCGCGCCGCTCTACGTCGATCAAGCCGGTGTGGCGCTTGGCGCGATAGCCTACCAGACCACCGGGACCGAGGCCCGATAGATCGACGCCAACCGCGACGCCCTCGCTCACATCAGCGTCATCGGAATCGACCAGTCGTTCGCGTTTATGCAGTTCGCGTAGCGCATCGGCACTAAGCAGCGCGTTGCCGTGACGGAAACGGATCTGTGATAACCGCGAGCCCTCGCGCACCAGCACCGGGAACGTGCGTGGGCTGATCTCGGCATATAGCGGCCCGTGGTAGCCCGCCTCGATGCGGTCGAAGCCGCGGGTCTCGTCGGCAATTACGCGGGTGAACACGTCGAGCCGGCCGGTTGAGCTTTTCGGATTGGCGGCGGCGGAAATCTCGTCGGGCAGCGCCAAGCTTTCGAGCAGCGGCACGATGTAGACGCAGCCGGTCTCCAGTACGGCACCGTCGGAGAGCGCAAATTCGTGCAGCTTCAGCTCGTCGATACGCTGGGCAACCGTAGTGGAGCCGGGCAAGAAGCTCGCGCGCACGCGATAGGCGACATCGCCGAGCCTGAGATCAAGGCTCGCCGGCTGGATCTGGTCGGGCACGAACTCAGTCGCCGGCAGGATAGCGCCGTCGGCGACCAGGCCTGCGATCATGCTGTCGGGCAAGATACCCTTGTCTTCGACGGAGAAGGTAAGTGCCACGATAGTCTTCATCCTGAGGGGGTCGCGCAACGGCTGTCTCGAAGGATCAAGACGAACCACCAGCCGCCCCGTCCTTAGAGGCGCCGTTTCAGGCGCTCCTTGGGATGAGGCGGTTCCGATCTAACCCGATGGACGCCTTGACGGGAAGCCGCCGGCCCCGGTACAAGCAGCTTATCCCGTGGTCATTTGAGCCGGCCGGCTTGCAGCCACGTAAAACAAGTCGCTAAAAGGCCGGGGACGCGCGAGCCCGGCCGAGAATTTTTCTCCGGCCGGTTTTTTATTGGCCAAATGTATTGGCCAGCGCAGGTGCCGAAAAGTGGGTACCGGTTTTCGGACCAGACCGTACGCCAAGACTGAAGGAGCCCAGCATGTCCACGTCCAAGGCTAAAGACTACCGCCCCGAAACGCGCCTCGTGCATGCCGGGACGTTGCGCTCGCAATACGGCGAGACCTCGGAGGCGCTGTTCCTCACCCAAGGCTACATCTACGGCAGCGCCGAAGAGTGCGAGCAGCGCTTTTCCGGAAAAATCCCGGGTTATGTCTACTCGCGCTATTCCAACCCAACGATGGACATGTTCGAGAGGCGCATGGCCGCGCTCGAAGGTGCGGAGGCCGCCCGCTCGACCGCGACCGGCATGGCCGCCGTCACCACTGCGATCATGGGCCTAGTTAAGGCCGGCGATCACGTGGTCGCCGCAAAGGCGCTGTTCGGCTCCTGCCGCTGGGTGATCGAGGAGTGGCTGCCGCGCTTCGGTGTCAGCTCGACGCTGGTAAACGGCACTGATCTTGCCGCCTGGAAAGCGGCGATGCGTAAGAACACTACGGCGTGCTTCCTGGAATCGCCGACCAACCCGACGCTGGAGGTGATTGACATCGCCGCCGTCGCCGAGATCGCGCATGGAGTCGGTGCCAAACTGGTGGTCGACAACGTGTTCGCCACCCCACTCTACCAGAGCCCGCTCAAGCTCGGCGCAGATGTCGTCGTCTATTCGGCCACCAAGCATATCGACGGGCAAGGCCGTGTGCTCGGAGGCGTCATCCTGGCGTCCGAGAAGCTGATCATGGACTACTATCACCAGCCCCTGCGGCAGACCGGGCCGTCGCTGTCGCCGTTCAACGCCTGGGTGATGCTGAAAAGTCTGGAGACTTTGCCGGTGCGTGTGCAGCGGCAGACCGAGAACGCCACCGTCGTGGCGAACGCGCTAGCCGGCCACAAGAAGATCAGCCGTTTGATCTATCCGGGCCGCAGCGATCATCCGCAGGCAGCGACCATCGCCAAGCAGATGCGAGCCGGTTCGACGCTGTGTTCATTCGAGGTCAGGGGTGGCAAACAAGGCGCCTTTCGCTTCCTCAATAGCCTTTCGCTGATCGGCATCACCAACAACCTCGGCGACGCCAAGAGCTTGGTCACGCATCCCACGACTACTACGCATCAGCGACTGACGCCCGAGCAGCGCGCCGAGCTAGGCATTGGAGATGGATTGATCCGTTTCTCGGCTGGCCTCGAGCATCGCGACGACCTGATCGAGGATCTGCTGGCGGCGCTCGACAAGGTTTGACGTGGCTTGAAAGCATGACGCCCGGCTTTGCGCCGGGCATGATGACTAAAATTCGGTGCGAGGTTGCGAAGAAACCTACGGTATCAGGGGCAGCATCATTGTCGCCGACATGATCGGGCGTTGCGCCGCTTCCGCGATCGCCTGCCCGAGACCCTTGGCCATGCAGGCATAGCTCCAGTCGTTCAGGTGCAGGCCGTCGGGCGCTACGAACTTGTCGAAGGCGATGTGATTGACTTCGTTCCAACGTTTCATCACGTCATAGCGGCGGAATAGGTCGACGTCTTCGCGCTTGGCGGCGGTCGCGATCAACTTCACAATCTCAGTGGCTTTCGGCTTGACGATCACCTTAGGTACGAATTGCGGATCGATCAACACCACGTCGGCACCCGTCGCGCGGATTTTCTTTATACCGTCGTGGATCGCACTCTCGTGCTCCGCAAGCGAGTGATCGCGAATGATCGAATTGGTGCCGAGCTGCCACAAAACAAGGTCAGGCTTGGCGGCGACCACGGCGGTATCGAAGCGCTTGAGCATATCGGCAACTTCTTCGCCATTGACGCCGCGATTGAGCACGGTGATCGAATGTCTCGGAAAATGCTGCTTGAGCTCCACCGCAAGCCGGCTCGGATAATTCGCAGCCGGCGAGCTGGCGCCGGCACCCGCCGTCGACGAGGAACCGATAGCGACGATCACGAGCGGCTCGTTGGAGGCAACCTTGTGCGCCACGCGCGAGAGCGGGCTGGCCAGCCGTAGCAGATCCTGCGGCACATCACAGGCCGGCGTCTCAGCGCGCGCCGACAGCGGCGCCGCGAGGCCGGCAAGGAGCGCGGCAATAGTGAGAGATTTCGTCGCCTGGCAGGCGACAACGGCGCCCTTCACGGAAGTTCCCTCCACCCTATTAACGGCCGCCCACAGCATTCGGCGCAGCTGGCCGGTGTGCCTCGATAATGAGGTCCGCCAGTAATCGCCCAATGCAATCATGGACACGCTCTGCTGTGTCAAGTTTTTTCGTCGCGGAATACAAGTCGAAGGTCGCCAGTTCGGACCACAATTTCATGACGCGAAACCGGTCAAACAGAGGAACTTCTTGCTGCACTGCAACCCAACGCATGTCTTCAGCATACGTGCCCAGGGCAATCATCGATTCCGTACGCGGACTATACTGCGGATTAATGAAGACAACATCGGCGCCCGCGGCACGCGCAATATTTATACCGCGATCGAGGGCCTGGCTGAATTGATCTGGGTCAATTGCCCGAATGGCATCCGCCGTACCGGTCTGCCAGACCACCAGCTGCGGCTTTACCGAGGCCAGTGCCGCCGGCAAAGCATTAACCATCTCGGCGGCGGTGCGCTTCGGCTTGACGTCGGGTGCCACGTTAACCGTGACACCCGGTAGCTGCGCGGCCAGCGCGTGCTGCAATCGCGCCGGATAGGCCTCGTGTGCGCCGCTTGCCCCAGACAGCAGCGAGGACCCGGCGCCCATCACCAGGATATCCAACCGCTTGGCAGCGATCGCCGCAGTAACCCTCGGCAACGGGAAAATATTCTCAACCTGATGCTCGGCCACGCGGCACTCGGCTGGGTGCTCGGCTAAGGCCGGCCCGGCCAACACCAGCAATGCCACCACGATTGGTAAGCGCCCCGTCATACCTCACCCCCCGCGTAGCCTGGCTTCGTAGTGGGCGGCCGCGGTCCCGGTCCCTGTCGTTCGATCACCCTATACCATGATATCACTGCGGCAGCGGCCACCATGATGGCAATGCCGAGCGCACTGACGATGAACTGCGTTAACACGCGGTTGGAAACTTCGGTGAACACGAAGTGGCCGGCGAATGATAGGAACACGCCGAGACAGAAGATGCCGAGCGAATGCTGGCCGCAAACAATCGGCGCCCAGCACAACCTTGACTTTAGCGCCGGCCAGTCGCGCGGTACAAACCATACCGTAATCACGGCTAGCGACAGGAAGTGTACGATGCGCAGCACATCGAGATTGGTCTTGTCGATCGGGTAAATCACCTCGCCGACGATCCTCGGCACAAAGGTGCCGAGGCGCGGAAAGTACCAGGTCATCGCAATCAAAAACGCGAACACGAGATAGAGCCCGGCCAAGCTAATCATAATCGGCGAATCGATCCAGCGCGCCAACCGTTGCGCACCGCCTAGCGCGCACCAAGCGCCGAAGATGAACAGCAACTGCCAGGCGAATGGATTGAACGCCCAGTCGCCGCTCGGATAGGCGGGAAAGTTCCAGTCAAAAACCCACATGAAGGCGTACAACATCGCCGACGTCATCAGCGCGAGCGATGGAGAGCGCAGCAGCAGCCACAGCATGGGCGCGAACCATAGCAGCAACACGATGTAAAGCGGCAGCACGTCCATGTTCACCGGCTTAAATTTCAACAGTAGGGCCTGCATGATGGTGACGTCGGGATTCCTCATGAAGTCGAGTACGCCCATCTCTTCGGTATAGAGCGGGTTCTCGAAGCTGTTTGCCACGTAAGCAATTTCGGCGAGATAGATCGCGAACAGAAACACATGCGCCACATAGATCTGCCAAGCGCGCTTGAGCACGCGCGCGGCGGCGACAACAAAACCGTGCGCCTGCATCGCGCGGCCATAGACGAAGGCGGCGGTGTAGCCCGAAATAAAGACGAAAATCTCGGTCGCGTCGCTGAACCCGTAATTGCGAATCGTGATCCAGCTCACGGCATTGGAGGGAATATGGTCGAGGAAAATCAGCCAAAGCGCGAGGCCGCGGAAGAGGTCAAGTCTGAGATCGCGTTCGCTTGCAATCGGGGCCATGAATGGCTTTTCTTTCGTGCGCTTTCGGCCATAATCCGCAGATAGGATGAAAATTACCAGCCCCAACCTTTAATTTGTCAGGCATATAGATGTACCGGGCCGTAACCCGCAAGATCGAGGTCACGGTAACGCCGCGCTTCCTTTCAGAGCGGTCATCGCCGAGCAACGGCTATTATTTTTGGTCCTATACCATCGACATCGTCAATCTGGGTAGCGAGGTGGTGCAGCTCAAGACGCGCCACTGGCGCATCACGGACGCGCTCGGCCGTTTGCAGGAGGTCAAGGGACCGGGCGTGGTGGGCGAGGAGCCGACGCTGAAGCCTGGCGAGTCGTTCGAATACACCAGCGGGGTTCCGCTGCCGACGCCATCCGGATTCATGGTCGGTAGCTACGGCATGGTGACGGCAGCCGGCGAGCATTTCGATATCGAGATCCCAGCCTTCTCACTCGATTCTTCCTACGCCGAGCGGACGATCAATTAGGGTTGTGGCAACATCCCTTAAATCAAGCTGCCGTCGGACGCAGCAGCTCTGCCAGCACCGCGCCCGGTTCGACAAAATACTGCAAGGCTTCCACGCGCGCCTGCGGTGGCGCGACGCAGCCGCAGGTGACGGTTTTTCGGGCAATCGGACGTGGATAAAGATCCACGCGCCGGCGTGCACCATGACGTCGGTCGGATCATCAATCAGCAGGCCGCGTGCTACTGTCAGCATTGCGCCAGCAACGGCAACGGTGCAAGCAACGCGATGACGGCCAGTAACATGGCACGCATCATCGGCTCAGTCCGGTTTGGCGCCAACATCGCTCGGCGCGAACACATAATTCGCACTGCAGAATTCGCAGGTCACCGAGATCTTACCGTCCTCAACCATATGGTCGCGGTCGTCCTGCGAAAAGCTCTTGAGCATGGACTCCACGCCATCGCGCGAGCACGAGCATCGCGCGCGTAGCTCGTTGGCGCCGAACACGCGCACACCGGACTCGTGGAACAGCCGGTAGACCAGACGCTCGCTGGAGACCGCCGGGTCGATCAACTCGATGTCTTCGACCGTCTCAATCATTGCGCGGCCTTCAACCCACGCGTCGTCCTCAAGCACCGTGTGCGGTTCGACGCCTTCCGGCGCGTCGCCCGGATGCAGATCAGCGACGCGCGCGCGCTCCGGAGCCTTTGGCAGGAACTGCAGCAGAATTCCGCCGGCACGCCAACGGCTGACGCCACCCTCGCCGGCGCGCAGTTCCTCCGCCACCGCCAGGCGAATCCGGGTGGGAATCTGCTCGGAACGCAGGAAGTACTCATGCGCCGCGTCCTCCAGTGTGCCTCCGTCGAGCGCCACCATGCCCTGGTAGCGGCTCATGTCGGGGCCCTGATCGATGGTCATGGCGAGATGGCCTTTACCAAGCAGCGCGCCGGCATCCGTGGCACCGGCCTCGATCGCAGCCGCGACGCGCTGCTTGTCGAAGCGCGCGCAGGCTCGAACGTTGCCGGGCGTAGTGAAGTCAACCACCAGCATGCGCACCGGGCCATCACTTTGGGTTTGCAGGATGAAGCGGCCGTCGATCTTCAAGGCCGAGCCGAGCATCGCGGTGAGTGCTAGCGCCTCGCCCAGGAGCTTCGCCACGGGCTGCGGATAGGCGTGCTTGGCCAGAATCTCGTCGACCAGCGGTCCAAGGCGCACGACGCGGCCGCGCAGGTCGAGCTTGGCCACTTCGAACGGCATGACGGTGTCATCGGCGGCGGTGGCCGCGGGCGCGCGCGACGGAATTGCGATGTCGGGATTGGCCATGCCGCTCTATGTAGAGTTCGTCAGCAGAAATGCGAGCCCCGTGTCGTTGCGGGGCATACGGGGCACGCCATCACTCAGATCGCGTGCAGGCACCATGCCAGCAAACCCTTTTGGGCATGCAGCCGGTTCTCCGCCTCGTCGAACACCACGGACTGCGGGCCGTCGATCACGTCGTCGGTAACTTCCTGGCCGCGATGGGCGGGCAGGCAATGCATGAACAGCGCGTCCGGCTTGGCTTTCGCCATCAAGCGGGCATTGACCTGGTAGCGCTTGAGCATGTTGTGGCGCTGCTTGGCCTCGCGGTCGCCCATGGACACCCAAGTGTCAGTAACCACGCAATCGGCATCCTTGACCGCGGCCTCCGGATCCTCGCCAATCTTGATGGCAGCGTCTGACTTCTTCACCCAGTCCATCAGCCATTTCTTGGGCTTGAGCTCGGCCGGACACGCGACCTTGAGTTGGAAATCGAAGCGGTCGGCAGCGTGCATCCAGGAGGCTAATACGTTGTTAGCGTCACCGGTCCAAGCCACCGTACGGCCGCGGATGGAACCCTTCTTTTCCTCGAAGGTCATGACGTCGGCCAGCACTTGACAGGGATGCGACTTGCGCGTGAGCCCGTTGATCACCGGCACACTGGCATGGCGAGCGAGCTCGGCCACCGCTTCGGCGTCGAGGATGCGGATCATGATGGCGTCGACATAGCGCGAGAGCACGCGCGCAGTGTCAGCCAGCGTCTCGCCGCGGCCGAGCTGCATTTCCTGCGCGGTGAGCAGGATCGCCTCGCCGCCGAGTTGACGCATGGCGACATCGAATGACACCCGCGTGCGAGTCGATGGCTTGTCGAAGATCATCGCCAGTGTCTTGCCGGCGAGCGGCGCGGACGCAATACCGCGCGCACGCTCGGATTTCATGGCACGGCTGCGATTGATAATGCCCCCTAGCACTGGCTTGGAGATGTCGATCAGATCGAGGAAATGCCGCACGCCGTTGCCGCTCATGAGGCGACTCCGCGTTTGTGGGCGCATGCATGCGTTTGCTCAAGCCGCGCGCAGGCGCGATCGATGCGCGCCACCGCTTCCGCGATCTCGTGCTCGCCGATGATCAGCGGCGGCAAAAGGCGCACAACGTTGTCGCCAGCGGCAACCGCGATCATCTTCTCAGCGCGCAATTCATCAACCATCTCCGCGGCTGGCGGCTGCATGCGCAGGCCGATCAGCAAGCCCTCGCCACGCACCTCGGCGATCACCGAAGTGTGCCGGTCCTTCAGTTCAGCCAATCGCTGCTTGAGTACCAGCGAATTCTTCCGCACACGATCAATAAAGCCATCCGCCAGCACCTGGTCGAGCACGGCATTCGCAACCGCCATGGCGAGTGGATTGCCGCCGAAGGTCGAGCCATGGGTGCCCACGGTCATACCTTTGGAGGCTTCTGTGGTGGCCAAACAAGCGCCAATTGGGAATCCTCCGCCGAGTGCCTTGGCTAGCGCCATGACGTCGGGAGTTACTCCAGTGCGCTGATAGGCGAACAGCTCGCCGGTGCGCGCGATCCCGGTCTGCACCTCATCGAACACCAGCAGCAGGCCGTGCTGATCGCACAGGCCGCGCAACGCGCTCAGGAAGATCGGGGAAGCAACCCGCACGCCGCCCTCGCCTTGGATCGGCTCAATCAGGATCGCACCGGTCGCCGGCCCGATGGTGCGCTTGACTGCCTCGATGTCGCCAAACGCCACTTGGTCGAAGCCATCGACCGGCGGGCCGAAGCCCTCGAGATATTTCTTGTTGCCGGTCGCGGCGATAGTCGTGAGCGTTCGGCCGTGGAAAGCACCGTCGAAGGTGATGATACGATAGCGTTCCGGCTTGCCTGAGGCCGACTGATATTTGCGCGCAAGCTTGATTGCGCACTCCAGCGCCTCGGCCCCCGAGTTCTGGAAGAACACGGTATCGGCGAAGCTCGCGGCGCACAGCCGGTCGGCCAGCTTTTCGCCGTCCGGAATACGATAGAGGTTGGAGACGTGCCAAACCTTCTGCGCCTGCTCGGTCAGCGCCTTGACCAGCGCGGGATGCGCGTGGCCGAGCGCGTTGACCGCCACGCCCGAAGTAAAATCGAGATAGCGCTCGCCCTCTGTCGTGATTAGCCAAGCGCCCTCACCCCGCTCGAAAGCGAGGTCGATGCGCGCATACGTGGGCAATAGATGCGAACTCACGACTTGGTCTCATGCGTTGTCTTGCGACAAGGCTTTCCGGGAACACTCGTGACCCGAAAAGAAATGTGCCGCCTCGCCGGGCGGCACTTTTTTATCTTATTGCCGAGCGGGGCCCTGTCAACAAAAACGGTCCTTACAGCCGGAATCTGATACCGCTGGTCCCGACTCAATTACGCCGCAAGTACCGATTCTAAAGGAAAACTGTTGGTAGATGGGCTTGGGGCCTTGCAAATGCTTGCAGGCGAGTCACCGCCTATTGTAGCTTTTCTTTCGGACGGTACGACATCTCGTGCCGCCGAGCGACGAATTCTAGGTCATTGCTGAGGCGTACGCGTTGGGTGCGGCGAAGACCGCACCGGACGACGGGGTTGGATTCAACCAAGCCCTTGAGGCCTGAGGAGAAAATCGATGGGCTGGACGGACGAGAGGGTCGAGCTCCTGAAGAAATTATGGGCAGACGGGCTATCCGCCAGCCAGATCGCCGCAGAGCTCGGTGGGATCACGCGCAATGCCGTGATCGGCAAAGTGCACCGCCTGGGCCTGTCGGGCCGCGCCAAGAACCCTTCCTCGGCATCCCCACGACCGCGCAAGGCGCGTTCGTCCGGCCACATGCTGCGGGTGCCGCGGCCGTCGTCGATGCGGGGTAATACCGCGCTAGCCTACGACTATGAGACGGAGCCGGAGCCGGAACTGATCGAAATCCCGCTCGAACAGCGCAAGACATTGCTGCAACTCACCGAAAAGAGCTGCCACTGGCCGGTAGGCGACCCGGGCAGCCAGGAATTCTTTTTCTGCGGCGGCGAGACCGCGAACGACCTGCCCTATTGCTCGTACCATTCGCGAGTGGCCTATCAG
>Ga0207780_1000541_pt1 | contig 10387 bp, 8 predicted proteins | sample LuqExpMetageno45_FD_187803 | JGI IMG/M metagenome (GOLD analysis project Ga0207780, IMG submission 187803) | Tropical forest soil microbial communities from Luquillo Experimental Forest, Puerto Rico - Sample 45 (SPAdes) | ecosystem: Environmental > Terrestrial > Soil > Tropical forest ...
GGAACTGGACGGTGTGCTCGCCGTCAAGCCGTCGAACGTGGACAACGTCTACAAGTGGGGCATGGACTGTCCGGACTGCATCTATACGGGTGCGCCGCTCCACGGGGGCGAGAGCTACCGGGTCTGGGGTTCACGAGGCACGGCTCGCTACGTCGGACTCCAGTCGATGGCGGGAATGGCGTCGTCGGCGAACGTGCTGCTCGACGAACTCGAGCTCGGGCCCAACGGCGAGTTGGAGCTCGTCCTCTCCGAACAGGAACATTCGGGCAATTGGCTCCCCATCGGCCGTGAGGCGACTCAGCTGGTGGTGCGGCACTTCTTCTACGACTGGGACACGGAGGTGGCTTCCTCGCTCCACATCGAGCGCATCGGAGGCGCCACGGACGGACACGATTCGCCGTCGCGCCCAGCCGACGACCCGCGTGCGGTCGCCGCGCGCCAGCTCATCGCGCTCGGCGATTTCGTGACCGCGAACCTCGACTTCTTCCTCCAGTTCTCGCGACCGGAGGTCCCGAACAGCTTTCTCCCGCCGCTCGACGGCACGGCCATGGGAGCCGCAGCCGAGAACAGGCCGGTGATCGGGTCATGGCACCTCCGACCGGACGAAGCGCTCGTCTTGGAGGTCACCCCGCCGGACGGCCTGTACTGGAGCGCCTCCCTGGGGAACCCCTGGTGGGAGACAATCGACTACAGCCGTCATCAGAGCAGCCTGAACGGCCACCAGGCCAGCGTCGACGACGACGGCGTGGTGCGCTTGGTCGTCGCGCACCAAGACCCCGGGGTCGCCAACTGGCTCGACACGGCCGGGCACAGCTCCGGGCCCGTCATCATGCGCTACGTCCGCACCGAGAGCGCGCCCGTACCTGCCGCGCGGGTCCTGCGCTTCGAGGACGTGGCTGCGATCCTGCCCGCCGGCACCCGTCGCGTGACGCCCGATGAACGCCGGGAGGTCATCGCGCGTCGTCGGTTCGCCGTCAGCAGGCGCTTTTGCCGGTGAGCCCGGACCCTGCGGAGCGGCAGTGGCAGTGCGATGACGGGTCGGCCCGGTTCGCCAGTTCCCTCGAGGCGTACCATGCCGGCACGTGACCGGCGGCGCAGTCGGCGGGACGAGGGAGGCTGACAATGGATCTCGGCATCGTTGGTGCGACCGCGGTGGTGACCGGCGGTAGCAAGGGCATGGGCCGTGCCGTCGCAGAGATCCTGGCGGCCGACGGTGCCCGCGTGGCCGTGATGGCGAGAGGGAAGGTGGCGCTCGACGACACCGTCTCGGCGTTGGCAGACCTCGGGAGCCCCGACGCGTTGGGGATCCCGGTCGACATGGCCGATCCCGTGTCGATCGAGTCGGGTTTCCGCGTCGTCGCCGACCGCTGGGGAGCGTTGAACATCCTCGTGCACACGATCGGTCCCGGCGCAGCACGGTTCGAAGAACTCGACGACTCCGGTTGGGACGACGCATTCGCCCTAGGCACCATGTCAGCCGTGCGAAGCGTCCGAGCGGCGTTGCCGCTCCTCTGCACCGCCGATTGGGGGCGGATCGCCATCTTCTCGGCACACTCGATCCAACGCCAGAGCCCGATGCTGGTCGCGTACACGGCTTCGAAGGCGGCCGTGACCAGCCTGGCCAAGAACCTCTCGAAGACACTGGCCCCTGACGGCATCCTGGTGAACGCCGTCTGCCCGGGAAGCATCGTTACGGCCAGCTTCAAGGAGAACCTCAAGGAGATCTTCGCAGCCGAGGGTCTCGATCCCGGCGACCCACACGACGTCATGACCTGGATCGACAGGACGTTCCACCAGCCCGCCGACCTGGGCCGAGCGGGATTGCCCGACGAGGTGGCGTCCCTGACCGCGTACCTGGTTTCTCGGCGGAACGGCTACGTGACTGGTGCCTGCGTGAACGCCGATGGCGGATCGGACTTCGTGTGAGACAGTTGGAGCCCGTGGGCGAAGCGAAGACGAGGACCAGGTGAGCATCGACGAGCGGCCCGTCGAGGCACCGCCGCCGACGTTCGACCCCGAGGCGTTGCGCGAGCGCTACCGGCACGAGCGCGACAAGCGTCTGCGACCAGACGGGAATTCGCAGTACGTCGAGATCGCGGGTGCGTACGCTGGCTACCTCCACGACCCCTACGTCGAGGCCACCCCACGCGAGCCCAGGCGCGACGACGTGGAGGTTGCGCTCGTCGGAGGCGGTTTCGCCGGCCTGATCGCGGCCGTGCGCCTGAGACAGGCCGGCGTCGACGACATCCGCATCATCGAGAAGGGGGGCGACTTCGGGGGCACCTGGTACTGGAACCGTTACCCCGGAGCCCAGTGCGACGTCGAGTCCTATGTCTACCTGCCGCTCCTCGAGGAGACGGCCTATGTCCCCACCGAGAAGTACGTCCACGCGCCGGAGATCCTCGACCACTGCCACCGGATCGCCGAGCGCTTCGACCTGTATGAGCCGGCGTTGCTCTCCACAGAAATCACGCACATCGAGTGGGATCCGAGACGCCGTCGCTGGGTGATCGACACCGACCGCGGCGACCGGCTTTCGGCGCGGTTCGTCGTGCTGGGCAATGGTCCGCTGCACCGCCCGAAACTCCCCGGCATCCCCGGGATCGGGACGTTCCGCGGTCATTCGTTCCACACCAGCCGGTGGGACTACGACTACACCGGCGGGGACTCCTGGGGAGGACTGGACCGTCTCGGGGACAAACGGGTCGGAGTCATCGGCACCGGGGCGACCGCCGTGCAGATCGTTCCGCACCTGGCAGCCGCGGCGCGCAGCCTCTACGTCTTTCAGCGCACGCCGTCGTCCATCGACGTGCGGGCCAACCGGCCCACCGACCAGACCTGGGCCGCGTCGTTGGAGCCGGGCTGGCAGATGCGACGCATGGAGAACTTCACGACCCTCACGTCGGGCGGGATGGCGAACGAGGACCTGGTGATGGACGGGTGGACCGACATCATCGGAAAACTGATCACCCGATTGCGCGATCGCGCCGCCACACCGGAGGCACAGCAGGACATCGCGAGCGTTCTCGAGTTGGCCGATTTCGAAAAAATGGAGCAGATTCGCGACCGGGTCGATTCGATCGTCGCGGACCCGGCCACCGCGGAAGCCCTCAAGCCCTGGTACCGCCAGTTCTGCAAACGGCCGTGCTTTCATGACGAGTACCTCCAGGCCTTCAACCGGTCCACCGTGACGCTCGTCGACACAGACGGCCGCGGAGTCGACCGCATCACCCCCGCCGGCGTCGTCGTGAGCGATCGCGAGTACGAACTCGACTGCCTGGTCTACGCGACCGGTTTCGAGGTCGGCACCGACTACACGCGTCGCTGCGGGTATGACATCGTGGGATCACGGGCTGTTGCCTTGTCGGACTATTGGCGCGACGGCATGCGCTCGGTCCACGGCATGCATGTGCACGGATTCCCCAACCTGTTCGTGCTGGGACACACCCAGGGCGGCTTCACGGTCAACTATCCGCACCTCCTGGAGGAAGCCAGCCGCCACGTCGCCCACGTCGTGCGCTACGCGGTCGACCACGACGTCGAGCTCGAGGCGACGGCCGAAGGCGAGGACGACTGGCTGCGGGACCTGGCCGAGTCGGCACGGGACTTCCGCGCCTTCCAGGAGCAATGCACCCCCGGCTACTACAACAACGAAGGGCAGCCGGCAGCGGGAGGATTCCTCGGCAGCTCGTACGGCAACGGGCCCATGGTCTTCTTTCAGCTCTTGGCGGACTGGCGCGACGCCGGGACCTTCGCGGGGCTCGAGCTCCGCCCGCTCTAAGGACAGCCTCGAACTCGTGCCGGTGGCGGCAATGGTGCTCGAGGCGCCACGGCGCCTGCCGCTGCGAGAGTTCGCCCGTCCCCGGATCGACGAGGACGACGCGCTCCTGAAGGTGGAGGCGTGCGGCCTCTGCGGGACCGATCACGAGGAGTTCTCGGGACACCTCTTCGGTGGCTTCGCCTTCATCCCTGGCCACGAGAGCGTCGGCGTCATCGAAGAGATCGGTGACCGTGCGTCCCGTCGCTGGGGCCTCGCGGTGGGCGACCGCGTCGCCGTCGAGGTCTTCCAATCCTGTCGTCGCTGCGCGCCCTGCATCGCCGGGAACTACCGACACTGCATCGAACACGGCCTGTCCGACACCAATGGATACATCCCTGTCGATCGCGAACCCGGGCTCTGGGGTGGGTATGCGCAGTACCAGTACCTGGCCCCCGACTCCAAGCTCTTAAGCGTCCCCGACTCTGTCGATCCGGTGACCGCGACGCTCTTCAACCCGCTCGGCGCCGGAATCCGCTGGGCCGCCACGCTTCCCGGCACGGCCGAGGGCGACGTCGTGGCCGTCCTTGGACCGGGGATCCGCGGCCTGTGTTCGCTCGTCGCTGCCAAAGAGGCCGGTGCGGCGTTCGTGCTCGTGACCGGCAGCGGTCCGCGCGACCACGCACGCCTCGAGACGGCTCGCCGTTTCGGCGCCGACCTGGTCGTCGACGTCGGAGAAGGGGACCCGGTTCGGGCGCTCGTCCGTGCCGCGGGCCGCGAGGCGGACGTCGTCGTGGACGTAACGGCGAAAGCCCCGGATGCGCTGAACCAGGCGGTGCGGCTGGCGCGACCCGGCGGCACCGTGGTCGTCGCCGGCACGCGAGGCGGCGACGGCATGTCCAGGTTCAACTCCGACGCGCTCGTCTACAAGGAAGTCCACCTGCTGGGAGCACTGGGCGTCCAGGTCCCTTCGTACGAGGCCGCGCTGGCGCTGCTGGCCTCGCGGCGCATGCCGTTCGCCGACATCGACCGCGGGGTCGTGGGCTTCGACGGCCTCGCCGACCTCCTCGAGGCCCTCGCGGGGGGTTCGCCGGACACGCCGCTCCACAGCGTCGTGGTCCCCGGCTGACCGAACCCGATCTCAGCCGTGGGTCGACGGTACGCGGTCTTGCGGAGCGGCCGTCTTGACCGCCGGCCCGCTCTCCGGCGTGCCGTCCTCCGGCCACTGCGCCAGCGAGACCGATGCCTCGGCCACCTCGACGACCAGCGCGGGATCGCTCGAACGGCCGGGCCGCAGGCGGAATTCGTAGTGGCCGTGGCCCAACGACCCGAAGATGGCGGCGTAACGGGAGGTTCCACCCCCGTCGCGTTGTCGGACTGCGACGTGCGTGCCGTCCCATGGCCGCCCGATCTCGCGGATCTCGATCTCCCTCCCATTCAGGGCGCGGGACGTCATGACGATGGCGGCGCCGGAGCCCGGCCCGATGTCGAGGACCACACACCCCGCGTCGCTCGGACCGGGGAGACGCTCCGGTTCGCTCGTTCGCCGGTGGGAGGTCCGGACCGGCTGGGAACAAGGCCTCTGCGCCAGTTCGTTCACAGAGCGAACCCTCACACGACGGCGTTGTACCCAGAGTACGGCTGTCCGAGGTACGGGAACGCGTCGAGGTAGTTCTCCGTGCCCATGGCGGTCAGGTCGCTCGCTCCCGAGGTCAGACCCATGCTGATTGCTCCGGCGGCCGGATCGGGTGTGTAGGAGCCATCAACCAGCGGGACGGTCAGACCGGCGATGGCGCGCAATTCGATCGTCACGACGTCGTCGAATACCCGCCGGCCATTGGGGAAGCCGGCGTTGTCGCCACCGACCACGCCGAGATTGCTGGCCTGATCCGTCGCCGTCGGCGGGATCGTCATATTGAGTCGCAACATGTCGGCCTGCACCGATCCCGTGAAGTTGCCAGGAAAGCCGGGCACGATGCCGTTGGGAATGCCCGTCAACAGGATCGCCAGCAGATCGGCCCGCAGTTTTTTGTAGGCCGCCAAGTTCGGAAAGACGCCGGGGAACAGCCCCGGCAAGAGCGCGGCCAGCTGCGGCGACGACACGAGGCCGGCGAACTGCGAATCCGCCGACGGAGGCTGTGCGTTCCAGTAGTCCTTCGTCGAAAGGGGGACGAGCACCTCGTTGAAGAGCGGGTTGCCCAGTCGCGAGACCTGGACGTACTGGCCGTGGTTGGAAACCATGCCCGACGGGCCGCCGCCGCCTCCCTCGAGGATCCTGACCTGCTGGCGACTGGCGGTGGTCCACACGCCGATCGTGCCGGTCGAGGACGTGGGCGCCCTGCCGTCTCTGGTGAGCTGGTCCATCGGGATCTGCAATGCAAGCGTGTGGACGTTCACGCCCTTCGTCGAGTTCACCCCGGCCGCCATCGCGGGTAAGCCGGTGCCCGACCACCCGGCGTGATCGCCCTGGAATGGGCGCAGGTTCCCGAGGTCGAACACGACGCCGAGGTCCACGTAGAAGCCCTCGGCCCGCTGCCCCGCGAACGCCTTGATGCCGTTGCCGACGGTGCTGACGGCGGACGCCGCAAGGGACGCGTAGTCGGGAGTCGAGAGCGGACCGACGTTGCAGGGCGGACACGGCAGACCCGTCCCTAACGTCGCGACCCGGCCACGCGCGTCGAGGGAGCTGAGGGTGTAGGTCTGGACGCGGTTCCAGTTCCCGCTGGACAACGATGTGATCGGACCGACGTTGTAGAGGAAGAAGCTGGGGTCACGAAGGGTCGTGGTGAAGCTGAACTGATAGACGATGTCCGCGATGCCGTCGCCATTGTTGTCGACATTGATCGTGTAGAGCACATTGTCGTCGAACTCGTAGAAGTTGGGTCCGGCGTCGGGCGGCTCCAGCGGTATGTAATTCGCGATCAGCGTGACGGTCCCGTTGTTCTCCGGACTGACGAAGGCGTACAGATCCGTGCTGTCGGCAACGGGATCCTTCGAAATCTCCGGCGCTTCTCGGTGTGACGACATGGGTCACCTCATTTCGGTGTTGGCGGATAGGAATCGCGAAACTGGGTGGGTGCGGGGCCGGTGATTCGACCGCTACTGCGCCGCGCGAACGAGGCGAGCCGCGAGCTGGGGATCTCTGACGGTCGTCGAGCTCGTCCCGAAGTACATCTCGATCTCACCGCTGGAGGCATCCGTGACCCGGGCCACCAGCGCCTCACTCATGCTCGGGACCGCCGCGTCCGCCCCAGCCGACGTCTCGGGTCCGAGCGCCGGCGCCTCCTCGCTCAGCAAGCCGGCCACACCTGGCACGGCTGAGGCCACGCCAGCGGCCGCTACGGCCAGCGAACCCTTCTGCAGGAACTGCCGACGGTTCAGTCGTCTCATCCGATCTCTCCTCCGATTCTGAGCTCGATGTGACTGTCGGTCTTGGGCTGTATCCATTGCCCGAGAGGGATTCGGAGACGACGCCGCCGTTGGATGTCAGATCGTCGGTCAGTTTTCGAAGCGGTGATGATGCGTCTTCCTCTCGCAAATTCGAGCAGGTCTCAGTGGACACGCAGCAGTACCGCACTGTCTCCAGTGCGCTCCACTTGAGGTCCGACGCGACGAAGCCTTGTCTCGCAGCGACGTAGCACACGGCACGCGAGAATGGGTCGGTGGGCATTCAAGCAGTGATGTTCGATTTTGGCGGCGTGATCTCGTCCAGCCCGTTCGAGGCTTTCGAGCATCTCGAGCACGAACTGAAGCTCCCCCGCGGCTTCATCCGAAAGGTCAACGCGACCGATCCTGATAACAATGCATGGGCCCGCCTCGAGCGCGGTGAGGTGGGCGTGGACGAGTTCGGCGACCTCTGGGCTGCGGAAGCTCTCACACTGGGCGGTCACAACATCGACGGCCGGCTCGTTCTCGAACGTCTCGCCGGGGAGATCAGGCCCAAGATGGTCGAGGCGATCCGCCGCTGCGGGGAGGCGTTCAAGACAGCTTGTCTCACCAACAACTTCGTCCGCGCCGAGGCCGAGCTGTCCAGCGAGGTTTCCTCTGTCTATGCCCTCTTCGATGCCGTCCTCGAGTCTCGTGTCCTCGGCGTACGCAAGCCCGATCCCCGTTTCTACGAGCTGGCTTGCGAAACCCTCGGAGTCGAACCCAGCGAGTCGGTGTTCCTGGACGACCTCGGCATCAACCTCAAACCTGCTCGGGCACTTGGAATGCACACGATCAAGGTCACGGACCCCGACGAGGCGCTCGCTGAGCTGAGTCGGATCACCGGACTTCCCTTGACCGACTGAGGGTGAGCGGTGGTCGACAGCCGAGCGACACCACGAATGTTGTTTGACGTCGATGGAGACTCGACCTCCGCCTGATGAGCAGACCTGCGGCCACCTGGGTGGCCGGACGAGCCTGTAGGCACCACTTTTGAGCAAATAGTGCTTTTGGCCCATGCGGTCTACGGCCAGCCTGGCCGACACTCTTATGCCGGAGCAACTAGGCAACTAGGGCGGTATCTGGAGGGGGAATGGGCGACTACGTCCTCGAGGGCAATCCTGCTCTCGAGCGCTTGATCGAGCGCCTCCGCGCGCCGGAACCCCCGCCGGCTGATGAGGGGCCGACTGAAGAGAGCTCGTTCGATGAGAGTTCTTTCGAAGCAAGCCTGTCAGAAGACAGCTCGAGCTCGAACGGCCACGGGAAGCGATCCCGGCTGAGAAGGCGATCCAAGGTTCGCGCGGCGGATGGAGAGGTTCTCCAAGAGACTCCGAGCGTCGTCGAAGAGACAGCCGTCGCCGAGCACGACCACATAGCGGAGCCAGCGAGCTTGGTCGCAGACGGGCCAGCGTTTGTCGAGGACGACGCCGCATCGGTCTACGACGAGCCGCAACCAACTGACGAGCTGATCCTGGTCGACTTCGATGAAGAGCCGGAAATCTTTGACGACGACCCAGACGATCTTCGTGCCGACGAGGGCGAAGCTGACGAGCTCGACGAAATTCTGGACCTCTACGAAGACGAGGATCTCGAAGACGAGGAGGAAGCCAACCAGGTCGACGAGGTCCTCGGAGCGGACAATCGCGAGGACTCGAACGACGAGGACGAGGCGAGCGAAATCGACGGGGTTTTCGACGTCAGCGAACGCAAGGACTCGGACGAAGCCGAAGCCAACGAGATCGATGGGGTCCTCGACGTCCGTGAGCCTGCCGAGTCAGACGAAATGCTCCAGATCGCTGATGACGACAGTGGAGTCTTCGACGAGGACGATGAGGACATCGTCGACGAGGACGACTGGGAGTACGTCGACGAGGACGATGAGGACATCGTCGACGAGGACGACGGGGAGTACGTCGACGAGGACGACGAGGAAATGGTCGACGAGGACAGCGGTGACTACCTCGACGAGGACGACGAGGAATTGGTCGACGAGGACAACGGTGACTTCCTCGACGAGGACGATGAGCAGTCCGTCGACGGGGAGTACGTCGATGAGGAGTCCGTCGACGGGGAGTACGTCGATGAGGAAATCGTCGACGAGGACGACGGGGAGTACGTCGACGACGAGGGTCCCGCGGAGTTTGCCGTTGCCTTCAATGAACCCGAAGACGGAGATATGTACGCCGAGCATCGGGAGGTCGTCGCCGAGTACCGAGGACTCGTCGCACAGGACACCGGGATCCTGGATGAGTACCGGCACGCGGACGGCGACTGGATCTTCGAGGCGTTTGAGCACTGGAGGCTCAACGCAGTCGACGACGTTGTCGTGGACGAAGACGACGATCTGGACTCCTTGGACGAGATCGAAGCCCACGAGGACGACTTCACCGATGTTTTCCACGATGAAGTCGATGATCGTCTTCAGTTCCTCGGGCCCAAGTACGAGCAAGAGGAGGTCCCCAACGCCCTCCGAGGGCTGTTCGACGAGCTCAGTGAGCCTCACGATTTGGCGTTGGCGGCTTCGTCGTCGCAGCTGACCGTGCTTTCGGACAGCAAGAAGCCTCGGCACAAGAAGCAGTCCCGAAGGCAGCGGAGACGAACGACAAAGGCCGAACGACACGCGAAGAAGGTCGCCGCGAAGTCCGCGAAGGAAGCCGAGCGGCAGGGTCGCGACCAGGAAGATCTTCGGGCGGCGTCGGGTTCCTAGCCGTCGGCATGGGACCGCGAAAGGGGCGACAAGCGCCTCGCACGCGCAGGCAGCCGAGAGCACGGGCCGGCTGAAGTCGGCCGCCGGAAGGTGGCGAGGGGCGCGGGCCAACCGACGGATTCAGCTTCCGGACTGACACCGTCGTGGCGACCCTTGTGCTCTGCACGGTCAAAGACCCCGCCTCGAGGTATCGAGCGGAAGTGTTGAGGAGTATCACTGCGCTCACCATGTCTGGGTGCATCGCTGTAAAGAGGATGGCCATTGGTCCGCCGTCTTCGTCGGCAAAAATGGCCGCTCGCTTCGAACCCGGATAGGGCCAAACTGCGGGCTGGTGGCGCGGGAGACCTCGATGACCCTCACCTGAGGTGCTCGCTCCTTTAGGCCCGTTTCGAGGGCGTTGATGTCGCCGCCTACGACGCTGGGGATGTAGGGCCGAGTGGCGAGAATAAACCCGTTGAACGCCGCCGTGACCATTGCACCGACGAGCCGCGTCGCAG
>Ga0207780_1000545_pt1 | contig 10351 bp, 2 predicted proteins | sample LuqExpMetageno45_FD_187803 | JGI IMG/M metagenome (GOLD analysis project Ga0207780, IMG submission 187803) | Tropical forest soil microbial communities from Luquillo Experimental Forest, Puerto Rico - Sample 45 (SPAdes) | ecosystem: Environmental > Terrestrial > Soil > Tropical forest ...
CGGAGCGCTAGAGCACCTGCTCCCGCCATCGCGGAGGTCTTCAGAAAGTGGCGCCGGTTCATTAGTGCAGCCTCCTTGAGTATTGCTACTTGAATCTGAATCGAATAGTTATCGGAATTTTGAAGCAGCACTGGCATGAGCTGCTTTACTCGCGTGATCCGCTGGATGTGATTGCCACCGGACTAATAAGGAAAGCAATTTGCAACTTACTGGTGGCACCCGCGTCGTCGGCTGATGATAGGTCAGCCAATGCCGCGAGTCTGTGGCATAGGTCACGTGAGCTTGTGCCGACTATCACCACAGCTTAGGAATTTGGCATTAGATACGCTTCTTCTTGGTAATCGAACTACACTCGACCTTCCAAGATGCAAGAAAGTGCATAGTTCGCTTGTATACCACCTTAGTGCATACAACTGGAATCTCTTGTACTGTAGTGGCGAACTAATTAAAGGTCGGGTGAACGGCCCAACTAGATAACGGAGGCGCAGTCCCCGTTCAACAAGCGGGGCCGAAGTGCGACCCTTGGGCATGTGGCAAACCGGCCGGCCAGTGCTCCTGCAGTAAAACTGCAAACTTTTGCGCCGGTTCGGATGTCGGCCGGATGCCGAACAATACTCCGGAAGGAGTCGGCGATCAATTCCAGCAATGTGCACGCGCGACGTAGGGACACTTGACGACGGATGATGTGGCTGACACTTTATCCTGCGGCAACGTGCCGATCGTCCATCGCCCTCCGACACTCTTCCCCTGGTCACCTACATTTGCCGATTCAAGACGGTGCGGCTCTTTCGGGTCCTGAGGCGCTTTGCCTGCAGGGTAACTTGTCATTGTTACTATAAGCTCGGAAGGGGACTGTCCAGGCAGACTCGTCGATGACATTACAAATTTTACAAGCAACGATGCACATCGAATTGCGATAGTGGAGTGATCTCGCTGTTTAGTAATGGTTACCTACTGCGATTTAGGTAACTTATTGCCGTTACTACATCCTTCAGAGCGACCGCCTGCGCGGCCTCGTCAATAGCTTCGCTGGCTTTGGCAACTACGGATTTCCTCTATATCGCTTAGACCAGAGTGATCTAACCGTCGAGTAATGGTTACCTTTCGGCGAATCGAAACTATTAAAGATAAGTAACCTTATCACATAATCGGGTGACTACTATCACCGCCTTCTACGCCCGAACCGAGATATATCTATGTGGCTTGTGCTCACGGCTCGAAAGTGACACTTGTACGCAACAAGGGCCCATTTCAATCCAACTATAGGAGTAGTTTCTGAGGATGAAGCCGCGGCCTCGATCATCGGTCAGATTCTTGCCCCAAAGAATCGATGGAACTCTCTGGCAGCTCCGTTCCAGCGTATCTCCTGGTCGGGCAGTTCTCAGTACTCCTAAGTTTTCTTCCCTGCATCTTCACCAAACCACGTCACCAAACTTAAGAGGAGATCCCGCATGTTTTACCGCCGATTCGTCAACTACATGCGAATAGCATGGATCGCAGTTCTACTGACATCGGGGGCGATTCTGGCCAGCGCTGCTTCAGCGCCAGCCGCTCCTGCTCCCGAGCCATCACCAGCAGCGCAAGCTGCTCCCGCTCCATTAGCCCCAAATTCATCGACGTTACCTGCCGCCCAGAGATGTTCGGGCCGCATGCGTTGCATCACCGACGCTGACCGCAAGGCCTCCGCCGCTCACTCCGCCGCCCAACGCGTGGCTGCCGCTCAGAAGAAACACCGCGGTATGTCGAAGGCGTTGGCTGTAACTCCTAATGCTGTCGCCGGACCGGCGATAACCGCGGATCAACTCTATTTTGGTACCTATCCCAACTATGCCAACAGCCCGCTTCCCATTGTTTCAGGTGGTGTCTATACGGCGGGAACAGGCATCAGGAAGTTCGTGGACGGCTTGCCGGGCCTGAACGCCCCAAACAATCTTGGACAGCAAATACCAGTCGCAGTACCGGACACGACCACCTTCCCGGGTTCGGATTACTACGAGATTTCGCTCCAGGAATACACCGAGCAGATGCACCGGGACCTGCCCCCAGTTAAGCTGCGGGGTTATGTCCAGACCAACATCGCCAACCCCCCGGGTCCTCACTATCTTGGCCCGCTGATCGTAGCCCAGGCTGGCCGGGCTGTGCGGATCAAGTTCACCAATAACCTGCCCACCACCGCCAACGGCGGCAATCTCTTTATTCCTACTGACCTTACTTATATGGGCGCAGGACTAGGCCCTGACGGCGTCAGCAAATACACGGAGAACCGCGCTACGGTTCACCTGCATGGCGGCGCCACTCCCTGGATCAGCGATGGAACACCTCACCAGTGGACGGTTCCCGTCAGCGAAAACGCGACCTACATGCGCGGCGACAGCGTGGCATTCGTTCCCGACATGTTCTTCGATACCACCGGAAATGTGGTTCAGGTTCCAGCCTGCAGCACAACGATCACCACCAACTGCTATCCCACCGCAGTCCCGGCTGGATTGTCGAACGACCCTGGCCAAGGCTCCCTAACCTTCTACTGGACCAACCAGCAAAGCGCCCGCCTGATGTTCTACCATGATCATGCCTATGGCATTACCCGGCTGAATGTCTATGCGGGTGAAGCCGCTGGCTACTTGGTGCAGGATCCGGTTGAAGCCGACCTGACCAACGGCACCAACACCACGGGAGTCTTCACCCAGGCTGGCATTCCGCCAGCGCCGGTACTCCCCTCTGCCCAGATTCCTCTGGTCATCCAGGACAAGACCTTTGTACCGCCGAATCCGGCTTCGTCACCGATCTATAGCGTTTCCGTTCTGGCGCCGGGAGACGGCTATTCCGCGCCAACTGTGAGCTTCACTGGTGGTTGCACAACTGAGCCGGTAGCCACCGCGACGGTGGGGGAAGTCACTATGGGCCTTCCTCCTGTCACGTCTTACAGCGCAATCACCGGTATCACACTGGTGAGCGCAGGCGTCGGTTGTACGTCGCCGCCCACGGTGACCATCACCGATCCTACCGGTTCGGGCGCTGTTGCCTTTGCTTATATGGGCAACCTCGCCCAGCAGGATCCCACTTGGGACACTACCCTTTGGGGACCTCCCGGCCAGCTCTGGTTCCCGCACGTTTACATGCCCAACCAGTGGCCCGCTTCGCCCGACAATAGCGGCGCCGCCCCGATGGGCCGGTGGGACTACGGTCTGTGGTTCTGGCCGCCTATCCTTCCCACCGAAGTCAAGCACGCGGACATTCCTTGCACAACGCCCGCTTTGCCAACCCAAACTTGCCCAGGTACGCCCACTGTGCTGAACCCCGATGCGGCCACTGGCAGTATCGTGTCTGGCGTGCCGGAAGCCTTCATGGATACGATGCTGGTCAACGGCACCGTCTACCCGACCGTCACTGTGTCAGCCCAACCCTATCGCCTCCGCATCCTGAATGCGGGCAACGATCGGACCCTCAATCTATCGTTGTTTGTTGCCGACCCCACTGTCACATCCCTGGACGGCAGAGCCAACACGGAAGTCAAGATGGTTCCCGCGGTTCCAACCACGGGCTTCCCGTCGTACTGGCCAACCGATGGTCGGGACGGCGGCGTTCCTGATCCGACAACCGCTGGCCCATCCTGGATACAGATCGGCACGGAAGGCGGCTTCCTGCCCAAGCCCGTGGTGGTCCCACCTGCACCAGTCGGTTATGAGTACTTCCGCAGAAGCATAACCGTACTCAATGTTTCAACGCATTCGTTGTTCCTGGGCCCAGCAGAGCGGGCGGACGTCATCGTTGACCTCACCCCCTTCGCTGGCAAGACGCTCATCCTTTACAACGATTCGCCGGCTCCTGTGCCTGCCTTTGATCCACGCCTCGATTACTACACCAACGACCCGGACCAGACCTCAACCGGCGGCGCACCTCCGACGCTGGCGGGCTTCGGTCCCAACACTCGCACCATCATGCAAATCAACGTGGGATCGGCAGGCGGCGGAACTCCTGTCAACATGGCCTCGTTGAACGCTGCTTTGCCGGCGGCTTTTGCTGCCGTCCAGCCGGTTCCAGTCATACCGGAAGCGGCTTATGGAGCTGCGTATAAAGCCACACTCCCGAATACCTACTCCAGAATCCAGGATAACGGGATCACCTTCAAACCGATTGGCAATCCGGTGTACAGCGTTGCCGTCGTGGGTGGAGGAGGAAACTACACTGCTCCGACAGTCAGCTTCAGCGGTGGCGGTGGCACCGGAGCTAGCGCCACTGCAACCGTGTCAGGTGGCTTGATTACCGGAATCACCGTCATCAACGGCGGCACTGGTTATACGACCGCGCCTGCGGTCACAATCAGCGATCCCACCGGCGCTGGGGCCACGGCGGCCGCCAGTATAGTGGCGTCGATCGATTACGGGATGAAGACCATCCAGGAGCTGTTTGAACTTAACTATGCAAGAATGAACGCCACACTGGGGACGGAACTGCCGTTCACCAGCTTCAATAATCAGACAACCGTACCGCTCGGCTATGTCGATACGCCCACCGAGCTCATCCAGGACTCCTCGCTGTCCGCCTCGAAGGTTGCCGTGATGGGCGATGGCACTCAGGTCTGGAAGATCACTCACAACGGTGTGGACACCCATGCTATCCACGTCCACCTGTTCAATGAGCAGTTGATCAACCGGGCCGGCTGGGATGGAACCGTGAGACCACCCGATCCCAACGAACTCGGCTGGAAAGAAACCGTCCGCATGAATCCTCTGGAAATCGCCTTTGTTGCATTGAGGCCGGTTGCCATGAATCTGCCGTTCCCACTTCCTGATAGCACGCGGCTGCTCGATGTGACGTGCCCCGCGGGCGAGACCAACGCCCAAGGTTGCACCATGTTCTCGACTGTCAACTCGCAGGGTCTGCCGGTTACCACCGTCAACGCTCAGACCAACTTTGGCTGGGAGTACGTCTGGCATTGCCACCTGTTGGGCCATGAAGAAAACGACATGATGCGCCCAATGATTTTCCAGGTAGCACCGCCGGCCCCCTCCAACTTGATCGGTGTTGGAACTACAAATGGCGTGAACCTGTCCTTCACTGACAACTCCCTTAGCGAAACAGGCTTCACGCTCCAAAGAGCGTCCAACTCCAGTTTCACCACCAATCTGGCGACGTTCACCTTGCCGGCGCAAGCTGGATACGGATCAACCGTTGCCTACACGGATAGCACTGCGACACCACAAGTGCCGTACTACTACCGTGTCAATGCATACGGCCCCAATGGCACTTCGCCATGGTCTAACACGGCCGGCGTGCAACTCCTGCCCATCGCCGGCGTTAGCCCCACCTCGCTGGCTTTCGGAAACCAGTTGGTCAATACCACCAGCGCACCTCAGTCAGCCACGCTGTCCAACACTGGCTTGGGAGTGCTGACGATCAACAGCATTTCGATCGCCGGCGCGAACCCTGGCGACTTCGCACAGTCGGGCACCTGCGGCGCAACCTTGGCCGCTGGTAGCACCTGCCTCATCAACGTGACCTTCAGGCCTACCACAATGGGGGCTCGCTCTGCATCGGTTATCATCAGCAGCAACGATCCCGCCCATCCAACCCTGACGGTCTCTCTCACGGGCAACGGAACCGCTCCGATTGCCACTCTGTCTACGAGCGCTCTGTCCTACACGTGGCAACTTTTGACCACCACGAGTGCGCCTCAGTCCGTAACTCTGACCAATACCGGTACGGCCCCACTGACGATTAACAGCATCGCGCTCGGTGGATCCGTCCCCGGTGACTTCGCCATCAGTGCCAACACCTGCGGCGCGAGCCTGAATACCGGTTCGAGCTGCTCGGTGAGCGTGACGTTCTCGCCAAAGGCCGTAGGCACACGGAATGCAACCCTGGTCTTCACCGACAACAGCTTCAACGGTTCACCGCAGATGGTCACATTGACCGGCCTGGGCACGGCGCTCTCGTTGACTCCGGCGTCGCAAGACTTCGGAAGCGTGGCTGTGGGCACCTCCGGTCCGACACTCCCGTTTACCCTCAAGAACTATGGCTCAGCCGCGGTGAGCATCAGCAGTGTGGCCATCACGGGCACCAATGCTGGCGACTTCCTGCTCATCAGCAACACTTGCGGAAACAGCCTGGCCGGCGGCGCGACCTGCACCGTCCGCGTCAAGTTGTATCCTCTCGCGAGTGGACCGCGGTCAGCTGCCTTGACGATCACAGACTCCGATCCTGCGAGTCCCCAGTCGTCGACTCTTACCGGCATTGGACTCGGTCCTAACGCCTCAGTGAACCCGACCTCGTTGTCTTACGGGCTCGTGCCAACCGGGACGCCGAGTACCTTGTCGGTCACAGTGTCGAACACTGGTAACGCTGCATTGTCTTTCACCAGCATTGCTACCTCAGGCGGGAACAGTCCCCTGTTTGTCGTCACCGGTGGCACTTGCTCAGTAGCAACACCTGTAAATGCCGGAGCGACTTGCACCATCGCTGTGACATTTACCCCGGACAAGAAAGGGTTCACGCGGAGTTCGACTCTTGTCATCAAGACGAATGACAAAGCGCACCTGCTCCTGAACGTTCCAGTTACCGGCACGGGGAACTGACCCGCGCTGGCTGAAAACAACCTGAACCTCTGGCTGCCCGCGAGACTCCTCGCGGGCAGCTTTTTGACGTTTGGGAAAGCTCTGCACATGTCCTTGGTTTCGAAGCGGACGGCCTTCAGGCTGGCCGCAAGCGCTGCCGACTCATCGCAGATCTAGCCGCTGAGGGAACTGCTCGGGACTTGATCAGAGTTTCCCGGGAAGCAAACGCGTGAGCTGAGGGCGCGAGCCGGACAGTAAAGACTGCCAGACGCTCGTCGCTCGCCCTGACTAGCGCAACCCCGCATTAGCTAGATCTCGTAAAGCTGAGGGGCAGTACATTGGGGCTGGCGGCCTTCTCAACCGACCATGCCGCAGGCCTGGACCGGTTTAACTAATTCTGTAGTGGTATCCAGTTGGGTGGCAGCCGTCTTCAGGATCGGTGGGATCCCCCGCATTCACATGCGTGGGAAGCTGCGCTTCAGCAGCGGAAAGGGACCGAGATGCAAACAGTTTTCCACTAAACCATTGATTCTAAACAGTCGTGATATAGGTTTTACTTCGTTATTGTGTTATACATCACCGATACAGCTGTCACGCCCTATTCCCCGCACTAGACCGGTTTCACCGGTAGCGTCGCCGGTACAAGGGTGCAGCCGCCCCCCAGCGCACGTCCCGCGGGGGCGTGATTCTAGTAGCCGTCTGGGGACCAGTTGACGGCACAAGCACCGCTCCTTGGCTTCACCGATGACTAAGCTGCTCAGGCTGCTCGCAGGTTCCCGGGGCATACGAAGTGGCAGGATCAATCAGAAGCGCCCGGAAGTCCCCGCAGCGATCGGCGTATGCGAAATCGTAGATACCGGCGACGAGGGGCACGGCACCGATCATGGCTGTGCACCGATGTGATGGATTGCCGCGGGGAAAGAAACACCGCTCGCAGCTTGCCAGCCTGGAGATTGTGCCGAGCCGTGAGCGCGAGCGAATTTCGGTGGACCGGTTCGCCTCAGCAGAAGTTACATTACCTCATCTCTGACAACCCAGAAACTGCGCACAGAAAGTATAGGAGAGGCCAAAAAGAGGTACTGCGGACGTACGAAGACCGACATTGTTCAGTTGAAATAATGCGTTGCCATAGACTAAGAGATTGTAATTTTTAAATGGCTTCCACTTAAGTCCAGCGCTGAAGTTATTGATTATGTATGTCGAGTTCGTGAGTACGGTGGACTGCAGCGTCGGAATCTGATTCGCCGGATTCGTCTTAACATTCACACTTGTCAGCGCGAGTGTCGGCGAGTTTTGAAACTGGCTGCCGAAGAGATCAACCGCTGCAGTGACTCTCTGAATGAGCTTGGCATCGAAGCCGACATCATATTGGAGGCCTCCTGGGAGGCGCGCCGCTTTCTCACACACCGGCGGGGTCACTGTTGTATTACAGTTCGACCCGCTTTGGCTTGGCTCCTGGATCAGAACCGTGCTGGTATTCCAAATGTAACCGATTCTGGCATGCGGCGAGACCCGAGCATCGTAAGAGAACACTCCGTACGGATTGAACCCATAGGCACCCGACCCGAGATAATTCAGTGCATCACCCGTCGGGAAACGGAACAACATCCCGGCGGCAAGTTGATATCGCGATTCCTTCGTGAAGTTGTGTTTAACATTGACGAGGATGTCACCAATACCACTCGCAGTACCAGCCAGATACGGTATCTGTTGCGAGATTGGATACACCTTTCCCGAGGCAACATCGACGTTGTACTGGGTGCCGTACCCTTCAGGGCCATACACTGTCTGCCCAGAGCTGACTGACACCCGAACAGCTGGGACAATCAGGGAAACGTCTGTGTTTGCGTTCAGCCCGTAGGTGACAATACCGACATATTGGTTGAACTTGAACCCAATTTTCAGGACTTCGGACGAGTACTGTTGCTGAGTAACAACTCCATTACTATCCGTTGTCTGCGACAACAGCACAAATGGAACCTGTCCCAAGCTTGTGCCATTGATATCAGTGAAATTGAACTGCTGGAAGCTGAATCCGAGATAGAGCCGGTGTTTGCCTATCGTTCGAGCCCGGTCGGTAAGGATCGGCCCTAAATTCTCAAGCGGCACGTCCAACTTGAGCTTCTTGTCGAACGTGAAAACGACGCCAGTGGCAGAACTTGGTAAAGGTAGTTGAGACAACTGGGCCGCGAAGCTGGCGTTGAATGCCTGAGACTGGTTGCCGACAGTGCCTGGCTCTGTTGCGCGCGTATTGAAAGGAATCAGGCATGTGAGCTTATTGGAGGTTGTGCAGTCAACCTGCGCAGACGCAGAAGATGCCCAGATACAACCCAGAAAGAAAACCATCACAATTCGCTTGGTCATAGTGGTCTCTCGCAGCAGCCAGTGGAGCCCGGTTTCGGAACGCTCTCCGAAACCGGGGATTGCCATTGCACCCTAGTGGCCCACGGCCACGGGAACAACTGCCGAATAAGTAGTAGTTTGCTGAACGCCGTTTTGGTCGATGTAAGTTCCGCTTGCTTGCACCAAAACCTGATAGACACCCGTCGGGGTACCTTGGGCTGTGGGCGGCCGGGTGAATCCTCCGCCGCATCCGATTCCCTGCATCAGGATGACCAATATGAGGCACAGCCCGAGGAACTGCAGAATCGCCGAGCGCGCACGCCGCCTGCGGCGGAGCGAGCCAAGCAACATCAGACCTGGCAGACCCACCCATGCGGCGGCAAATATGCCAGACCTGCTGCGCTCGAGTAGAGCTACGGTTGCAGTCGTCGTAATGGCAACGGTAAACGTGCCGGCCGGATTAAGCGCCAAGCTCGGGGGCGAGATCGAACAACTGATTCCCTCGGCTGGCAACAGCACTCCTTCCGATGGGAGCGGGGCAATGCCTTGGCCAGACCCGGTCAGCAGGCAAGTGGCTGATGACAGCGTAACCGAGCCGCTTGACCCTGGCGCAACTAACGTAGCTGTTACCGAACCCGAACCGCCCGGCAGTACGTTAACTGAAGCCGTGTTGTTGACCACGTTCACTGTCAAGTGAGTGTAGTGGGACAGCGTTGGGACGGCCTGATCCGTTCCCTTCACTGACACGTCGTATAGCCCGAGAGGCGTAGTGGCCGTCGTGGTGATCGTTACAGTCACGCCGTTGGTTCCGCTTGAACCTCCGGCAATCGTGCAGGATTTCCCATCCGTCGTGCAGGTAACAACGGTACCGGCACCCAAGCCAACGCCAAGGGAGCAAGTTGGAACCGTTGCAGCGGACTGACCCGCCAATGGCGTGACGGTACAGGTATCAACCGTTAACGAGTCGACGAATCCCGGGGTAAGGGGCAGAGGACCGGTGCTTACGCCCATCGGTATCTGCTCTGAACTGAACGGATTGTTGGTGTTCGTATAACCCTGCGTCACATTGACGAAGCCGGTCGGGGACGAGGCAATCATGAAGTCCTGGACCAACTGCGGCAACCCCGGAGAACTTGTAGCCAAATAGTTCGAGTCCCCGCCATAATTGGCCACAATGACGTGATTGCCGGGCGCCAATACGACGTTGGCACAGGTAAAAGTCCCGGTCGTCGGAGCCAACGTCACACCAGTGCAACTCGATATCGGATTGTTGTTATCGGTAAAGCTCACCGTGTCTTGCGGGACCGTCCCTCCAGAGATGCCTGTCACCGTGACCGTGAAGTTCAACGGCACCATACTTGTGGACGGGTTGGTTCCAGCAGTCAGCACAACGCCTGCGGCGGACGCTGCCTGGGTAATGTTGGCCGTTGTCGTCGCCACTGTTGTACCCAACG
>Ga0207780_1000546_pt1 | contig 10341 bp, 9 predicted proteins | sample LuqExpMetageno45_FD_187803 | JGI IMG/M metagenome (GOLD analysis project Ga0207780, IMG submission 187803) | Tropical forest soil microbial communities from Luquillo Experimental Forest, Puerto Rico - Sample 45 (SPAdes) | ecosystem: Environmental > Terrestrial > Soil > Tropical forest ...
TTTTCGGCGGCGGACGCCGCGGCACGGCGATGGAGCCGGAGGAAGAGCCCGGCGGAGATCTGGAATACCAGATCGAGATTGATTTTTGGGATGCGGTGCGCGGCGCGGTGAAGAAGCTGCAGGTGACACGACTGGATTCCTGCGAAAACTGTCACGGCACCGGAGCGGTGGGAACTCCGCAGACTTGTCCGACCTGCAATGGCACGGGTTCGATTCAGCAGACGGCCGGGAAGATGCGGTTCAACGTGCCCTGCACTCGCTGCGGTGGCACCGGCAAGTTGCGGACGCCCTGCCCGGTATGCGGCGGAGAAGGACGCGTGCGCAAGACCGAAACGATTGACGTACGCATCCCGGCGGGCGTAGACAACGGCGGGCGCGTGCGCGTTCCAGGCAAAGGGAATGCGGGAACGATGGGCGCGCCGGCGGGCGACTTGTACTTGCGCGTGGTGGTTCGGCCACATGCGTTCTTCGAACGCCGCGGCAACGATTTGTACACCAAGGTGCCGGTGACGGTGCCGGAGGCGTCGCTGGGGGCAAAGATTGAAGTGCCCACGATCGATGGACGGTCGTTGGTGCGCATTCCGCCCGGGACCAGCAGCGGGAAAAACCTGCGGCTGAAAGAAAAAGGCGTGCCGAGCGTGCGGAAGGGCGCGCGGGGCGATCAGTACGTCGAGATTGAAGTGATTGTGCCGGAGCCGACCGACGAACGCGTGCGCAATCTCATGAAGGAACTGGAAGATGTTGCGCCGGCCGATCCTCGGAAAGATCTTTTTGCGAAGGCGGGAGTTTAGTTATGCCGCCGAAAGCGAGAAAACGAGCCAAAGCGGGATACATGATCAGCGCGGTTGCGGAGTTGTATCAACTGCACCCGCAAACATTGCGCTTGTACGAGCGCGTGGGACTACTGAAGCCGTCCCGGTCGCAGGGAAACACCCGGCTTTACACGGACTCGGATCTCGAGCGACTGGAAGTGATTCTCACGCTGGCGCGCGACATGGGCGTGAATCTGGCGGGGATCGAGATCATCTTGAATATGCGGGAGAAGATGATCGAGATGGAACGGCAGATGGGCGAGTTCGCGCAAGTGGTGCAGCAGGAATTGTCGCGCATGGCGACTCGGACGGATGAGCATCGCGCGAAGAACGCGATTGTGCGCGTGGGACCGCGCAACGCACGATAAAAGTTATAAGGCGACAGATTGGTTCACCGGCTCCGCACAGTGCGGAGCTTTTTTCGTTTGTGCACAGATTTCCGCAGCGGGCGTCATTGTGGGGAGTTACAGGCGGTCGTATGATGAAACTTGTAGAGGCGAAGAATCGTCCGGCTTGAGTTGCGTTGTGACCGTAAAAGCGGCGATAAATCGCCGCACTCCAAAGGGATTATGGCCAGAGAAGATTGTCCGCAGTGCCGGGGAACCGGATGGAAGATGATTGCGCGGGAAGGCAGCACGCCGGGCCGCGTTGCGGTTCCGTGCGAATGCGGGATGGAAGAGCGCGCGGAAAGGGTGATGGAGCGGGCGCGCATCCCGAAGCGCTACGAGCACTGCGACTTCGAAAGCTACGCGACGGATCTGGCGGACGGACGGACCTGGACGACGCAGCACGAGCAATCGTTGAAACAGGGGAAATTGCTGGCGCAGGGATTTGTGCGCGACTATCCAGCGACGGAAAAAGGATTGTTACTGATGGGCCCGTCGGGCGTGGGGAAGACGCATCTCGCAGTGGCGGCGCTGAAGGAATTGATCCGACGTGGGCATAGCGGCTTGTTCTGCGATTACCGGGAACTGCTCAAGGAGATTCAGGCCAGTTACAATCCGGCGAGCGAATCGACGGAGATGGGGATTCTGGAACCGATTCGTACCGTGGAATTACTTGTGCTCGACGACTTAGGCGCGAGCAAGCCTTCGGCGTGGGTGCTCGATATCATCGGACTGGTGTTGAATGCGCGCTACAACGAAAAGCGCATGACTATTTTGACCACGAACTATTTTGATGAGTCCGAATCACCTGCACCGGCCGCAAAGTTGCCGGAAGGCAGGCGGGTCGTCGTAAAGGAAGACACGCTCGGCGACCGGATCGGTGCGCGCATGCGTTCACGACTATTCGAAATGTGCCGGACGGTGGAAGTAAACGCCCCGGACTTCCGCCGCGAAGCGCGTCAAGCCGGCCGCGCAAGAGCATAATCCAAACAAGGATGATCCTGTCCGAAAACCCGCCTTCCAATCACCGAATTATGACTTTCGTTTGATTGACACACCCGCAAGGCGGCGGGTATCCTTTCCAGAGTGTTGTGGATGTGGCGCGACCCGCACTCGACGCGGCATCCAAATGAAAGCGACCGAGTTACTGCGAAGCAGTTCAGCACTGACCTGCCCCGTTGTAACCCTCCTTGCTTTACCCCGGTAGGGATTCCGCAAGGATTGACACGACCAAACACAGGGATACAAGTCCCGGAGGCGACGTAACCATGACTTCATTCGATAACGAAAACCCCGTATCGTCCGCAGCAGCAGCGGCCGCACCTGAAGCAGAGACTCCCCACAAGCCGGAAGAAGTGAACGCGACGGAAGCGCACGCTGGCGAGAGCCACGCGCCTGCACAGGAGGGTGCCCAGGCACCCGCTCCCAAGCCGGTGAAGGCGGAAGAAGCTCACGCCGCGGCGGAAGCTCAGGCGAAAACTGCTTCGGCAGACGCGGAGGCTGCCGCAGCAGCCGAAGAGGCTGCCGGCGCAGAAGAGATGAGCAAGCTCATCGAGCAATACGGCGAGCCGCAAGAAGCCGCTGCGCAAAACGAGATTATCGAAGTCAAAGTCGTCGCTTACACAGAACAGGGCGTGGTGGTGGATCTCGGCGGCAAAACCGAGGGACTCATTCCGGCGTCGGAGTTCACCGAAACGGAAATTCCGCGCCCCGATCCGAATGCCACCATCGAAGTGCAGCGCACCGGCGAACACAAAGACAGCTTCGTCATCGTGTCGTACCAGAAGGTGCTGCGCCGCCGCACCTGGGAAAAGATCGAAGCACAGTACAAGGCCAAGGAAACCATCACGGCGAAAGTTGTGGACCGCATCAAGGGCGGTCTGGTGGTGGATATCGGCGTGCGTGCGTTTCTGCCCGGCTCGCAGTATGACTTGCGGCCGACGGCAAATCTCGACGGCTTAATGGGCCAGACCGTCGAGGTACGCATCACCAAACTGAATCGCCGCCGCGGCAACGTGGTGGTTAGCCGCCGCGCGCTGCTCGAAGAAACGCTGCACGCCAAGCGCGCTGAATTGATGGAGAAGCTCGGGGAGGGGCAGGTTGTTCACGGTACCGTGAAGAACGTCACCGACTACGGCGCATTCGTGGACATTGGCGGCGTGGATGGCTTGCTGCACTTGACTGACATGACCTGGGGCCGAGTACGCCATCCGAGCGACGTGCTGAAGCCGGAGCAGGAAGTCGATGTGATCATCCTGAAGTTCGACAAGGACAAGCAGCGCGTTTCGCTCGGCCTGAAGCAGTTGACCAAGGACCCGTGGGTTGACGCGGCGGAGCGTTATCCTGCCGGCGGCAAGTACAAGGGCAAGGTTGCCGGCGTGGTGGATTATGGCGCCTTCGTGGAGCTGGAGCCAGGGATTGAAGGCCTCGTCCACGTAACGGAGATGAGCTGGAACAAGAAGCCGACGCATCCCTCGAAGGTCGTTAAGGCCGGAGAAGAAGTCGACGTCGTGGTGCTCGACATCAAGCCGAGCGACCGGCGCGTTTCGCTGGGCATCAAGCAGGCTCAGCCCGATCCGTGGCTGCTGGTGGCCGAGAAGTATCCCGTGGGAACGGTCGTTACCGGCAAAGTTCGCAACATCGCGGAATTCGGCGCGTTCATCGAGATCGAAGAAGGCTTCGACGGGCTCGTGCACGTGGGCGACGTCAGCTGGACCGGCCGGGTGAAGAACCCGCACGAAGTCTTCAAGAAGGGCGAGCCGATCACGGCGAAGGTGCTGCGCATCGATCCGGAAAATCGCCGCGTGTCCTTGGGCATGAAGCAGGTCAACGACATTTGGGGCGACTGGTTCAAGTCGCACAAGGTGGGTGACATTGTCCGTGGTAAGGTCTCGCGGATCGCCACGTTCGGCGCCTTCGTGGAATTAGGAGAGAACATCGAAGGGCTCTGCCACAACACGGAGATTGAGGAGCGCCGCCGGCGCGATGAAGGGCCGTCGAGCTTCCGCCCCAGCACTGGGCCGCTGAAAAGCGCGGGTCCGCTGGAGCCGGGTAAGGAGTACGACTTCAAGATCATCAAGATCAGCTCGGATACCCGCCGCATCGGCCTCAGCTATCGCGCGGCGGTCCGCCAACAAGAACGCAAGGAGATCGAGCAGTACAAGTCGTCCAGGTCTTCAGCGACGGCGACCATCGGCGACGCCATGAAGCAGAAGCTGGCGTCCCGGTAGCCGGTCTGGCGCCATCCGGAGAACCAGGTTCACCGCCCAGGGGTAGACGCAGGAAAATCATTTACCTGCGGGTCATTTTAATGATAGGAAAGGGGGCAAGCTTTCTGGCGATGCCCCCGCTAAGTCGCCTTGCTCCCAAGAGTTGTGGGAGTCGTGGGCTCACGAGTGAAGAGGCTAGGGACAATGACAAAGCAACCCACTTTAACGAAGGCTGACTTGATCGAGGAAGTCCTGCGCATAACGGAGCTACCTCGCAAAGAGTCGGAGACGATTGTCGAAACCATCTTCGAGAGCATCATCGATGCTCTCCAGAAGGGCGACAAGATTGAAATTCGTGGATTTGGCAGCTTTCGCACGCGCCAGCGCCGCGGCCGCATCGGGCGCAACCCCAAGACCGGGGAGAAGGTTGAAGTGCCGGCGAAGAAAATTCCTTTCTTCAAGCCGAGTAAAGAGTTGAAGGACTTCGTGAACGGGCCCGAAGCGGCGGCATCCCCTTCGGCAGCACAAGGGGAAGCGCCGCACGCTTGATGCACAAGCTGGATTTGTGATTGGTGAATGGGCGCCCCGAGCAATCGGGGCGTTGTTGTCTGCGGACGGGTTATGCCGGCAATCGGACATCGGAAAATGCCGTCACAGTATTGGGTATCTGGTTCAAGATGGCTGATTGCTAGTGTCTGATATCCACATCTGATATCCCCCGCTGTCGGGCTGCGATATGCTGAATTGCGCTCTACCATGTGAGGACCACAATCAAATGGACTACCTCTGGACGCCGTGGCGTTACCAGTACATGGATGAGGTAACTTCAGGTAAGCAGCCCGAGTGTTTTTTCTGCGACGCGATTGCATCAACCCGGGATGAAGAGACGCTGCTGGTTTATCGCGGCAAGAAGGCATTCGTAATCCTGAACCGTTATCCCTACACTTCTGGGCACATCATGATCGTGCCGTATGCGCATGTGGCGGAACTGAGTCTGTGCGAAGCAGGAACTCTCGAAGAGATCATGGAACTGGCGCAGCGGGCCGAGGGCGTCTTCCGCAAAGAGTACAAGCCCGATGGGATGAACCTGGGTATGAATCTGGGGCGGGCAGCCGGGGCAGGGGTGGCGGGGCACTTGCACCTACACATGCTTCCTCGCTGGTTCGGCGACTCCAATTTTATAACCGTGACGGGCGAGACGCGCGTCCATCCGGAGGAGCTGGCCACCACGTACAAGCGCCTGAAGAACGGTTTGAGCGCCGCCGGAGGAGCGCGATGAATCTGGAATTGACCGAAGAACAACAGATGTTGCAAAAGAGCGTGCGCGAATTCGCGGAGAGCGAAGTGCGGCCGATGGCCAAGGAGAACGATGAGACCGGGCATTTCCCACGCGAGCTGTTTCGCAAGGCCGCTGAGGTCGGACTGACGGGGGTTGCGTTTCCGGAGGAGGAGGGGGGAGCGGGGTTCGATCACATCGCTTACTCCATTGTGATTGAGGAGATTTCGCGCTGCTGCGCCTCCGCCGGCGTAATTCTGAGCGTGCAGAATTCCCTCTTCTGCGATCCCATTCACCGGTACGGAACGGAAGAACAAAAGAAGAAGTTCCTGGCGCCCTTTACCCGTGGGGAGAAAATCGGTTGCTATGCACTAACCGAGCCGCAGGCTGGTTCGAATGCCGCAGCGCTGCAGACCAAGGCCGTGAAGAAGGGCGACTCTTATGTTATCAACGGCACGAAGGCGTGGATCACCAATGGCGGCGTGGCCGACGCGGCGATCGTCTACGTGAACACAGAACCTGAGAAAGGGGAGAAAGGGATTACCGCGCTGGTGGTGGAGAGGGGTACCCCAGGGTTTCGCGTCGGCAAGGAAGAGAAAAAGCTCGGAATTCATGCCACAGCATGCTGTGAACTGGTGTTCTCGGACTGCGTAGTGCCCGCAGCAAATCGCATAGGGAGCGAGGGAGAGGGCTACAAAGTGGCCCTGTCGACGTTGGATGGGGGCCGAATTGGCATAGCGGCACAGGCCACGGGGATCGCTCAGGGAGCATTCGAGGCAGCGTTGAAGTATGCCCAGGAGAGGATGGCGTTTGGACACCCAATCGCCCAGTTTCAGGCCATCCAGTTCATGCTGGCGGACATGGCCACGGAGATCGACGCAGCACGGCTTCTGGTCCGGAAAGCGGCATGGAAGCAGGACTCGGGAGCCCGATTCAGCCTGGAAGCCTCTGCGGCCAAGCTATTCGCCAGCGAAATGGCCTCCCGCGTAGCGCATAAGGCGATCCAGATCCACGGAGGCTACGGGTATAGCCAGGAATACCCGGTGGAAAGGGCCTACCGAGACGCCAGAATAACGGAGATTTACGAGGGAACCAGTGAGATTCAGCGATTGGTCATCGCGGCGTGGGTGCTGAGGGGCTGAATTGAGGCAGTATAGTACTAGGCGTCCTGTGCCTAAACTGATAATCGGTTAATAAACACTCGCCCCCGCTTTCTCGGCCTCCCACTCCATCAATTATCGTATAATGTCAACATAATGATTTGGTAAACACGGAAAGGATCGCCGGGTCACGCGATTTTCGTGCCTTATGCTCGACTTCATTCCCTGGACTGTCTCCGGCCTAATCGGCTCAGTTTACCTTCTGAGCCCCCTGGTGGTGCGCGCCGGCTTGAGTTTTACGTCGCGTTGCCAGCCCTGCCCGATTTCACTTGAGGAATTACCGGGAGCAATCGCTGCGGAGTTTTGCCGCCGCGTCTCAGAATTCAACAATCTGGGATTTGAGCTGATCGGGTGCTTCGACTGTGGATCGCTGGCCAACGAGACGCATAGTTATGTCGCCTACTTTTGCAATCACGCGAGCAATGAATTCGCGAATGCCACCGCAATGATGACGTCGAATGGTCCGGCTTCCTATTACGAATTTTCGTCGCGTTTTTCGAACGGCCGTTGCATCGAGACCAATACCAACGAGATTCTTCCGTTGATGCCGGACAATCCGCCGATTCGGGTATTCCGGTTTGCGTCCGAAGAGCCACGCGCTTTGTTGAAGATTCACCGGCAGCTCGTCGAAAAGTATGCGCCCGGTCTCTGCGCGCTCGGTGAGCCGCGCGACGCCGAGATCCAGCGCTATGTGCGCACGATCGAGAACTTCGGTCCCCGGCTGGTCCAGGTGGGTTATTTGAAGCCCGCGGAAAACGGCGAGCGCTTTCGGCTGACGTGGAAGGGCGCGTTCCGCGCTGCATGGCTGGGCCTCTGGCCGATGAGTTTCTTCCGCCGGGCGATCCAGCGGCACAGCATGCGGATGGAGCTGCAGTCCTTGCAGACCCGCGCGGAAGCGGCGCTACAGAAGGCGTGACCATTCCTGCCGGGCCGCGGCACCGTGTATTCTGACTGGGTGCTGGAACTAAACGCAGGCCTGGAATTTCATCCCGAACGCGACGAGGAATTCTTCTCGCTGCTGCCAGAGCGCGCAGCGGTTTGCCTGATTACTTCCGGCGCATCCCAAGCCGAGCCTTATCTGATTCGCACCGCCGATCTGCGGCGGCGCCTGCAGCGACTCCTGGGCACACCTGATCCCACTAGTAAGCGGCTGAACCTTCGCGAATTCGCCCGCGTGGTGCGCTATCGCGAGACGGGCTCGGCATTCGAGCAGGCAGTCACCTACTATCAGAATGCAAAACAGCATTTCCCGAAGCGTTATGCGCAACTGGTGCGTCTGCGGCCCGCCCCGGTTTTGAAAATCAATCTGCGCAATGCCTACCCTCGTTGCTTCGTTACGCGACGGATCGTCGTGAGCGAGCAAGGAACGCCCGCGGCCGGCGCTTATTACGGGCCGTTCCGTTCCCGGCGCTCCGCGGAGGCGTTTGCCGAGAGCGCATTGAATTTCTTCAGGGTGCGCCGCTGCCAGATCAAAATTCGCCGCGACCCTACGTTTCCCGGATGCATGTATTCGGAAATGAAAATGTGCCTGGCGCCTTGTTTCGCGGGTTGTTCGAAGGAAGAATACGATATGGAAGTGGGCCGGCTGGTGCAATTCATGGACACCAGCGGTGGATCGCTCCACGAAACGCTCGAAAAGGAACGCGAAACCGCCAGCGAGCAATTGGATTTCGAAAAAGCAGCTGCCGTCCACAAAAAGATCGAGAAGTTGGATGATGCATTGCGCGGGCAGCCCGACCTGGTACGCCGCATCGAAGATCTCGACGCCGTGATCCTGCAGCGAGCAACGGAAGACCACACCGTGGTTCTCTTCGCCATACGCGGCGGACGATTGGCGGAACCGTTTTGGCTGCAGTTTGCAGAAACGGGCAAGCCGGCCTCGGCCGAGGAGACTGTGCGCGACTATCTGGAGGGGATCTCCAACGCTCCAATGAGCGCGAATCCCAACACGCGGCAGAGCTCCGCTGAGCTGAGCGAACACTTGACCCTGCTGGCACGCTGGTTTTTCAGCAATCCGCGCGAAGGCGAGATATTCTTTCGAGACAAGGACTGGCCGTATCGCCGGATCCTGCGGGCGTGCTCGCGATTGCTGGCTCCAAAAGAAACGCAGACCCAAACGAAAGAGGCCGGCCCGCCGGACGACGCCACCCCAAGCGAGGACACGAAATGAATCGTGGAGCGACCAAAGAGGGCACCACCAGATACGCCGAGAAATTTCGCGGGCATGCAGCCGACGGCCATTTCCGGCAAGTGCGGGAACTGGTTCTTTCTTCCATCGGCATCGGGACCTACCTGGGGCAGCCGAGCGACTCGGCCGATGCAAGTTATACCGCCGCGGTGGTCGCGGCCGTGGAACTGGGAATCAATGTGATCGATTCCGCGATCAATTACCGGCTACAGCGCAGCGAGCGCAGCATCGGCACCGCGTTGAAGGTGCTGGCAAAAAAGGGATTCACCCGGGATGAAATCGTAGTTTGCACGAAAGGCGGCTATCTGACCGCCGATGGTTCCATGCCCGCCGACCCCAACCGCTATTTTTTCGACGAATACATTCACAAGGGGATTTTCACGGCGAAGGAGATTGCCGGCGGCTGCCACTGCATGACGCCGCGTTTCCTGGAGAATCAGCTGGCGCGCAGCCTGAAGAATCTCGGTGTAGACACAATCGACGTCTACTATCTGCACAATCCGGAAACGCAACTCGGCGACGTTTCCCGGGAAGAATTCCTGACGCGTGTGCGCCAAGCCTTTAGCTTCCTGGAATCGATGGTTGAGCGCGGACGGATCCAATACTACGGGATGGCAACGTGGAATGGATTCCGGCAGCCGAAGACCGCGCGCGACGCGATTCAACTTGCTGAAGTCGTGGGAATCGCAAAAGAGCTGGCCGGGGATGAGCACCATTTTCGTTTCGCGCAGCTGCCGTTCAACTTGGGCATGACCGAAGCGTTGACATCCGGCGGCCAGACGGTTGACGGAAGCGACAAAACGGCCATGGAAGCCGCCGAAGAACTCGGCGTCCAGCTGATTGCCAGCGCTTCCCTGCTTCAGGGCCAGGTGGCGCAGAACCTTCCATCATTTGTTGCGGACGCACTGGGATTGGAGAATGACGCGGAACGCGCCTTGCAATTTGTGCGCTCTGCTCCGGGTATCACGACGGCGCTCGTAGGCATGTCGCGCACGGCCCACGTGGAAGCGAATGCGCGGCTCGTGCAAGTCGCGCCGGCGGGGATCGAGCAATTCAGCAAGCTTTTCTCGAAAGGCGAGGGCACTTAGATCTTGTGCAGTTCCGGGTGACGCTCGACCATCCACGAGCAGATGCCCTGGTCAAGTTCGTCAAGGTGCCCCGCAAAGAAGTGGTCGGCGTCCTGCACGAAAACGAGGCGAGTCTCTCCCGGCAAACGGGCAACGATTTGCTCGACCTTTTCCCAGGCGCCGTGTTCATCCAGCGTGCCTTGGACGATCAGCTTGGGTTTGTTACAGCTCTCGAGATAAGTA
>Ga0207780_1000549_pt1 | contig 10294 bp, 9 predicted proteins | sample LuqExpMetageno45_FD_187803 | JGI IMG/M metagenome (GOLD analysis project Ga0207780, IMG submission 187803) | Tropical forest soil microbial communities from Luquillo Experimental Forest, Puerto Rico - Sample 45 (SPAdes) | ecosystem: Environmental > Terrestrial > Soil > Tropical forest ...
TTCATCGCGTTCGGCCTCTAGCTGCGCCATCGAGCGGCGGAACATCGCCGTATCGTCAACCGTCCCGCCCGCGAGTGCATTGAGCAGCCGCTCGATCTTGCCTTCCGTATCGCGGAGCTTCTTGCGCAGTTCTTTCGCTTTCGCTTCGTTCAATTCCGTCTTGTTGCGCGCTCGGTCGAGCAGGCCGCGCAGCAGGGCTTCCAGCCGCTCGGGGGCGAGGATGCGCGCTTCCAGATTGTCCAGCACGAGGCTGTCCAAGACGGGCATCGGAATGTTGCGGCCCTTGCAGGAGGACGCGCCTTCGTTCACCCGGTTGTTGCAGGTGTAGTAGCCGGCGTTATGTCGATATAGCCCCGCGGTGTCGGTTGGTAGGGGACCATCGGCTCCATGTGCTCGCCGCAGACGAGCTTCGCATCGTGCTTGGCCCACGCCTTCATGTCGCCGTACGGGCAGACATAGCGGACACGCTTACCGCTCCGGCTCTCTCCGTTTGCCTCTCTCAGTGCGTCGAGGCTTTTCTCGGGCTGCTCCGTCCATGAGAGCGAGAAACCTTTCGCCAGCATCTTCTTCACCGCGCGGTCGAAGGGGCCGTCTGTCACGATGATATGGTCCATGACATCGCCGGTTTCCTCGCCGCCTTCCTTGCCTGTTGAGGACGGCTGAAGTCCGATCGCCTTCATCTTCTCCGCCCATTCGGTGTTGTGGTAGCGACCGCGGCCGGGCTTGCCGAAATGGTGCTGCCACAGATGCACCATCTCGTGTGCCAGCGTCGCCAGAACTTCCGGCACAGGACGGTCGCGGAAGTGGGACGGATTGAGGGCGATTTCGTCGGTAACGGCACCGTCAGGACGAGCGAACCGATCACCCACAAAATAGCCGTAGGTGCGCTTGCGCCGTTGCAAGGTGATAAGGGAATTGGGGAGGGAGTTTTCGAACAACGCGCGATTGAGTGTCTCGTAGGCGAGCTGCAAGGGATCGTAAGTCTCGCGCGTCGGCTTGCTTGATTGATTGGTTGAGTCAGACATCGGAGTCTCCGCTTCGATCTGCCCGACTCCGGCCCGCTCTGGGATGTACATCACAGCGTTGGGATGTTCATCACACTGAGCAACTTCGACCTGTCGAGCGGTATCGTGAAGATGGAGCAAGCGGATTCGACTTTTCCTCGCACGAACCTCGCGATATGAATTGTCTTGTGCATCACAGAGCACGAAGAAAGTGCGGCTGTGTTAGCGCGTTTTAATTCTCTTCCCGTACAATCGAAGTATGGGCGCACCGATAGATTAGCGATTGGTAATGAATACGCATTGCGTACAATGTCGTTCAATGAGCTAAAATTGAGATTAAGCCCGCGCGACCTTGGTCAGCCCGCCAGCGGCCCGCCCGCCTTCTTCCAGGCGTCAATGCCGCCCTCGATGTGGCATGCAGTCTTGATGCCGGCATCCTGAGCGGCCTGGACTGCCATCGCCGAGCGTTCACCGAAGGCACAGTAGAACAGAATACGCTTCTTGCCGCTCGTCGCTGCTAGTTCGTGCAGCATGCCGCCAGGGCCGATGTTTTCTTGTAGATCAGTATAAGGTGCATGCAACGCGCCCGGAATACTTCCATGCCTGTCGCGCTCACTCTTCTCGCGTAGGTCGATGATCGCGACGTCGGGTCGACCGCGTAGCATGACAGCCTCGGCAGCCCGCACCGCCCAGCCTTTGCGAGCGATTTCATCTTGATGGAGGCCGACATGCATGTTTGCCGGAACCGCAATATCCATCATCTTCGGATTAGGCAGCTTTAGATTATTCATCACTTCGATATACTCGTCGACGGACTTGACGTTTAGACGAGGATTAAACCGTTTTTCCTCGCCGATGGTCGAAACGGTATCACCCTTGTAGTCGTGCGCTGGATAAACCAGCGTATCTTCTGGAAGCTTGAGCAGTTTACCGAAGATCGATTCGTACTGTGCGCGGGCGTTGCCATTCTGAAAATCGGTGCGGCCTGTGCCGCGAATGAGCAGTGTATCGCCGGTAAACACACGGTCGCCCATCAAGAAACTATAGGAATCGTCGGTGTGGCCCGGTGTATAGAGCGCGTCAAGGCTCAGGCCTTCAATTTGGATACGTTCGCCCTCCATAACCCGCATCGAAACAACATCGGCACGGGTCTGCTCGCCCATCACGGTGATGCAGTGGGTGCGATCGCGCAACGCGCCAAGGCCGGTAACGTGATCGGCATGCAGGTGGGTATCGGCGGCTTTGACCAACTTGAGGTCGAGTTCTCGAACGAGCTGCAAATAGCGGTCGACCTTTTCTAATACCGGATCAATGATCAATGCCTCGCCGCCGCGGCGGCTGGCGATGAGGTACGTGTAGGTGCCGGAAACACTGTCGAAAAGCTGGCGGAAGATCATAGCGCGACTCCGTTTTGCCGACATTATCGCGTATTAAGCACCAATAGCAGATTGTAGCCAACCCAGTGGGCGATCTGCCACCGGTAGTGCGCCAAATGAAAATCAGTGATGGGCCTGGCGTACCCATGGGCTGCAAGGCTGCAGGTTGTATCTGAACAACTCTATTGGCATCGCACCGCGAGGTTGTTACGTCTTATGCAAATTTCTGCCCTTCGAGGTCTGTAGGGAGGATGATCAATGGCTGCGTTTGATCCGGTATCGGCCCTGCTCGGCGGCGGATTGATAGGACTGGCTTCGGTACTCCTTATGCTGCTAAACGGCCGCATCGCCGGGATCAGCGGTATTGTGGGCGGCGCCCTGGCGATGGCCGCCGGCGACAAAATCTGGCGACTCGCTTTCATCGCGGGCCTAATAGTTGCGCCGATCGTTATCGGTTTGTTCGGCCATCCGCAGCCTGACCCACATATGCCAACAAGTTGGCTGCTGATTGTTGCGGCCGGCTTCCTCATCGGCTTTGGCGCGCGACATGGTGGCGGTTGCACTTCCGGCCACGGCGTATGCGGCGTCGCCCGGCTTTCGGCACGCTCGATGGTCGCAACCGCTATCTTCATGGCCACCGCGATAATCGTAGTTGCAATTATGCGTCACGGCTTCGGGGGCTGAACCATGCAAGGGCTCGCAAGCTTTCTGTGCGGCCTGATCTTCGGCTCTGGCCTTATCATCTCGGGCATGACGCAGCCTGCAAGGGTGCTGGGTTTTCTCGATATATTCGGCCGCTGGGATCCGACGCTTGCTTTCGTCATGGCGGGTGCGCTCGCCATCTCCAGCCTGGGCTACGCATTAGCGCGGCGGCAAGGTCGGCCAGTCTTCGCGGCAGAGCATCTTTGGCCGAACCGGACCGACATTGACCAACCGCTAATCGTAGGTTCGGTGTTATTCGGTATTGGTTGGGGCCTAGCCGGACTATGCCCGGGTCCCGCACTGGCAAATCTCGCAAGCTTGTCGCCACGTGTGATCGTTTTCGTGATTGCGATGATCGCCGGAATGAGTGCAATGGATTTGTGGAAACTGCGTGTGCCTTCGGCCACAGCGATGGAGGATGCCGCATTAGCCAACTCAGACGGTTAGTCTGCGGCGCTAATGCATGTTCCTCGTTTGCCGATTCCGCTACAAATTCGTAAGAGCAGAATCCTTGCAAGTCAGGGAGGATTGCTCGTTAGCTTGCAGCGCCTTTCGCGGACTAATAATAAAAACTAGTATGTGAACGAAAGTTGGGAGCAGTCATGTTTGTGAAACTATGAAGGTCCATTGCACGAAAACTACAGTGCTTGGCGTTGCGCTATTTGTCTTGCCGATATGTGTTTACGCGCAGGGCATTGACATTGGTAAGCGCGAGTATGTCAACAGTTGTGCGGTTTGCCACGGCGACAGCGGAAGGGGCGATGGCCCAATTGCAGCGGATCTCAAGACGGCCCCTGCCGATATCACAGCACTTCAAAAAAACAATATGGGTGTATTTCCTTTCGGCCGCGTTTACGAAGTCATCGATGGCCGAAGAATGATCGTGGGTCATGGATCAAGCGATATGCCCGTGTGGGGCGACCGTTTTAAAAAATACAATGCGGAGCTGGCGGAATTGGCCTTAAAATTTAATACTCCAATAGATTCCGAGGCGTTTGTGCGGGGTAGAATACTCGCACTAATCCGCTACATCTCGATTCTGCAAGCGAAGTAGTCTTGCGACGCTTGGTCGAGAACGGTGCCGCTCTTTGCGGACGCGCCGCAATCTAGCAATCAGCCTGTGCCGCTGGGCAGGCCAGCGTGAGGCCGACGCAGCCGGAATCGCTGAATCTTCCCGGTCTGTGTTTTTGGTAGCGCGTCGGTGAATTTGACCGAGCGTGGATACTTATATGGCGCAATCTTTGCTTTGACGTGATCTTGCAGCCGTTTGACCGTCGCGGCATCGGCCGAGACGCCCTCTTTCAATACGACATGCGCTTCCACGATTTGCCCGCGTTCTTCGTCGGACGCGCCGACCACCGCGCACTCCTTGACATCCGGATGTTCAAGCAATGCGGCTTCGACTTCCGGGCCGGCGATATTATATCCCGCCGAAATGATCATATCGTCTGTCCGGGCCGCGAAATGGAAGTAGCCATCTGCGTCCTGATAGAACGCATCGCCAGTGAGGTTCCAGCCGTCACGCACGTAGTTTTGTTGCCGCTCGTCGGCGAGATAACGACAACCGGTCGGGCCGCGCACCGCCAGTTTGCCAACCTCGCCACGCGACTTTTCATTCATGTCATCATCGACCACCTTGGCCTCGTAGCCTGTTACCGGCCGGCCGGTGCATGCCGGATGCGCGTCATTGAAGCGGTTAGAAATAAAGATATGCAGCATTTCTGTGGAGCCGATGCCGTCGAGGATCGGCTTGCCGGTCTTCTGGGTCCAATCGTTGAACACCGGCGCGGGTAGCGTCTCGCCGGCTGATACTGCGACGCGCAGTGATGACAGATCGGCGCCGGTTTCCATGGCGGCGAGCATGGCCCGGTATGCGGTCGGCGCGGTGAAAGAGATCGTCGCGTTGTAGGTTTCTATGATCTCGATCATGTTGGCGGCGGAGGCAGTCTCCAACAGCGTTGCGGTGGCGCCGAAACGCAACGGGAAAATCGCCAGGCCGCCGAGACCGAAAGTGAAGGCAAGCGGCGGCGAACCGACAAACACGTCGTCCGGCGTGACCTGCAGGATTTCCTTTGCGTAACTGTCGGCGATCACCAGCAGATCGCGGTGGAAGTGCATCGTTGCCTTCGGTTCGCCGGTCGTGCCCGAGGTGAAGCCGAGCAGCGCTACATCGTCACGTCCGGTTGCAACCGCGCTGAAGGTCACCGGTTTGCGCAGCGCGATGCGGTCGAGCTCAGCGTCGTGATTGGCGGTGCCGTCGAAGCCGATCACCTTTTTGAGAAAGTGGCTGTTCTTGGCGCAAAGGACCAATTCATCCATCAACCTTGTGTCGCAGAGCGCCACACCAATTTCAGCCTTGTCGACGATTTTGCCGAGTTCACCGGCGCGTAACAATGGCATCGTGTTGACCACGACGGCGCCGGCTTTGGTGGCGGCCAGCCAGCAGGCAACCATGGCTGGATTATTGGCGGAACGGATCAGGACACGGCTACCAGGCTTGATGCCGTAGTCTTCCACCAACGCATGGGCGATGCGGTTGGTCCAATCGGCCAATTCCTTGTAGGTACGCTGACGGCCATTCCCGATAAGCGCCACGTGGTCGCCGAAGCCGTGCTCGACCATACGGTCGGTCAGTTCGACTGCGGCATTGATCCGCTCCGGATAAGGGAAGCGGTCGAACCGCATCTGCGGCCATTGCTCGAATGGCGGCAGATTATCTCGCGTAAAGGTATCTATATGCGCCGACGGTCCCAACATAATTGCCCCGAGCAAATTAAAATTCTAGGCGGCCTCCTAACGTCACGCTTTGATTCCCAGCAAGAGCCAAGTGTGCAACCCAGGTAACGACTCAAATCCGCGAGGTTGACCCTTCGCCGCGAGAAGCCAGCCGATAGAGTTGATCGCGTCCCTGGAGGTAGGGGTTTGGCCAGCGTTCGTTGATGTCCCCAAGGGCTGCTGCCGCATGCAGGGTCCAATACGGATCGGCGAGGTGCGGTCGTGCCAGGCACACCAGATCGGCGCGACCTGCCATCAGGATCGAATTGACATGGTCGTGCTCGTAGATGTTGCCGACGGCCATAGTTGCCATACCGGTTTCGTTGCGGATGCAGTCGGAGAACGGCGTCTGGAACATACGACCATAAACCGGCCGGGCGGCGGTAGACGTTTGCCCGGCGGACACGTCGCAGATGTCGACGCCCGCCTGTTGCAGCAGGCGCGCGATTTCGACGGCGTCTTCGGGCTGAATGCCGGCCTTGCCGACCCAATCGCTGGCCGAGATGCGAACGGAAATCGGATTGTCGTCCGGCCAGACAGCGCGCACGGCCCGGAAGATCTCGAGCGGATAGCGCATGCGGTTTTCCAAACTGCCGCCATATTGGTCGGTGCGCCGATTGCTCAGGGGCGTAATGAAGGACGACAGCAGATAGCCGTGTGCGCAGTGCAGCTCCAGCATATCAAAGCCAGCTCGCCGCGCCATCTCGGCGGCGGCGACGAACTGATCACGCACTTTATTCAGGTCGGTGCGGTCCATGGCCTTTGGCCGTTGACTGCGCGGTGACCACGGCACGTCGGACGCTGCCATCAGCGGCCAGTTTCCTTCGCGCAGCGGCGTATCGGCCTCTTCCCAGCCGAGTTGGGTTGAGCCTTTCGGGCCCGAATGACCCAGCTGACAACAAAACTTAGCATCGGTTTCCGTGTGCACAAAATCGACGATGCGCTTCCAAGTGGCCTCGTGCTCCGGCGCGTACATGCCGGTGCAGCCGGGCGAAATCCGCCCCTCGGGGCTGACGCAAGTCATCTCGGTGCAGACGAGGCCGGCGCCACCCTTGGCCCGTTCGGCATAGTGCACCAGATGCCAGTCGGTCGGAGTGCCGTCGATCGCCTTGTATTGCGCCATCGGCGAGACAACGACGCGGTTTTTCAGCGTCAATCCACGCAGTTTGAACGGAGCGAACATCGGTCGTCGCAACGGGCTTGCATCGACGCCAGCTTGTCGCTGGAACCAGGCTTCCGCGCTTTCCAACCACGGTTTGTCGCGCAGCCTTAAGTTCTCGTGACTGATGCGTTGCGAGCGGGTCAACAACGAATAGGTGAATTGCACCGGGTCGAGATGAAAATAGCGATCGGCCTGCTCGAACCATTCCAGCGAATTACGTGCGGCAGATTGCAGCCGGAGCACCTCGAGCCGTCGGTCGCGCTCGTATTTTGCAAAGGCTGCAGGAAGATCCTGCTCGCTATGCAGATGGTTGGCCATGGAAATCGCACTTTCCATCGCCAGTTTTGTGCCGGAGCCGATTGAGAAATGCGCGCTCGCTGCGGCGTCGCCGATCAAGACTACATTATTGTATGACCATGTCTCGCACAGGACGCGGGGGAAGTTGATCCAGGCCGAGCCGCGAAGGTGACGAGCGTTTGACATCAATTTGTGACCGCCCAAATAGCGGACGAAAATGTTTTCGCAGGTGGCGATCGACTGCTCCTTGCTCATCTCGCCAAAACCGAACTTGGCCCAGGTTTCTTCCGAACATTCGACGATGAACGTCGCGGTGTCGGAGTCAAACTGGTAGGCGTGCGCCCAGATCCAACCGTGCTCGGTCTCTTCGAAGATGAAGGTAAAGGCGTCGTTGAATTTCTGATGAGTGCCGAGCCAGACAAACTTGCACTTGCGCAATTCGATATTTGGCTTGAAGCGATCGGCAAATTCGGTCCGGACCTTGGAATTCAGTCCGTCGGACGCCACCACCAGGTCGTGCGAGCGGGAGAATTCGGCCGCGCGATCAATTTCGGTCTCGAAGCGCAAATTGACGTTCAACTCGCGCGCCCGTTGCTGCAGGAGCAGCAGCAGTTGCTTGCGGCCGATGCCGCAAAAGCCGTGGCCGGTCGAAACGATGCATCGACCGCGGAAATGCACGGCGATGTTGTCCCAATAGGCGAAATTGCGGCGGATCGCCTCCGCGCTGACTGCGTCATTGGCTGCCAGGTTATCCAGCGTCTCGTCGGAGAAAACGACACCCCATCCAAAGGTGTCATCCGGCCGGTTGCGCTCGTAGACGGTGATCTCGTGGGCGGGGTCGCGCAGCTTCATGCTGATGGCAAAATAGAGGCCTGCCGGCCCCCCACCGAGGCAAGCGATCTTCATGCGGTGCGGCCCTCTCCGTTGGCGCGCCATGATGCAGTGACGTTGCCACTAATTCAAAGAAATTGTGAAGGTGTCGAGGGCCGTTACCGTTCCTTTAGCAAAGGCGCGCTATTGTACAGACCCGGTCACAGAACGGTTGACCCTATCATCGGATGACACAGGGCAAGATCGTGCGATATCATCTTAAAAACCGGAATCCTGCTGGAGAATTGCCATTGTACAGACATTAGGTGTGGTGGCCATAATTCCGATGCTTACTGTGCGTCGCACGTGCGTTTTTGTGGTAATTCAATAATAAGCTTGGGGCTTTCGAAGGGGCGGGCATGACGATCCTGGTCACCGGTGGGGCTGGCTACATCGGAAGCCACGTGGTGCATGAGTTGAATGACGCAGGCGAGCCTGTCGTCGTGCTCGACAACCTGTCGACCGGCTTCCGCTTTCTGATACCTGGCTCGGTTCCGTTCGTTGCCGGCAGCACGGGCGATCGGGAGTTGGTTTCCAAAATCATCGAAAAGCATCGGGTCACCGCGATCATTCATTTCGCTGCTTCGATCGTGGTTCCGGATTCGGTGCGTGATCCGCTCGGCTACTACAGCAACAACACAATGAATACCTGTCTGCTGCTAGACGCCGCAATCCAAAATGGGATTAGGCAGTTCATTTTTTCGTCGACGGCAGCGGTCTATGGCAATGCAGAGCAAGTACCGGTCCGCGAGGATGCAGTCACGCGACCGATTTCGCCTTACGGTACCTCCAAGCTAATGTCCGAGATCATGCTGCACGATGCGGGCAAGGCGCATAAGCTGCGCTTTGTGGTGTTGCGCTACTTCAATGTTGCCGGCGCCGATCCAGAGCTTCGCACCGGCCAAGCGACACCGGCCGCAACACATCTTATCAAAGTTGCTTGCGAAACTGCGCTTGGCCGACGCGCTAAAATTGACATTTTTGGCACGGACTATCCGACACCGGACGGTACCTGCATCCGCGATTACATTCACGTCAGCGATTTGGCACGCGCCCATTCGGCGGCACTTAACTACTTACGCCGTGGCGGCACTAGCGTGACTCTCAATTGCGGCTACGGTCACGGCTCTTCGGTGCTGGAGGTGCTTGATGCAGTCAGGCGTGCGAGCGGACGTAATTTCCGCATTGAGATGACTAGCCGCCGACCGGGCGACCCGGCCTGCCTGGTCGCTGAAGTGGAACGCATTTTCGCGACGCTCGACTGGCGGCCAAAGTTTGATAACCTCGATCTCATTGTCGCCCATGCATATGCGTGGGAGAAAAAGCTCCTAACCGATCGCCGCTGATGCGATCGCTCCGTTTAACACAGCTTTCGTAAACACCAAGACGCCGATAGCTGATCGACCGCCAGGCCGATGCCCACTCAACCAGCGGCAGGCTGCTACTGTGCTGGCGGATTCGGAAGGACAAGAATTGTAGTCTTGTGGTCCTTTTGCAAAGTCGCTTCGCGTGCCCTCACGGTTTGGAGCGTCCACCCGAAATGGCTATCTCCGGTTCTCAACCGGATGGTGTCTTTGGACGTTTCATCGCGAAAGATTGCTACGCCTTCTTCTTCTCCAGCAATGGCGCCGACCAGAGCGAGCATCGGACGCTCTGCCAATGGTGATGATGGCGCGGAAACCAAAGACACACCAGGTGGCGGCCGTCGCGTGGGAGAAAAAATAGGTCGTTCCCTGGTGGCGGTCAGCGAGGCGAGGGGAATGGCCCACAACGGATTAGCGCTTCCGGTTGAGCCCGAGGGTGCGCCTTTGACGGGCTGATTGGTTGCTGTTAGTGCGCTGCCGGCGGAAATGCGAGCGGGAAGGGATTTAGTAATGCCTACCTTGGATTCGAAAGCGCCCTGCGAGGCGACAATTCCTAAGCCAATTGTGGCTATTGACCCCACCACAACGGCACGCTTTGCAAGTGTCTTGGTGAGCAAAGACATCATTCTTCACCCCGCCATTGTCCGGAAACCGCGAGCACAATGTGCATGCGGCTGCCCTGTGCCGGCGGCGTTGGTACCTGCACAGCCAGTTGATCAATGAATAAGAAAGGCATCCCCGCCT
>Ga0207780_1000550_pt1 | contig 10272 bp, 10 predicted proteins | sample LuqExpMetageno45_FD_187803 | JGI IMG/M metagenome (GOLD analysis project Ga0207780, IMG submission 187803) | Tropical forest soil microbial communities from Luquillo Experimental Forest, Puerto Rico - Sample 45 (SPAdes) | ecosystem: Environmental > Terrestrial > Soil > Tropical forest ...
CGAGCTGATACTTGGACGAGCCAGCGAAAGTCGTGAGCTTGCCAGTGGCGACCACGTCAAGGCCTTCCTCCGGCTTCACCCGCATGCGGCCGAAGACGCCCTTCCAGATCACGGCCTCCAGCACCGCCTTGTCGTCCTTCAGGCGGAAATAGCAGTGACCGGACGGCGACGGCCCCTTGAAGCCTGACACTTCGCCGCGCACCCGCACATAGCCATAGGCGTCCTCGACGGTCTTCTTGAGCGCCGCCGACAGCTCAGAGACCGACCATTCCGGGATATTGACGCGCCCGAGGTCGCGACGCGCCTCGGTTTCGCCGGTGATTCTGCTGCTTGCCATCGCGCCACTATACGTCAGAAAACGCGGAAAACATGGCCCTGTGCGCGCAAACCTCTCATCAACCCTTCGGGCGCTAAGCACGAAATTGAAAATATGAAGGTCCGGGTGTGCTGCCCGGAATGCCGTACCACGTTCGACGAACCGTTGAACCGGGTGATCCACAGCGACTGCGTGCGCTGCCCGACCCGCCGCGACGAGAGGCATTTCCACGGCATCGGTCAGGTCCACGACCACGAAAGCATGGCCGACTACATCCACCACGTGGCAGAGCACACCTGCCACCCGCAATTCTCGCTCGGCCGCCGACCAAGCATCTATTTGCTTGTGTATGATTTCGTCGGAAAACTGTTGCCCAGTTTTCGGCATCATGCGCTTGTCAACAAACTCCGTCGCCCCCTTGTCCTGACCACGCCCGCCCGCTAACCCACCTCGGGAGTAGACGGACGAAATGAATATTCTGATCCTCGGTTCCGGCGGGCGCGAGCATGCGCTGGCCTGGAAGATCGCGGCGAGCCCGCTTGCAGACAAGGTCTATTGCGCGCCCGGCAATGCCGGCATTGCGCAGGCGGCCGAGTGCGTGGCGCTCGACATCGCCGACCACAAGGCGGTGATCGCCTTCGCCACAGAGAAGAAAGTGGACCTGGTCGTAGTTGGACCCGAGGTGCCGCTCTGCGCCGGCATCGTCGACGATCTGGAGGGTGCCGGCATAAAGGCGTTCGGCCCAACCAAATGGGCGGCGCGGCTGGAGGGCTCGAAGGGCTTCACCAAGGACCTGTGCAAGGCCAACAAGATTCCGACCGCCACCTATGAGCGATTCAAGTTCGCGGCAGCGGCCAAGGACTACGTACGCGTCAAGGGTGCGCCGATCGTAGTGAAAGCCGACGGTCTCGCCGCCGGCAAAGGCGTGATCGTGGCCGAGACCGTTCAAGAGGCCGAAGCTGCTATCGACATGATGTTCGGCGGCGGCTTGGACCAGCCCGCCTGGGAAGTCGTGATCGAGGATTGCCTTATCGGCGAGGAGGCGTCGTTCTTTGCGCTGTGCGATGGCGAAACCGCGATCCCGCTCGCCTCGGCGCAGGACCACAAGCGCGTGTTCGACGGCGACAAGGGACCCAACACCGGCGGCATGGGCGCCTACTCGCCGGCGCCGGTGATGACGGCCGAGATGAATCGGCGCGTGATGGACGAGATCATCCGGCCGACCGTGCGCGCGCTCGCGGCGATGGGCGCGCCCTACAAGGGCGTGCTGTTCGCCGGGCTAATGATCACCAAAGAGGGCCCGCAACTGATTGAATACAATGTTCGCTTTGGCGATCCGGAATGTCAGGTGCTGATGCTGCGGCTGATGTCCGATCTGGTGCCGGCGCTGCTGGCAGCGCGCGACGGGCAATTGAAGAATTTTGATCTGCGCTGGCACCCGGACGCCGCCCTCGCCGTGGTGATGGCGAGCAAGGGCTATCCCGGCGTCTATGAGAAGGGCTCGGTGATCGAAGGCATGGCAGAGGCTGCACAAATGGACGGCGTGGAAATCTTCCACGCCGGCACCAAGGCGGACGGCACGCGCATCCTCGCCAATGGCGGCCGCGTGCTGAATGTCTGCGCGCGCGGCAAGACAGTGCGCGAGGCGCAACAGTGCGCCTATGCCGCGGTCGACAGGATCAAATGGCCGGGCGGATTCTGCCGGCGCGACATCGGCTGGCGGGCAGTGGAACGGGAACATTCATAACGTCGTCATAGCCGGGCCGCGCCGAAGGCGCGTGACCCGGACACCCATTTTTGCGAAAAGGATGAATGCCCGGGTTAAGCTTGGGCACGACGGAGAGTTTCTTGCAGGACCTCGCCGACCTGTTTCCGGGATTTGCCTCACACTGGATCGACACTTGTGCCGGCCAGCTGTTTGCCCGCGCCGGTGGCCGCGGGCCACCGCTGTTGCTGCTGCACGGCTACAGCGAAACCAATGTGATGTGGCATCGCGTCGCGCCCGTGCTGGCGCAGCGCTTCGCGCTGGTGATCCCCGATCTGCCCGGCTACGGCCGGTCAGCGGTGCCGAAGGCTGACGACCGGCATGCGCCCTACGACAAGCGCTCGATGGCGAAGGCCATGCTGGAGCTGATGGAGAAGCTCGGGCACTTGCATTTCCGGCTCGCTGGCCATGACCGTGGGGGCCGCGTCGCCTACCGGCTCGCGCTCGATCATCCGGGCCACATCGTGCGCATGGCCACGCTCGACATCGTGCCAACCTATGACATGTGGCACGGTATGGACCGCAACATGGCGATGAAGGTTTGGCATTGGCCGTTCCTGGCACAGCCCGCGCCGCTGCCGGAAATACTGATTTCAAAAGCGCCTGTCGAGTATCTGGAATGGAAGATCGCGAGCTGGACCAAGGCAAAAAATCTGTCCGCCTTTGACCAGCGGGCGCTCGCGCATTACCGCGCGGCCATTTCCGATCCCGCACGCATCCACGCCCATTGCGAGGATTACCGCGCCGGACGCTACGCGGATCTGGAAAACGACGAAGCCGACCGCGCCGCCGGCAAGATGATCACCTGCCCACTGCTGGCGCTGTGGGGCGGCGTCGGCATCGCCAACGAGAGCGGTGGGCCGCTCGCGATCTGGCGGCAATGGGCCCCGCAGGCGCAGGGCAAGTTGATTGACTCGGGGCATTTCGTAACCGAGGAAAACCCCGAGGCCACCGCCGCGGCCCTGCTCGATTTCTTAAGTGCGACGTAAAACACCAGGAGACCTGTCAGAATGCATCCCGTACTGCGGCTTTACGAAGATGTGCTGTCCAGCGCCGAGAATGTCGAATTCCGGCTCGTCCCGCTGCCGCGGTTCGTTTTCGTCGCACACGGCACTGCTACCATCGACGGCAAGACGCTACACGAAGGCGACACCTGGCAGGGCGAGACCGGCCCGGTGGTTAAGCCGGGATCCAGCGGCGTCACCTGCTGGCGCTGGGAGCTCGCACGTGGCGATCAGGCGAGTACGGTGGCCTGCGCGCCGGGGATGATCACGCACGAGAAGCTGTCGGCCTATCTCGAGACCATACCGAAAGGCGAGCTGCTGATGCGCGGCGACAGTGTCGCCTTCCCGCCTGGCGGCTGCGCCTATCTGCACCGCCACCAGGGCCCGGGCATCCGATGCCTGATCGAGGGCGGCATCCGCATCGACACGCACGGCCGCTCGACCTCCTACGGACCGGGCGGCGCCTGGTACGAGTCGGGCCCAGACGCGGTGTTCGCGCAGGCCTCCGCCGACAAGCACAGCCGCTTCATCCGCGTGATGATCCTGCCGCGCGAACTGTTCGGTAAAAGTTCGATCCAGTACGTCAACGAGGACGACAAGGCGAAGCCGAAGTCGCAGCAATATAAGATCTACGCCGACGCGCCAATCACGTTCGCAGCGAAGAGGTGAGAGTCTTGCCATTCCGGGACAAAGCGCAGGGCCGGAATGACCGATTAATACGATGACCACCGTCGATCGCCAGCAAGCTTTTTCCGGCACCAGGGAAGTGGCGCCCGCACTGCGGCTCGATGCGGCGCGGCTGGCGGATTATCTCGCTCGACACGTCACAGGTTTCGCCGGCCCTCTGACGGTGAAGCAGTTCAAGGGCGGGCAATCGAATCCAACGTATCTGTTGGAGACGCCGGCGCGCCGCTACGTGCTACGCCGTAAGCCGCCCGGCAAGCTGCTGCCGTCGGCGCATGCCGTCGAGCGTGAGTATCGGGTAATCCGCGCGCTGCACGCACAGGGCTTCCCGGTCGCCGAGCCGCTGCTGTTGTGCGAGGACGAGGGCGTCGCCGACACGCCATTTTACCTCATGAGCTTCGTCGACGGCCGCGTGTTCTGGGAGCCGCATATGCCAGGCTCCAACCCGGCCGAGCGCGCCGCTGTCTATGACTCGATGAACAAAACCATCGCGCGGCTGCATACGTTCGATCCGGCAAAAATTGGCTTGGGCGACTTTGGCAAGGGGGGAAACTATGTCGCGCGCCAGGTCGACCGCTGGTCAAAGCAATACCGCGCCTCGGAAACTGAAAAGATTGAGGCGATGGAGCGGCTGATCGGGTGGCTGCCATCGCACGTTCCGCCCAGCGGCCCGGCCCGCGTGGTGCATGGCGACTACCGACTCGACAATCTTATCGTCGCGCGCGATACGCCGCACATCACGGCGGTGCTCGATTGGGAATTGTCCACGCTCGGTGATCCGCTCGCTGACTTCAGCTATCATTTAATGGCTTGGCACATGCCGCATTCGGAGAGCGCGGCCGGCACCGCGTCGCTGGTCGGCCAAGATCTGCGCTCGCTCGGCATTCCGTCGATGACCGATTACGTCGATGCCTACGTCGCGCGCACCGGGATCGATCCGCGCCCCCATTTGGCAGCCTACCTCGCGTATAATTTCTTCCGCATCGCCGCCATCCTGCAGGGCATCATCGGCCGCGTGCGCGACGGCACTGCAACGTCCGAATTCGCCCCAGCCAAGGCTGAGATGATCCGCCCGCTGGCGGAGAAGGCGTGGGAATTCGCGCAACAAGCCTAGCGCTATTTCTGGTCGCTCGCGCTCGGCCAGAACGACAAAAAATTATGTTCAACAGATCTCGTCCGACTTCGCGCAAGTTCGAACGAATGGCGTTTCGCGAAGTTCAGGCCTGCGAACCAGCGTACCAGCCGAACGAAGGGGCGTGGTTGCATGAGGGTCGAGAGTATCGGAGTTCAAGTGATTGTGCCGCAAACACGGCCGCAGCAGCAGGCAACCGAGCGCGAGCGGGTCCAGCCGGTCGAGCCAAACGGGCTCCGCCAAGGTCCGGCATGGGCAAATACGTCGATAAGACGGTGTAGCTTTCCGTCTTCTGAATGCGTCAGCGCCGACGGGCGAAGAAGTCGCGCAGCACGTTTGCGCACTCGCTCTCGTTGATGCCGCCATAAACCTCCGGCCGGTGATGACAAGTCGCGGCCGCAAAGAACCGCACGCCATTCTCCACTGCTCCACCCTTGGGATCGGCAGCGCCAAAATAAAGTCGCCGGATGCGCGCGAACGACATCGCGGCCGCGCACATCGTGCAGGGCTCCAGCGTCACGTAAAGATCACAGTCGGTCAGCCGCTCGCTGCCGAGCGCAACAACCGCCGCCCGCAGCGCGATGAGCTCGGCGTGCGCGGTCGGATCCTTGTGTGCTAGGGTGCGGTTGCCGGCCCGCGCGATCACTTTGCCATTGCGCACGATGACGCAGCCGACCGGCACCTCGCCGCACGCTGCCGCGACGCGGGCTTCCGCGACGGCAATGGACATGTAGGAGGGCGCGGCCATTGTGTTTTCCGTCATGCCCGGCTTTATGCCGGGCATCCCCGTCTTTATACACAGGACGCGACATAGAAGACGTGGATGGCCGGGACAAGCGGCATGAAGACGGCGCTTCGCGCCGTATGCCCGGCCATGACGAAGAGAGAGGCATGGCCGGAAACAACAAACCAGGCGAGCGGATCGCCAAGGTGATGGCGCGGGCGGGGCTGGCCTCACGGCGCGAAGCGGAGGCCTGGATCGCCGCCGGGCGGGTGTCCGTCAATGGCAAAACGATCACCTCGCCGGCGCTCAACGTCACACCCTTAGACCGGATCGCGGTCGATGGCGTGGCCCTGCCGCGGCGCGAGCGTACCCGGCTGTTCCTCTACAACAAGCTGCGCGGACTGGTGACCACGCATTCCGACCCGCAGGGGCGCGACACCATCTTCCGCGCGCTGCCGAAGGGCCTACCGCGGTTGATTAGCGTCGGCCGGCTCGACATCAACACCGAAGGCCTGCTGCTGCTCACCAATGATGGCGGGCTCGCGCGGGTGCTTGAGCTGCCCGCGACAGGTTGGCTGCGCCGCTACCGCGTTCGCGCGTTGGGGCGGATAACGCAAGAGGCGCTCGATCGGCTGCGCGACGGCGTCACCGTCGCGGGCGTGCGTTACGGGCCGATCGAGGCCACGCTCGACCGCGAACAGGGCGCCAATGTCTGGCTCACCTTCGCCATTCGCGAGGGCAAGAACCGCGAGGTGCGCCGGGTGCTCGAACACCTCGGCTTGAAGGTAAATCGGCTGATTCGACTGTCGTACGGCCCGTTCGAGCTGGGCACGCTCGCCGACGGCGCGGTGCAGGAAGTCGAGACCAAGGAGCTCCGCGCGGCGCTGGGCGAAAGGATCATGACCGAGTCCGGCGCGGATTTCGAAGCGCCGCTGGTCGACCATGAGACGCGGCCACGTAAGCGCCCCGTACCTTCCGCGCCGCTGCGCGGCGCTCCTTCCTCTCCCCGCAAGCGGGGAGAGGGTGGCGAGCAGCAAACCCGCGAGCCGGGTGAGGTGCATGAACGCGGCGTTTTGAAACAACGTGGATGGTACCGCCGCCGCGATCGCTCAGGCGGACCGCGGCCGAAATATCCGAAGCCACGCGCATAATCGCCAAGAGGGAGAGCTCGTTTTCGGCTAAGATCATGCGCAAACGGGAAAAACTTTTATGCGTGTTGTTGGCGGCAGATTGCGCTCGCGCCCGATCGCCGGGCCGAAATCGCATGCGCTGCGGCCGACGGCCGACCGGCTGCGCGAGGCGCTATTCAATATCTTCGCGCACGCTTATGGCGATCCGGTGACCGGCGCGCGTGTGCTCGACCTGTTCGCGGGTACCGGCGCGCTTGGCATTGAGGCGATCTCGCGCGGCGCCATTTTCGCGCTGTTCGTCGACAATGGCTTGGAGTCGCGCGCTCTGCTGCGCGACAATGTCGGCACGCTCGGCTTGGGCGGCGTCACCCGCGTCTTCCGCCGCGACGCCACTCGGCTCGGGCCGGTCGCGCCGCTCGAGCCGTTCACACTCGCCTTCCTCGACCCGCCCTATGGCAAAGGCCTGGCCGAACAGGCGCTTAGCTCCGCGCGCGAGGGAGGATGGCTGAAGCCCGACGCATTAGTCGTGGTCGAGGAGTCCGCCGATGCCGGCTTCAAGGCGCCGGAAGGATTCGAGGAGTTGGAGCGCCGCACGTACGACGATACGGAGTTCACTTTTCTTCGACACAAATCCTAATCATCACCCGCGGATTCCGTAACCACTGAACGTGCTTGGAATGAGAGGCCGTGGATTCTGGATGCCCGTTTTCGCGGGCATCACGGCTAAATATTCAACGCCTCCCGAACAGCCGTTCGATATCCATCAGCTTCAGCTCAACATAAGTCGGCCGGCCATGATTGCATTGACCGGAATTGGGCACTGCTTCCATCTCGCGTAAGAGCGCGTTCATCTCTTCCGGCTTCAGCCTCCGCCCTGCCCGCACCGAACCGTGGCAGGCCATGGTTGCGGAGACATGCAGCAGCCTGCGCTCCAGCGGCAGCTCGTCGTCCCATTCCGCCATGTGCTCCGCGAGGTCGCGCAACAGGCCCTGCACATCGACCTCACCAAGCATGGCCGGCGTCTCACGCACCGCAATCGCGCCCGGCCCGAACGGCTCTATCAAAAGCCCGAAGCGGGCGAGTTCATCCGCGCGCGCCGACAACCGTGCGGCGTCGGCCTCGTCGAGCTCGACGATCTCCGGGACCAGCAGGATCTGTCGCGCCACACCGGAGGCCGCAATTGCCGCCTTCATGCGCTCGTAGACGATGCGCTCATGCGCGGCGTGCTGGTCGACGATAATCAGCCCATCGCGGGTCTGCGCCACAATGTAGGTCTCATGCAGCTGCGCGCGGGCAGCTCCCAGCGGCCGCTCGATCAGCTCCGCTGCCGGCTCGAAGCTCTCGACCCGAGCATCAGCCGCCGGCTCGCCGACGTCAAATGCCGTCTGCGCGGCCTCGGCCAAGCCGAGGGCACTTGCGCTACGCGCCCTCGCAAACCCCATCGGCCGCGCCGGCGACCGGCGCCAGTCGTACGTTCCGCGCCGCGCGGTCGGCAGCGACCGGAAGGCCGCGATAGTGGCGTCGCCGCCCGTCGTGGCGGCGCGTTGTCCCTCGCGCGCCAGCGCCTCCTTCAGCGCGCCGACGATCAGCCCCCGCACGAGTGCGCCATCGCGGAAGCGCACCTCGGTCTTGGCCGGATGCACGTTGACGTCGACTTCGCGTGCGTCGAGCGTGACGAACAGAGCCAACAGGGGATGCCGTTCGCGCGGCAGGTAATCGGCATAGGCCGCGCGCACCGCGCCAACCAGCACTTTGTCGCGCACCGGCCGGCCGTTGACGAACAGATATTGTCCGAGCGTGTTGGCGCGAGACAATGTCGGCAAGCCGGCAAAACCATGCAACCGCACGCCCTCGCGCTCGGCTACGAGGCTGATCGCGTTGGTGCGAAAATCCGCGCCCAGCACGTCGCCGAGCCGCGTCAGCTCGCTGTCGGCCGCGCCCCAGGTCAGCGGCGTGCGCTCCTCGCCGGCGAGCGTGAAGGCGACGTCCGGCCGGCTCATGGCCAGCCGTCGCACTACCTCGCGCACCGCCTCCGCCTCGCTGCGATCGGTCTTCAGGAACTTCAACCGCGCCGGCGTAGCGTAGAACAAGTCGCGCACCTCGACCGTGGTACCCTGCCCGAGTGCCGCCGGTTTCACCTCGGATTTTGCGCCGGCATCGACCTGCAGCGTCCATGCATGCGGCTCGCCCTTATGCCGCGTGGTGATGGTCAGCCGCGCCACCGCGCCGATTGATGGCAGCGCCTCACCGCGAAAGCCGAGGCTATGGATCGCCAGCAAGTCCTCGCCATCAAGCTTCGAGGTGGCGTGGCGCTCGACACTGAGCACGAGATCGGCGCGCGTCATACCCTCGCCGTCGTCTGTGACGCGGATCAATCTCCGGCCGCCGCCGTCGGTCAGCACGTCGATGCGGCGCGCGCCGGCATCGAGCGCGTTCTCGACCAGTTCCTTAACGACGCTCGCCGGGCGCTCGACCACCTCGCCGGCGGCGATGCGGTTGACGACGGCCTCGGATAGCTGGCGGACGGGCATTATCTTTCCTTCGCGTCTCCCCCTCGCGGGGAGAGGGAAGAACAGCGCGATTCGGTTGGGTGAATTTTAGCCCTGCAAAACAGGCGCCCGCGAGGCAAAGGGCAAGACTACCCCCGTTATTCAAACCTTGGCCGGCCGCTACGCAGGCTTTTGATGCGCGCGCGATGCTTTTTGCCCTCCAGGCGCTCTCGCTTGACAGCTTTCGGCACCTTGGTAGCGCGGCGCAGTACCGGCTTGACCGCCGCTTGGCGGATCAGCGCAAAGAGCCGCTCACGCGCATCGGCGCGGTTGCGCGTCTGATCCCGGTGCTGCTGGGCGATGATGACGATGACGCCCTCTTTGGTGAGCCTCTTGCCGGCGAGCCGCATCAGCCGCACCGCCACGTCATTGGGTAGAGACGGCGAGTGGCGCGCGTCGAAGCGCAATTGTACCGCCGACGACACCTTGTTGACGTTTTGCCCGCCCGGCCCGGATGCGCGCACGAAGCTTTCCACCAGTTCGGAGTCGTCGATCGCAATGGCGTCGGTGATGCGGTGCATTCTCTGCCTGTCATGCCCCCTGCGAAGACGGGGCATCCGGTATATACGAACGCGTCAGTAATTACTGGATCGTCCGACTACGCGGGCGATGACAATTACTGTGTCAAATACTTCTTCGCTAGCACCTTGCCCTCTTCTACCGCCGGCTGGTCGAAGGCGTCGACGCCCAACAGATGCGCGGCGACGATGGTCTCAAGCATGAAATGCATCAGCAATTCGCCGAGGCTCGCTTCGTCGAGCTGATCGATCTGGATCGTGCGCACCGGGCAACCATTCTTGGCCAGTGTCTCCGCTGTGGCGCGACCTTCGGCAGAGGCCAGGTCGCCGATGGTCTTGCCGCCGAAACCCGCCTCGCCGGCAAGCTTGGCCAGTTCGCCGTCGATGCGCGGCCCCAGCCCGCGGCCTTCTACCGTCACCACCGTGAACAGTTTGTCGCGCGGCCCGCCG
>Ga0207780_1000552_pt1 | contig 10241 bp, 9 predicted proteins | sample LuqExpMetageno45_FD_187803 | JGI IMG/M metagenome (GOLD analysis project Ga0207780, IMG submission 187803) | Tropical forest soil microbial communities from Luquillo Experimental Forest, Puerto Rico - Sample 45 (SPAdes) | ecosystem: Environmental > Terrestrial > Soil > Tropical forest ...
CCGCTACCCCAGCCGTAGCCGCGGCCTTGGCCACGACCGGTTCAGGTGGCACATACGTCTTTCCGCTGTTCTCAAAGACCTCACACTCCGTCCAGCCTTGCAGTGTAATCGACAATGTGAACGGCCATTCGCGCTTCACACACTTGCCTAGATAGGCCTTCTGAATATTGGGGTCGAGCGCCGGACGCAAATGATTGCAGCGGACGCACAGACATTCAGCATTGTAATGGGCCATATTGCCTCCAGATCCTTAGCGAGGTCCAACCACCATGAACTTGGCTTTGCTGCCGACAAGATCGTCCTTCTTCAGCGGATATCCCGCAATGACCTTGCCTCGGACGTTACTCTTAATGGGAATGGGTCTACAGACCGAGTCCTTGCGCGCGCGCGGCGCCGGCCGGGTCAGCCCTGGACCAGAGATGGGCGAATAGTCCTGCCTCTCCGCGAATCCAGGCAACAGGTCGGGGATACCGCTGGCTTCCTCAGGTCCGGCCACGCGGATTCCATTCGCGATCTCGATACGCCAGATCGCAGCGCATCCCGCACACTTAGTGGTGCCCTTGAAATTCCAGAAAGGGTAGGGATCAAGGAAATCCTTGGTCTTACACTTGGGGCATGTGAGCAACATAGTTCTTCTCCGTCAGATGCACTCTTGATCTTCCAGCCGCTTGATATCCTCAGGCGTCAATCCGGCCAGTTTGCCGAAGATGTATTCGTTGTCGGCGCCCACTGGCTTGAGCGCCCACTTCAGGCGGGGCGGAGTCGCCGACATTTTGTACGCTGGCGCTTGGTGCAACAGTTCACCATAGGTCGGGTCATCCAGCCAGCGAACCGCTCCTCGCTCATTCCAGTGCGGATGGTTGGCGACTTCCTTTGCGTTCCACACCGGCTGGTGAATGATGTTGTTTGCGTCCATGATGGCGGCGACCTGCTCCTTGGTCTTGTCGGCCGCCCACTTCTCCAGAGCCGGATAAATCTCCATCTGGCTCTCGGCCTTGAGGCGAATATCGGCCTTGGCGTACTTGCTGCCCAGCGTGCTGTCACCGATCGCCTTGCAAAGTCGCGCGAAGTCTTTGTCCTCGTATGCGCTGATCAGGATATAACCCTCCTCCTGTTCCTGAGGGTTATCGGAGTTCGGGTACGAAGATTTGCCACACTTGATGATCCCATGCACGCAAAGCTGCGTATCCCAGTTGCCCCATCTCTCGCGGGTGATACCGTGGCGACCGTAGAGCGGCAACGCATATTCCAGCTGGCGGGTGACGCCGTGCACCTGCGAGTACTCGGTGAACGTGCCCTCGCCGGAGACATGATCACGCCAATACAGCGCCGCCAGGACTTGGGTCGCACCCATCATGCCACCCCAATAATCGGCGAGCCAGATGGTGTGCTTCGCGGGGGCGCCGCCAAGGAACTCCTGCTTACCGGTCATACCGAAGTTGCCGCCCTGCGACTGACCGAGAATGTCATAGGAAGCGCGGACGCGTCCCGGCCCCCAGCCGCCGAAACCGCCTAGCCAGCAGTAAACAAGCCGGGGATTAATTTCCTTCAGTTGACGGTATCCGATACCCCAGCGGTCGAAGGTGCCAGGCCGGTAATTCTCCACGAACACGTCGGACTTGGCAGCCAGTTTCTTGACCAGAGCCTGCCCTTCTGGGCGGTGGAAGTCGATCGAGACAAAGTGTTCGTTCGGGTTGGCGCCCAGGAAGCCCAGTCCCGTGCCACGCTCTGGCACCCACTTGGAAAGGGGATACAGAAAAGGCTCGTTAAAAGGTGTCGTGTGGCGCATTGCCTCGCCGCGACGAGGCGCTTCGATCTTGATGACTTCAGCTCCAAGTTCGGCCAAATAGGACGCACAGGAGGGACCCAAAATGTACTGCGTACAGGACAGTACCCTGTATCCCTTCAGCACTTCGGGTTTCCCAAATTCCTTTTTGGGATCGAAGGTCGCCCGGCAATACTCCTCAAATGACTGTGCCTGGGTAGTGGGTTGCGTAGCCATCACATTCCTCCTGGGTCAAATGACGTGAGCTTTTTGCAGCCGGTCGAAATCGTCGCGCGTAAAGCCGAGCAGTCCGCGATACACTTCCTGGTTGTCATAGCCGGTCGGACGGCCCAGCCATTTCAGCCGTCCAGGGGTCTTTTCCTGGAGGTAAGGCGTGGTACCATAGAGGATCTTCCCATAGTGTGGCGAATCGTACTGAGCCACGTGTCCGCGATACTTGAAGTGCGGGTATTCGGCCACCTCATTGACATAGAGGACGCCGCCGGACGCCACTTGCTGCTTGGAGAGCTTACGCTCGGCATCGCTCCGGGCATTGTCTTTGAGCCACTCGCCCAACATGGTGTAGGTCTTCACTTGCTGGTCGTGCGCCAGACGATCTGCAACTTCGCGGAGATGGGGGTCGCCAAGGATATCTTCCTCAACCGCGGGTTGTTCGTCACCCACCGTGCGCCAGATGCGGTACCAGAGGCGGTCGTGGCCGCCTCCGACCATCATGTAGCCGTCCTTGCAGGGATTCACGGCGTAAATGTTGATGGCCAGGTCCCAGTTGCCGTAGCGCGGACGGATGCTGCCGTCCATCGAGTACCACGCCCAACTGTAATCGAGAATGCGGATGATGGCTTCGGCCGCCGCAGCTTCGATGAACTGGCCTTCGCCGGAAACGTTCTCCCGATACAACAGAGCAGCCAGGATGCCCATGGCCGCTGAACTCCCGCCCACGTGGTCGGCCATCCAGAGAGCCGACCGGGTAGGCTGTCCTCCGAACTCCTTGGGATCACCCGTGCCGTGGACAAACCCGCAGGCTGCCTGCGCCACTGGATCCCGCATTCCTGGTTTGTCCTTGGCCGGCCCCCACTGTCCGAGTTGGCCTACCCAGCAATAGATCAATCGCGGATTGATCTCGCGCAGTTGGCGGTAGCCGATGCCCCACTCGTCCCACTGACCGGGTGGCGCATTTTCGATGATGACATCGGCATGGACCACCAGGTTTTTGAGGATCTTCCGCCCTTCCTCCGTCTCCAGGTTCAGAGTGATGGAGCACTTATTGCGCATCTCGTGGAGAAACTGTCCGCCAACTTTCTCCCCGGTTTCCTGGTCCTCGAACATGTATTCTTGCCTGCCGAAGGGCGTGAGCTGGCGAAGCGGGTCACCCCCCGGGGGTTCGACCTGGAAGACCTCTGCCCCCAGCTCGGCCAGTTGCGAGGAACACCAATGGCCAATCATCATGCCGGTGGAGCAATCCAGCACACGAATACGGGAAAGCGCTTCCGGTTTCTCGAAATTGTGTTCCTGGCGTACGATCGACTCCAGGAAAAGCGGGTACTCCTTGGCTTGGTCGCTCAGCCCGGCGTACACCTCTTCGGGTTTGAGTATGGGAACCGCCGGCCAAGCTGCGACCTTGTCTTGAGCTGCTGCCATGTGTGGCCTCCTAATACCAGGGTCTTAGAAAGCGCTGCCCACTATATCGCAGGCAAAAGAGCGTGAGACGAGAAAGACCTTAGAAAACCTGAGTAACCCTGGGGAAATCCTTGAAACTTCCGAAAAACGGGCGGATTATCCTATGGCGCTGCAACGCTGTCTGTGACCGTCGTCACGTTTGTCGGTGAGTTTTGCAACCCAGGACGCAAGGTCCACCGCAGGCTGGCGGTAAAACGGTTGGCTCCCGCCGCAACAATCACTGGCGACTGTGACCTGCGTCATTGACGGCACGCCCTCTTTGCAACTAATGCCCTCCATTGCGTGCTCATCGTCTACGCACGCGAATGCGCCGCGTATGGATCCCGGGGCGATTTACCTTGACGAACACCGGTGCATGTTTCTCTCCGGGCTCAGCATTGAAGAGAGCTCGTGACTAGCATGCACGCCGTTACTTCAGCCGCTCTCGTGAATAGCGAATAAGGAGGCGAAATCAATGGCAACTGCAAAAGTTAGTTATCCGGAAGCACCACAGTCCCACATCAACCGCTGGTGGCGGGTGGTGGGCGGGCTCTCGATGAATCTTGCGTTGGGCACCTTATATGCCTGGAGCATATTCGTTGCTCCTTTGGAAAAAGAGTTCGCGTGGAAGCGGTCACAGACGTCCAACGTATTCACGATCGCTGTGGTAGTCTTCGCACTCTCTTTCATCCTTGCGGGACGGCTGCAGGACAAGTTCGGGCCGTTCTGGATTTCGCTAACCGGTGGCGTGCTGGTTAGCCTCGGTTTTTTCCTGTGCACCTACACAAGCAGCCTGAACTACCTGTATGTGTGCTTTGGCGTGATTGGCGGGCTGGGCAATGGTTTCGGCTACGCTACGCCTATACCGGTAATGGCCAAATGGTTTCCAGACAAGCGCGGCCTGGCGGTGGGGTTGGCGGTGGCTGGATACGGTGGCGGTTCGGCAATCTTCGGACCGCTGGCCAACCTGAAGTTCATCCCCGCATATGGCGTGCACACCACTTTCATGATCCTTGGGGCGATTTTCCTGGTCATGACGCTCATCGGGGCGTTCTTGCTGCAGAACCCACCCACAGGATACAAACCAACTGGCTGGACGCCGGGTCCGGCAGCGAAAGCGGCAGCTACAACCTATGATTTCAGCCCGGGCGAGATGGCACGCACACCGGCGTTCTATTTCATGTGGATCGCCTACGCGTTGGGGGCCTCGGCTGGTCTGATGGTCATCAGTCAATTGGTGCCGTTCGCCAAGAGTGTGGGCATTCCCAGCGCGGCGCTGGCCACCATGGGACTGGTGGTGGGCGCAGTGGGCAATGCTGCAGGCCGAATCCTGTCGGGGTGGATGTCTGATGCTCTGGGCCGGCTGAACGTCTTGCGGTTGATGATCGGTATTTCGATGCTCGCCATGCCGGTGCTTTACCAGGTCGGCGGCAACGTGGCAGCGCTGTACGTGGTAGTGTTTATCGTGTATTGGTGCTACGGCACACAGCTCTCGGTCAATGCTTCAACGACCTCGGATTTCTGGGGAACCAAGAACGCGGGCATCAACTACGGGCTGCTGTTTACCGCGTGGGGGGTGGCAGGCATCATTGGTCCCAGAATCGCCGGCGTGCTGTTCGACAAATACAAGAACTACCAGATGGCCTTTTACACGGCGGCAGTTCTGGCGGCGGTTGCGCTGCTGTGCGAACTTGTAGCCAGGCGCCCCCAAATACCATCGCAAGCTCGAACGGCGGTGACGGTAACCGCTTAGCTTCGCGGTGGACAGCATCTCGTTTGCACGCTCTTGCTGGCCGCCAACGGCATCGGACTACGAGGAACTTCACAGAGACGGCGGGAAACTGCCGTCTCTCCTTATTGGGGCGTTCAGGCATTCCGGTTTTGCGATTTAACTACGTAATGGGCGCGGTGGCGCAATCGACTTTCACAGATGGGAGGGACTCGTGCAATGTCGCGCAGAGTACTCTTGCTGATCGATCTTTGGGGCTGCATTTTTCCAGAGGGAAACCGCTGTCGCCGTCAGGCCCAAGGCGACGCGTGGCGAACCAGCGCCTGCAAGAGTTTCACACGGGTGAACGCGTTGGGGTGACCGAAAGCGGCAATTTGCCGTTTGGGTTGAGATGGTAGCTTTGGCGATTCAGGAATTTACTCTTTGATGTGCATGTCCCGGAGGAATTCCTCGTCTTGTTCGGTCAAGCAGGAGGGCTCGTATCCTTCAATTTCACTGGGATGGCAAAAACCGGGCTTCGGATTCACAATCATCAGCGATTGGGAAGCCGCATCGATCAGAATCACGAAGTCAGGATCGGTACGCTGCAGACGAGCCAGCAGCTCGCGCACCTTCATTGGGGAAGGTAGTCCCGCATCCGCACTGCGATCATCACCCATCCGCCGCCCCCACTAAAATGCGGCTCTGGAATAGGTTACTTATAATACCCAGTTCACACAACGCGTCAGTGATCGCAATCACGGGCCCTTGTGATGTTGGTTGGAGAAAGGGGGAGCGCAACAGCCACCGGTCGCAACCAATTCTCCGCAGGAGCGCTGGAGTGGACACGACGAGCAGCGCGTTTTTTCTTACGCCATCTCTGCAGCTGCGCCGGCCTCTTTAACCGTGCCGAAGAAGATTGGTGACTGAATCAACATCCCGCGGTTTTGTTGTCAACGTTTCTCTTCGGAAGCTCCAGATCAACGCGGCCGTTCGTCAATAGCCGATAGTCTTAACCGTAGCGGGCGTAGGTGTTGATGACTTCACGGTCGGATTGCGACTTGGGAAGATGGCGCATGGGTGCCTGGGACTTTCTTGGGCGAATGTATGAAGAAAAAGATGCCGGTGCGATGGCCGGCGGAAACAAACGATCAAGAGGCCGCCCTACGTTACACGAGTTTCTCTTGCTCTCAATCCGGCCAGATCATAAGCGCCACTTGGCCGAGAATGAGCCGCTTTGTCTCCGCCGGCAATGGCAATGCCCGGAAGGAGTAGAGCGCTTCCTTGATGTCGTGCACACCTGGCCCTGGCCAGTCGCTACCGAAGAGCGTTTTGTGGGCGATCTCTGCTAGGCGAGGAAAGTACTGGAGCAGGCACACTGGCGGAATGCTACTAATGTCCAAGTAAACATTGGCATGACGGCGCACCAGGAAAAAGGCAGTGTTCATCCAGAGAGGCCGGCCTCCATGTGCAAGCACAATCTTCAAGTGCGGGAAATCGACCGCTACATCGTCGATATGGATCGGGTCCCCGTACTTGCTGCGCGCGCCAGGAAAGATTGATGTGCCAGTGTGAAACATAATCGGAATGCCGTTGCTCTGCGCCGCACGATACAACAGCTCCAGCTCCTTCATACCATTGAGGTAGTCGTTGGGGTAGAAGAGTTGATGCGGGGGATAGATCTTGATCAGGCGCAAACCCAGCCGGAGTATCTCATCGATGTCCGCCATGGCGTTGGTGGAGTATCGCGGATGAAGGCTGCCACAGGAGAGGAGCCGCTGGGGGTTCGCCTTAGCATAGTTTGCAGCCATGGCGTTAAGTCCGGCGGGAAAGCCGGTGACATCGGGCGCGGCCGAGTTGATCAGCACTGCGCGTCTAGCCCGACCTTGTCCATGTAGTTCAGAAAGGCTTTGGGCGAGCGGGTGAACTCCAAGACCTGATCGAAATCGGGCCGATGCTTCTTCATCAGCTCGAGGGCGGGCGGGTTCAGCAGGAATTCGAACGGCTGAATATGGACGTAACAGTCAGTGATCAAAGAACTTGCTCGGGTCTTGTCCGGTATCGTGAGCGGTTGCAAGATCCGGTTACGCGGAGCCTGCCGGGCCAGCATCTATAGGTGAGGAAGCCAAGTGCAGAGGGGCATGGGAAAAATCGTTCTCATGCCCCCGAACTTATCGCGGCCATTCGCTTTAAGGCGCAGCGCCTTCCAGTTCCCCAAAGCTACCCGTCGGCGACGCGATTTGGTCATTGTTGAACCAGCCTCCACGTCATTCAGGATGCCAGCGGAATTGCCTCTTCAAGCCACTGCGCCCTTTGCAATCTTGTGACAGGTCGAGGTCTCCACGTCGAAGGCGTGCACATTGGGCTTGCTGTGCGCCAGATGCTGAATCAACTCGCTAACCTTGGCGTAATCCTCATGGCTGAAACGTTCGGCGTCCTCCTTTGTTTTCCAGAAGCTGAGCGCCAGGATGCCTTCTGCATCCGACACGAGGACGATCTCATCTACAAAGCCTGTCTGTGCCTTCAACATAGACAGCACCTTCTCATGCAGTGTGCCACAAACCTCTCTGGCTTTTCCCGGCTTCGTCTTGACTTCAACAACGCGAACAAACATGGCAGGATCTCCTTTCCATTGAGCTATGAAGGCCGCAAACCGTCAGTGGACAGCAGCGGTTGGCAGCGGACGCCGGTGATTATACTAGCCCGCAATGGACGGCGTTGTTAGCAATTAAAAAATGGCCCCCGCAAGCGACAGTTGGGTAGTGGACTACGTTGACCTTGACCGCACGAGCGGTAGCACCGCACACAAGAAATTGCTCTGAATAACTTCAACGCGGGCGATATCTGCCCCTGAGTCGCAATTGACGCAGACACTAAGCTCATTCCGTCTTGGGTGCTCGGAGGGCGTGATCCAGCGCCAGCAAAGTCCTTCGTTTCAGATCTCGCATCGAGATTGATCAATCGAGTCCAGATAACAACCGACGGCCATCGCCCTTATCTGGAGGCGATCGAAGCTGCGTTTGACAATACCGTCGATTTCGCCGCCTTGCAAACGCTGCACGACTCTTCGCAAGCAGATGAGAAGCGTTTCAGCCCGGCACAATTCCTCGGAATCCAATCCCGCATGGTGGCTGGCAGCTCGCAGTTGGATTCGATCAGTACCAGCTTTGTCGAAAGATGGAATTGCAGTCAGAACGGTCGTCGTTACACGCGGCTGTCGAACGCATTTCCCGCAAACTAAGGAATCATGCTGCTGCTGCGACGTTGAATTACTGCGTGTACAATTTCATCAAGGTCCACCGGAGGTTTCGCATGATTCGGCAATGGCGTCTGGTGTCACAGATCGGCTGTGGGACGTGAGCGACCTCGCTGCCTTCGGGGAGTCTTGCGAGCGGAGCGCGGAAAGGGGCAGCATAAGGGCGGTGTGGTGCCCTCGGAGAAGAGTAAATCCGACAAGAAAATCGAAACGCAGCGGAATGACTTGGCTGCAGAACAAAAAATCATGCAGCCAGTTGTACGCACGGAGCGAGTAAGCGCCTTCTTTGTGCATTATTATCTTGCATGTGGGCACATGGTCACGATGCGCAAAGAAGACCTCAAAGAATCGTCCCTTTCCTCGATTCAATGCTGGGCGTGTGAAGAAATAAGAAAAAAGGGGTTTCCGTCAACGTAGCCCCCGTAGCCCCACCGTAGCCCCCGCCGCCGGTTGACTCCCAATTCCTGCAGTGATAGATTACGCCCTAAATTCAACAGACGTGGGGTGTCGCCATGTTAGAAGTTCGTCAGATCAACGATGAAGAAGTTGAGCAGCAGGTTGGCATAGCACAGCTCAGCTCCATGAGTGGTCTTTACATCGACGACGTGCTCGCCGTGGTAGAGCGGGGGGCCAAGAAACTCCCGTCGTACCTGGATCTGTACCGAAAAGCTGTGGGCCAAGCGTGGTCCCCGGACGAACTGGATTTTTCCCGGGACCGGCAGGAGTGGCAAGTCTTGTCGCCTGAAACGAAGAGGCGGCGGACCTGGAGCCTGCGAATGTTCTTCGCCGGAGAAGAAAAGGTCGCTGGCCTGCTGGCGCCACTTGTATGGGCTTCTCCCAACAAGGATGTTGAGGCATTCGTGGCCAGCCAGTTGGCAGATGAGGTCCGCCACACAATCTTGTTCGACCGCTACTGGCGGGAGGTCGTCGGCACTGATGCTCAGGACCTGCACGAGCTGGTGAACCAGATCAGCGTAACAGCCCAGGAGAATCCGGCCTATCGTTACTTGTTCTACGAGTGGCTGCCTGAGCAATCGCAGTGGCTGGCTTCCCACCCGAAAGATGTTGACGCCACTGCCAGGTTCGTCACTGTTTATCACCTCATCGTCGAGGGCGCTATGTTCCTTACCGGAATGCGGTACCAGCTTGAGGGCGCCCGACGATGGGGCCGGACCTGGGGCTTCTATCAGGGTTTTACGGCGGCCACGCGAGACGAGTCACGCCATGTCATCTTCGGCGTCCGCTACCTGCGCGACCTGTCGAGGGACAACCCGAGTCGCTTTGTGCCACTGATCCAGGACACAATTCGGGAGTTCCGTCCCCTAATCTCGACCATCATGCGGCCTCCTCAAGGAGACATGACTTACTACGGCGGAAAGCATCTGGAGTCCGCGTGGCCAGGTTACACGCCCCAGCTCTTGCAAGAAGAAATGATCGAGTATGCGCACAGCGCGCTCGGGCGGCGGCTGCATGCGGTAGGAATCCCGGTCCCCGCTTGACCTCCGCCAGAACCAATTTCTGACGCCCTCGGCAAGGATTGGCTTCGCCGGGGGCGTTCGGGTCTAGACCATTTTTACTAATTCTGTAATGCATATCCACAGTGGCGGAACCAAGCGACCGCGTTGTCGGCGGTGATAGTTTTGAGCGCTTCGGTGATGGCTTGGTCCAGGGCTTCCGCGGTGCGGGCTTTGACCGCACGCAGGTATTGCTTGAGCTTGAACCAGGCCTTCTCAATCGGGTTCAGGTCCGGGGAGTAGGGTGGCAGATACAGCAACTCCGCACCCTGAGCTTCCACCAACTGGCGGATGCCGCTGACCTTGTGCGCCGATAGATTG
>Ga0207780_1000554_pt1 | contig 10233 bp, 8 predicted proteins | sample LuqExpMetageno45_FD_187803 | JGI IMG/M metagenome (GOLD analysis project Ga0207780, IMG submission 187803) | Tropical forest soil microbial communities from Luquillo Experimental Forest, Puerto Rico - Sample 45 (SPAdes) | ecosystem: Environmental > Terrestrial > Soil > Tropical forest ...
TGGCCTCGTCCTGCGCGTCCGGCAACTTGTGTGAGTAGCTGGAACGTGCGCTCGGCAGCACGAAAGTCCGGGAGGCCGAGCGCCACGTCGGCACCGACCACTCCCACCAGAGTCACTCCATGAATGTCGTGGCCCTTGGCGATCATCTGCGTGCCCTCGAGCAAGTCAAGTTCGCCCTCGTTCAGGCCGTTCAGCGTTCGCTCGAAATCTTCATGGCCGCGGACGGTATCGCGGTCAAGGCGGGCGATGCGCGCCTGCGGGAACATGCCATGCAGCAACTCCTCCAGCTTTTCTGATCCTGTCCCGAGAAAGTAAACGTACTCGCTGCCGCAGTGCACACATGCTTTCGGCACGGGCGCTGTGTAGCCGCAATAGTGACAGACCATCTTATGATCGCGCTTGTGATGGGTGAGCGCGATGGCGCAGTTCTCGCACTCGAGCTTCTTGCCACAAGTACGGCAGAGCACCACGGGAGAATATCCGCGGCGGTTGAGCAAGACCATCACCTGCTCTTTGCGATCGAAGCGCTCTTTGATTTCCCCGGCGAGTTTGCGAGAGATGACCTGCTCGTGGCCGGTCTCCTGAAATTCCTGGCGCATGTCAACGATTTCGACTTCCGGGAGAGGACGCTTCTCAACGCGATCGGGGAGTTCGATCAATGCGTACTTGTTTTTTCTGGCGTTGAAGTAGGACTCCAGGGAGGGAGTGGCCGAGCCTAGAATCACGACCGCATTCGACAGCTTGGCTCGCATAACGGCGATGTCACGGGCGTGATAGCGCGGCGTTTCTTCCTGCTTATAAGAGGAGTCGTGCTCCTCGTCGACGATGATCAGGGCAAGATCAGCAACGGGCGCGAAGACTGCGGAGCGAGTCCCAACCACCATGCGCGCTTCACCGCGCTTGATGCGATGCCACTGCTCGGCTCGTTCTTTGTCGGAGAGTGCCGAGTGCAGGATGGCCACCTCATCGCCGAAGATCTGGTACAAATCCGCGGCGACAGCGGGCGTAAGGCCGATCTCGGGAACAAGCAGGATGGCGGAGCGTCCAGCCTCGAGCACAGCGCGCATGCCCGCCAGATATACGGCGGTCTTGCCGGACCCGGTAACGCCGTGAAGCAGCATACCGGAGAACTTTCGTGCTTCGACACCCTCGCGGAGCTTGGCAAGCGCCGACTGCTGTGCCGGATTCAAATCGAAATCAAAGAGAATCGGACGCGGCTTCGACCGGGAAACGGTGAAATCGGCAGCTTCTTCGACGATCTCGACCAACTCGCGCCGGACCAGCGTGCTCAGCGTCGTGCGGGGGACGTCGAGCGATTGCAGCGTCGGCACGGGAACTCGCCCCCCGGAAGCGGCGAGCGCGTCGAGAATCTGGCGCTGGTTATCGTTCAGCTTGCCTTCCATGGACTTCAGTACGGCAATCTTGACATTGCGAGCCGCATCCTGCGGTGCGGAAATGTCTTTGCGCAAGAGCCATTTCTTTCGCACCATGCCCGCAAGAATCGATCTGGAGACGCGAGTAGCGGAACGGAGAGTTTCTTCTCGGACGAGCGCGTCCTCAGAGGCTGGCGCTGCGCCATTCCCATTCGCAGCAGCATCAGGCTCAGAGTTCGCGAGATAGTCGAGCACGCGAAACTCGGCGGCTTGCTCCTCGGGAGAACGGCGCGAGCGGGCGGAAGATCCTGACATTCCCGCCGACTGGAGCGCCATCTGCCCTGCTTCGGTCAGCCGATACCCAATAGAGCGCTTGAACTCGGCGCTTAGTGGCAACATCGTGCGGAAGACTTCGCCGATCGGGGCAAGATAGTAGTCGGCGATCCAGCGGCCGATGCGCAGAAGTTGATCATCGAACACGGGCACGGCATCGACAACGCTGAAGATGTTCTTGATAGCGACCGAAGGTTTGCGGTCGTGCAGTTCGACAACGATGCCCGTCATCCGCTGCTGGCGAAAAGGAACCAGCACCCGCCCACCCACGACCGGCGCGGCATCCGCTGGAAAGCGGTAAGTGAACACCATGTCGAGCGGCACGGGGACGGCGACGTCACAGAATTCGGGCATTGTGTGGAAGGATAAACTACCGCCGCTTATCACCGGACGATGCGATCACACGAACGGCAAACGTGCTGTCCCCGTTGAGGTCCGACACGTGTAAAAAACTATTCGGATTTCGCGGGCGGTTTCAGGCCCAGGTATTTCATCACCATCTGCAAATCCTTCCAGGCTTCCCCTTTCTGGCGCGGATCGCGCAGAAGGAATGCCGGATGGTAAGTGACGGCGAGCTTCGCTCCTTGCCAGGAAGGATCGCTGCTGCGCGCGCCGGCGGGCATGAAGTCATAGAAACGTCCACGGAGTTCCGACATAGGCGCATTGATGGCGAGCAGGTTCTTGGCCGATACGGCTCCGAGCGCCACCACAACTTTCGGCTTGACGACGGCAATCTGCCGCATCAGGAATGGCGAGCAGGTATCGCACTCGTCGCGCTCCGGTGTGCGGTTTCCAGGCGGACGGCATTTCACAACATTTGCTATATAGACGTCTTCGCGGCGGATGCCCATCGCCTTGATCATGTTGTTGAGCAACTGTCCGGCGCGGCCCACGAACGGTTCGCCCTGCGTGTCTTCGTCAGCGCCCGGGCCTTCGCCCACAAACATCAGTTCGGCGCGTGGATTGCCAACGCCGAACACGATCTGCTTCCGTCCCTGCTTGTGCAGCTTGCAGCGCGTGCAGTCACCGAGGTCTTCACGAATCAGCTTGAGCGCGGCGATCGGATCGGAAACTCCTTGCTCCCGCTTCGGAGTCAGAACTTCGAAGATGTTTTCGTCAGCGATCTGGGGAACGACCGCAGGCTTTCTTGGGGACATTTCCTCTCGCAATTCCGGCTGGGGCAAAGCGGGTTCGGCTTCAACGGCGACCGGCGCGATTGTTTCCGAGACCTGCGACTCGCGGCGGTAGAAATCGTAAATGCCCATCTCGTGGCAGTAGCGAACGCGTTCGGTCAGCGCGCGCCTGAGTTCCGGGTCGAGAGTGCGGGGCATCGGTTTGTTGATTGTAATGCACGACGAGCAGCCGGTGCTCGGTCAGGCTTTCACTGGGGATCGGCGACTCTGGCGGAGACGAACTACCTGGTCGAGGACGCCTTGGGCGACCTCCCACTTAGTGGTTTCGGGAATTTCAATGACCGAATCGTGCGAAATAATGGTGACGGCATTGCGATCCGAATCGAAGCCGACTCCTTCACGCGATACATCGTTGACCACGATGGCGTCAAGATTCTTAGAGACCAGTTTCTGGCGGGCATTTTCGAGGACGTTTTCCGTCTCGGCGGCGAAACCGACAACGATCTGCGAACTTTTCTTCGCCGAAAGTTCCTTCAGAATGTCAGCCGTGGCTTCAAGTTCCAGAGTCATCGGACCTTTGCGCTTGATCTTCTGTCCGGATGCCGCTTTGGGTCGATAGTCGGCGACGGCCGCGGCTTTGATCACGATGGTTGCCTGAGGAAGCAGATTGAGCACTGCGTCCCGCATCTGTTCAGTAGTCTCGACCCGGGTCAGTTCGGCTGCGCCAGGCGGAGTTATCGAAGTCGGGCCGCTGACCAGAAGAACGCGCGCACCACGCCGCGAAGCCGCTTCGGCGAGAGCATATCCCATGCGCCCGCTGGAACGATTCGTCAGGTAGCGTACCGGGTCGATCTTCTCGCGCGTAGGGCCAGCAGTAATGAGAACCGTCTCACCACACAAATCCTGGGACGCACCGAGGGCTTCAAGAACAGCGGCGACGATCGTTTCGTTATCGGCAAGCCGGCCCGCTCCTGTCATTCCGCAAGCGAGATATCCGGAACCGGGTTCGACGATGTGGACGCCGCGTTTGCGTAGAATTTCGAGATTTCCCTGCGTGGCCGGATGATTCCACATATTGACGTTCATCGCGGGCGCAACGACAACCGGCGCAGTGGTCGCCAGGTAAAGCGTAGTCAGAAAATCCGTGGCGAGGCCTTGCGCGAAGTGGGCTAGAACGTCGGCAGTGGCAGGAGCCACGACGAGAGCATCGATGGATTGCGCGACAGCGATGTGCTCGATGGCCGAGTCGATATTCGGCTCATGCTCTTCGCCCGGGGCAAACATTCCCGTGATGACTTTTTCTCCGGAAAGAGCGGCGAAGGTCAGCGGCCGTACGAACTCCTGCGCCGCGCGGGTCATGACGACTTGCACGCGGACGCCCCGGTCCTGCAGCAGGCGTACGATTTCCGCGGCCTTGTATGCTGCGATTCCGCCGGTGACGCCGAGGGCTATTTTCATGACATTTGTTGATTCGTGAACTCTGATGGTGGATTCAAAACCGCACTTTCGTAATCAGTAATCAACCATCAGACGATCGACAAAGCGGCCTAATCCTGACCAAGAGCCTTGTCGAGAGCTTCCTCCGCCTGCTCGGCAGCAGTGCGGATTTCAGGAATCTCCCACTTCACTTTGCCTGCGCGGATTTCGTCCTGCGCAATGCGGCAGGGCTTGCGGGAATTGGTGTCAACGACCGGCGGAGCGCCGGACTGCAGTTGGCGGGCCCGCCGCGCTGCGACAAGGATATAGCGGTAATTGCTGTCAAAGCCTTCGATCAACTTCATGCGACTCTCCCTTAAAAAAACAGGTTTGAAGTGTAATCAGTGCCGAACGTCGTACTCTGCGTTCCACAGAACAATGACCAACTCTCAGGCTTGTCCCGCTTCGAATCTTGCCGTTCTGGAGCCGGAAGCGGCGTCACAGGAGATCATACCTCGAAAACTAGGGCCGTGCCGAGGGCACCGAAGTACCGAAGGACGCCAGGATGGGCTGGACCAAGTCGCGCACCTTGGCCAGGCGGCAACACTCGGCCAGCTCGATGGTTGCCTTTTCCCCATCGGTGAGATCGCGCTCCACACGCCGCAGGCGTTCGGAAAGCACGATGGCGCGCAATCTCTCACAGGATTCTTCCAGCTTGTCATTGATCACTACATAGTCGTACTTGTCGTATTCGGCAATCTCTCGGCTGGCGGCAAGCAAGCGGCGCTGAATGGTGTCTTCCGGGTCTTCGCTGCGGTTGCGCAAGCGCCACTCCAGCGTCTTGCGATCGGGCGGGAGGACAAAGATGCTGATGGCGTCGGTCAGATTCTGCTTGATTTGGGCAGCACCTTGAACATCGATATCGAGGAGCAAGTCGCGCCCGTTGCGCCCTGCGTCGCGTAAGAACTGCCGCCCCGTGCCATAGCAATTTCCGTGAACGTTGGCATGCTCCAGGAACTCGCCTGCCTGGATCATCTTTTCAAATTCTTCGCGCGAAATGAAAAAGTAATGCTTGCCATTTTGTTCGCTGCCGCGAGGCGAGCGGGTGGTATAGGAAATCGAAAACTCGAGATTAGGAACGAGCTTGATCAGATCGTTGGTCAGAGTTGACTTCCCGGAACCCGATGGGGCCGAGATGATATAGACCAGGGGCTTGGTTGATGGACTCATTCCAGGTTCTGCACCTGCTCGCGCGATTTTTCAATTTCTGCTTTCATTGCCAGTCCTGCCTCAGTAATTTTGAGCGCCTCACCCGCCAGGCCGGAAGTCTTCGAAAGTAGTGTGTTGGCTTCGCGGTTCATTTCCTGCAAGAGAAAATCAAGCTTCTTGCCGATCTCGCCGCCCGCTTCGAGCAGACCCAGAAAATGTTGCACGTGGGTTTCGAGACGAACGATCTCTTCCTGAATATCGCTACGATCGACCAGCAGGGCAGCTTCCTGCAGGATTCGCTCTTTCTCGATCGTGGAACCAAGCAGCTCTTGCAAGCGGGACTGTAGCCTTTCGCTGTAGCTCTGAAGAACGGCACGACGGTGATGCTGCACGCTCTTGCTGGCCTCGGCGAGGTGGGCCATTCGGTCGCGCAACTCGCGGGCGATGCCGCGGCCTTCTTCCTCGCGCATCTGATTCAGGCGATCTAGGGCCTCGCCGACTTTCGCCATGACCGCGGCTTCAATTTCTCCATCGGCACTATCGTTGGCTGAATCGAGCGCACCGGGAATGCGCAGCACAGCATTAAGATCTGGCTCAGCTGCAAGCGAGAACTCGGCGGCGGCGGCACGAAAGGCTGCGATGTATCCGCCGACGATTTCGCGGTTGAGCGAGAACGTCTCGCTGGTTGTGCGCTCCAGACTCAGCGAGACCTCAACGTGGCCGCGCGCCATCTTCTCCTTGAGCAATCGGCGCAGTTGCATCTCCAGGGAGTCCGTGCCCGAGGGAAGGCGGAAGTGCAGATCAAGGAAACGGTGGTTGACCGACTTCAACGAAAGGGCGAAGGCCATCCGCGCATGGGAACCAGTGGCCGCAGACGAGGCTGCACCGTTCGGCTGGACTTCACCTCTCACTTGCGAGAAACCTGTCATCGAGCGTATGGGCATAGGGGCCGCGTTTCACGTTTCAGCGACTGCTCTCGGCGTATCGGCGCCGGCGAACTGCAACTCGTAGAGGCGCCGGTACGTGCCGAGCTTCTTCATCAATTCTTCGTGGGTTCCGATGTCGGCGATAGTGCCATTCTCGATTACCACGATTCGGTCGGCGCGCCGTACGGTGGAGAGACGATGCGCGATCACAAAGACGGTGCGGCCGCTCATCAGGTTGTGCAGAGCCGATTGCACCAGAGCCTCCGATTCGCTATCGAGCGCGGAGGTGGCTTCGTCGAGAATCAGCACAGGAGCGTTCTTCAGCAGAGCGCGCGCGATCGCGAGACGCTGGCGCTCACCCCCTGAAAGACGGACACCGCGCTCTCCGATCACGGTATCGTAACCGGCGGGTAGCCCGGCGATGAAATCATGAGCAAGCGCGGCGCGGGCGGCGGCTTCAACGTCTTTCTGCGGCACGTGCGGCTGGCCATAAGCGATGTTGTTGCGAACTGTGTCGTTGAACAGCACTGTCTCCTGCGTAACAATGCCAACTTGTGCGCGGAGCGAAGCGAGAGTGACGTCGCGGACGTCCTGCCCGTCGATCAGGATGCGCCCGCCAGTCACATCGAAGAAACGCGGAATCAAATGGACCAGCGTACTCTTACCGGCGCCGCTGGAGCCCACAACGGCGAGCACTTCGCCGTGCTGAGCCTCCAGATCGACATGGTGGAGGACATCGTGCTTCTCCTCACCGTCGGTGGCATACGCGAAGCTGACTTGTTCGAACCGGACGCTTTTCGAAAACTTTGGCAAAGCCTTGGCGCGCGGCTTCTCGCGCACGTCATCCTCGAGGTCCATGAACTTGAATATCTCTGAGGACGCGCCCAGTGCCTGCTGGAAATTGTTATAGAACAGAGCGAACTTACGGACGGGATTGTAGAGACTGAAAACGGCGGTGATGAACGCCACAAAGACTCCCGGCGTCATCTGGTTGTGCGCGATGCGGTCACGGCCGAGCAGGATGAGAAGAGCGATCCCCACGACGCCAAGAATATCCATCAAGGGCGAACTGATGGCGGTCGCCGCGACGGAGCGAAGATTCGCGCGGAACAGACGGCGAGCGGCCCCACGAAACCTGGAAATCTCCCAGTCTTCGGTATTGAAGGCCTTTACGATACGGTTCCCGGTGATGGTTTCATGCAGGATGTTCTGAATCTCGGCCAGCTTGTCCTGGCCGTGGCGAGTGGTATGGCGTACGCGAGAGCCGATCTTGCGCGACGAAAAGACGATCACGGGGACAAACAGCAGCAGAACCCAGGAGAGTTTGCCACCGAGGATCACCACGACCACAGCCACAGCGACAAAAGTGAAGAACTGCTGCAGAAGTTCCGACAGCACCGTCGACATCGCGAACTGCACGCGCTCGATGTCGTTGATGATGGTGGAGAGCAGCGTTCCGGTGGTGTGTTTGGTGAAGAAGGCCGCCGACCGGCGCAGCAGTGCGGTGTAAAGGTCATCGCGCAAGTCGGTGATCATGCCGAAGCCGGCGTGATTCACCAGATAGGTGCCCGAGTAGTCGCAAATCCCTTTGAGGACGGTGGATGCAACCAGCGCGAAGGCTACGATCGTCCACGCATTCGTGAAATGCGAAGGCACAAGCTGCTGGAGGTTGACTGCGTGATGAGTGCCGGGAATGACGAAGAGCTGAATGTCCTTGGAACCGGTCACGGGATTCAGAACTCGGTCGAAGACCGGACGGACCAGCAAATACTTGAACGCATCGAGTCCACCAACGGCGGCCATGAGCAGCACGGACGAAAGAATCTGCCACCAGTACGGGAGCGCATACCGGATGAGGCGCGTCAGTTGCCGCATGGGGCTCCCGCGCGGGGCAGGCCGCAATCGCTTGCTGCCGGTGAGATAGACATGAGATGCAAGGCCTTATTCTACTTGAGTCACAGGCGCGAAGAACGCCGTTTTAGTGTTGCGATAACCCGATTGCAGACGCTCAGTCTCGATCCGGCTGTGGCTCGGTTGGCGCAACCATCAGCAGATTGATGGTTGCACCTTGTCCCGCGACGTTCACCTGCAGATACGTGAACCGCCAGATGCCCTCGGCCTTGAACGCGACCGCGCGGATCACTCCCCTACCCTTGGAACCAGAGACGGGAATTGAGAGATCCGCGTTGCCCGTGCTCCCGCTGACATTCAACTGGCCGGTGACGAACCAAGATGGCTGGATCGGGTCCCCAATCTCGCGGCGCACCAGATGGTTTTCCGCGGCGGCAGCGAGGGCCTGCTGGTAAACTTCGCTGCCGCGAAACGAAGCAGTGACGCCGATCATCACCAGACCTCCGAATGCGATTAACAGAAAAAGCAGCGTCAGAAAGCCGACCGCAATCTTCCAGCGCGGATTCTGTTCCAGCCAACTGCGCTTCATCGGCTCGGGTACGAGAGGGTACGGTGGCGTAGGCATTCGCTGGCTCAGTACTACTTCGGGCTGTCGCGGTGCACAACCTTAACCTTGTATCCGGCACGACGAAGATTCTTGCTGACATATTCGGCGATCATGACGGATCGGTGCTGGCCGCCGGTACATCCGAATGCGATAGTCAAATAACTTTTTCCTTCGTGAATGTAATGCGGCAGCAGGTAAACAAGCAGGTCTGAGATGCGGGAAATGAACTCACGCGTCTGCGGGAAAGAGCGGATATAGCGGGCGACGCGCGGATCGCGCCCGGTGAGCGGACGAAACTCGGGCACGAAGTGCGGATTGGGAAGGAACCGGACGTCGAACACAAGGTCGGCATCCTCGGGCACGCCCTGCCGAAATCCGAAGCTCACGCAGGAAACCAAGATACTGGTCTCGGCAGATTTTTCCTGAAAGCGCTCGTTGATGTGGGAGCGCAGTTCGTGCACGTTGAACTTCGACGTGTCGATGACGAAATCGGCAAGCGCGCGGATTGCCCCGAGGTGACGGCGCTCCGCCTTGAGCGCCGACTTTACCGGCGAATCGTTGCCGAGAGGATGCGGCCGGCGCGTTTCGCTGAAGCGCCGCAGCAGAACCGCGTCGGAGGCCTCGAGGAAAACTACCTTGGTCGGAATCATGCGGCGGACAGCCTTCAGGATGTCCGGCAGCTTCTCCAGCTTCGAGCCTTCCCGCACGTCCACGACCAGGGCCGTCCGGCGAATCTCGCTGGATTGTACGGCGAGTTCGGCAAACTGCGGGATGAGTTGCACGGGCAGGTTGTCGACGCAGTAGTAGCCAAGGTCCTCGAATGCCTTCAGGACGGAAGCCTTCCCGGAGCCGCTCATGCCGGTGATGATGACCAGTTCCGGCGAGTGCTTTCCTATACGGGAAGCGGCACCTTCGGCACCACGTTTCGATTTGCGCTGTGTTTTGCTGGAGGGCTTGCGACGCCTCATCCACAGGATAGTAGCATTCTGGCCGTCTCGGTGCTGACGGTTCTGGATTGCCCATTGAGATACGCCGGATTGAAGAATTCAGATCGAAGAATCCAGATTGAAGCATATTGCTGTCCCCCTGCCTTCCCCTGCATCCATCTCAAATCCAGATTGTGCCCGGCCCGCATGGGCAGGTAAGCTATGGCGACATGAAAAAGTTCGAAGAACTGACTGAACGTGAAGTGTTGGCTTTGGCGATCGCGCTGGAAGAAGAAGACGAGCGCGTGTACGCGGATTTCGTGGAAGGGTTGCGGCAGGATTTTCCCGCGTCGGCCGCAAAATTTGTGGTGGAAGGTTTTTATCTACGCGTAAAGACGGTTTTAGATGCGATTAATAGTAATGTTTTTAAAGATGCGAAAAGCGCCGTGTCAAATTTAA
>Ga0207780_1000559_pt1 | contig 10194 bp, 6 predicted proteins | sample LuqExpMetageno45_FD_187803 | JGI IMG/M metagenome (GOLD analysis project Ga0207780, IMG submission 187803) | Tropical forest soil microbial communities from Luquillo Experimental Forest, Puerto Rico - Sample 45 (SPAdes) | ecosystem: Environmental > Terrestrial > Soil > Tropical forest ...
GGTAGCCAACCGCCGACAACACTGCCGACTGTCGCGATGTTGTAGATGACGATGAGCGGTAGCGCAAGCCCCGACAGCGGGACGTGATGTTCAGACGACAAAAACTTCGGCAACCAGAAGAGAAAAAACCACCAAACAGGATCGGTGAAAAATTTCCCCAGAATGAATGCCCACGCCTGGCGATGGCGAAGCAATCGTACCCACGGAATCTTCAGCGCCCGTTCCGTGGGATCGCTCTGGATGTAATCGAGTTCGGCCGCGGAAAGCTTGGTATCCTCCTGCGGCCGGCGATAGATCCTTAACCAGCAGAGAATCCAGATCGCGCTGAACACGCCCGTCATGAGAAACGCATATTGCCAGCCGAGATGAAGAGCGATCCAAGGCACCAAGAGTGGAGCGAAGGTAGCGCCAACGTTGGTCCCGGAGTTGAAGATGCCCGTTGCGAGTGCACGCTCCCTCTGCGGAAACCACTCGGCGATGGTCTTAAGCGCGCTGGGGAAATTGCCAGCCTCGCCGAACCCGAGGCCAAACCGTGCCATGGCAAACGTGGAAACGCTGTGCGCGAGGGAGTGAGCCATAGCGGAGACGCTCCAGATGGCAACGGCGATGGCGTATCCCAAGCGGCTGCCGACGCGGTCGATCAGCGGGCCCATAACTAGAAGACCCAGCGCATACGCAACCTGGAAGGCAGTGACGATGTACCCGTATTGGGCTTCGTTCCATCCGATTTTCACCTGCAGCATCGGCGCCAGCAGCCCAAGCACAGTGCGGTCCACATAATTGATGGTGGTGGCAAAGAAAACCAGCGCGCAAATCAGCCAGCGTCGGCGACCGATGCTCGGCCGAGTTTCGCCCAGGGGGGATGGCCGTGGCTCGGCTGGCAGGGGCGGGTGGTTCATAGAGTCCCCAGGGTGTCGCCGGACCCGTACATCGTCGAGAAGATGCGCTCGGCAATCACTGATTCATTCCACTCGCCAGGAATCCGCCATCGACCACGAGTAGATGGCCGGTTACAAAGCTCGCGGCATCAGAAGCAAGAAACACCGCGGCGCCGACGAGTTCGTTGATGTCGCCGAAACGGCGCATCGGGGTTCGCATAAGGCACTCTTCTCCACGCCCTGTGCCGTCGAGCATCGCGGCATTCAGATCGGTGCGAAAAACGCCCGGAACCAGGGCATTCACGCACACTCCGTATCTGGCCCACTCTACTGCGAGCGACTTAGTCAGCGACGCGACCGCAGATTTACTGGCCGCGTAGGCGGCGACTTCAAAAAATGCCACCTCGGAAGTCAGAGATGCAATATTAATAATTCGTCCGTACTGACGGTCAACCATGGCGCGTCCGAATATCTGGCAGGCGCGCAGGGTGCCGTTTAGATTGGTGTCGAGGATACGATTCCACTCGGCTTCGTCCTGATCCAAGGCCGCCGTGCGTTGCGTGATCCCGGCACAGTTCACGAGAATGTCCACTTTCCCGAACTCTTCGATGACTCGGTTGCGTAATGCTTCCAAAGTGGCTCGATCGCTCACGTCACATTCCGTCAGCAGCGACTTTCGTCCCAGGTTCGATATTTCGGAGATGGCGTCTTGTACCAGAGAGCGTCGCCGCCCAGTAGGAACCACATCTGCACCCGCCAGCGCCAGCCCTTTCGCCAGTGTCAAGCCGATACCGGAAGTTGCACCGATTACGACCGCCGTCTTCGAGTGCAGATCTAACCAAGGGTGTCCCATTGTTCAGTTTCCGTTTTTCTCGCGACGACACAATTTCACAAAGACCTTTCGATCATTTGTCAGGATGGCTAGCGGTACTTCGACCAGTCGCCTTTGGCGTCCGTCCCGAAACCTTTTCTGGGATAAAGAAAGTGAGCGGAACCGCGTCGGACATTGCAGCGTAGCCTGCAGGCGAAGGATGCAAGTGGTCGCCGGAATCAAACTTGGGCAGTAGATAGCCCGGGTTGGCTGGATCGCGCATGACTTGGTCGAAATCGATCACGACATCAAAGTGACCGGGTGTCCGAATCCATTGGTTCACTGCCTGGCGGTCTGACTCACTTGCCGGCCCCGGATGATAGAAATCGGATCCCATGAACGGCAGGACCGTACAGCCTGCGACCTTAATACCGTGGATATGAGCCCGTTCGACGATCTGCTCGTAAGCTCCGATGATCTCACGGGCCAGTTGGTCGTGTTCGGCTGGAGTCGCCTCTCCGGTCCGGCCCAGCATGCCAATGTCGTTAATTCCTTCCAGAACGATCAGGTAGCGCGCGCCAGTCTGTGCGATTACGTCGTCGTTAAAGCGCGCAAGTGCGTTGGGGCCAAGACCATCCATCAACATTCGGTTCCCACCGATGCCCTGGTTCAGAACTGCAATATCACGAGTCGTTGGATTGGACTGTAGGCGTTTCGCAAGCTGGTCAGGCCAGCGGTCATTGCCGTTGGTGGTGGCGCCATGCCCGTCAGTAATTGAATCTCCGAGCACTACCACCGCTGAAGATTGCGCGGATGAAAGCACGTCTATGCCCGCGATGAAGTACCAATGATCCACCGTCTTTGCGTCGATTAGCTCGGCGGCCGAGGTGAGATCGCCGTGAACCAGATAAGAGGTTGCGCGCGACCCGGGGTGGCCGGTCTGCTCAGACGGCAAGTCGGCGTAGAACGTGATAGCCAAATCGGAGAGTGCGGTTACAGGCATCGTGATGGGATCAGAAAGATAATCTGCGCCAGCAGGAATAACTACGTCGCGGCGCCCCGCAGAACTTAATGCCTTGTCACTCGATGCGCTGATCTTGCTGGACGTTGGTGAGACGGCCTGGGCGACATGCACGGACGCAATTCGAAGCGGCGCTGTACCCAAGCGGTTGGAGACACGCAAGCGCAGTTGGGTACCCCCAACAGACAGATGCACGACCTGGCGTAGCGTAGCGTTGGGAAGGTCGGCGCCTGTCAGGGAATTGTGAGGTTCAACGAGCTGTTGGGCTGCTGCCCAGGAACCTACCCACTGCGGTGTCGGCTGAGCGGTTAAAAAGACTGCCCAGAGGAGAAGTACAAGAAGAACAACCCGATCTCGATTTGAGCGATCGCCAAACGCTGTGTAATCCATTCGCAGGTACAGAACGAAATCGGTGTCCTGTGTACAAAATAGCAGACTCTTGGGGGGTGGGTTAGAGGATGTCCAAGAGCCTGCGCTCAAGTTGTACAAAGACCGCTCACATCTGAACAGCCAGCAAAGCGAACTGAGAAGACCAGCAACTAGCGACCGGGACCGTGTTTCTTCGCCAGCCGCTGCCTTGATAGCACTCGACAACAATTGATCTTCCGATCAGAACGCAAGATGCAAGCCCAGCCAGACTGTCCGAGCTCCTGAATCAGGTCCGAAAAAGCCGCCTGGTGAGAGCGTGGCGGTAATCACACCGAAATTCGCACCGCAACATGCGCTGTTGGGGTTGGCAAAATGGGGCGTGTTGGTAAAGCTTATGGCATCGGCTTTCGCCTGCAGGCTGAATCGCTCCGTTAGCTTGAACTCACGAGCGATGCTCAGGTTCATGTTGAAGAAGCTGGGACCGCGGAACTCGTCACGGTTCGTGTTTCCATAATGTGCATTGGCATTGCTGGTTATCACCGGCGCAGCGAACGCAGTGGGATTGAAGAAGTGACAGCTAAGGTTTGTGGCCGTGCAGGTCTGTCCCGTACGAAGCGGCTGCCCACCGATCTGGTTGTAGGCTCCGACGAGATCAGCCGTCTGGATCGATCCATTTGCGTTCAACGGGCCAGACGCACCGGTCACGGTGAAGGGCGCACCGGTCATATAGCTGATCACTGTACTCACCTGCCATCCCCCGAGGATTTGGTTACCTACTCCGGAGGTCACCCATCGCTGCCCTTTACCGAAAGGCAACTGAAAGACGCCGTAGATTTCGAAATTCTGACCGCGATCAAAACTGGCCGGTCCGTAGTTCTTTTGCCAGTAGGTTGGGTATGGGAAACTGAGCGAGTTGAGCTCCTCGTTGGATTCGTAATCGAGCGCCTTCGACCACGTCCAGACAAAGCCAAAGCTTGATCCGTTGCTGACCAAACGCGTCACCTTCGTTTGCATCGAGTTATAGGAGCTGTTCTTGAAGGGGGTCAATGAATTGATGGTGCCGGTGTAAACCTTACCCAGCGACGTACTGAGGAGTCCGCCCGCCGCGCCCTTCCCAGGGGGTGAGGCGTTGATATTCATATTGACCAGCGGTCGAACGTCGTACGCACCTACATAACCGATTTGCAATATGAACTGTTTGTACTGCTGTTCGAACGTCAGGTTGTACGAGTTGATGAATCCGCGATTAAACGGGTTCGGAATCGTTGTCGTCGACGCGGTGGTGGGCAGCGGGATGACTCCGCTGCTGATATTGGGCGGGGGAATGTTTACCAGGCCGGTCGGCACAGGGTAAGACCCACTGCCCAAGGCGGTTCCATTTGTGCCGGTGAGACTAGCTATCGGGATGTAACTGGAGCTATTCGGCACCGCGTTGTTCGAGATAACTGCAGAGGGACATGCGTTGCGGAAGTAGCGCCAGTTGTTCGGGTCTGCGCTCATGCCATACCCGACCCGGATAACAGTCGTGGGGTATAAGCGGTACGCGAGGCCGACTCGCGGTAGGAACTGTCCATGCCCGATATCAATGCCGTCGTCCTGCGGGACGTCACCATTGCCGCCGATCAACACGTTACCAGTTGCTGGATTGAACCAACGCAGCCCGTTCCCGTTGTCGCTGTAGCCGAAGGGATAACGCTCCCAGCGAAGGCCGAGGTTCAGGGTTATGTTTGGACTTACCTGCCACTGATCGCGAATGTACCAAGCCCACTGTGACCATCGCAGAGCGATGGGGTTAAAGACCTGGTAGGCTTTGCCGGTCTGATTTGGCAGGCCCAGCAGAAAGTCAGCCACCGAGTTGAAGTAGGTGGGAGTGGTGCCTGGCAGCGATGTGACGTTGCCGTTGAAAAGGAAGCTTCCACGAGCAGTCTGGAACGTGCCGCCCTGGGGCTGGAAATGGTTAAGCTGGGTGTGGTTCCACTCGATTCCGCCGCGGAGACTATGCTTTCCTCTATTCCAGCTCAGGTTTGCTCCCGTCACATACTGGTTATCGCGGAACTGGAATGGGTTTCCGGTGTTCGGGTTCCCGAAATTAACGCTGGATGAGGCGGAGTTTACCTGAAACGCGGGAAGGCCATTGTAGAGGTCGTTACCGTTTGGTACGCCGGCGCCATTTGTTCCCGGAATCTTCAGCAGGTCGAGTCCGTCGGGGGAGCCGAGATCAAAGGTTGCCGAGAGGTTCTGCCGCGTGAAGCCAAAGTTCCAGTCAAGCAGCAGGTTTGGGGTAAAGGTGTAGGTACCACCCAGACCGACGCTTTGGATCATCCCAGGAGCGTCGCCGAGTTGGCCTCCATTGGTGGCGTCGCCTCCTGCGTTGCCCAGCAGAGGCGGATCGAATACCAGGCTCTTCGAAAAGCTGTAGTGCCCGAAGATCATCGCCCGCGGGTTCGGAAGGTAGTTGATCTTTATGTCGGCGTTGTTCCGTGTGAAAGACGCTGTGCCGCTGCCAGAAAAGTTGTTCAGGCCGTTGGCAGTCGTGAACTCCTGCGCAACCGAAGGTGCCAGCAGTTGACTCATTTGTGCAGAGGCGTAATCTATGCGATTGGGGCAGATCATGTTCAAGACGCCATTGCAGGATATTTGCTGTTTGCCTTGGCCGGTTGCGTTGCCCGTGGCCGGGTCGTAAATGATGGGGTTCCCCGGCAGGTTGCGAAAGTCGCCAGAAAGCATCGCAGCAGTCGGCAAGCTGCGCGTATCCGGTCCGGCCAAATTGCGCTGCAATGTGCCCTCGTAGTCCACGAAGAAGAACAGCTTATTTTTCACGATGGGGCCGCCAAATGTACCACCAAACTGGTTTTGGTGGTTGCTGTTCTTCGTCGGGAATAGCTTGATGTCAGTTTGGAAGTAGTTGCGCGCTGTCAAATCCTGGTTCGTCGTGAACCACACGCCGGTGCCGTGAAACTGGTTGGTGCCGGACTTGATTTGCACGTTGACGGCTGCGCCTCCAGCCAGTCCCTGCTCGGCGTCGAACGAGTTAGTTACAACGTTCACCTCTTGAATCGCATCCGCCGGAGGCACGTAGGCCACATTGGCGGGCAGCCACGGGTAGGCATCCTGCGTCCCGTCAATACGGGTGTTGACGCCCTGATTGGATTGCCCGTTAACGTTGGTGTTAATCGCGCGCTGAGGGTTACCGGTAAGCGAGTTGGTCTTCGCCGTCAATCCCGCACCGGGGATGACCCGGAGCAGCGACTGGAAGTTTCGTCCTTGCGACCCGGCGGTGGGCAGATTGTCCACCTGTTGCGCCGACAGGTCACTATGTACGTTGGCCGTTCTCCGTCTGCAGCTCCTGCGCCGCCGAAGTCACAACGATCTCCTGCGTTTGCGAGGCGACCTGCAACTGCGAATCCACGCGCTGAACGTTATTCACGCTGACGTTTACATTCTCGGAAACACTGTCTCGGAATCCCGCGGCTTTGATAGAGACCTTGTAAGTTCCTTGCTGCAGGTTGCCAAATCGATAAACGCCGCTGCTATCCGTGGTGGCGGACTGCTGGGCGCCGGTGGCAACGTTCAGGGTATCAACCTTCGCCCCGGCAACAGCCGCTCCGGAGCTGTCAGTGACAGTTCCGGTCAGCGACCCGTACAACACTTGTGCCGGCGCCGAACCCCTACAGCAAAACACCAGCATGAGCATCACGAGACTGGTGACAATAGACTTCACACCTTGCCGTTGCCAAGCACTCGACTCGCTGATCGGATTTCTCGTACCCATGGAACGCCTCCTCTCAAAAACAATGTCGCCACCCACGAACCCAGAAACATGCCGAACGAAACATCCTAAAAACGATTTAGTTTGCCACTCAAACAAAATGTGCCGACCGCGTTTCCCTTCCACAAGGCGGTGGGCTAATTAAGTTAGAGCCCGCAGCCGCCTGTCCTGTGACCTCTCCTGAATCGACTCAGGGGAGGCGCTGAAGTGTCGCTGGAGTACCAGTGCTACGGTTCCTCGCAAACGCGCCTCGCGCGGATCCGCTTCCGCCGGGCGCACTCGCGGCGGATTTCCCACCAGGGCCGCCGCTGCAACCTCAGCCTCGATGATCGGTCCCATTTGGGCCCATTGGCGGGTGAATTCACCCACAAGCACGATTTCCTCGGGTGCCAGTCCTGCCACGATGGCTCGCATGCCGCGCCCAATTTCGTGCGCCATCCTATCGAGGGCCTTGAGCGCCAGCGAATCCCCACTCTCGGCCAGCGACATGAGATCCCCGAACAAAATGCTCTCCGATTCGGCCGCTGATTCGGAGTAGTAGCGGACGGCAGCGCGATTGGATCCAAAGACCTCCCAGCAACCGCGCCCTCCGCAGGAACAGAGGGGACCAGTTGGATCGAGCGACACGTGCCCGAACTCGCCGGCGACACCGTGAAGCCCTTTCACCAGATGATGGTTTATGAATAACCCGGTGCCAATTCCCTCCGACACGGTCACCACCACTATGTCGTGAGAAATATCTCCACTGCCAAACCACGCTTCCGCAAGCAGGCAGGCGTTTGCGGCGTTCTCCATGTCCACCTGCATGCCGGTTGCATCTTCCAGCAAAGCCTTTAAATCAAATTCGGGCCACTTCAGATTTGGCGCGAAAATGATTCGACCAGTCACGGCATCCATACGGCCGGGAACACTTATACCAACGCCTTCGAAGATCAACTCTGGATGCGATTGCATCTGGTGTTTGATCGAAGCGGCTAACTTGTCCGCCGTCTTTGCGGGCTGGCCTGGCGTTGGCATCGACTCTTGCGAAAGGAAGCGCCCATTTACGTCCGCTACCGCAACCGTAGTCTGATTGGGCCGGAGGTCGGCGACAACGATTGCCCTTCGTTCGTTGAGGCGGAGAAACGTGGGACGACGTCCGCGCGGCAACCTGCCAAATGGACCATTGATTACCCACTTCTCGCGGATCAACTGCTCAGTAATTAACGACACCGTGCTTCGTTGCAGTCCTGAAACTCGTGCAAGTTCAGCACGTGATATCGGCTGCTTTCGACGGATCAGGTTAAGCACAACACCGCGGTTGATATCACGAGCGGTCTCACTAGAGGCAACCTGCGTGTTGGTGAAATTGAGCCGTCTCATTTGACTTGTCGACTCACAGGGAACCCAATAGCGAATGCGAGAGGGTGTTCCGCGCCCCCCCCGTGCGGAAACGCCGACTCAATCGCGTATTAAATTCGTGCCTCGAACTATATATGTTTCGCTGCGGGTGTCAAGTACAAAAATTGGACATTGCTGCCACGAAGTAAACTAAATGTGGGTTAGCGCTAGTACCGGTACAAGCGAACTCGGTAGATCAAGCCCTTCCCGACCCCATCAGGGTTCATATGCAGAAGTTGTCCTTGCCCATTTTCGTCACCGTTCAAGCGTCTTTGGCGGACCCATTCCCCATTCACCAGCACTTCTTCGTCAATGCTGGCGATTCCCGCGTGCGCTGGGCCGTCTGAATCGGGCATGAATGTCACCTGGCACTCGCCGGCGGCCACGGCAAGAAATTCGTCCGTGTCAGTTTGCAGAAAAAGAACTGCGACCCGTTGCTGACTCGGTCCGTCGGACCCGGTGGGACGCGAACGCGTCAGAGTCATGCTGTAGCCGCCGAGATGCAACCGCCCGCTGCGCTGGGCCTCCCCTTTCAGCACCATCGCTGTGATCTGTCCGCTGCCTTGCTTCTGCAAGATCAGAGGCGCCAAATGAGAGAGCTCGGAATATAACGCCGTGATCGGCTGCTGCACCGTCTCCAATTTTTCCGACTCCCGTAGTGACATATAACCGTCGATTCCAAACGGCGAGAACCCAATTCCGTTCAGATTCCCGAAGGTAAACAGCGCGTTTGCGGCACCTTCCAACCCGCCGCGAGCCTCGGGCACGAAGACCGGATTCCCGTCGCGCTTATACTTTCCGACCCAGTACGCGTAGTTGTCGAAATAAACGTCGGGCGAGAGAAAATCCAGGTGCGGCGCACCCGCGCGGTAAATGTCCATCGAGTGTGGCAGAGGTCCCCCGCTGTTGTATTGTCCCGGCTGGTAGTTGGGCCGGATAAGCGCCGCATTCGCGTACATCGGAAGCGGGTACTCCACCTTTCCGGCTGCGGTTACCGCATCGATATAAGTCGCATACTGCCATGCCATGAAGAAGTCATCGGTGATCGGCTCCTGTCCGAAAACTTCTTGCCAAGAGCCTGTCGTCTTATTCCCGGCCGCGACCCACGCTGCTTGCAGTTCTGGGGCCAGTTCATCGCGGTGCTTGCCCAGGTACTCCGTTAGTTTGCTCGGAACCGCGCCAGCGAACGCTGCATTCGCTGCCGTCGAGTGGTCTCGGGATTCGGGAATGACACCCACTTCGTTTTCCACCTGCACCATGATCACGGTGTGCGCTGCATCCACTTCGCGGATGTGCTTCATCAATGCGGCAAAAGCTGTCGCGTCCGCCTTTCGATTCGATTCGCTGAAGGGCGACAGCCGCTCGGTTTCGCGACCGTCCCGCAGTAGCACCCGCGGAAACCGCTTCATATCACGCTTCACCCATTCGGGCACGTAACTCGAATACGTATTCTTCCAGCTTCCGAACCAGAGCATCACCAGCCGCAAGTTGTGTTCATGGGCGGCCGAAATCAGGCCATCCACTATGGCGAAGTCGAACTTCCCTTGCTGAGGCTCGATGGTTTCCCACGCAACTGGCGCGACCACGGTATTCAAATGCATGGCCACCAACTTCGGCCAGATCGGTTGCATGTAGCTAAGGCTCGACGAACTGGAATTCAGCAGTTCGCCGCCGAGAACAAGGAACGGCTTTCCGTCCACCACCAATTGCTCTACTTTGCCGTGTTTTTCGAGATGCGGGATGTCCTGCTGCGCAAGCGCTCCCAAGACGAGCGAGCACAACATGATGTTGCCTGCCACTAGACGTCGGGCCAGGTTCATCGGATCAACCTCTCATTGCTGCGGGGCCAATATTTCAATGTAATCGAGCGGCGCGCGTTCGGCTCCATCGGGCGTACCTTCGATGGTAATTACATCTCCCGGACGCAAGTCCAAGCCTTTCGTGCGATGCCGTACCGATGAGTCTG
>Ga0207780_1000560_pt1 | contig 10192 bp, 10 predicted proteins | sample LuqExpMetageno45_FD_187803 | JGI IMG/M metagenome (GOLD analysis project Ga0207780, IMG submission 187803) | Tropical forest soil microbial communities from Luquillo Experimental Forest, Puerto Rico - Sample 45 (SPAdes) | ecosystem: Environmental > Terrestrial > Soil > Tropical forest ...
AGAGGGTGTTGCCGAGAGCGCAAGCACAACACGCGAATTGCGACAAAACTCATAAAGCAGCGGGTACAAGGCACTTCCGCTCTGGTATCTGTGGACTTCGTCAATGACGACTGCGTCCCAATTGAGCGATGTCACTACTGTCCGGTTAAAAATCGAAGAGAATCAGTTGGTTAACGTTTTTGGCGAAATTGGCGTCTTCGTCGATCGCCTGGAGGGCGCATGAAATGGGCGTTTTCTCGAAAAGCGACACGCTGAGAATCTGTAGGATTTGATACAAGCTGGCGTCCAGCTCCAACCGCTTGCGTACGATCGCCACCAGCACGTACATCGACACCGCAATCCAAATCTGCGTCTTCACGGCATTCTCGCTGGTGCCGTAGAAAGCCTTGATCCGCAGGTGCTGCTTGATCCATTTGAAGAACAGTTCCACTTGCCAGCGGCACTTGTAGATTTGCGCGATGGTAAGTGCGGGGAGGACAAAGTTGTTGGTCAGAAATTTCAGCCGCTTGTTGGTCTCCGCGTCGAAGTAACTCACGCGCCGCAGTGCATCGGGATATGCCGAGGCCGATTCGAAGGAAGTGAGGATGACGGTCTGGTCGGAGCGGATGCCGGTGCTCTTATCGACCGCGTGGGAGTAGCGCCGTTGGAGCAAAACATTCGACTTGGTGCGCACTACAAAGAAGGCTGCGCTGAGCGTGAACACGAATAGACGTTGAAAATCGATATAGCCGCGATCCATCACGTAGAACGCGCCCGGCTCAGGCATGATCTCGTCCAGCAGGTTTACGTCGTGCACCTGGCCATCAGTAATGCGGATAAAGGTGGGAATGTTGCCGTGCAGGTCCAGCAGGGTGTGCATCTTGACGGCAGCTTTGTGCTTGCGAAACTTGGCCCACGGGAACAAGGAGAGGCAAAGGTCGATGGTGGTGGAGTCTAAGGCATACAAGCTCTGGTCCAAATCGATGCCCATGGGATCGCGTGCATAGAGCGGGCGAGCGATGGCGATCAAGACTTGCGCAAAGTCGGCGTAGATCCGCCAGTCACGCGATTCGTTGGCATCGGCCAACGTGGAGCGCGCCACCTTGCCGCGGAAACCCATGTGATAGAGCTTGCCGCCTACCGAGCGCAAGCACGCTTCGATGTCGCGCAGGCTCTCGCGGTAGGTCAACTGGGCGAACGCCATGGCGAGGTACTGATCCCAGCAGGACAAATTCTTCAGGTAGCGATTACCCGCATAGCGGGCGACACACTTCTGGAACTCTTGGTGAGGGAGGAACTCGATCAGTTGAGAAAAGACTGTACGCCCGGCGTTCATCCGGCATTGTCGCTGTTCCGGAAAATGCCGCCAAGCACCCCTTTAGCGCCGGTCAGCGCTTCAAATCGTTTTTGCCCCAAAACGCATGTATGACGCTCACCCTAAGTCACTTGCACGCTCACCGTGAAAGTTTCCCCGGACAGCACTGAAACGACACCTTCACTTTGAAAGTGCCCGTCTTGTACTTGTCGTTGACGAAGGTCTCCAGTTCCCGCAGCGATTCGTACGTGATTCCCTGTGGCTGTCCACCGCTGTAGAAAAACTCAATGGGATTGACGATTACCAGCGCGCGGATATTTCGCCCCTTTAGCATCGCGTCCAGATCGTCAGTGTGAAGTCCGAAGGGCGTCGGTAACTTCATGTTGACGTCAACTTGTTCTGGAGCGGGCGAAGGCGTGGCCGTTTTCTGGGCACTCTCCGTACTCGAGGAAGGAGTGTTGGTTTCTTGCGGTGCCGGCTTCTTGCCGCATCCTGCAAGGAGAAATGCCGTCGCGGACACAAGACACACGACGGCTTTCCAATTTCTAATGTGGCTGTTCACGTGTTCACCTGCCTTGCCTTCGGCGCATTCTATGCAGCTGTTATTTCTTACTTTCCCCCGTTCCATACACCATCGTTCGGAACTCGTCTGCACCCATTGTCCGCCGGAATTCTCTCCACACAAACAGCGGAATGAAAACACAGAAGACAATGATTGCACGGCTGGCGAATTGTTCGAGCCGAATGTCTCTGGAGGCCTCGGCCAAGTCGGCCCCATGAATTAGCCGCTTGATCACCTCCTCGACCACATGGAAGGCGAACACCAGCAAACCAAAAACGAAAGATTTCCAAACCGCCGAAATCAGAAGCGCCTTGTACTCGTATCGTTTCCCGATTTTCGCGTACTCCCCGATCATGATGACCTTCGTAATAACGGCCGCGTTGATCAGGGCAAAAGCAATGGTCCAATACTCGACGCTGTATTGCTTCAGCAGCAGCATGTCATAGATTGCCAGCGCGCAGAAGAAGAAAGCCAGGTACAGGAAAAGCTCAAGCATTTCTCTGAGCTCATGCTTGATCTTCTGCTTGCGGTCCGGATGTGCAGAATTCATCACTTCCTCCAACGTCGCCAAGCCTCAGATCGATCACGACAAGATCATTTTGTATTCAAGGGTGTCGACGGCTCGCAGCAGCCGTCCACTGGCTTGCTAGTTCACTACGAAGGGACCGCAGCCGGGAACTGTCATTTGTTACAGGCGCTGGAAAAAAGCTACAGGCTATTCCGAGCGCTAGAACCACAGGTTGAACACCAGCCCCAGCTGGTTCACTTGCTGGTTCGGGGCTTTTCCTGTGTTGTTCTCGTGCTCGTAGTACGGATTGAACCCGACATGTTTGCCGAACCGAAAAATACACCCGGCAAACACCGACGTCGTGCTCCATTTCCCGTATTGGCTCATGTACCAGAACTCCGCGCTGGCATAAGGCGACAGGTGGTACCCCTGGATCTTCCTTGGTCGTTCCACATAGATGCGGTTACGGTAGTGAAGAATTTGCCGTTCGACCAATCGAGGTCGGCGCGGTTTCTGTCGGAGATGAAGAGCCTACCTCTAGCCGGGACGTTCACCACGAAGTAAGGCTCGAACCGGTTGGTGGGAGGAGCATTGGGGTACGGCAGATACCGATAACCGACCGAGAACAACAGCAGCTGCGACTTCGATTCGTCCAAGTCGAACTTGGCGATTTCGGCCAGTTCGCTCAAGACCTTGATATGAAAGTCGAGACTGGGTCCGATCTCCGCCGAGTTCTGTTCGCCTCCCTCCCGCGTGTCCTTAGCTTGAAAGTAAATCCGGAGGTTTGGATTGAACCGATAGTACGCATCGATCTCGGGCAATACCTCGAAGGTCTGCGCCCAGGCGGCCAAGGGAAGTGCGCCCAACACCATCACCAACATGAGCCATGCTCTCAGCACCGCTGATGCCTAAACTCTCGCGGTAGACGACAGGATTCCATCCAAAAAGCAGCACCACTCTGACGCTAGAACGACACCTCGGCTCCCACGATAGGTCCTTTCTGCGTCAAGCTGAGCCCCAGACGGTCCTTCTTGCTGTCCACGTTAACATTCAGCCGGGATCCGAGTTGATATCCTGCGTTCAAGCTCAAGTGCTTGTTAAGAGCCACCCCTACATCATCGGAGGTCGAGACAAAGTTTCCATAGCCGAAGAAGTACATACCGAACACATTGCCTTCAAAGAACAGGCGTGGTGAGTTGGTGAGGTAGAAACGACCCTGTGGTCCCGCCACTGGTATCGGCGCCAGCAGCGACTTCTTTGCCGATTGCACCTGAAGGTTGTTGTTAACCTGGGCTGCTGCAAATAGAGAGGCGCTCGAATTGAACAAGTCGAATTGCAATGCAAGTCCCAGATTCCCTCTCCTCCGTCGGATGATGTCGTACTGATATCCCGGAGCGATCAAAGGCGAGCTAAGATTGGCCTTCGTCACCACCCCTACGTTGAATGTCTGACCGTGGAACATGATGGTGCGCTGAAGCGTCGCTACTCGCGACTGGTCGAAAGTTTACGACGCCTCCAATCATTGGCGCGGACGGTATCGGGACAGCTTTCGGAGACAGCGCGACAGGGATCGTCGACGGTCCAGGGCAATTCAATATTGATTTGAGTATTTTGCGGAATGTCCCCAGTGTCTTGGCCGAAAGAGGGCAGCAGCGTTCAATTACGAGCAGACTTTTTTAATGCACTCAATCACCCACAGTTTTCCAATCCCAACACTGTCTTCGGGTCATCTTCGTTCGGCGTCATCAGCAGCGCATCGGTAAACCCCAGAGTGGTGCAGTTGGCCGTGAGGGTAATTTTCTAGCGCTTTGGTGCCAGTCTCGCTGCTTCCCGCCGACTTTCAAAGCCAAGTAAAGATCGCCGAAAACGTTTGTGAATTTTGCAAAACTAGCACAAAACTACCACTCCTGATGGCCTCGTTCCGCGCTAAAATCGGCGCACTCGCTTTTTTTGGGGTATCTCTCCTGCAGACGGCAGTCTGCTGGCGTTAATTTTGGCTTAACAGGAGGCAAGATGTGACGGTGCTAAGGAGTCGCCGCCACACACAGAAGCTCTCTATATTTCTTTAGTAACTGCGCAGAGGGCGCCTCTTTTTGGTTGGCAGTCCGATGAAAGTATCATCCCCAATCAGGCCTGATTCCTCCAGTCGGTTTGGTATCAAGGAATTCCTCAGCCGCAACTTGCTTTTGGTCGCTGGACTTTTCTTTCTATCACTCACGCAGGCCGCGTTCTCCAATGAAGAGCCAGCAAGCACGAAGAACGTCTTTAATCCTATATAGCTTTTCCGAACGCAGCGTGGTCGACGCAGATTCGCTGAAGTCGGCGTTGCGGGCTCGCGTGCCCTTCCCTGTCAACTTTCACGTCGAGTATTTGGAAAACAGATCCTTCGATAAAAAAGGTTATGAGAAACACGTGGTGGACACTTTAGGGGATACGCTCTCCGGGTTGAAGCTGGACTTGGTGATTGCGGACTTATATCCGGCGCTCCAATTTGCTGTGACGCACCGGGACAAGTTGTTTCCTGGCGTTCCAATTGTCTTCCTAGAAGTTGACATGATGACCGTACGGTGGCGAATATGCAGTTGCTTGCACCGGCAGCCGCTTGTCCCTGTGGCGTTCGGGTGATCGATGCCGCCGGTAGCAAAGGCTATTCGGCAACAGTCAAAGGAGAAGGAGATGCAACGAGGAGCTGATATTCGAAAACTGGCGTTGGCAGCGCTTGCCGTCAGCCTTGTCCCACTGGCAGGCTGTCAGCATCAGTTGATCCACACGGACAAACTCATCAAGTCCGACGTTGACCTGCCCGAGATCGTCGGTATCGTGGCGGGATTTGGAACAACCTTCGCCGCCTTTCCCGACTTGATGGCGATGCTCAGACGCCGGTCAAGCGAAGGCATGAACCCACGGATGGGCGCAATCATGGGGGCCTTTCAGATTCTGTGGGTGTACTACGGACTGTTGATCGCTTCCCGACCGGTGATTATTTGGAACGTTATTGCGGTATTCATCAACTTCCTTACCGTGGGGGCGTATGCTTATTTCCTGCGCCAAGAACGAGCCAAGTCTGTTCCCGCCACGAAGTCGCAATCAACCCTATAAAGGAGTACTTCCATGAAACCCTCAAGTCAACTAGGTACGCCCCTTGTTTATGAGCAGGTCACTGAGCAGAGGCGATTGAACACTGCACGCGAGGAAGGCGTGCCGTGGAAGAAGTGGGGACCGTATCTCAGCGAGCGGCAGTGGGGCACTGTGCGCGAGGACTACAGCGAAGACGGTAATGCCTGGGACTATTTCTCGCACGACCAATCGCGTTCGCGCGCTTATCGCTGGGGCGAAGATGGCATGGCCGGCATCTCCGATGACAAGCAATTGCTGTGCTTTGCTCTGGCGTTATGGAACGGTCGCGATCCCATCCTCAAGGAGCGCATGTTCGGCCTGACCAACAGCGAAAGTAACCATGGCGAGGACGTCAAAGAGTACTACTTCTACGTCGACAGCACTCCCACGCACTCGTACATGAAGTATTTGTACAAGTACCCGCAACGGGAATTTCCCTATAACGATCTTCTGCAAACCAACCGACATCGCTCGCGTGACGAGTTCGAGTATGAATTGCTCGACACAGGCGTCTTCGACGATGACCGGTATTTCGACGTTTTTGTGGAATATGCAAAGGCCGAGCCGGAAGATGTGCTCACCAAGATTTCCATTCACAACCGAGGCCCGGAGGCGGCACGAATCCACGTGCTTCCTACTCTTTGGTTCCGCAACACGTGGACATGGGAGGAGGGCGAGCCGAAGCCGGTCATCCAGGCGAACCAAGGGGCCATCCACGCATCGCATCCGAAGCTTGGCCATTACGCGCTGCAGTGTGAGGGAGCTCCGGAGTTGCTGTTCACGGAAAACGAGACGAACAACCACCGTTTGTGGGGACAGTCGAACCCGTCCCCGTTTGTGAAGGACGCGTTCCACGAATATGTCGTGGCAGGCAACGGGAATGCCGTGAATCCGGCGAAAACGGGAACCAAGGCGGCTGCGCATTATGTGCTCAATGTGCCGGCGGGAGGCAGCAAGGTTGTGCGCCTGCGGCTGAGCGCCAAGCCCGCGGGGGATGGGTTTGCGAAGTTTGATGAGATCTTTGCTGCGCGGCTGGCGGAAGCCAATGAATTCTATGACCGCATAACACCGCACAATCTGACCGAGGACGAAAAACGCGTTCACCGCCAGGCGCTGGCAGGCATGTTGTGGTCCAAGCAGTATTACTATTTCGACCTCGACAAATGGCTTCTCGAGCACGATGCTCATCCGATTCTAGGGACGAAAAAGGGGAGATCGCGGAATGCTGAGTGGTTTCATATGCTCAACAGCGACGTCATTTCCATGCCTGACAAGTGGGAGTATCCCTGGTATGCGGCGTGGGACCTGGGCTTCCACACGATTGCGCTTTCGCTGGTGGATTTCGACTTTGCCAAAGAGCAGCTTCTGCTGATGCTGCGCACCCTGTATGCCCATCCCAACGGGCAGATTCCAGCGTACGAGTGGAACTTCAGCGACGTCAATCCGCCGGTACACGCGTGGGCAACGCTGTTTCTATTCAGAATTGAGACCGAGTTGGGACGTGCCGATATGCGCTTCCTGGAGCGCTCGTTCCAGGGACTGATGCAGAACTTCAACTGGTGGCTCAATCGCAAGGACCCGGAGGGCAAGAATGTGTTCGCGGGCGGCTTTCTGGGGTTGGACAACATCGGAGTGTTCGACCGCAGCGCTCCGCTGCCGACGGGCGGACACCTGGACCAGGCGGACGGCACAGCATGGATGGCGTTCTACTGCCTATGCATGCTGGAGATCGCGCTCGTCCTGACGGAGTATGACGCGGTGTATGAGGAAATCGCTACCCGCTTCATGGAGCAGTTCGCCTGGATTACCTACGCTATGGACCACGTCGGCGGAGGCGACGACCAGATGTGGGACTCGGCGGATGGGTTCTTCTACGATCTGCTGCATTTCCCCAACGGCAATGCCATGCGCTTGAAGATCCGTTCGATGGTGGGATTGCTGCCGCTCTGCGCCGCCAACGTTTTTGAAGCAGGCACTTTCAAACAGCATCCCAAGCTCTTCGAGCAGATTGAGTTGTTCCGGAAGCGCCATCCAGCGGTATATCAGAAGCTCGTCAGGGCCGATGACCCATCGACGGGAGGATATCAGGGCCGCAGGTTGGCGTCGGTGTGCGACAAGGAGAAGCTGACCCGCATTCTGCGATACATGCTCGATGAAAACGAGTTCTTCAGTCCCTACGGCATTCGGTCGCTGTCGCAGTATCATCGTGACCATCCTTTTGTGTTTTACCTGGAAGGACGCGAGTACCGGGTGGATTATCTGCCGGCGGAATCGAATACAGGTATGTTTGGCGGCAACTCCAACTGGCGCGGACCGATCTGGATGCCCGTCAACGGCCTGATCATACGCGGGCTGCTGCAAATGTACCCGTTCTATGGGCCGGATTTTAAGGTCGAATGTCCGACCGGCTCAGGAAAGTACCTGACGCTGTTTGAGGTGGCGAAAGAGATTGCCCGGCGGCTGTCGAGCATGTTCCTGCGCGATGCCAACGGCAACCGACCGGTCTATGGAGGTGCGAAGAAGTTCCAGGACGATCCTTGCTGGAAGGATTACATCCTGTTCTATGAGTACTTCCATGGCGACAACGGCGCGGGCCTGGGGGCCAGCCACCAGACCGGCTGGACGGGCACCATTGCTCGCATTCTCGATTTGTTCGCCCGTGTCACGCCGGAAGCCACCCTGCAAGGCGCGGCCAAATATACGGCTCAAATGACGCGAGAGCAGGTTGCGGGGAAGGTGGCTTGAGGATACAGGCAGTGCCCAGCAGGCGGACGTTTCGTCGAAATGGCCGCTGGTCGTTTCCAGCAACAACCTAACGGGGGCCCCGGTCTTAGAATGTAATTGGGGCCCTCCTGGCACACTTGATGAAGCCACGCGAGATATCACGCCTTTGGCGCTGGAACAAACCGATGCTTTTGCAGGTAAAGAACCGACGCGTGGAAGGCCGTTTGCTCAAGCGAAAGTGTGGTCTTGCCTTCGCACTGGCGCTCTTCTTCTCAGGATCGTCGCCGATTACGCTGGCACAGCTTTCCAGATCACCAGCGCCTCCGCCGAGCAAAGCGGAGTCTACCGATCCGCTCCACCGCGAAACTCCCCGCAGTGCGCTAGAAGCTTTCCTAAGGCATGAAGGACGCCAGGACTTCGCAACCGCTGCTCATTATCTCCAAGCGCTCCCAGGCGAAGAAGGAAATCTGCCGGAAGAGGCCAGAGAACTTCAGGCGTTGCGCGGGAGCTTCAAGGGTGACCTCGCTTTGGTGAGTAACGAACCGGATGGCGCGGTTGAACCAGGACTTCCACCTGGCGAAGTGCGCGCTGGGCTGTTGAAGGTGGGCAGCGCAACAGCGGACGTCATACTCGTGCGGGTCAACGATCCGAACTACGGGAAAATTTGGCTAGTCTCGAATGAAACGGTTGCCAAGATCCCGGGGCTATACGCTCAAGTGCAAGGGCAAGGGCCGACAGCAGTCGAAGGAATCGTGCCGGCCACTCTGAGGAGCCACCACCTGCTGGGCATGTCGCTGGCGCAGTGGATCGACTGGATACTCTCCATCCCGGTCTCGTGGTTTTTGGCTTGGTTGCTGGCTTTCCTTTCAAGCGTGCCCAGACGAATCTGGCGCGCAGCACGAAAAGTCTCATTCAAAACAATTTGGGAGACGGACCTCGGCCTGCCGCTGCTGTGCATCCTTGCGATTGTGGTTCACGGCATCTTTGTCTACCTGCTAGAACCGCCACTGTTATATCGCGAATATTACTTCCGTTTCCTGGCGGCGGTACTGGTGACATGCCTGGCTTGGCTTGTAAGCAGAGTTGCGGATCTGGGCTTCGAACATGCTGTAAACCGCAGGCGGACCACAGGCAGAGGCGGAGAGTCGATCCTGGTCCTGGTGCAGAGAGTCAACCGCATTACCCTATTGATCATCGCCTTTGTTGCGGCACTGGCCTTGTTCGGGGTGAATGTTAAGACGACACTGGCGGGTCTCGGCATTGGCGGCCTGGCGATTGCGCTGGGTGCGCAGAAAACTCTTGAGAACGTTATCGGCGGCGTGTCGTTGCTGATGGACAAGGCTGTCCATGCCGGTGATTTCTGCGAAATCGGCGGCAAACTCGGCACGGTCGAAGACATTGGCTTGCGTTCTCTCCGGTTGCGGACCCTCGATCAGAACCTGCTGGTCGTTCCTAACTCGGCACTGGCGTCCATGCAGTTCCAGAACATGAAGGCCCTCCCCAAATTGCTGATCAGCCAGAATTTTTCGCTGCGAATTGAAACCCGAGCAGAACAATTACGGTGTGTGCTGGATCGCGTGCAGCGTATGCTCGACGAACACCCCTTGGTCGAATCTGGTTCCAGGATCCGTGTGGCCGATGTCTCGAGTGCGGCTTTCAACATGGAGTTGTGGGCCTATATCAAGATCGGTGATTGGGCGCAATTCACCGGAATTCGCCAGGACGTCATACTAAAAATAGCCGAGATCATCGAAAACGCCGGCACTCGGCTGGCAGCTCCCACACGGTTAACGTACGTCTCCACAGATGCAAGCGACATCGATAAACCAAAGTCCGGTAAAGCCGAGGCCGCATAAGACCGCGACAGCAAGAACGTTTAGTTGCGAGGGGCTCGAATGGCCGAAGAAGGTGAAGCGATCCGTCAAGGCATTCGGACTCCGCGCGCCGCTGCTGTGGCGGGAATTGTATTCGCACTATTGCTGCTAAC
>Ga0207780_1000561_pt1 | contig 10179 bp, 5 predicted proteins | sample LuqExpMetageno45_FD_187803 | JGI IMG/M metagenome (GOLD analysis project Ga0207780, IMG submission 187803) | Tropical forest soil microbial communities from Luquillo Experimental Forest, Puerto Rico - Sample 45 (SPAdes) | ecosystem: Environmental > Terrestrial > Soil > Tropical forest ...
CCTGTCATTACTTGCACTACTTGCCTGCAGGGCTATTTTTTCTCAATCCGAGAAGGGGCAGATTTCTGGCCAAGTCATCGACCCGCAAGGCTTGGCGGTGCCCAACGTAAAGCTCCAACTCGTCAGTCAAGACACCTCCGCGGTCTTGGAAACGGATGCCGACGAGGCAGGACGTTACAAATTCCTTAACGTTCCACCCGGCCGCTACAAAGTGACTGCGCAAGCGGAGGGATTCAACCCGTTCACGAGCGAAGACCTCGTCGTAGCTGCGGGGCAAACTGTCACTTATGAAGTAAAGCTCGCTGTGATCGAGGCGAAGTCGTCCGTTACCGTCGAAGGAGGGGGGGCCGGGCAGGTCGAGACTCAAAGTGCCGAAGTTGCCGGGACACTCAACGAGACGGAAGTTAAGACGCTTATGCTGAACGGACGAATTGCCTACCAGTTGGTGGCGCTCGTACCTGGCGTGAGTAACCAGACCGGTCAGGATGAAGGGAAGACCGGAGTTGCGGGCAGTGCGAAATACAGCGTCAACGGCGGTCGTGTCGAATACAACATCTTTGAAGTTGATGGCACTGATGTTCTGAATAACGGTATCAACGCCGCACGAGGAGCCAACACCTTCATTGTCAATCCCAGCGTTGACGCGATCGGTGAAATGAAGGTCCTAACCTCGAATTACGGGGCGATGTACGGCAAAACTGCCTCGGGAATCGTACTAATCACTACGAAATCCGGCACGCCGGAGTTTCACGGGAGTGGCTACGAGTTTATTCGTAACGAAATGTTCAACGCGCGGAACTTCTTCGATCAAACGACAAAAGCCCCCCTCTACCGCCGCAATGACTTCGGTTTCACTGTTGGTGGACCTGTTTACATCCCGGGCAAATACAATACTAACAAGCAAAAAACGTTTTTCTTTTTTTCCCAAGAGTTTCGTTACGAAAAAACTCCGGTTGCCTACAACCAGGCCGTGCCTTCGAACGCAGAGCGCGCCGGTGATTTCAGTGACGTTTGTCCCGCCGACAAAACGGCGGGGCTTCCAGCCCCACAGAAACCCTTTTATCCGGATTGCCCGGTCATGGCATTTGATTCAGGGGTTTACCGTCGTTCCGGCTACAACGGCACCACTAGCGGTGTGGCTACGGATCAAATTCCGATCGACCCAACTGCCCAGGCGTTGCTCAATACCGGTCTGCTCCCCGCGCCGAACGCCGTCACCGGGTGCAATTCGCCAGTCTCTTCGCCTTCCAGTCCAGCTTGCTACGTCGCTTCCGTTTCACCCAGCACGAGTTGGAACGAATCTCTCTTCAAAATCGATCATAATTTCTCCACAACCCAAATTCTCTCCGTTCGGTTCATACACGACTCCTGGAACACCAACGTTTTGACGCCACAGTGGGGTTTGGTCCAGAACAGTTTCCCAACAGTCCAGAACCACATCGATGGCCCGGGTCTGAGTGTCATTGCCAGCCTTACCAGTGTCCTCCCGAAAGGATTTGCGAACCGGCTCTCCTTCGGCTATGTACAAGCGAAGATCAATCTGTCTCAACTGGCGGGGCCCGCCACTGACCTGAGTCGGCCAGCCAGTCTAGATGCTCCGTGCCCCACAGACAGTTTGGGAAACCTGAATTGCTATCAGACAAGCAAAGGTCCCACCGTTGGCCCCGTTGGCCCTCTGGGCGCTTTCTTCGACAACGGTTATGGCGGCAAAATTCCCGCCTTGCTCTTCAAGGGGACAAACGCTGCGTACGGTTCACACGGGTTCAACATAGACACTGGCTACACTCCCTGGCATGACACCATTCCGACCTACACGATACGCGACGACGTTTCCAAGACCATTGGGAAACACACTCTGCAGTTCGGTGTGGAAGCTATCTTCGCCCAACAAAATGAAGTGGGCGCAGCCAACGGAGTGAACAGTGGCGACATCCAGGGCGTCCTTTCGTTTAACTATCAAGGAGCCGGAGGAAGCCCGACGCAACTACCGGTTGGCGCTACCTGCTCTGAGTCCTATTGCACGGGTCAAACCGATACGACGAACGCCTTCGCCAACTTCCTGGGTGCTCAAATCGCGTCCTATCAACAAGACAGCAGCCAAAACAAATACTACAACCGTTATACGGTAGTAGAACCTTACGTCCAAGATGACTGGCGGGTGACGAAGCGGCTCACTCTTAACCTCGGTGTTCGATTCGGACTATTCGGTTCCTGGTACAACAGCAAGAGCACCGCTTTTAATTGGCTCGCGTCAGCCTACAATCCCTCCATCGCCTCAGGTGTTTTTCTCGATCCTACTTTTGGCTTTCTCGTTCGCCCGCAGTCGTCCGGTTCCGGAAACAGCGTGGTCGCAGTGTCTCAGAACTTGAGTAATCCTGATCCAGCGACCATCAACGGCCTCGTCCAATGCGGGGCCAATGGAATTCCGCAGAGTTGTATGACCAGCCATGTCTTCAATCCCATGCCACGCATCGGAGCCGCCTATGATGTTTTTGGCAATGGCAAAACGGCGATCCGCGCAGGATATGGGATTTTCTATGAGCACGGGACCAGTTATGAAGCGAACACCGGTTCTCTCATCGGTAGCGCGCCGCTCACCATCAGCCAGACCGGACTGAATCCTCCCAGTTATCAGTGCCTCAGTGGATTCGGACGGCTCGGTACTCCTTGCGATTCTTATTTCGCCGTGGACGCGCTGAAACCCGTCATCACCGGTCCGGTCGCCTACCCTATTAACGTCACTTCGATACCCACCAAGGCCACCTATCCCTATGCACAGCAGTGGAGCTTAAGTGTTGAGCAGGAACTCACCAAAGGGCTAACTGCAACCGGCGCTTACGTCGGTAGTCGCGGCACACATCTCACCGCGGTCCGCGACCTCAACCAGGTCCATCCGGTCGATCCGGCCTTCAATCCATATGCGCCCGGACGTCCAATAGTCTCGACGCTGGACTGCGCTGGGAGCGCAGGGGGAAGTTTCGAACTGGGTGGCTCGGGCGCCAGTAATTCGAATGGCGGACCTGTGATATCAATCGGGCAGCCAGCTTGGGTGAACATGAACATCGCCTGCTATGGCGCTGCCGGCTTCGGAAAGCCGTTCAATCCTAGCGTGTTTCGCCCCTATCCCACTTTGGGCAGCATTCTCAACGTCTCGAACATCGCGAGCTCCAGCTATAATGCGTTTCAGTTCGCAATCCGCAAGACTACAGCTCCCGTCTCTTTCGGCCTGTCCTACACGTATAGCCACTCGATCGACGATTCCTCCGACCGCGCTGACGCCGACTTTGTGAACTCGTACGACCTCGCGAGCAACAAGGCGAGTTCGAACTTCGATCAGCGCCACAACGTGGCGTTCAGCTTCATCTCTCAACTGCCGATCCGCCAATTCCTCAACGGCTGGTCCGGCGTCTTTGCGGATTCTTCCAACTCGCTGGCCTCTCAAGCCACACTGGATTCTTCCGCGGCTAAAACCTGGCTCGATGACTGGCAGTTCTCCGGAATCGTTGTCTTTCAGTCGGGTACACCTTTCAGCATCATCAATGGGGGAAGTTCGGGCGGCATCGGCGTCTCCGACAATGGCGGCGTCGCCAATTATTTCGGCACCGGTTCGTATGCGGACTGCGTCTCCCGACCTAGTTCGCATGCCCCGTACGGGGGGAATATCCCCGAAACTTTCGGGCCTCTGCTGGACAATCCTGCAAGTTATGTGGCTCCCCGGGGATTGACTTTCGGCGACTGCGGCCGAAATTCGGCAAACAATCCGCGTCGTACCAATTTCAATCTCTCCCTGATCAAGCACTGGAAGGTTTGGGGTGAAAGAGACCTGGAGTTTCGCGTCGAAGGATTTAACGTCTTCAACCACACGCAATTCCGGATCTACGACCCAGCTCATCCTGGCAATACCGGCAACAATATCGTCGGCTGTTACGGGAGCGCCAGCGCAAACTATTCGGCTGCAGGAGGGGGCGGAGTCGATTGCTTGACGGGTAACTCGTTTCTTCATCCAGTGGACGCCCATGACCCACGGATTCTGCAATTCGGTTTGAAATTTGCTTTCTAAACCACTGGTCTCGGTTCATCGACAACAATCCGGAGCCAAAGAGCTTCAATGGTGCGAGGAACAAGTCATGATGTTCTCAATGCGTAACAACGCTGCGTTTGCAGTGCTATCCCTCTGCCTGTTCATTGGATTCCTGACGTTCGGCGGCTGCGGCCAAACCGCGCCACCAGTGACTACGCCGGCGACTGGAAAAGTAGATACTTACTTCGGCGGACCTTTTATCGTCACAATCAACCCGGTGGGCCTCAGCAGCTCCTCCTTTGACCATTCTGCCAATCAGATCGGAGTATCTGCGATTGTCACGAACCCGTCGAATCCATCGGCGATCGTTCCCACGCAAGTCTTGAGTGGCACCTTCACCGCTGCTGCCACAGGTTTTCTGGCGGTCTCCGAAAACTTTGCGACAACCAGCTCGGGCTACGGCCCGCAAAATCCTCCTTTGACCGGAGCTTGGGCCGTCGAGATTCCGGGAGCCGGAGTGCTGGCAAACCTGCTCAGCGTGAACACCACGACGGTTCCCGCTACGGTGTTGGCGGGACCGACCGCAATGACCGACAATACGGCTTGCCCGGATTTTCAGCAACAAACTCCTTTCCTTTATGTCAACGTCCCAAACGCGTCCAGCCGTTCCACTACGGACACCTCCAACTACGGAACAGTTGGCATTGCCGCACAAGGCTCGGCGGTGACCTTCAGCGCGACACCTTACTTGGTCGGGTCGTTGCCGGGAATTCCTTCCACGGTGACCGGTGGTTGCTCCGTTTCCACATTGGGAGCGGTTACCTCCTATCCGTTGAACTCTTACGGGCAGCGCTCCAACGTAGAAACCATTAGTATCGGAAAATCGGGGCTTCTTGTGAGCAGTTTCAATGCTCAGTCTGGAAGCAGTACACCGGGCGCGTTTGCTGGCGGAAACGGTGTGATCGGCGTGCAGGAACCTTCATCACCCGTCGATGTAAGCACCTTGGTTGGCGCGAAGTATAACGGATTTATTTACGCGCCGAAGAATTCTGTTGCGGGAACCTACGACATCACCGTGTTGGCGTCGGCGTTCGGAAACCACGCGGCGAACGATCTTGCCTGTTCGGCTCTACAGTCCTCCCTCGCGGCAAACCACGGTCAGGGCGCCGGAACCGTGGCGATGCTACCGTCCCCAAACACGATCTATGGGGGAGAGTTTCTCACCGTTGGCTCATCGGGCAGCGTGAATGACCCGAGTGGAGCGCTGGGGTCCGAGAACTGTGATGTCGGCATCGATCTGGGAACTGAGGATTCTACGTACGCGGGAGTGTTTCCGAACGCTACGATTTTTATCGGGTCGAACTATCCACCTTTCAATTCCTCGAATCCTTGGAACTGTTTCGGTACCACCGCTCCCTGTGCTGTTTCTTTTCCTGCCGCCGCCATTGTCGGACAAGTCCAGGCACAATACGTAATCTTCGTCGCGGCCAGCCCCAACTCTACTCCGCCCGCGCAGCTCCCCAACGGTTTTGGTGGCCTCGCCGTGCAGCCTTTTGGCATTTATCTATTCCAAAAGTTGCAGTGAGACGCAAATCTGAACCTTGCGGATAGTCTCGATGAGCAATTCCTAGCCCTGTGAATATCACTGATTGTCTCTGAACTTTAATGTTGCCTGCCTTGAAAAATCTCCTGCAAGTACGTCCTTAACGTTAAGGAGTGCTTGCGGGCCTTAGAAAGTTTTCGTGTGTGTAGTCGGTCGGATTTCAAGAGTTATCGATAATTGATTTTTCGTTGATGGCTCTTAAATCAGCTCCGGGTACAACGACAAGCACGCGGTGCAAAGCAGCTTTAGCGGAGAGCGCAGCACACAAAAACGCTGTCTCGCTGTTCTGGCCACTGATCCTGCGCCTTGCACTTCGTTCACGGAAGAGTCCCTCAGCACCGCTCTTCTGCGGCGTGGTAACTCGCATAATTAAGTCTCAAAACTAAGGAGAAGATATGAAATTGATGAAGTACGCTCTCGCGCTGGCGATCGCGTTTCTCGCGATTACTGGCGTTTCGAATGCTCAGGCATTTATTGGTGGCGGATCCTCAGCCTTAGCTCTGGAGCTTGGTCAGGCTGCCATAGTTGCAGTAGGAACTGCACACGGCGGTGCCTTCTGCGTATACTCCAGAAAGTCGGCGAACCAGAACGCAGGTACCACCCTCAATGCGCAGGATAATCGGGTTTACCCAGCAGCGACAACCGAGAAGGGCGACGTTTGGGTCGTTTGGGGCCCCACTGCAGGAAACTGCGCTAACCCCGATCTCGCCAACCCCTACTACATGTACACAAACCTGGACTCCGTGCTGGGCGATCGTGGCTACTTCGAAGTTGACCCCGGTAACGCCACCGGTTGTGCCGCTGGATCTGGTTATTGTCAGCAAATGATTCTGGCGGGCGGCGACCTGGTTCTGCCAGGCGACAACATCCTGAACGCAAATACTCCTGCAGCTCCGTACAACAACATGGCGGACAACGCGCCCATTCCCGCCGCGTTGGTCGCCGCTCTCCACAACAAACATTGGAATTGGGCCGGCACTGACATTCGTCCGGAAGATGCTTTGTTCGCAACCTTCCGCGCGCTTTCTGCCTGCAACTCATGGATCGCCCGTCAGCCATTCGACGTGGTCGTGCGCTATACGCAAGGTCTTGGCTATGCGAACGGAAACTCGTTTACGTCCGACTTCATTGATCCCCCCGCTTTGACTGCGAAGACCTTCCATCTGAAGAACTTCGCCATCAGCGGCAACGACCCATCCCCCAGTGGCGGTGCGGTCCCGGGATACGCTACCACTCCAGTCGGAGCTCAGCCGATCATGGTTGCGGTTGCACCTGACGTCGTGGTCTCGCCGACTGGCATCGCCTTGGCGACCGACATTCCGGGGTACGTTGCCGCCAACTTCTTCGATGGCACCCTTGTCCGTGCCAGTGATTTGCTCGGTGGTGCAGATAACTGGGCAGTCTCTGCGCTCGTGCGCGAGCCGCTCTCCGGCACCTACAACACCTTCGAATACGGCGCCATCAACAACTCGCAATTCCACACTTCTCAGGACTATGCCAACTGCGCCGTCGGCGGTGCACCCGGCAATCCCCTGCACATCGTTTCCGGGAACGGCGCTTCTTTGGAGGGCGGAACCGCTCAAGGCTTCCGTCGCCGCGTCATCGGCACGGCTGAGATGGTTTTGCAACTTGGTAACGCAACCGCAGCCGACGAACGAATCGGCTATTTCTTCTGGAGCGCCGCTAACGTCGCGTCGAATGCGACCCACGTCAAGTACTTGAAGTACAACGGCGTGGACCCCCTTACTCACAACTACAGCACCGGCGGCATTCTCCCAGGCAGCAACGCCAATTGGGGACCGGCGGGCGTCGATCCGTGCGCCGGCAATATCGTAAACTGCCCTGCTGGTACAATCACCTTTGAAGGGCTGAACAACGGCGATTACGCCCTCTGGTCGGCGCTCCGAGTTGTCAGCGCAACTCCAGTTCCGGCTGGCATCACCGCCCTGATCAGCGGGGCGCAAACCTTGAACAGCACTTCCACCGACTTCGTTACGCTGCACAATCTAAACGTGTGGCGTTCCCACTTCCCCATGAACGCAATCGGCGTCGTTGCGGCGGCCAACGGTCCAACAATCGACCCCACCGCGAACGCCGGACTTGGGGGCGACCTGTGCGTGGTCGGCACCCCGGGAGCGAACTCTGCTCTGGCTCAAACCGGCGGCGACGTGGGTGGCGCGATCATCCTGAAGAAGGCCAACCTCGACTTCTGCGCCGATTTCGCCAACACCACCGGTCTCATTAACAAGACCGAATAAACGATCGAAACCGGAGGCAACTCTCCGGTCGGATCACCACCGGGCGGGCCAAAGTTCATGGCCCGCCCTCTTTTCTGCGTCGTGCAAGGGACCGCCGCCCAGCATCCGGTGGCCGGTGGGAGGCCCGTCAGGCAGCTCATTGCTTTTTTCTTCCCGAAACATTCCTCTGGTACGATTCGATCCTGAAACGAATCTAACCGAGACCAAGAATGATTGGAGATCGCATGCGTGTTTTGAGCCTTTGTCTGTTCTCACTAGCCCTGCTTGCCACGTCCATCGCAGCCCAGCCGCTTCAGGAAGCGCCCACAGGTGCCAAGAAAACGGAAACCCCGGCCGCCGGTGCAAAAGAGAATGTCGTTCAACCTCAGTCTCTGGAGAAAGAAAACTGGACTACGCTCACCGACTTGAAGACCGGCTTAACGCCGACTCAAGCCGCAGTGTTAGCAAGTGGCGAGCAACCCGGAGGTTTTGTGCGCGAATTGGTCGTCTTGCAGTGGCGGGAAAAAGACGAGATCGAACTATGGATCTCGCGCCCAAAGGGTGCTCAAAAGACGCCAGTCATTCTGTACCTTTACAGCTACGCGGATTCGACCGACCGCTTCCGCGATGATGGCTGGTGTCAGCGAGCCATAGCCAATGGCTTTGCCGCCGTGGGATTTGTGCCTGCTCTCACGGACCAGCGGTACAAGAATCGACCGATGAAGGAGTGGTTCGTCAGTGAATTGCCGGAGGCGCTCGGCAGCACTGTCCATGATGTGCAGTTAATTCTTAACTACCTGGCCCAGCGCGGAGACATGGACATGGAGCATGTCGGGATGTTCGGTCAGGGAGCCGGCGGCACGATTGCCATTTTGGCGGCCCAGGCGGATCCCCGCATCAAAACGCTTGACGTGTTGGACCCTTGGGGCGATTGGCCGGATTGGCTCAAATCCAGTCCGGTGGTACCAGATGCCGAGCGACCGAAGTATGTCACGCCGGAGTTCTTGAAATCGGTCGTGCCACTTGATCCCGTGGCATCCCTCAGTTCTCTCAAGACTCCCAATTTCCGTTTTCAGCAGATGGCTACCGATTTCGCCACGCCGAAATCGGCCAGGGAGCGCCTCGCTGCAGCGGTGCCTGCGCAAGCTCAGGTTGTGAAGTACGCTGGTCCGGAGGATCTGATGAAGGCTTGGAAAACCTCCGGCCTCTCCGGCTGGATCAAGCAGCAACTCCGTCCGCACACGGGCAAGGAAGTGGCCATAAGTGTTCCGAACCAACCCCCTGCGGCAAACTAGTTTGTAAACCCGTCGTTACCAGCTATTGTTTGGCGGTTAATACAAGCTCTTTAGTATCACGGGTTAGTTCTTACTCAGCCAAACTCAGCCAAGTTCGGCGGCGAACCATTCGTCCTCATCCAGGACCGAGGTGTCTTGCGGTAGCCTGCAACTCCGCCCAGCCGTTTGAGTGAAAGGGCACGAAGCGGTTATGAATCATCTGCATCGACTTTCCGTCGCACAATCGCATCTTCGCGTAGGGCTTCAGCGTGAACGGCAACCATTTCAAGCTGGCCGCTTCGGCTCTCCGGTCCTCGCCTCACTCGCTTTGGTCCTCATGGCTTTCTGCGGAATCGCTGGATGTTCGACAAGCCGGCCGCAGACTCCGCCTTCGCAAACGCCACTCATATCCATAGCGATGGTGCAGTTACCCCCGTCTACACTTCCAGTTGGCACCCAAGCACAGGTCTCAGCCACAGTCACCGATGATCCAGCTAACGCCGGAGTGGACTGGATTGCTACATGCGCCAGCACAACCAGTTGCGGGAGCTTTTCTCCCCAGCATACCGACAATGGAGCTGCTACCACCTTCACGGCGCCTGTTTCTGTGCCGTCCAAGTCAAATATCGCCGTCACCGCACTCTCGAGCACGGACCGCAGCAAGACCGCGGCATCAACGGTAACGCTTGTTTCCTCTGTGACCAGCGTCGTCATCACGCAATTGCCTCCGCAAACGGCTCCTGCAGGCGCCACCTTCACTCTAGCCGCCACGGTCACCGGGGACCCGGCAAACCTGGGCGTCGATTGGACCGCAAGTTGCGGCGGCGTCAACTGCACCAGTAGCTTCACTTCGACGCATTCGAGCGTGGGCGGAACCACAGTCTTTCAGGTTCCCAACCCGTCCCAGTCTGGCGGTATTCAACTTGTGGGCTCCACCGTCACGATCACCGCCTTCGCCACGGCCGACCACACTTGCTCCAACCGCCTACCTCCCACGACCCCGGGACCGGCTCCTTTTTGCAGTGCTATCGCGACTTTCCAGGT
>Ga0207780_1000566_pt1 | contig 10123 bp, 10 predicted proteins | sample LuqExpMetageno45_FD_187803 | JGI IMG/M metagenome (GOLD analysis project Ga0207780, IMG submission 187803) | Tropical forest soil microbial communities from Luquillo Experimental Forest, Puerto Rico - Sample 45 (SPAdes) | ecosystem: Environmental > Terrestrial > Soil > Tropical forest ...
TCATTGCCGCGATTCTGCTCACGCTCTACGTCTTCCATCTGATTTGAGGATGCCCATGGCCAAGGAGCGCGTCTATCTGTTCGACACCACGCTGCGCGATGGCGCGCAGACCAATGGCGTCGACTTCACGCTGGCCGACAAGCTGGCGATCGCCGGCATGCTCGACGAACTCGGCATCGATTACGTCGAGGGCGGCTATCCGGGCGCCAATCCGACAGACACTGAGTTGTTCGGAAGCGACCATAAGCTCAAGGCGACCTTCACCGCCTTCGGCATGACGCGGCGTCCGGGCCGCTCTGCGTCCAACGATCCGGGCCTCGCCGCGCTGCTGGCCGCCAAGGCCGACGCCATCTGCTTCGTCGCCAAGTCGTGGGACTATCACGTGCGGGTGGCGCTGGAGACCACGCTGGAGGAGAACATCGCGTCGATCCGCGACAGCGTGCGCGCGGCCAAGGCGAGCGGGCGCGAGGTACTGCTCGACTGCGAGCATTTCTTCGACGGCTACAAGACCAATCCGCAATACGCGTTGGCGTGCGCCAAGGCTGCGTACGACGAGGGCGCGCGCTGGGTGGTGCTGTGCGACACAAATGGCGGCACGCTGCCGAACGAGGTCGAGACCATCGTTGGCGAAGTGGTGAAGACTATCCCAGGCGACCATGTCGGCATCCACGCCCACAACGACACCGAGCAGGCAGTGGCTAATTCGTTCGCCGCCGTGCGCGCCGGCGCCCGCCAGATCCAGGGCACACTCAACGGCCTCGGCGAGCGCTGCGGCAATGCCAATCTGGTGTCGATCATCCCGACGCTCAAGCTCAAGGCGGAGTTCGCCGACCGCTTCGATACCAGCATCTCCGACGCGGCGCTCCAGAAGTTGGCGCATGTGTCTTACGCGCTCGACGAGCGACTCAATCGCGCGCCCAACCGGCACGCGCCCTATGTCGGCGCCAGCGCCTTCGCGACCAAGGCCGGCATCCATGCCTCTGCGATCGCCAAGGACCCGGCCACTTACGAGCACGTCTTGCCGGAGACGGTCGGCAACCGGCGCAAGGTGCTGGTCTCGGAGCAAGCCGGAAAATCCAACGTGCTGGCCGAGCTCGAACGCATCGGCATCAAGGTCGACAAGGATGATCCGCGCATAAGCAGCCTGCTCGATCTGGTGAAGGAGCGCGAAACCATCGGCTATGCCTACGAGGCGGCGAATGCCTCTTTCGAGCTACTGGCGCGCCGCACGCTCGGCAAGGTGCCGAATTATTTCGACGTCGAGCAGTTCGACGTCAACGTTGAGCAGCGCTACAACGCATTGGCCCAGCGCGTCACCGTCGCGATGGCCGTAGTCAAGGTCAAGATAGACGGCGAGACGTTGATTTCGGCGGCCGAAGGCAACGGTCCGGTCAACGCGCTCGACCAGGCGCTGCGCAAGGATCTCGGAAAGTATCAGGATTACATCAAGGGTCTCAAGCTGACCGACTATCGCGTGCGCATCCTCAATGCCGGCACCGAAGCGGTGACCCGCGTGCTAATCGAGAGCGAGGACGAGGCCGGCGACAGCTGGACCACGGTCGGTGTGTCGCCCAATATCATCGATGCCTCGTTCCAGGCCTTGATGGATTCGATCATCTTCAAGCTGGTGAAGTCGGGCGCTCCGGCTTAGTGCCATGATCGATCACGTCTCCATCGTGGTCCGCGATCTCGCCGCCGCCACACGCTTTTACGACTCCCTGCTGGCGACGATCGGCGTCACGAAATTGGAAGCGCGGCCGACCACTGTGGGCTTTGGCAAGAAATATCCGGAGTTCTGGATTAATCTGCGCGCCGATGCTGTGCAGCCATCGAGCGGAGCGCATGTCTGCTTTCGCGCCCGCTCACCCGATATGGTTGATGCCTTTCATGCCGCCGCGGTAGCCGCCGGCGGAGCGAGCGACGGCGCGCCGGGACTGCGGTCGCAACACGGCGACGGCTACTATGCCGCTTTCATCCGCGATCCCGACGGCAACCGCATTGAGGCGGTCACTTTTGTTACTGTCCGTTAGAAATCACAACAACTGATCGGGTACCGCTGTCGTCATCAGGGCATCCGGCACACCCCGCGCCGCCACCTGCAGCATTGGCACGATGTCCTCGACCTTGTCGGCGATCAGCAGGTCGAAATTGAGATCACCGCGGATGAACTCCAGTGCCTTCATGTGCTCGAACAGCGCGCACAGCGGCTGCCAGAAATCCTTGATATTGGCGAGTAGCACCGGCTTGCGATGCCGGCCGAGTTGCACCCAGGTGAGTTGCTCCACCAATTCCTCCAGCGTGCCAACCCCGCCCGGCATGGCCACAAACGCGTCCGCCATCTCGAACATCTTGCGCTTACGTTCATGCAGGTCGTGGGTGACGATCAGGTTGTGCGTGCCGCGCAGTGCCCGTTCGCGCGACATCAGGAACTCGGGAATGATACCGGTGACGTTGCCACCATACTCAAGCACCGAAAGCGCTAGTGCGCCCATCATGCCGACCGAACCGCCGCCATAAACCAGTTCGATTTCGTTGTCGGCCAGGATGGCGCCGAAGGCGCGTGCGGCTTCCACGAAAGCCGGATCGTTGCCCGGTCCGGAGCCGCAATAGACGCAGATTTTTTCAATTTTGCTCATTGTTCTCGTTTCACTTCAGGCGCAATGCATGTGCATCGCGATACATGGATCGTCAAGGCGATGGCCAAATTAACGAATCAGCCCACGGAGCGGTGCCATTAGACGGGGTGATTGTCGGCGAGAATCCGCCTATATGAAGAGCCTCGACGGGGTCCTGCCCGTCTTTTCGGGCCCTGAATGAGCAGCCACCACCACAATCGTTCCGCCGAGCCGCAACAGCGCGCGATCGCCAGCCGCGGTGCGCTATTGGCGACCGTGGTCCATCTCTGGCCCTATATCTGGCCGTCCGACCGCCGTGACCTAAAGCTGCGGGTAATCGGCGCCATGGTGCTGCTGCTGGCGGCCAAGCTCGCTACAATCGCGGTTCCCTTCACCTTCAAATGGGCGACCGACGCGCTGGCGGGCGGCGGTAGCGCGCCGGTGGCCGCCTCGAACTGGCTATTGTGGGCTATAGCCGCACCGATCGTCATGACGCTCGCCTATGGCGGCATGCGCATACTGATGGCGGCGCTTACCCAGCTGCGCGACGGGCTGTTCGCCAAAGTGTCGATGCATGCGGTGCGCCGGCTCGCCTACCGCACGTTCGTACACATGCACGAGTTGTCGCTGCGTTTTCATCTCGAGCGCAAGACCGGCGGGCTCACCCGCGTGCTCGAGCGCGGCCGCAACGCGATCGAAACCATCGTACGGATGGTGATCCTGCAACTGTCGCCGACCATCGTCGAGCTGGTACTGATCGTCGGCGTGCTGATGTGGCAGTTCGACTGGCGCTATGTCGCGGTGATCCTGGCCACCGTTATGCTCTACATGGCGTTCACCTATCACGCTACCGAATGGCGCATCGGCATCCGCCGCAAGATGAACGACAGTGACACCGACGCTAACGTCAAGGCGATCGACTCGCTGCTCAACTATGAGACGGTGAAATATTTCAGCGCCGAGCAGCGCGAGGCCGAACGCTATGATCGCGCCATGGCGCGGTATGAGGACGCCAGCGTTCGCGCCTACACCTCGCTGGCGGTGCTCAATGCCGGGCAGGCCGCGATCTTCACACTTGGTCTCGCTGCCGCAATGGTACTGTGCGCCTTCGAGATCAAGGCGGGCACCAAGACGGTCGGCGATTTCGTGCTGATCAACTCGATGATGATTCAGCTCTACCAGCCGCTCAATTTCATGGGCATGGTATATCGTGAGATCAAACAGGCGGTGATCGATATTGAGACCATGTTCTCGATCCTGGCGCGCAAGCCGGAGATTAAGGACGTGACGGGAGCGCCGCCGCTAAAGGTGACGAGTGGCACCATTCGCTTCGAAAATGTTGTCTTCGCTTACGAGCCAGAGCGCCGAATCTTGAAAGGTATCAGCTTTGAGGTGGCGGCCGGCAAGACAGTGGCGGTGGTGGGGCCCTCGGGCGCCGGCAAGTCGACGATCTCGCGACTCTTGTTCCGCTTCTACGATGTGTCGGGCGGCCGCATCCTGATCGACGGCCAGGACATCGCCAAGGTGGCGCAAACCTCGCTACGGCGCGCGATCGGCATGGTGCCGCAGGACACTGTGCTGTTTAATGACACCATCCGCTACAACATTCGCTACGGTCGCTGGGAAGCGAGCGACTTCGAGGTGGAGGAGGCGGCAAGCCTGGCGCAGATCGACCGTTTCATTCGTCTCGCGCCTAAAGGTTACGATACCGAAGTCGGCGAGCGCGGACTCAAATTATCCGGCGGCGAGAAGCAGCGGGTCGCCATCGCGCGCACTATCTTGAAGGCGCCGCCGATTCTGGTGCTCGACGAGGCGACCTCGGCGCTCGACAGCCACACCGAGAAGGAAATCCAGGATGCGCTCGATCGCGTCTCGCAAGGCCGCACCACGTTGGTGATCGCCCATCGGCTCTCCACCATCGTCGGAGCCGACGAGATCATCGTGCTCGACCAAGGCGTCATCGTAGAACGCGGCAGGCACGCCGAGCTGCTCGCGCGGGACGGGCTGTACGCCAGCATGTGGAACCGCCAACGCGAAGCCGAGGAGGCGCGTGAGCGGCTTGCGCGAGCCAGCCAGGATGCCGGTACCCCCAACCGCAATCCGCCGCTGGTCGAGGATGCTATTACCGCGGCCGCCGCCGCCGCGCCGCTTGAAGCGCCGGCAGACGCGGCGGAGTAGAATGGTGCCATGTCGATTGCCAATACGATTCGTTCGCAAGTCGTGCCCATAACGCCGGAGGGCTATCCGTTTATCGGCGCCTTCGCGTTGGTGAGCCTGGTCCTGTTCTGGATCTGGAACCCGCTCGGCTGGCTCGGCATGTTGGCCACCGCGTGGTGCGCCTATTTCTTCCGCGATCCGCTGCGGGTTACGCCGGTGCGCGACGGTCTGGTGGTGGCGCCCGCGGACGGCCGTATCAGCCAGATCACTACCGCGGCGCCGCCCGGCGAACTCGGCCTCGGCGAAAAGCCGCTGCCGCGCATCTCAATTTTCATGAGCGTATTCGACTGCCACGTGAACCGCAGCCCGGTGACCGGCCGCATCGAAAAAATCCTTTATCAGCCCGGCAAGTTCTTCAACGCCGACCTCGACAAGGCGAGCGTCGACAATGAGCGCAATTCGCTTGTGATTGCCATTCCCGGCGGCCGCATCGCGGTAGTGCAGATTGCCGGCCTGATCGCGCGGCGCATCGTCTGCTTTGTGCGCGAAGGCCAGCCGCTCGGCGCCGGCGAGCGTTTCGGCATGATCCGCTTCGGTTCGCGCCTCGACGTCTATCTGCCCGAGGGAGTAGCGCCATTGGTGGCAGTCGGACAGATTGCGCTCGCCGGCGAAACCGTGCTCGCCGACCTGCGCGCTAGCGGTGAAGCGAGGGCCTACCGGGCGGGGTAAACCTCCTGATTGACGTCCCCTGCGCCCCTCATTTCGCCGCGAAGTTTTTGCGCAACGGCTTGAGTGCGACCAGCGCCAGAATGCCAGTCAGCGCATCCAGCGTGACGATGATGGCGAACACCGGCATCCAGCTACCGGCCACGTCGTGCAATAGCGCTGCCAGCGGCCCGCCCAGCACTGAGCCGACGCCCTGCGCCATGTACAGGAAGCCGTAATTGGTGGTGGCGAACTTGTTGCCGAAAGTGTCGGTCAGCGTTGATGGGAACAGCGAGAAGATTTCGCCCCAGCCGAAGAACACCACACCCGACAGCAGCACGAAAAGCAAGGTGTTATCGCGCAATAGCACCATGACCGACACCGCCACGGCTTCCAGCAGGAAGGCGATGGCCATCGTGTTCTCGCGGCCGATGCGGTCGGAGACCCAGCCGAAGAAGGGACGCGTCAGGCCGTTGGTGATGCGATCGAACGTGAGCGCAAACGGCAACGCTGAGAGCCCGAACACCATGACCTTGGCGACCCCGAAGTCGCGCGAGAAGGCGGCAAATTGTGAAATGATCATCAGGCCGCCGGTCGACATCATCGTCATCATGAAGAACATCAGCCAGAACACGCCGCTGCGTAGCATATCTTTCGGCGTGACGTCCGTAACCGACGTCATCACTGCCAATGGCGGCAATTTCTCATCCGCTAGGGGCATGCGCATCGCTAGCGCGGCCAGCACGCCGACAATGCCGAGGATGAATCCGAACACGACCAGCGTGTACTGATAGCCGGCGCTCTTGAGCATCGTGTCGATCGGAAAGGTGGTCAGGATGGCACCAAAGCCGTAGCCGGCCGCCACCATGCCGGTGGCAAAGCCGCGCCGGTCAGGGAACCACCGCACCATCAGTCCGATAATTCCAATATAGACAATGCCGGTGCCAATGCCGCAGAACAGCCCGTAGGTGAGATAGAGGCCCATCAGGTTCTTGATGTAGGCAGAGGTAATCCAGCCGGCGCCCGACAGTCCGCAGCCAACCGCAATCAGCACGCGTGGCCCGAACCTGTCGATTAAATAACCCTGCAACGGCGACAGCCAGGTCTGCAGCAGGATCAGGAGCGAGAAGGTGACTTGGATGGCCGGTAAGGTGGTGCCGATGCTTTCCTGAAACGATTTGGTGAACAGGGTCCACACGTATTGCGGGCTGGAGATTGACATCATCGCGACCACCCCCAGCACCAGTTGGACCCATCGAGTCGACGTTGTCGTCGGGACCGCGATTGGTTGCGCCATCGATATGGACATCGTTCGCTCCTCCAGTGGGACCACCATCGCCCTGCCAAGCAAATTGTAGACCAGTCGGCGACCTCGGTTAACGCATTGAAATAATGTGGATAATTGTACCGCTGCTACGCTTGGCGAGAGCGATTGCGGGGCCTGCCACTGGCGATGGCCGCGATTGCACATATTTTCGGCGAGAATAAATGTTTACTATTGATGACTACCCACAGCCTCGAAACACGACTGTCGCGCTATAGTGACGCCATGGTCTTTCAGCCGTTTGATCCCGCCCCGCCGCCGTTCCGCCGTCGCTTCAAGGCGATCCCGGTGCGTACGCTACTGCCCAATCTGATCACGCTGCTCGCGCTTTGCGCGGGTCTGACCGCCATCCGCCTGGCGGTCGAGAGCAAGCTGGAGTTGGCCCTGGCCGCCATCGTGTTCGCCGCGCTGCTCGACGGCATCGACGGCCGGCTCGCGCGCATTCTCAAGGGTACCTCGCGCTTCGGCGCCGAACTCGACAGCCTGGCCGACTTCGTCAATTTCGGCGTAGCGCCGGCGCTAATCTTGTATTTCTGGGGCTTGCACGAGATCAAGTCGGCAGGCTGGATCGCGGCGATGGTGTTCGCGATCTGCGCAGGGCTTCGGCTCGCGCGTTTCAACGTGATGATCGATGATCCGAACAAGCCGGTGTGGGCAGCCGACTTCTTCACCGGCATTCCGGCGCCGGCTGGCGCGATCACGGTGCTGCTGCCAATCTATCTCTATTTCCTCGGTATCCCTGATGGCTTGATCACGGTTTGGATCACCTTCTTCTACACGCTGGCGATCGCGCTGCTGATGGTCTCGCGGCTGCCAGTGTTCTCCGGCAAGCGCGTCGGAAAACGGGTGCCGCCCGAGATGGTGCTGCTGGTTTTCGTCGTGGTGGTGGCGTTCTTCGCGCTGCTGATCAGCTATCCGTGGGTGGTGCTCAGCATCGGCACGCTGGCCTATCTCTGCTGCCTGCCGTTCGGCTGGCTGGCATATCGCGAAAATGTGCGAAAGGACCAAGCCGCTGCCGCCGCCGCACCCGCACCGGCGGGTGAGCCGACATCGCCGGGCCCCACGCTAGGGATCGAACATGATGGCGAGCATGATCGTCCGACGCGGTTGAACTGATCGCCAGATGTCGCCAATGCCATGCCACGCGCGACCCGCGTCATTGCCGCCGCCGATCACCCTGCTTGCGCGGTGGTCGATACCGTTATCCTCAAAGATGCGCAGCGCAGTGCGCGCGACCGTCACCGGCGTCAAAGGCACTGCCATCACTATCAATCTGCACGAAACCGGGCGGCTGTGGCCGGTGTGTCCGGCCTGGCGCAGCTCGCCTGGCATCTCGGCGACCGTCATGTGGCGGTGCAGGTGCAACCTAACCGCATCCGTGTGCAGCGCGATCTGGCGGTTGAAACCCTGCTGAGGTCACTCGGTGCTAAACTGACGATGATCGACGCGCCATTCGAGCCGGAAGGCGACGCCTATACCTCATCGCACGGCCACGATCATCACGACCATGCGCATCATGATGACCATGTGCATGACCATCATCACAATCACTGATTGCGATAGCCGCGCGTGCCGAACGGATAGCCGGGCATCAGGTCATACGGATGCTTCCAGCCGGGTAGAGCCTTCATGCGCTCGCACCATGCGCCAATCGCCGGATAATCCTTTTGGATATCGAAGCCGAATTCATCGGCCGGATAGTAGAGATAACCAGTGAGCGAGACGTCGGCAATGGTCGGCAGGTCGCCAAGCACGTAGGGCGCCTTCTCTAACCGCTTGTGGACAATGGTGAGGCTGGCGTCGATGCGGCTTTTAAGGAATGCCAACACCGCCGGATCGCCGGCAGGCTTGGCGAAATTTTTCTGAAATCGGAACGGCCCGAGGAAACCGTTGACCTTCTGGTTGTCGAAGATGATCCAGCGCAACGCTTCAAGTTCCTCGTCTTCTCCTTGCGGCTGGAACTTTCCTGAATGGCGCGCGAGATAAGTTAAGATCACGCCCGACTGAGTGAGCTGCTTCTTGCCCTGCACCAGCACGGGCACTTCACCCATCTCGTTGATGCCCCCGCGATAGTCCGGCGTGCGCTGGACCATGGCACCGAAGAAGTCGATCCACACCGGCTCCCAGTCGGCACCGATCAAATTGAGCATCAGCGCGGCGCGATAGGCATTGCCGGACTGCGCGAAGCAATAGAGTTGATAGTGGGACATGGGAGGTTCCTAATTTGGCGGTGCGTCGCGGGTCAGCGTCACCGGCATGCCGGCGTTGGATTGGCCGTCAAAATAGCCGTCAGCATAGCTCAGCGAAGCGAGTGGTTGATTTTCATCGTCGATGATCACCAGCCCGGTCCCTTCGAGCTTCCAGCGCCGGCTAGTGAAGAACTTGCCCGGACAACCGCCCTCCGGCGCGACTTTGCCTTCGCGCGCGCCGGGCGCGGCCGCAAAAATCATGCCGCAACTCGGCGCGTTGGGCGCCGCCAGCTTCCAGCGGCCGTCCATCCCGAGGTCGGGCGTCGACGCCGCCGAACCGCCCAACGGTTCGCTGGCGCAGCCCGCAAGAAGCAGCGCAATGAAAAAACCTCCGGCGGCCCGGACGATAATCATTAATTTCCGTCTTGAATCGATTCTCAATCGCGACGTGTAATGCAACTTACTTCATGGTCGGAATTACGAACTCGGCACCCTCCTTGGTGCCGGTCGGCCAGCGCGCGGTGACGGTCTTGGTCTTGGTATAGAACCTGACCGCATCGGGTCCGTGCTGATTGAGATCGCCGAAACCGGAGCGCTTCCAGCCGCCGAATGTGTGATAGGCGAGCGGCACCGGGATCGCGAAGTTCACGCCGACCATGCCGACCTGCACGCGGTTGACGAAGTCACGCGCGGTGTCGCCGTCACGGGTGTAAATGGCGACGCCGTTGCCGTACTCATGCTCGGACGGCAACCGCACGGCCTCTTCGTAATCCTTGGCGCGCACCACCGAGAGAACCGGCCCGAAGATTTCCTCTTTGTAAATACGCATATGAGGCTTAACGTCGTCGAACAGGCAGCCACCCATGAAGTTGCCGTTCTCATAGCCCTGCATCTTGAAGCTGCGGCCATCGACCAGCAGCTTGGCGCCTTCCTTAACGCCAAGGTCCACGTAATCTTTAACTTTGTTGAGGTGAGCCTTAGTCACTAGCGGCCCGTAATCGGCCTGCGGATCGTTGGACCGGCCAATCTTCAAACCTTCTACGCGCGGGATCAATTTTTCGACCAGCATGTCGGCGGTCTTCTTGCCGACCGGCACCGCAACAGAGATCGCCATGCAGCGCTCGCCGGCTGAG
>Ga0207780_1000572_pt1 | contig 10088 bp, 6 predicted proteins | sample LuqExpMetageno45_FD_187803 | JGI IMG/M metagenome (GOLD analysis project Ga0207780, IMG submission 187803) | Tropical forest soil microbial communities from Luquillo Experimental Forest, Puerto Rico - Sample 45 (SPAdes) | ecosystem: Environmental > Terrestrial > Soil > Tropical forest ...
GGGTGCAGCTCTGGCTGCCGTTGAATCCGCAAAAGATGTTGAATGTTGCGCCGGACCTGGCATGGAACACGGCGGTTTCGTTTACCACCAATACAAACTGGCAAGCGTATTCGGGCGAAGCGACGATGAGCTACTTCACACAGATGGCAGGACTGGCGTATCACAACTTCGCTTCGGCAGCGGTCGGAATCGCGCTGGCCATCGCGCTGATTCGGGGCGTGGTACGGCGCGAATCGAAGTCCATCGGGAATTTCTGGGTGGACGCGACGCGGGCGTTCCTCTGGGCGCTGCTGCCGATCAGCTTCGCAGCAGCGATCTTTTTCGTGTCACAGGGAGCGATCCAGAATCTTCGGCCGTATACGACGGCTCAAGTGATTGAGCCGCAGGCGGTCGAAACAAAAAATGCTGACGGCTCTGTGAAAAAAGATACGGTTACGAAGCAAGTGATTGCGCAAGGACCTGTAGCATCGCAAGAAGCGATCAAGATGTTCGGAACGAACGGCGGAGGATTCTTCGGAGCGAACAGCGCGCATCCGTTCGAGAACCCCACGCCAGCGACGAACTTCGTGCAGATGCTGCTGATCTTTGCGATTCCCTCGGCGCTGACTTACACGCTGGGACGGATGAGCAAGTCACAGCGGCACGGGTGGGCGGTGTGGAGCGCGATGGCGGCACTATTCCTGTGCGGCGTGCTGGTAGCGTATGCGTTCGAAGCGCGCGGGAATCCACTACTGGCAGGATTGGAGACCCGGACGAGCGCGACACAGCCCGGCGGGAACATGGAAGGCAAGGAAGTGCGGTTCGGCATCGCGAATTCGGCTCTGTTTACGACAGTGACCACGGATGCGAGCTGCGGGGCGATCAATAACCAACATGATTCGCTGACACCGCTGGCCGGAATGGTGCCTCTGGTCAACATCATGCTGGGTGAAGTGGTGTTTGGAGGTGTCGGCGCGGGGATGTACGGGATTCTGGTGTTCGCAGTTCTGGCGGTATTCCTGGCCGGGCTGATGGTCGGGCGGACGCCGGAATATTTGGGAAAGAAGATCGAGTCGTATGACGTGAAGATGGCGACGCTGGCGATCCTGGTGACTTCTCTGACGATTCTGATCTTCTCGGCCATCGCATCGGCGGCGAAATTCGGGACGTCGAGCATCAGCAACGCGGGCCCCCATGGTTTGTCGCAGATTTTGTACGCATACACTTCGGCGGTGGGAAACAACGGCTCGGCATTTTCGGGATTGAACGCTAACACGCTCTGGTACAACTCGAGCCTTGGTGTGGCCATGCTGCTGGGCCGGTTCTTCATGATCATTCCGATCCTGGCGATTGCGGGAAATCTGGCAGGAAAGAGACACGTACCGGAATCGCTGGGAACGTTCCCGGTGACGGGACCGCTATTCACGGTGCTGTTGATCAGTGTGATCGTCATCGTGGGGGCGTTGACATTCTTCCCGGCGTTGAGCCTGGGACCGATTCTGGAGCACTTATTGATGAACGCGGGAAAGGCGTTTTGAGGAAGCGATGTCGACTGCACAGCCAAAGGCAATTTCACTCACAGACCGCAAGATTCTGAAGAACGCGATCGCCAGTTCGTTTGTGAAGCTGAATCCGAAGTGGATGGTCAAAAATCCGGTGATGTTCGTTGTGGAGGTAGGAGCGGTGGTCACGCTGGTGGTGTTGATCGCAAATCTCGTTCACCACGTGAGCGGATTCTGGTTCGGACTGCAGATTACGCTGTGGCTGTGGTTCACCGTGCTGTTCGCGAATTTTGCCGAGGCGATGGCGGAAGGGCGGGGCAAGGCGCAAGCGGAGACACTAAGGAAAGCCCGCGCGGAAACCGAGGCGCGCAGGCTGCGGCCTGATGGCTGCACGGAAATCCTGAGCAGTTCGAAACTGCGGTCGGGCGACGTGGTGCTGGTGGCGGCCGGCGAGTTCATCCCGAGCGATGGAGAAGTCATCGAAGGGGTCGCTTCGGTAGACGAGTCGGCGATTACCGGTGAATCGGCGCCAGTGATTCGCGAGGCCGGCGGCGACCGTTCAGCGGTGACGGGTGGAACGCGGGTGCTGTCCGACGAAATCAAGGTGAAGATCACCTCGAATCCCGGGGAAACGTTCCTGGACCGGATGATTGGATTGGTGGAAGGCGCTTCCAGGCAGAAGACACCGAACGAGATCGCGCTGAATATTCTACTCGCGGGATTGACGATTATTTTTCTTTTGGCGGTGGTGACGCTGCAGCCCTTTGCGATTTATTCGGGGGCACCGCAGAGTGTCTTTGCGCTGGTGTCTTTGCTGGTATGCCTGATCCCCACGACGATTGGCGGCCTGCTGTCGGCGATTGGGATCGCTGGGATGGACCGGATGATCCAGAGGAATGTGATTGCGATGTCTGGCCGGGCCGTAGAAGCAGCAGGCGATGTGGACGTGTTGCTCCTGGACAAGACTGGGACGATTACGCTGGGCAATCGCGAGGCGACGGCGTTTCATCCCGCCCCCGGTGTGACCGACAACGAACTGGCGAGCGCGGCGCAATTGGCGTCGTTCGCCGACGAAACGCCAGAGGGACGTTCGATTGTGGTACTGGCGAAGGAGAAGTACGGGCTCCGCGGGCGGGAATTGGCGCCGCACAATCCGATCTTTGTTCCCTTCACCGCGCAGACGCGCATGTCCGGAGTGAACCTGGATGGAACCGAAATTCGCAAGGGGGCACAAGACGCGATCACGCGATATGTGAGCGAAAAAGGGCAAATCGTGCCGCCCGAAACCAAAGAGACCGTGGAACGAATCGCGCAGAATGGCGGAACGCCGCTGCTGGTGGCGATGAATCACCGCGTGTACGGCGCGATCGAGTTGACGGACATCGTTAAAGGTGGGATGAAGGAGCGGTTCGACCACCTGCGCGCGATGGGAATCCGCACGATGATGATCACCGGCGACAATCCGTTAACCGCGGCTGCGATTGCGCGGCAGGCGGGCGTCGACGATTTCCTGGCGGAAGCAAAACCCGAAGACAAGATGGCTCTGATCAAGAACGAGCAGGCCAAAGGGAAACTGGTGGCGATGACCGGCGACGGAACGAACGACGCTCCGGCGCTGGCGCAGGCGGATGTCGGCGTGGCAATGAATACGGGCACCCAAGCGGCGAAAGAAGCCGGGAACATGGTGGACCTGGACTCGAATCCGACGAAACTGATTGAAATTGTGGAGATTGGAAAACAGCTGCTGATTACACGCGGATCGCTCACCACCTTTTCCGTGGCGAACGACGTGGCGAAGTATTTCGCGATTATTCCAGCCATGTTCGCAGGGACGTTCCCACTGCTGGGATTGTTGAACGTGATGAAGTTGCGGACGCCGGAATCGGCGATCTTGTCCGCAGTGATTTTTAACGCGCTGATTATCATCGCGCTGATTCCGCTGGCACTGCGGGGCGTGAAATACCGGCCACTGGGGGCGGCGATTCTGTTGCGCCGGAATTTGCTGATTTATGGGCTGGGAGGAGTCATTGCGCCGTTTCTGGGAATTAAATTGATCGATATTCTGATCGGATGGATGCATTTGGCGTGAGCGAGATGAAGAAACAACTAATTGTCGCAGTACTATTTACAGTGGTGACCACGGTCATGTTCGGAGTTTTGTACCCGTTGCTGGTGACGGCGATCGCACACGTGGCGTTTCCCGAGAAAGCTGAAGGGAGCCTGATTGTGCGGAATGGCCAGGTGGTGGGGTCGCGGCTGATCGGGCAAGCATTCAGTGGCGAGAAATATTTTCATTCGCGCCCGTCGGCGGCGGGAGCCGGATACGATCCTCTGGCCTCGGGAGGATCGAACTTGGGGCCAACGAACCAGGCGTTAGTCTCGCGTGTGCATGACGACGTGGCGAAACTGCAACAGGAACGGCCCGGCACGCTGGTTCCCGCCGATCTGGTGACCACTTCGGGATCGGGGCTGGATCCGGATATTTCTCCGGCGAATGCGGAGTTTCAGGTGGCGCGAGTCGCGAAGGCCAGAGGAATGGGCGAGGACGTCGTGCGACAGGTGGTAGCACGCCACACACTAGGCCGCCAATATGGAATTTTCGGTGAGCCGCGGGTCAATGTGCTGGAGCTCAACCTGGATCTGGATGCAATGTCCGCCGCAGAGCCCTGAATCGCGCCGAAGTTGGCCTATTTGTGCGCTCGAGACGCTTTCGGCGCCGGCGTTTTCGGCGGTTGGAAGCGGTAACCTACCCAGGGTTCGGTGAGAATAAACTTCGGCTGGGATGAATCCTTTTCAATTTTCTTGCGCAGCTGATTGATGACCACGCGCAGATTCTCAGTTTCCTCACCGTATTCCGGTCCCCAGACAATTTGCAGCAGACGGCGGTGTGAAACCGGTTTGCCCTGATTGGCAATCAGGTGGCGAAGCACCTCGAATTCTTTGGGTGCGAGATGGACTTCTTCGTCACCGACGGTGACGCGGCGTTCTTCGAAATCGACAGTGAGTTCCTTCGAGAGGAAGGGTGGCAGCGACTCGGCCGAGGGATGGCGGCGAAGCGAGGCCCGGATGCGGGCGAGTAGTTCTTCGATGCCGAAGGGCTTGGTCACGTAATCGTCGGCGCCCGCGTCGAGGGCGACAACCTTGTCGCGCTCGGCATTGCGAACGGTAAGCATAATGATGGGAGCGTCGCTGGCGCGGCGGATTTCGCGGCAGGTCTCAACTCCAGTCATACCAGGCAGGTTGACATCCAGGAGAATCAGATCGGGTTTGAGCTTGGGAACGAGTTGCAGGGCTTCCTCACCGGAGGTCGCCTCGGTGATGGTGTAGCCGCGAAACGAGAGCGTGGAACGCAAAACCCGCCGAATCTGGGGTTCGTCGTCGACAACAAGAATGTTAGCGGCGCTCATCGAGATTCCACCCGCACAGGGACAGCCGGAAGAGTGAAGGAGAAGACGGAGCCGTGTCCGAGCTGACTGGTGACAGAAATGGCGCCGCCATGCGCCGCTACGATGGCCTTGGCAATGGGTAAGCCCATGCCGGTGCCGCGAACCTGATAGCGCTGATCGCGTCCGCGATAAAACTTGTCGAAAATAAGGCCCTGCTCGAAGGGATCGATGCCAGGGCCGCGATCGGCGACGCTGAAGAAGACGCAGTCGACGCTGGGTTCGGCGGAAATGGTGATGGGCTGGTCTTTGGGGGAGTACAAGTCGGCGTTATCGATGAGTTGCACGAGAATGTCGCGAGCGCGACCGGCATCCGCCAAGACCGGAGGGGCTTGCGGGCTGATGTGCAACTGAATTGGGCGGTCGCCTAGCGAGGATTTGAGATGTTGCAGCGCGCTCTCGATCAATGTGGAAGGCTCGACAGGAGCGCGTTCGAGACGGATCTCACCGGCTTCGAGTCGGGCCATTTCGGACGCTTCTTCGACCAGATGATTCAAGCGATCACACTCCTCGTTGATGATGGTAAGCAACTCACGTTGATGGCTCTCGCCCTTGGGAACGGAAGTGAGCAAATCAGTGACGGCAGCTTTCATGCCGGTAAGAGGCGTGCGGAAGTCATGCGCGATGGAGTCGAGGAGAGCGGACTTCAGGCGCTCGCCCTGACGTTCGGCCTCGGTTTCGCCGATTTGTTCGACGGCGCGCGCGCGCTCGATGGCTATGGCGACAAGGGAGCTGACGGCGTCGAGGGTCTGGCGCGAAAGCCTGGCGCCGGAAATCCCGAGGCTTCCTATGGGTTTCACGCCCAGGCGTACGGGAAGGAAGTACAGGGCTTTTTGCGCGTCGCAAATGACGTCGTCACGGACAAACGCGTTTTTCATTTCCTCTTCATCGAGCTGCGAAGCACCATAGCCTGACCGGTAGAACTTGCCCTTTTGTGGGACAAAGAGCTCGGCAGCACCCGCGGCGAAACATTCGACGAGGAAATTCGGAATGGCGTTCATCAACTGGATGACGTTCCCTTCCCCCAAGAGTTTTTGGCTGAAGGTGTAGAGGCGCTCAACCTCGCGACGGCGGCTGTTGGCGGCATCGGCTTCCTTGCGAATGCGGGCGGAAAGCTGGCTTCCAACGATCGAAGTAAAAAGGAAAGCGAAGAGAGCAACCCAATTTTGGGGATCGGCAATCGTGAGCGTGCCAACCGGCGGCAGGAAAAAATAGTTAAAGAGCAGCATCGCGGAAACGGACATGACCACGGACACGATCATGCCCCACACTGCGGAAACTGCTAGAATCGCGAGCAGAAACAGGAGAGCCACGGTGGTCTGGTTCACGTGGACGAGACGGTAGCAGGCGAAGGTGATCGATGCGAGCAATACCGCGGCAACGGCCAAGCCGATTCCGCGACCAACGACGAGGCGCACCATAGGCGTATTGTAACTCAGCAAAGTCGTACCACGGGGAGAACTGTAACTTGCCGAAGAAGCCAGAGGAGTGGCTGGAAGTAGCGTCGCCAGCGCCCAAAGCACGGGGCATCTTCAAACTGTTTTTGGGATATGCCCCGGGCGTAGGCAAAACGTACAGCATGTTGAGCGAGGCGGTGCGGCGTAAGAGTCGCGGGGAAGACGTGGTCATCGGAATCGTGGAAACACACGGGCGGAAGGGCCTGAAGGAGTTTTTGGATCAACTGGAGTCTGTGGAACGGCAGAAACTGGACTATAAGGGAACAATTTTTGAGGAGATGGACGTCGACGCGATTCTGCAAAGGAAGCCGGAAGTGGTGCTGGTCGACGAATTGGCGCACACGAACATTCCGGGGAGCAAGCATCGGAAGCGTTACGAAGATGTGCAGGAATTGCTGGCCGCCGGTATCGACGTCAACTCAACGCTGAACATTCAGCACATCGAGAGCCTTGCGCCAACCGTACGGGCCATCACAGGTGTTACGGTTCGAGAGACCGTGCCGGACTGGGTGCCGCTTTCGGCGTCGGAAACGGTGATGGTAGACCTGACGCCGGAAGCGCTGCAGAACCGCATGAAGCGAGGCGACGTCTACGGCCTCGAGAAGGTCGAGCAATCGCTAAAGAACTTCTTTCGCCGCGGAAACCTGATTGCGCTGCGGGAATTGGCGTTGCGGCAGGTAGCCGAGCAAGTCGACCGCAGCCTGGAATCCTACATGGATGCGAAGGACATCCAGCAGAACTGGGGAGTGCGAGAGCGTATCGCTGTCTGTATTTCCGGAAGCCCCTCGGGACAGTATCTGGTGGCGAGGGCGGCGCGGATGGCACGGCGGATGGATGCGGAATTGTATGTGGTGTACGTGCAGCGCGAACTTGGGCCGCGTGAGGAAAATCCTCAGGTGCTACAGACAAATCTCCGTTTCGCCGAAAATCTGGGCGCGCAGGTGGTCAAATTGAAGGGACGCAGTGTGGCGGATTCGATTGCGGAGTTCGTGCGCAATAAGCACATTACGCAGGTCATTTTTGGCCGCGCCCCGGTGCGCGACTGGAAGAAATATCTTTATCTTTCGGTGGTCCACCGGTTCTTGAGGGAGTCGCCACCAGTAGACGTGCACATCGTCACGCAAGAAGCGGAAGAAGCCTGAGACATCCGTCGAAAAACAAACCCGCCGTCGTGCAATCCTGCGTGACGTGGGAGCACTCCGCCCAAGTGCCACCAGCGTTTCCTCTCGCCGGAATCAAACTCTTTCTAGTCAGCAGAGAAGAAACTCACCACGCAGGACGACGCGACAGCGGGTATTGGAATAGTAGAGTCCGAGATCGGGCTCGTAAACTGTCAATACTTACAGTTTGTTTGGACGCGACGGTGGAGCCGGCAAGGTGATGAAAAACTCAACAATCAGCCAGGGCGGGAAGATTCGTTAACGTTAACGGCGCTTTTGCTTCGTAACAGCCGGACCAGAAGTTTCGCGGATGATGAGTTCCGGCGGCACGGCAAATTCCGTGGGATAATCCCGGAAACCCTGAAGCCGTTGGAGAAGGATTCGAGCCGCGGTTGCGCCCATTTCGCGCAGGGGCTGCCGCACAGTGGTCAGCCGGGGATTGTGATAAGCGGCAAGCTGAATGTCGTCGAAACCCACGACGGAAACGTCTTCGGGTACCCGAAGATTGGCATCCCGCAAGGCACGGATGGCGCCGATCGCCGCAATGTCGTTGAAGGAAACGATGGCAGTGAAATGGCGGCGGGCCTGCAGGAGTGACTGCACCACGGGATAGCCGAGCTCCGGCGAGGAAATGTCGCGTTCGAGTTGAACCGTGAGTTCCGGGAGGACCGGAAGCTCGAGCCCCTTTGCCACGGCGACGAGGTTTTCCCAGCGCGAAAGCGAGTCGGAACTGAAGGGCTGGCCGCGCATGAAGGCAATGTGGCGGTGACCGAGTTGATGGAGGTGGCGGAGAATGAGCTCGGCAGCGCGGCGGTGATCCAGAACGACGTTGGTAACGCCCTTGATGGTTTTGTGGCCGGCGATGGCGACACTCGGAAGCGGAAATTCGTGGGGAACAGCGGTGTCGATAAAAATGAGACCTTCGGCGCCGCGGCCCTGGAGCAAGCGTGGATACTCTTCAACCAGGTCGGGCTTGTGCCGGTGGTGAGCGCTGAAATAGAAGTACCCCTCCTGCATGAGATGGTCTCCGATGCCGCTCATGACCATGGTGTGGTACCCATCGCTCAGTTCGGGAACGAGCACGCCGACGGTGAAAGTGCGCTGCTTGCGCAAGGAGCGAGCGAGCAGACTTGGCTGATAGTTGAACTTGCGGGCCGCCTCGCGAACACGGTCTCGAGTCTTCTGGGGAATCGAGCGGCCGGGCACGTTATTCAGGACAACGGAAACGGTAGCGGGACAGAGGCCGAGGTAATCGGCCAAGATCTTCAGGCTGACGGGACGCTCGCCGTCGGGCAGCTTCTTTTTCTCGGTGGTCATGGCGAAAGACAAGCCTACCCGAATCGCACACGAAGTGACAGCGCTCGAGACCAATTGAAGATAGAATCGGGAATCATGAGAATCGCTAAATGGTTGGTCTTGGTTTTCTTTGTGATGATTTGCGCTGCGCACCGCGTGGCCGCGCAGATCCGCGTGGTGGAATCGTCGGACGAGCGACACACCACCTTGGAAGAGCGTCCAGCGATTGCCTTTGGGGCGGTGAGCGCGCCGGAGTTGACAATCACCGTGAATGACGCCGTGCGCTACCAGTCGATTGACGGATTTGGGGCGTCGCTCACGGATTCTTCCGCGTGGCTGCTATGGAACAAGTTGGGTGAGGCGCAACGGAAAGAAACGCTCGAGAAACTGTTCGACACGAAGAACGGCATCGGGCTGAGTATGCTGCGACAGCCAATGGGGGCGAGCGATTTCGCGTTGGAAGACTACAGTTACGACGATATGCCCGCAGGAGAGAGCGATCCGGAGTTGCGAAAATTCTCGATCGATCGGGATCAGCGCTACATCGTGCCGATCTTGAAGGAGATCCTGGCGATCAATCCCCGGGTCAAAGTTATCGCCTCGCCGTGGAGCCCTCCCGGCTGGATGAAAACTTCTCAATCCATGGTGCAGGGAGCGCTGCTGCCATCGGCGTACAAACCGCTGGCGAACTACTTCGTAAAATTCGTGAAAGCCTACGAGCAGGCGGGGATTCCCGTTTTTGCGGTGACCATGCAGAACGAACCGATGTTCATCCCGAACAACTACCCCGGCATGAACATGACGGGTATCGAGCAGGCGGCATTTCTGCGCGACGATTTGGGGCCGGCGTTTCATGACGCGGGAATGAAAACGAAGATTCTTATCTTCGATCACAACTGGGACTTGATCGCTCATCCGATCACCGTGCTCAGCGATGCACGGGCGGCAAAATTCGCGGATGGAATCGCCATTCACTGCTACGGAGGCAGCGTTACGGCGCAGAACGAGTTGCACGAGCGATTTCCGGAGAAGGAGATTTGGTCGACGGAGTGTTCCGGAGGGGACTGGCAGAAGGGAAACTTGCTGGAACAGCAGGCGCGGTTGATCATCGATTCGTTACGGGCGTGGTCGAAGAGCGTGATCTTGTGGAATCTGGTGCTGGATCACAACCACGAGCCGTTTCTCGGCGGGTGCACCACCTGCCGCGGCGTGATGACCGTGAAGCACGACGTTTCTCCGGCGCAGGTGCTA
>Ga0207780_1000575_pt1 | contig 10065 bp, 10 predicted proteins | sample LuqExpMetageno45_FD_187803 | JGI IMG/M metagenome (GOLD analysis project Ga0207780, IMG submission 187803) | Tropical forest soil microbial communities from Luquillo Experimental Forest, Puerto Rico - Sample 45 (SPAdes) | ecosystem: Environmental > Terrestrial > Soil > Tropical forest ...
ATAGGTGGAGCGGTCAATAACCTCTTCCTCACACTGCATGGCGTCGAGGAGCCCCCGGAATTTGGCGGTGAGCCGAGCGTGGGCTTCCAGGTTCGACGGCTCGTAGGTGAGCTTGAGACGTCCGCTCGGCTCGACCTGCACCCTGTTCTGCATTCTGGGCAGGTCCTCGGTGGTGAGCCAGAAGTCGAGCGCATGTGCTGCGAGGTCGGCCGGGTCCTCGGCGTCCGGTGCATCGAGAGAGATGGTGAATGCATCGCTGCGCCCGAGCATCTGCATGGCTCCCAGCGGGTACTCCCACTCGTTGTCGCCGTAGTAGTAGTCATTCACGCCGAGCGTCTTCTCGAAGATCGTTGGGTTCGGAATTCGAGAGATGGCGATGAGCGACGAGTTGTTGTGGAGCATGAGGTTGCGTCCCACGACCCCCGAGCTGTTGCCCAGACCCTCAGGGTGTTGGTCATTCGCGGACGACAGAAGCAGAGCAGCGGAGTTGATCGCGCCCGCCGACAGAACGACGACGTCGGCCATGTACTCCTCTCGTTCTCCGTCGTGGTCAATCACCACTCTGCTGACCGACCGACCGTCCGGAGACGTCTCGAGCCTCGTGACGCGCGAGTTCGTGCGCAGTGTGACGTTGGAATACCGTAGAGCGGGCTCTACGCAAACGACCTGCGCATCGGCCTTCGCCTTCACGAGACACGCGAAGCCGTCACAGGTCGCGCATCGGATGCAAGGACTCAGCTCAGGGCGCTGCTCGTCGATCATGATCCCGAGCGGCAGCGCGAACGGCGTCAGGCCAGCGCCCTTGAGGTCATGGGCCAATTCCTCGATGCGCGCCTCATGGCTCATTGCCGGGTACGCATACGCTGGCCCGGGCGGGTCGAGCGGATCGACGCCCCGCTCGCCGTGCACGTGGTACAGATGCTCCGCCTTGGTGTACCACTGCTCGAAGTCGGTGTACTTGAGCGGCCACTCGGGGGAGACACCGTCCACATGGAACACGTTTTCGAAGTCACGCTCGCGCAAGCGGAACAGCACCGCGCCGTACACCTTGGTGTTGCCGCCGACATAGTAGTGCTGCTTCGGGTTGAACTCCTTGCCGTTCTGATCGACCCAGTGGCCGGCGTTGCGGTACCGCAGATCGCCCCACACTGACATGGAGTTCCAGTTCTCCTTCTCGCGGGGATACCAGCCACCCCGCTCGAGAAGAAGGACCTTCTTTCCCGTCGGGGCGAGAGCGTGAGTGATCGTGCCGCCCCCGGCACCGGAACCGATCACGATGACGTCGTAATGCTCTGACATGACTCCTCCAGTCGAGATCAGACGATGGCTAACGGAGCGACCCAGGCGCCCGTGGCACCCCGGAGCTTGGCGTGAGAGACGACGAACAGGAATGGCCCAACCCGGGCGTCGGCCAACTCGGCCAGGTGCAGGTTCTCCAGGACGACGATGCCGTGCTTGGCGTTCAAGGTCTGAGGAACGACGAACGGCTCGTCAGGATCCTCGGCGGGCACGGGACCGAAGCTCCACGTGTCGCAGCCGGTCACCGAGACCCGATGCTCGACCAGCCAGTCGACCATCGCCGATCCGGGCCCGGGCTCGCCGTCGACATACCCGGCATCGTCGGTTCCCCACTGCCGTCCCCAGCCGGTGTGGAAGAGGAGGGCATCACCGGGTTGGACCGTGAGTTCCTGAGCCCACAGGGCTGCTTCCGTGTCGGCGGGCGTGATGACGGTGCCCTTTTCGAGCCGGTTGACGCCGTGAATGGCGGCCACGTCGAGGAGCAGCCCGCGGGTCACGATCTGGGGCAGGGCATCAGCTCCACAGCAGCTCGTGCCCCACTTCTCGGCCACCTCGTCGATCCGATGACCGTTGTACATGCGGCCGTCGACATGGAGATGATTGAGCCCATCCAAGTGCGTGCCCATCTGCGAGGGGGCCATGACCCTCTCAATCACCCACCCGACCTTGTTCCGACCGATGGGGCCGACGGGAATGTCGAGTTCCTGGCTGAAGGAGCGTCCCTCGAAGGCAGGGGTGTCGGACGAAAGCACGTACGAGAGATCGAACACCCGCCCAATGCGGACCAGTCGTGCGGCGCCGATCCTCGCCCCGGGGGTGATCTCGTTGAGAGAACCCGCCCGATCGTCGGCGCCATAGCGCGACGGCCACCAGACTTCGCTCGAGCTGTGAGTCGTGTTCATCCCGATGGCCGCGCTCATTCCGATGACCACGTTCCACGAAAGTCCGCGAACAGCGTGAGCCCGCCGTCAACGAAGATCGTCTGACCGGTGATGTAGCCGGCCTCGTCGGACAGCAGGAAAGCCGTGGTCGCAGCCATTTCCTCGGCCTCGCCGGCCCGCCCCAGAGGGATGTGTGCCGTCACCATGGCCCGCTTTTCGGGATCGTCGATCCATGCCCGGTTGATCGGCGTGACAGTGGCACCGGGGCCGATGGCATTGACGCGGATGCCCCGGCCGGCGTACTCGAGAGCGAGGGTCCGCGTCAGATTCTGCATGCCGCCCTTGCTGACCGAGTAACCGAGGAACTTGGGCTTCGGGATCAGCTGGTGCACCGAGGAGACGTTGACGATGGCGCCCGGCTTGTCCTCTGCAAGCAGCTGGCGGACAGCTTGCCGTGCGCAGAGGAACGAGCCGCGGAGGTTGACGGCCAGGACCTTGTCGAAGGAGGCAGCATCGAGCGCGTCGGAGTCCTGTGCAATCTGGATGCCCGCGTTGTTCACGAGGAAATCCACAGGGCCGAGTTCAGCCGAAACGGTCTTGAACATGGCCTCCACGTCGTGCTCGTTGGAGACGTCGGCCTCCACCAGCAGCGCTCGTGCCCCGGCGTCGTGCACCTCCTTCATGCAGCGTTCGACGCCAGCCTCTATTGCATCTCTGGTCGTCTCGGCACCCTCGACCGCGCCCAGGTAATTGACGGCGACATTCACCCCCTCGCGGCCCAGACGGACCGCGATGGCTTGGCCGATGCCGGAGCTGCCGCCCGTGACTATTGCTGTCTTGCCAGAAAGGCCGTTCATGCGAGTCTCCTCTTACGTTCGACTGTCAGGCTCTTAGTCACCCGAGCAGCGCGCGTGTTACGCCGTAACGCCAAGTCTCCGGACGGGACTATTTCCCCATGCGTGCCCGTAACGCTCTCGATGAGGCTCGGCAGCTCGTCGGCAAGGCATTGGAGCCTCGTGTTCTCGAACCTTCACCGCCCGCCGTCGTCGATGGTGTGTGGTTCGCCGATGACCCGACGGCTGACGGCGATGTCGACTGGAGGCAATGGGTAGATCTGCACCCCGAACAGCGGGCATGGGCAAGAGAACGCTGGCTCGGAGCCTTTGGCCGTTTCGGCCAGGCGCCACATGCCTACAACGACACCAGGCTGGCGTTTCACCGCCTCGCCGTGTACGTGATCTCACCCGCCCGCCAACGGGCCAATGGCAAAATTGGGCTGCGTTGGACCCTCGGCGGCATCGGTACCCCGTTCTTCGGCGCCGACGAGCAGGTCCGAATACTGGGAACGGATCTCGTGCGACAACGAGGCCAGCAGGCGTGGGTCGAACCGATCACAACCCTCGACGAAGCCGCCGCATTCGTGCTTGACGGTCCTCCGGACGGTTCGTGGGCCAATAGCTTCGATGTCCCCCACATCGGTCCGACCGGCGAGAAGCTCGCGGTGAGCGTCGATGGTGCTCGCTTTCTCGCCGACTGGTACGGATTTGCGTGGTCGGTGCTCGAGGAATTGCGTGCGGATCTCGAATGCGACGAGCCGAGCCGGGTCCAACTTTGGCCCGAGCATTTCGATGCAGCATTCGATTGCTCCATCGCGAATCGCCGGGCCACGTTCGGAGCGTCGCCTGGCGACGCGAGGTCGGATGCGCCGTACCTGTATGTCGTGTCTCCTGGGATCTCGGAACTGTCCGACCAGCTGTGGAACTCCACCTCCTTCGAAGGCGCCATCCTCCCGTTGAGCGATCTCGTCGACGCCCTCGACCAGCGGGCCACGGCTCTCGAGTTCTTTCGTATCCGTCGGACGGCCTTGGCGAGGTCGTGATGCGTCAGCTCTTCCCGATCGAGATCGACCCGGTCGACCCCGCTTGCGCCTACGCCGACCTGCCACGGGTGGCGCATCGGCCGGCGGTCCGGCTGAACATGATCGCCGGCGTCGACGGCGCGACCACGTTGGACGACGTGTCCGGCGGACTGGGCGGTCCAGCTGACAAGCAGGTGTTCGGCGTGCTGCGCGCCCTGGCCGACGTCGTGCTCGTCGCCGCCGGCACCGTGCGGGCCGAGCACTACGGTCCCTCGGACTTGCCGATCGCCGTCGTCACGCGCACGGCCCAGCTCGACTGGCAGTCCCCGTTCTTCTCCCAGGCCAAGGCCCGACCGATCGTGTTCACGGTAGACGACGCCCCGGCCGAGAACCTGCGCCATGCGGCAGAAGTCGCAGATGTCGTCATCGTCGGCTCGGGCGGCGTCGATTTCGGGCGCGCGTTGGACGAGCTCGGCGCTCGCGGTCACCACCACGTGCTCGCCGAGGGAGGACCGACTTTGAACGGTCAACTTGCGCTCGCTGGAGTGATAGACGAGCTCTGTCTCACCCTTTCCCCAACCCTCGCCGCGGGCGGCTCCAAACGCATCATCGCCGGCCCTGACCTGCCAATGCCCACCCCACTGGGTCTGCACTCGGTGCTCGAGGACGACGGATTTCTGTTCCTTCGATACCAAACGTGCTCAATCCGTGAGAACACCGCGTAACGCGGACGTCCACAACGAGACAGAAGTGGTCATGCGCCGAACAAGCGTCGAGTTCGAATTCCACGACCCCGCGTTCGCGTCGGTCGTCGCTGAGGACGCACGGCTGGTGAAGGTAGCGAACACAGACGCGCACGAGGGGCCCGTGTACATGCCAAGTGAGGACGCCCTGTACTTCACGACTGTCCCACGTCCCAGCCGGACCGCAAGGAACGGGTCGCCCATGGTAGCGATCAAGCGCCTGGCCCTCGACGGCGAACGCTTCCCCTTGACCAGCGGGCGAGAGGCGATCGTGAGAAGCCGCGCAAATGGTGCCAACGGAATGGCACTCGGTCACGACGGCCGCCTTGTCGTCTGCGAACAAGGAACGACGACCACGGCGGCCCGCATCTCCGCGCTCGACACCGGCACCGGCCACACCGAGAGCATCGTGTCCGGTTGGGGTGCCTTGCCCTTCAACTCGCCCAATGACGTCGTCGTAAACAGGGACGGCACGATTTGGTTCACCGACCCGAGCTATGGGCACCTGCAGGGATTCAAGTCCGCCCCGGTCGTCGGCGACCGCGTCTACCGCTACGACCCGCACACGGACTCGTTGAGCTGGGTGATCGACGACTTCGACAAGCCCAACGGGCTGGCCTTCTCTCCGTGCGGGTCCGTACTCTACGTCGGCGACAGCGGGGCCAATCACGAGCCGGGGACGTTCGACCCCGCTCGACCCCACCATGTCCGGGCATTCGACGTCACGCCCGGTGGAGGATTGGCCGGGGGCCGCCTGTTCGCGGTGATCGACCCCGGCTTTCCGGACGGCATCAAAGTCGATGCCGAAGGCCGCGTCTACTCCTCTTCGTTCGACGGCGTGCAGGTGTTCAGTCCAGAGGGACACCAGCTCGGCACGATCCACCTGCCAGGCGCCGTGAACTTCACCTTCGGTGGCACCGATCGCAACGTCCTGTTCATCACCGCCGACACAGCTGTTTGGGCAGCTGTGCTCAATGTACAAGGAGCGTGACAACCATGGCATTGGTCCGGATCCGCAAGACAATCGACAACAAGGGCGTGGGCGCCGTCCTGGACGCCGCGGAGGAGGCTGCGAACAGCGCGGGACACCGCGTCGTGATCACCGTGGTCGACCACGGGGGCCATCTACTCGAGCTACGCCGTACAGAAGGTGCGCAGCCCGCCAGCGCGCAGGTCGCCATTGACAAGGCACGGACTGCCGCCCTCTTCGTCCGCCCGAGCCGAGAGATCGAGGAGCAGGTCAGCGCCGGTCGCCTTGGAGCCCTCGCCCTGCACGGAGCCCGCGCGCTGACGGGTGGCCTACCCTTGACGACGGACGGCGAGGTCGTCGGCGCCATCGGGACCAGCGGGGAGACGCCCGACGAGGACGAGTCGGTGTCCAAGGCGGGCGCTGCCGCCACATTCACCTCTGCGAACGTGCACGCCCTGACCTACACGGGCGCGAAGTTCGTCGCCGAGGTCGTCGCTCGCGAGGCGATGCGACGGAAGGTGAGCCCGGTCGTCGCAGTTGTCGACGCATCCGGCGAGCTGGTGTACCTCTGGCGGCCCGACAGCGCCCAGGTGGCGAGCGTCGGTGTGGCCACCGACAAGGCCCGTACAGCGGCGATCTACCGGCGCCCGAGCAAGGACTTCGAGGACCAGGCATCTGGCGGCCGGCCCTCGGCGCTGCATTTGGCGGGGGCTGTCCCCCTCCAGGGTGGCATGCCGCTCCTTTACCAGGGAGAGGTGGTGGGAGCCATCGGCGTCAGCGGTGCGACGTCCGCGGCCGAGGACCAGGAACTCTCCGAGCTCGGCGCCGGGGCCATCAAGGAGGTCGGTGCGTGCCACAGGCCTGCGATCCACCTCCCAGCCGCGGACGTCGACATCGCATTCGCCAGCGGGGGATTGCTCGTGGACGCGTCGCGGTACCAACTGGAGGCGGCCCGTCGCACGGTTCCGGGCGAGGTCGAGTGCCACGACACGGTGACCGACATCATGCGAGTGGCTGCGGGCACTGCGACAGTCGTCACGCAAGGTTGTGGCGAACCGGTGACGCACGAGGTCTCCACGGGCGACGTCCTGGTAATCCCCGAAGGCGTTTCCCACGAGTTCACGGCCGTCTCCGAACCGTTTCTCTACTTCGTGGTGAAGGTGCAGTCGTGAGCACCGCCACGCGTCTTCCAGGCCCTCCAGAGCTTCTTCCAGGCGGAGCCGATGCGGTCGTTGACCTGCAGACCCCCGAGGGCATCGCTCTCGTCCAGGCCGAATGGCGCTACGCCGACGCCCACATCGTCGAAACCGATTTCGTGCACGTCGGCGCGGACCTCGGCCCCACCGGGCCCCCGAACCGCACGTATGACGTGGTGCCCCATGCGCAAGGCGCGCACTTCGACGACTCATCCTGGAGTCGACTCGAACCCAACGAGACCCTGCTGCGCCTGAGTGGCGGTCTTGTATGCTTCAACTGGTATCGCATCGCGGTGACGCTCCCGCCCCGGGTCGGCGACTTCGATCCGACCGGAGCAACGGTCGTCTTCGAAATTGTCATCGACGACTACGCCGAGGTGTGGGTCGACGGCGAGCTGCCGATCGCGCTTGGACAGGCGGGGGGTCAGGTCATCAGCGGCTTCAACGCCCCCAATCGCGTCGTGCTCACCCAGGACGCTCGACCTGGCCAGACCTTTCAGATCGCGGTTTTCGGAATCAACGGGCCGATTTCGGTGTCGCCCCACAACTACATATGGATGCGAACGGCCACCCTGGACTTCTATGGCGCTGACCGGGCGAGGCCCGCCGAGCCGGTCCAGTGCGAGATCAAGCGCTTGGACCCGTCCCTCGACGAGGTAGTGGCTCCTGAAGCTCGCATGGAGCGCGTCGCCGGCGGCTTCGAGTTCACGGAAGGGCCCGTATGGACCCAAGAAGGGTCCCTGCTGTTCAGCTCGCCGAACACGAATGTCATCTACCGATGGTCCCCGCTCGGTACCGTCGAGGTATTCCGGTCGAAGAGCGGTTACTCGGGCGTGGATGTGGGTCGTTATCACCAGCCCGGCTCAAACGGCCTCACGTTCGACCCCGACGGTCGCCTGGCCATCTGCCAGCACGGGAACCGCAGGGTGATCCGGGTCGAGCCGCATGGGAACGTCACTGTCCTCGCCGATCGCTACGACGGCAAGCGCCTGAACAGTCCCAACGACCTCGTCTATCGCTCCGACGGAACTCTGTTCTTCACTGACCCGCCGTTTGGGCTCCCGCAGCAGTTTGAAGACCCAAAGAAGGAGCTGTCGATCAGCGGTGTCTACGCGGTGCGTCAGCCCGGTGAGGTTGTGCTTGTCACCGATGAGCTGCTGGGACCGAACGGCTTGGCTTTCTCACCCGACGAAGCGTTCCTCTATGTCGGCAATTGGGACCCGGAACGCAAAGTGGTAATGCGCTACGAGGTCGAGCCGTCGGGAACGGCACGTGCTGGCACCGTCTTCTTCGACATGACTGCCGCCGAAGGTGAGGACGCCATCGACGGGATCAAGGTCGATCGGAACGGCAACCTCTTCGTCTGCGGGCCGGCCGGCATCTGGGTCCTGTCACCACAGGGCCATCATCTCGGGACCATCCGACCACCTGAGGCCCCCCACAACTTGGCTTGGGGCGACGCGGATGGCCTGACCCTCTATGTCACTGCACTCACGAGCATCTACCGCATCCGACTCAACAACAACAAGGAGACCCAACAATGAGTACGACGCTGGTCCCAGGGGCAATCTTCCCCGACTTCGAGCTGTTCGATGATGCCGGCACCAAGCACAAGCTCTCCGAGCTGCAGGGTGACAACGCCATGGTCCTCATGCTGGGGCGGGGAGAGCATTGCCCCCGTGAGCGCCAGCAACAGCGCGAAATGGTCAAGTTCCACGAATGGTGTGACGTGGCGTTCACCACAGTGGTCACGATTCTCCCCAATGATCTGCACGACACCAACAAGATGCGGATCGCTGCTGGGGCCCACTGGACCTACCTGTCAGATGGCGACCTCGTGGTGCAGCAGACCCTAGGCATCCGTGAGTACACGGATCCTCACCACGACGCGACGGTCCCGCACACGGTGCTGCTCGGCCCGGGCCTCAAGATCGACAAGACCTATGTCGGGTACTGGTTCTGGGGTCGTCCGTCGATCTACCAGCTGTGGGAGGACCTCCAAGATCTATTCCGGCGAACGAAGGCCGACTTCGATCCGTTGGTGCCCGAGGTCAAGGCGGAGTGGCTCGCCTTGCCGGCCTAAGAGCGGGGCGTCGCCAGAAGCGTCCATCGTGTCGGGGGTGGCGACCCCAGCGCCGCTGCAAACTGACGGCGTGGGACCAAGTGAGCCCGCTGACATGCCCAGTCTTGGGACAAGATGGTGCCGTGGACGACCGAGAGCTGGTCGACGCCCTCCGGGCAAAGGATGAGGCCGCGTTTCGCGAGGTGGTGATTGGCTATCACTCGGCCATGATCCGCGTGGCGTCGTTCTATGTCTCGAGCAAAGCAGTGGCCGAAGAGGTCGTCCAGGAGACTTGGCTGGCCGTCGTGAAGGGACTCGACAGGTTCGAGGGACGGTCGTCGTTCAAGACATGGGTATTCACCATTCTCTCCAACCAAGCACGCAGCCGGGGCGCCCGCGAGCACCGCACGGTGCCCTTCTCGTCCCTTGAAGCCGATGAGCGCACGCCCGGTGTTCCAGGCGAACGGTTTCAACCCCCGTCCGACAGATGGGCGGGGCACTGGTCGGATCCACCGAGTCCTTGGACGGACGTCCCCGCTGCGCGCCTGGAGGGCAACGAGACTCGCTCTCTGATCTTCGATGCCATCCGGTCGCTCCCGCCGCAGCAACGAGAGGTGATCGCCCTTCGCGACGTCGAGGGCTGGAGCCCAGAGGAGGTCTGCGCCGCGTTGGAGATCAGCGACGGGAACCAGCGCATCCTCTTGCACCGGGCCCGGGGTAAGGTCCGGTCCGTTCTGGAGCAGAACTTCGCACGAGCGGTGACGCCATGACGAGCTATGAGGACTTCCCGTGCGAGCAGGCGGTCACGATGGTGACCGACTATTTCGAAGGTGCCCTTTCCGTCGAGGAGCGGGCCGTCCTCGAACGTCACCTCTCCTGGTGCGATTGGTGTGCCACTTATGTCGAACAGATGCGGGAGACAGTTCGTTTGTCCGGCACCTTGCGGGAAGAGGAGGTGCCAGCGCCTGTGATGGACGTACTCCTCGAGGCACTCCACCAGATGCGCGAGTCGTGATCATAAGTCAGTGAGCGCGAGGTGGTCCCGAAGCCAGTGCG
>Ga0207780_1000577_pt1 | contig 10052 bp, 4 predicted proteins | sample LuqExpMetageno45_FD_187803 | JGI IMG/M metagenome (GOLD analysis project Ga0207780, IMG submission 187803) | Tropical forest soil microbial communities from Luquillo Experimental Forest, Puerto Rico - Sample 45 (SPAdes) | ecosystem: Environmental > Terrestrial > Soil > Tropical forest ...
CCCGCGATCCTGGCGCTGCCGGCCGGCTTCCACACCATGACAACCAAGATCTGGAGCCTGTTCCAATATCCGCCCAAGCCGGAGCTCGCAGCCGCCGCCTCGCTGCCGCTGCTGGTGCTCACCGTCCTGCTGCTGCGCGCCGAGCGAATGATCCTCGGTCGCCGCGGCTATTCGGTGGTTGGCGGCAAATACGGCGCGCCGCGCCTGATCCCGCTTCGCCGCTGGCGCTGGCCGGCCTTCGTATTGTGCCTGGTGGTGCTGCTCAACCCGGTATTCCTGCCCTATGCCGCACTGTTCAACGCGGCGTTCTCGCCGGTCGCCACTACCTTCCTAACCTTCCACAACGCCACCCTGCAGAACATCCATTTCGTACTGTTCGAATTGTCGGCCGCTTCGCTCGCGCTCAAGAACACGGTGATCCTCGGCACCACCACTGCTACTGTCGGGACTATCATCGCGCTGATCATCGCCTATGTCACAGCGCGCCAGGCGGTGGCCGGCCATCGCATGCTCGGCTTCCTCGCCACCGCGCCGATCGCCATTCCCGGCATCGTACTCGGCGTTGGCCTGTTCCTGAGCTATACGCGGCCGCCCTTCGTGCTGTACGGCACGCTGTGGATTCTGCTGATCGCCTTCGTCACCATCGCTCTGCCCTCGGCCTATCAGCAATTGCAGGCGGCGTTCCGCACCATCCATCCGGAGTTGGAGGACGCCAGCCGCATTCTTGGTGCCACACGGCTACGCTCGCTCTGGCAGATCACCGCGCCGCTGTTGCGCACTGGCGTGATTGCGACTTGGTGTTTCATTTTCGTCGGGGTGATGCGCGAATTGTCGGCCGCGATTATCTTGTTTACCTCGGAAACCAAGGTGATTTCGGTGCTGATTTACGACCTAAACGAGAGCGGCGATCTGGGCGCCATCTCGGTGATCGGACTTGGCATGCTGTTGATCACGTTCAGTGTGGTGATTGCGGTCAACCGCATTCCCGGCTTCGGCACCGTGCGGTTCAGAACGTAAATGGACGCCCAGCTTCCTAAAATGTCAGTGGCTCAGCATCTAGCTGAGCGCATTGTCGCGCTACGCGCCGATAAGCTACCGCTGGCGGTGCGGCAGAAGTGCGAGGATTTGCTGATCGATGTGACCGGGCTGTGCGTCACCGCGCGTAAGGAGGACTACATCAGGAGCGCACTCGCGGGCCTCGATGACGATGGGCCCTGCACCGCGATCGGTCACGCGCGCACCTTGAGCGCGGCGAGCGCCGCTTTCGTCAACGGCACGGCCGCGCATGGCGAGGATTTTGACGACACCTTCGAGGGCGGACCAGTGCATGCGGGCGCGGTGATCGTGCCAGCGGTGCTGGCGGCCTGCGAGCGCCACAAGCCGGACGGCGCTGCCGCGCTCGTCGGCATCGCGGTCGGCGCCGAGGTCATGTGCCGGCTGTCCACGGTGGTGCCGAAGGCGGTGCACAAGGCCGGCTTCCATCCGACCGCGATTTTTGGCGTGATGGGCGCGGCCGCCGGCGTCGGCGCCGCGCTCGGCTTGACCGCCAAGCAGATCGTCGATGCCTTCGGCATCGCCGGCAGTTTCGCCGGCGGCATCATTGAATATCTGGCGGAAGGCGCCTGGACTAAACGGCTGCATCCGGGCTGGGCGGCGCAGTCCGGTATCCGCGCGGCGCTGCTGGCGCGCAGCGGCTTCTTGGGTCCGCGCACAGTGTTCGAAGGCGTGCACGGCCTGTTCTATGGTTTTGCCCACACCGCGCAGGGCGACTACGCCGCGCTTGACGACTTCGGCACGCGCTGGGTGACTGAGACGCTTGCCTTCAAGCCTTATCCCTGTGGCACCATGGCGCATCCTTACATCGACTGCGCCAAGCGGCTGGCCGCGCGCGGCATCAAGCCGGGCGAGGTCAAGGAGCTGATCTGCGAAGTGGCGGAGGGCACTGTGCATCGGCTGTGGGAGCCGCTCGCCGCCAAGCAGCGCCCGCCCAACGGTTATGCCGCGAAATTCTCCACGCCCTTCATTCTGGCCACCGGTTTCGTGCGCGGCGGCGTCGGGCTCGATGCCTTCACCGACGCGGCGGTGCGCGACGAGGCCGTGCTCGCGCTGGCGTCCAAGGTGCGTTACGTGGTCGATCCGGCCAATCCCTATCCGAGTAATTTTACGGGCCACATCCGGGCCGTGCTCAATGATGGGCGCGTGCTCGAGGTGCGCCAGCCGCATTTCCGTGGGGGCGCGCATGAGCCGCTGACGCGCGCCGATATCGAAGAGAAATTTGTACTCAACGCCCGTCATGGCGGCTGGGACACCGCCCGCGCGGAGTCTGTAATCAAGCTGATGGCTGCGCTTTATGATGGTGGGATCGATTTGGCGGCACTGCGAGGGTAGATGATGTCATGAGTGAGAAAGAACTTTCCGACAAGGTCGCCATCGTCACCGGAGCGGGACGTAATATCGGCCGCGCTATCGCGCTGTACTTGGCGCATGCGGGCGCGGCAGTCGTGGTTAATGTGCGCTCCAACCAGAGCGAAGCAGACGCGGTGGTACGCGAGATCGAGGCGGCTGGCGGCAAGGCGGTCGGCGTGCTTGGAGACGTTGCGGATCCAAAGACCGCGGCCGCTTTGGCCGCCGCGGCGACCAAACATTTCGGCCGCATCGATGTCCTGGTCAACAACGCGGCGCTGCGGCGCGAGAAGGCGGCCGGCGATATGTCGTACGCCGACTGGCGCGAAGTGATGGCCGTCACACTCGATGGCGCGTTCCACTGTGTGCAAGCTTGCCTGCCGTCGTTGAAGAAAAACGGCGGCAGTATCGTCAATATTGGCGGCATGAGCGCGCATATTGGCTCGAAAGGCCGTGCGCATGTAATGACCGCCAAGGCCGGACTGGTCGGCTACTCGCGCGCGCTGGCGCACGATCTCGCCGCCGACCGCATCACCGCCAATTGCGTGGTGCCAGGCGCGATCGACACCAGCCGGCCGGCGAGCGCGCAGACGCCGGCGCATCATCTCACCCACGGCACCATCACAGGCGAACGCGGCAAGTCGGACGACGTCGCGGCCATGGTGCGCTTCTTGTGCGGTCCGGGCGGGCGCTTCGTGACCGGCCAGACCATCCATATCAACGGCGGCGCCTATCTCGGCTCATAGCCGCTGTTCCCGCCGGCGGGGTAGGGTGGCCGCTGTCGCCCGAAAGTGCTAATCCACCGCCACGTTCAGTTTCAGTAACGACGAGGTTCGTATGTACACAGAACTCGCTCTTTTCATCGACGGCAAATGGCTCACCGGCGAAGGCCGCAAGGGCGAGGACGTGATCAATCCGGCGACCGGCAAGACGCTCGCGCATCTACCGCATGCCAGCACGGCGGATCTCGATGCTGCACTCGCGGCCGCGCAGAAGGGCTTCCAGGTCTGGAAGGCGACCTCGGCCTATGACCGCGCGAAGATCATGCGCAAGGCGGCCGATCTGGTACGCGAGCGCTACGATCACATCTCCAAGGTACAGACCCAGGAGCAGGGCAAGCCGTATCCAGAATCACGCGCTGAGGTACTCACCTCGGCCGACATTATCGAATGGTATGCCGAAGAGGGCCGCAGGGCCTATGGCCGAATTGTGCCCGGCCGGCAGAAGGGCGTGCGCCAGATCGTGCTGCAGGAGCCGGTCGGCGTGGTGGCGGCCTTCACTCCATGGAATTTCCCGACGCTAACACCTGTGCGCAAGATCGCCGGCGCGCTGGCGGCCGGCTGCTCGCTTATCATCAAAGCTTCGGAAGAAACGCCAGGCGGCTGCGTCGAGTTGGTGAAGGCCTTCGCCGATGCCGGTCTGCCGGCCGGCGTGCTCAACCTGGTGTTTGGCATACCGGCGCAAGTGTCGGAACACCTGATCCCGTCTGACGTCGTGAAGAAGATTTCCTTCACCGGTTCGATTCCCGTTGGCAAGCATCTCGCCGGGCTCGCCGCCAAGGGCATGAAGCGCGCCACTATGGAGCTTGGCGGGCATTCGCCAGTGGTGGTTTTCGCCGATGCCGATCCCGAGAAAGCCGCCGATACCATCGCCGCGTTCAAATATCGCAATGCCGGCCAAGTCTGCATCTCGCCGACGCGCTTCTATGTGCAGGAGCCGTCCTATGCCAAGTTCGTCGCCCGCTTCACGGAATACGCCAAAGCCCTCAAGCTCGGCGACGGCCTGGAGAAGGGTATCACGCTCGGGCCGGTCGCTAATCCGCGCCGGCTCGACGCCATGGAAACCTTCGTCAACGACGCCAAGGCGCGGGGCGGCAAGATCGCGACCGGCGGCTCGCGTCACGGCAACCAGGGCTTCTTCTTTGAGCCGACCGTGATCACCGACATTCCCGACGACGCCAAGGTGATGAAGGACGAGCCGTTCGGTCCGTTGGCGCCGATCGTGGCGTTCAAGACCTTCGATGAGGTGGTCGAGCGCGCTAACTCGCTGCCCTATGGGCTGGCGGCCTATGCCTTCACCTCATCGGGCGCCACCGCGACCGCGATCGGCGACGCCATCCAGTCCGGCATGGTCGGCGTCAACAGCGTGGCCGTGTCGACGCCGGAGACGCCATTCGGTGGCGTCAAGGAGAGCGGTTACGGCTCGGAAGGCGGCATCGAGGGCCTGCAGGCGTATTTGAACACCAAGTTCATCTCGCAGGCGTAGGGCTCACTCCGCCGGTTGCACGTTCGGCCGTGCCCGGCGGCGGATGAAGCTCGGAGCGGCGCCGCCGAGCTTGCGGTGCAGCCGGTCGAGCAGCAGGTAGATCACCGGCGTGGTGTAAAGCGTAAGCACCTGCGACACCAGCAGTCCACCGATGATGGTGATGCCGAGCGGGCGGCGCAGCTCAGAGCCGGGGCCAGCCGCGATTACCAGTGGCAACGCGCCCAGCATCGCTGCCAGCGTCGTCATAAGGATTGGACGGAAACGTTCCATGCACGCCTCGTGAATGGCGCGCTGCGGCGAGAGTCCGCGCCGGCGTTCGCCCTCGAGCGCGAAGTCCACCATCATGATGCCGTTCTTCTTCACAATGCCAATCAAGAGAATAATGCCGATGAAAGCGATTACCGTCAGTTCGGTGCCGGAGATCTGCAGCGCAAGCAGCGCGCCCAAGCCCGCCGACGGTAACGTGGAGATGATGGTGAGCGGGTGCGCCAGACTTTCATACAGCACGCCCAGCACGATATAGACTGCAATCAACGCAGCCAGCAGCAGCAGCGGCTGCGCCCCGGCGCTTTGCTTGTAGGCCTGGATGTCGCCGGAGAAGTCGGCATGGATCGCATCGGGCAGGTGCATTTCGGCCACGGTCTGCGACAAGGCTGCGGTCGCCTCTTCGATCGTGGTGCCGGCAGGGATGTTGTAGGTGATCGTCACTGAGGGGAACTGACCCTGGTGGTTTACCACCAGCGGCGCTATCCCGCGCTCGACCTTCGCTACCACCGATAGAGGCACCTGCGTATTGCCCGGGCCGGCGACATAGAGTTGCGACAGGTCGGTCGGATCGCGTTTGAACTTGTCGTCCACTTCCAGGATCACTCGGTACTGATTGCGCGTGGTATAGATGGTAGAAATTTGCCGCTGCGAGAATGCGTTGTTGAGCGCGTTGTCGATATCCTGAATTCGCACGCCGAGTCGTGCCGCGGTCTTGCGGTCGATGCTGACCGTGGCCTGCAAGCCTCCTTGCTCTCGGTCGGTGGTTACGTCGATCACGCTCGGCAGGGTCTTCACCTGGTCGATTACACGCGGCACCCAGCTCTGCAGCAGGTCGATTTCAGCGCTCCATAGTGTGAACTGATACTGCGCATCACTCTGTCGGCCGCCCACGCGTAGATCCTGCGCCGGCACCATAAACACACGGATGCCTGGGATACCGTTGAGCTTATTGCGCAACCGACCGACCACCTGCTGCGTGGTGGCATAGTTGCGCTGCTCAAGCGGCTTCAGGCTGATAAACAGCCGGCCGCGATTGACCGAGGCGTTGAACGGCGAGGCACCAACCGAGGAGCCCAGGCCCGCCACCGCTGGATCGGCCAACACGATATCCATCGCCTTCTGTTGCAGCTGTTTCATCGCCTCGAATGAAATGTCCGTCGAAGCTTGCGTGCCGCCGAATATCAGCCCGGTATCGTCCTGCGGGAAATAGCCCTTCGGCGTCTTAATGAAGAGATCGACGGTGAGCGCAATGGTCGCGAGGAGCACAATCAGCGCCAGTCCGCGGTGCTCGAGCGTGAAGGCGAGGGTGCGGTCATAGAAACGTATCACGCGCGACAGCACGCCCTCGACCCAGCGGTCGACCCAGGTGGCATCGCGGCTCGGCGCCGCGCGCACGAAATAGGCGCAGATCATCGGTGTCACGGACAGCGACACTATGGTGGAGACGACGATCGCGAATGCTAGGGTCACTGAGAATTCGCGGAACAGCCGGCCTACGATGCCGCCCATGAACAGCAGCGGAATGAACGCGGCAATCAGCGAAACGGAAATCGACACCACCGTGAAGCCGATCTGCCTGGCGCCCCGCAAGGTGGCGCGCAGCGGATTGTTGCCGCCCTCCAGATTGCGGAACACGTTTTCAATCATCACGATAGCATCGTCGACCACGAAGCCGACACTCACCGCCAGCGCCATCAGCGATAGGTTGTCGATCGAGAAGCCGGCCGCCCACATCGCCGCGCAGGTGCCGGCCAGCGACAGGGGGACGGTAACGCCGGCAGCGGTGGTCGGCGCAATCCGCCGCAAGAACACCGCCACCACCAGCATCACCAGAACGACAGTGGCGCTGAGCGTAAGCTGCATGTCGTGCACGCTCGCGCGGATGGTTTGGGTGCGGTCGGTGAGTACCGAGATATCTAGGCCCGCCGGCACCCATTGCCGCAGTTCAGGCATCAGCGCATAGATGCGGTCGACCGTCTCAATGACGTTGGCATTGCCTTGTTTGGTAACGATCAGCAGCACCGAGGGGTCCTTATTGTACCAGCCGGCAGCGAGACTGTTGCGCACGCCGGCGCGAATCGAGGCGACGTTCGATAGCCGGACGACATTGCCGTCCACGGTCTTCACCACCACCGGGTCATATTCATCAGCGTTGCGCAGTTGATCGTTGATGCCGATGCTGACCGCGCGCTTGTCGCCATCAAAAGTGCCGATCGGCCCCTGTGCGTTAGAATTGGCGATCGCTGTGCGCACGTCTTCCATCGACAGGCCAATCGCGGCGAGCCGCAGTGGATCGACGCGCACGCGCAGTGCGGGCTGTTCGGAGCCGGCGACAGTAACGTCGGCGACCCCGTCCACTTGGCTCAACCTCTGCGCGATCACCGTGTCGGCGGCGTCGAAAATCGCGCTGCTCTGCATGGTCTTGGAGGTGAGCGCCAGGATGATGATTGGCGCCGCCGACGGATTGGCCTTGCGGAAGGTCGGAAGCGTCGGCATGTCGCTGGGCAGGTCACTGAGCGCGGCATTGAGCGCCGCCTGCACGTCGCGCGCGGCGCCATCGATGCTGCGGGAGAGATCAAACTGGATGGTGATGCGCGACAGCCCGAGCGAGGAAACTGAGGTAAGCTCAGTGACGCCGGAGATTTCACCGAGCCTTCGCTCGAGCGGTGCCGCCACTGTCGCCGCCATTACATTGGGATCGGCACCGGGCCGATTGGCTGTGACGAAGATGGTCGGGAATTCCACGCTCGGCAGGCTGGCGACCGGCAGAAAACGATAGGCCACAGCGCCTACCAGGAATAGCCCGATCGCCAGCAGCGTGGTGCCGATTGGTCGACGGATAAACGGCAGCGAGAAATTCATGGCCGGCCTCGCGCCCGCCGCGGGGCAAGCCGTGGTGACGGCTCGGGCGCGGGCGCCAGCCGTGCGCGTAGCCGCTCCATATAGAGATAGATCACCGGCGTGGTGTAGAGCGTAAGCAACTGGCTGAGCAGTAGGCCGCCAATGATCGTGATGCCGAGCGGGTTGCGCAGCTCCGAACCAGTGCCGCCTTCCAGCGCGAGTGGCAGCGCGCCGAACAGTGCGGCCAGCGTGGTCATCATGATCGGACGGAAGCGAAGGAGTGCCGCCTGCAGGATCGACTGCTCTGGTGACATGCCTTGATGGCGCTCGGCCTCGATCGCGAAGTCGATCATCAGAATCGCGTTCTTCTTCACGATGCCCATCAGCAGCACAATGCCGATCAGCGCGATGACCGACAGGTCATAGTGGAACAGGATCAGCGCTAGCAGCGCGCCAACACCGGCCGAGGGCAGCGTGGACAAAATGGTGAGCGGATGGATGAAGCTTTCATACAGAACACCAAGCACGATGTAGATGGTGATGGCGGCGGCCAGCAGCAGCCACGGCTCGCCCGTGAGCGACTTGGCGAATTCGGCGGCGTCGCCGGAATAGCTGCCGGTCACTGATGTCGGCATGCCGATGTCCTGCTGCACGTGATCGATCAGGGCGACCGCGTCGGACAGCGCGTAGCCGTCGGCAAGATCGAAACTGATGGTAACCGAGGGGAACTGTTCCTGATGCGCGATCGCCAGCGGCGCTGATGTATTCACGAAGCGCGCAAAGGACGACAACGGCACTTGGTTTGAGCCGGTCACGGTATTGGGCGTAGCCGTGGTGTTGGTACTGGTGGTCCCGGTCGCGGTGTTGCCGACGGTGGAGGTGGTGCCGGTGCTCGTGCTGGCGCCAGTGACGTAAAGCTTGCCGAGAGCGGTCGGGTCCTGCTGGTAGCGTGGCTGCGCCTCCAGGATGACGCGGTACTGGTTGGCCTGTCCGTAGATGGTGGAGATTTGCCGCTGGCCGAAGGCATCGTTGAGCGTGTCGGTAATGCTCTGCATCGATACACCGAGCCGGCCGGCCTGCTCGCGGTCGACTTCAACGTTGACGCGCGGTCCTCCTTCCTGCGCCTCGGAAGCGACCTCGCGCATGGCCGGTTTACCACGCAAGGCTCGCGTCAATTTGCCGGCCCATTCCAGCACTTCATCGGAAGCGGTGCCGACCAGCGTGTATTGGTACTGCGCACGGCTGATCCGCGTGGAAATCTGAATGTCCTGGCTAGCTTGGAAATAAACCGTCATGCCGGGCACGCCGGCGACCGCGTCCTTAAGCCGCGCGATGATCGTACCGATATGCGCGTGGCGCTGGTCGCGCGGCTTTAACGCGATGGCGAGCCGCCCAGCATTAGGGGTGGCATTGAGCGGGCTGACGCCGATAACCGAGACAACACCGGCGATGTCGGGGTCAGAGCGGATGGCGGCTTCGATCGCGCGCTGGCGGCGCTGCATTTCAATGAACGACACGTCGGTGCCGGCTTCGGTCACCGCCGTGATCATCCCGGTGTCCTGCAGCGGCAGAAACCCCTTCGGTATCATTATATAAAGCGCGATGGTGGCGGCGAGCGTCGCCAACGTGACGATCAGCGTCTCGCGCTGATGGCGCAACACCCAGACCAAGCTCTGGTGATAGAAATCGACCGTGCGCTCGATCAGGCCGTGGAAGCGGCGCATGAGCGCGCTGTCGCGCGTCGCGCTGCCTTGACGCAGCAGGCGCCCGCACATCATCGGCGTCAGCGTTAGTGAGACGATGGCCGACGCCACTACAGCGATGGTGAGCGTGAGCGCGAACTCGCGGAACATACGCCCCACCAGCCCGGTCATGAACAGTAGCGGGATGAACACCGCAATCAGCGACAGCGTTAGCGAGATCACCGTGAAGCCGATCTCGCGCGCCCCTTTGAGTGCCGCCTCAAGCGGACCTTCGCCGTCCTCCATGTGGCGCACAATGTTCTCGATCATCACGATGGCGTCGTCGACCACGAATCCGGTGCCGATGGTCAGCGCCATCAGCGACAGGTTGTCGAGCGAGAAGCCGCAGAACCACATCACGCCGAAGGTAGCAATCAGTGACAGCGGCAGTGCCACGCCGGCGATGATGGTTGCGCGGATCGTGCGTAGAAAAATCAGGACCACCAACACCACCAACACGACGCTGACCATCAGCGTGAACTGCACGTCGTTGATCGACGCGCGGATCGTGGTGGTGCGGTCGTTGACGACGGT
>Ga0207780_1000578_pt1 | contig 10045 bp, 5 predicted proteins | sample LuqExpMetageno45_FD_187803 | JGI IMG/M metagenome (GOLD analysis project Ga0207780, IMG submission 187803) | Tropical forest soil microbial communities from Luquillo Experimental Forest, Puerto Rico - Sample 45 (SPAdes) | ecosystem: Environmental > Terrestrial > Soil > Tropical forest ...
AACGGCGTCTCTCACGAAGCGGATTTCATCGTTCTCGCCGCCGGTGCTCGTAACCAGTTCCTCTCGGGCACCCGCGCTCTCGCCAAAGACGAACTCGAAATGACCCAGGGCTATTTCGTTCCCCAGACTTCCGACGAAATCATCATCAAGTTCCTCCCTGATTTCGAAGGTTACATCTGGTCCTTCCCGCGCAAAGACCATCTCTCCCTCGGCATCTGTGGCAGCATGGCTTCCCATACCTCCAACGAATTGCGCGATCATCTGCGCACCTTCGCGACCCACGAGCACATCGAAACCGAAAACGCCAAGTTCTACTCCCACGTCCTCCCTTCTCCCCAGGAGCGCACCCTCTCCGATCGCGCGGTAATCGGCAAAAACTGGGCGCTCTGCGGCGACGCCGCCGCCTGGGTGGATCCCCTCACCGGTGAAGGGCTCTTCTACGCTATGCGTTCCGGCGAAATTCTCGGACGCTCGCTCGCCGAAGGCTGCCCGGAAAAATATCCCGCGCGCGTTCGCGCTTCGTTCTCATTGGAATTGGAATTTGCGGCGCGCATCGTCCGCCGCTTCTATCGTGGATCGTTCCTCGGCACGGCGGTCACCACCCGCATGGTGCAGTTCCTCCAGCGCAACGCGGTCTTCCGCCAGCTACTCTCCGATTTGTTCTGTGGCACACAAGACTACACGACGCTCAAGCAACGCGTCCTGGGCCATCTGGGCGGCACCCTGAGCCAGTTCGTCAACAGCGTCCTTCGCTTCGACCGCCCCGCCCCTAAACCCGCCGCCGCTCCCGACGCAGCCGCCGACTGATTTGGAGTGCGGCGATTCATCGCCGCTTTTCAATCACCCCCCCTTGCAACCAAGCAATCTGTTTACGCACCACTACCAAGTTGTCATCCTGAGCGCGCCTTTTGCGCGAAGGATCTCAATGTAGGGTCCTGCTTCCAGTGCTTCCGTTAATTGTGTTTCGGGTGCCCCACGTTCGTCGTTCAGAACGTGGGTCTTGGGTTGCTCTTACGAATTTCGCGTCTCGAATTACGAGTTTCGAGTCTTTCCCCGCCACTCGCCACTACTCACTCGCCATTAGCACTTTCCTTATCCGCTCCACCGCCCAATCAATCTCCTCCCGCAAAATCACCAGCGGCGGCGCAATCCGGATTATCCTCGCGTGTGTCTCTTTGCACAGCACGCCCTCTTCCTTCAGCGCTTCGCAGTACTTCCGCGCATCCTCATTCAACTCGATCCCGATCCACAGCCCGCGCCCGCGCACTGCCCGGATCACAGGACTCTGCAGCTCCCGCAATTTCTCCAGAAAGTATTCGCCCAGTTCCGCCGACCGCTCCACCAACTCCTCATCCACCAGCACACGCAGCGCCGCCCGCGCCACCGCACACGCCAGAGGATTCCCGCCAAACGTGCTCCCATGATCCCCGGGCTGAAACACTCCCAAAACCTCTCTCGACGCCAGCACGCCTGACACCGGATAGAATCCGCCTGCCAGCGCCTTCCCAATGATCAATAGATCCGGCCGCGCGTCTTCATGCTCGTACGCGAACATCTTCCCAGTTCGCCCCAGCCCGGACTGAATCTCATCCAGCATCAACAACACATTCTTCTCGCGGCAAATGTCCGCAGCTTCCTGCAAAAATCCGTCCGGCGGAATCACCACCCCCGCCTCACCCTGAATCGGTTCGCACAAAAACGCGCACGTATTCGCTGTGATCGCGGCCCGCAGCGTCCGCGCATCTCCAAACGGAATCGTCTTGAATCCCGGCGTGAACGGCCCAAATCCCTGGCGATACTGTTCATCGCTCGAAAAACTCACCACCGTCGTCGTGCGCCCGTGGAAATTCCCCGCGCACACGATAATCTCCGCCGCACCTTCTGCAATTCCCTTCTTGGTGTAGCCCCACTTCCGCGCCGCCTTCACCGCTGTCTCCACCGCCTCCGCGCCGGAGTTCATCAGCAGCGCCATTTCAAAGCCCGTAAGCTCGTTCAATTCCTTCAACAGCAGCGGCAATTGCGCGTTGCGAAACGCCCGCGATGTCAACGTCACCCGCGTCGCCTGCTCCACCATCGCTTCTCGAATTCGTGGATGGCAATGCCCCTGGTTCACCGCCGAGTATGCCGCCAGGCAGTCCAGATAACGCTTCCCCTCGACGTCGTACACCCACGCCCCTTCTGCGCGCTCTATCACTACGTCCAACGGGCGGTAATTGTGCGCTCCGTACTCGTTTTCGAGCGCGATGAGCTCGCTTGCGCTGAGCAGTTGTTCGTCCGTCGACTGCATGGCGTCACCTGATTTCACTTCCGCACTCCCCACCGAAACCTGATTCTCTCCCAACCCCTGCTGACACCCCTTGCCCTAGCGCAACTTCCGGAATCTTCGCATCATGAAGCAAGAGCTAACCCTCACCTGGCGAAGGGTTTGGCTTGAGCGCAGCGCAGGGAAACAACTCCTCCATATTAGACAGGGAGTCTCCATTTTCGCAATGCCTCGAGTTACACCAGTTGGCGTGCAAACCGCCCCCGTCTGGATGCGGTTGTAGGGGCGCAGCACTGCTGCGCCCATGTCCGCACGATTTGGTTTTGAATGGCCGCCTTCTGCTCTTCGGCCGAAGCGAAGGCGGGAGGCGGTCGGTCCCATGTATCGCCAGCAACCGCCCACGCGTCCAACCCATGTAGCTCACCCCCTCGGCCTGCGTTTCAGCTACACTTACCCCTGCTTAGGAGTACACATGAAGCGCACTTTGTCCGTCCTGGCGATTCTCGTCCTTGGCGTTGTTTTCGCCGTCGCCTATTCGCCCCACCGGCCCCCCGCTCAGCCCGGCGACGTCTCCGCCCTCAAAGCCACCATTCACGAATGGGCCGTCCCGACGAAAGGCGCCCACCCCCACGATCCTGCTGTTGGCCCGGACGGTTCCCTTTGGTTCACCGAACAGATGACCAACAAACTCGGCCGTCTCAATCCCAAGACTGGCGAGTTCAAGGAATACCCGCTCACCGAATCAGAGAACCCCGGCCCGCACGGACTCGCTCCCGATCGCGACGGCAATATCTGGTACACCGCCAACTTCGGCGGCTACATTGGCAAGCTCGATCCCAACACCGGCAAAGTCACCGTCTACAAAATGCCTGACAAAAAAGCCGACGACCCGCACAGCCTGGTCTTTGATTCCAACGGCAATCTTTTCTTCACCGTGCAAGGCGGCAACATGGTCGGCAAACTCGACCCGCGTTCTGGAAAGGTCACGCTGAAAGAGGTGCCCACAGAAAGCGCACTGCCCTACGGCATTCAAATCACCAGCATAGGTGTTCCCGTTTTCTGCGAACTCGGTTCAAATAAAATGGCTACTATCAATCCCGAAACTCTAGCCATCAAGGAATACCTGCTGCCCGAGTCCGCGCGCCCGCGTCGTCTGGCCATCGCCGCCGATGACACGGTCTACTTCACCGATTTCAAGAGTGGCCACCTCGGCGTGCTCGATCTATCGACTGGGGCCGTGAAGCTCTATCCGTCCCCCGGCGGAGCCGACTCCAACCCCTACGGCATTGCCATCACTCCCGACAGCATGGTGTGGTACAGCGAATCCGGAGTGAAGCCCAACACCATCGTGCGCTTCGACCCCAAAACGCAAGCCTTCGCCCGCGCCGATATTCCCTCTGGCGGTGGTGTCGTGCGCAACATGGCCGCTACTTCCGACGGCCGCGTCTACATCGCCTGCAGCGGCGTAGACAAAGTCGGCATCGTCGAAGTCTCCCGATAGTCGCAGCATAGGCTTCAGCCTGTGCGGTCGTTGTGGTGGAGGGTCTTCAGGCCCGTGCTTTTCTGTAGTGGCCCCAGGAGCGTCAACCACCGAGTTGGCGCCGCTGACAGTTTTTCTTTACCGTACTCTATGAACTCGTTCCGACGCTTCCTCGTCCCATCCGCAACCGGGCCTGCCGCAATCTTCTTTATCCGCCTCGCCGTTGGCCTAATCTTCTTCACGCAAGGCGTCCTCAAGTTCACCGATCCCAACATGGGCGTAATCCGCTTTACGCGAATCGGCTTCAGTCATCCCGCCTTCACCGCGCACTTTGTAGGGGTGTTCGAGATTGTCTGTGGCGCGGCAGTTCTTCTCGGCCTCTGGACCCGACTCGTCTCCATCCCTCTGCTCATCATCATTTCCACCGCGATCATCACTACCAAACTCCCCGAACTTTCCCGGCCCGCTCAGGGATTCTGGTTTATGGTCAGCGATGCTCGCACCGACTTTGCTATGCTCTGTTCGCTGATCTTCCTGCTCGCCGCCGGTTCGGGCGTCTGGTCCATCGATGCCCACCTTCGCTCCAATCGCTGAGGAACCTATGCTGACGAAGCCGACACGCCGCGAATTCATCCAAGTCACCAGTCTTGTCGCAGGCTCGACCCTCGTTTCTCCGCCAGCGCTTTTCGGCTCGTCGAGCCAGCCGCAATCCGCCGCAGATTACACTTTGCATATCCAAGCGTCCGCGATCGAGATCGCACCGAAGCGCATCGTCTCCGCGGTCACCTACAGCGGCCAGTTCCCTGGGCCGCTCCTGCGTTTCAAAGAGGGCCAGCCCGTCACCATCGACGTCTTCAACGACACGGACACGCCCGAGCAACTCCACTGGCACGGCCAGTTCGTCCCCGTTGATATAGATGGAGCCGCCGAGGAAGGCACACCGTACATTCCTGCACACGGTATGCGCCGACTGAATTTCACTCCGACCCCGTCGGGCCTGCGTTTCTATCACACCCACAATCGCGCAGGAGCAAATCTCTCCGCTGGACAATATTCCAGCCAGGTCGGCCCCGTTTTCATCGAACCAAAATCTTCCCCCGGCGATCATGACCGCGAAATTTTTCTCACTCTCAAAGAGTTCGAGCCCGCCTTCAGTCGTGGCGGTGACATGGACATGAACTTCCTCGCGCCCGCCGCACGCGACAAATCTCTCGAATCCGTCGGCGAAGCCGCGATGAAAGCTTCTCTCGCCGAGGGCATGCCCCACGGCTTCGAAGTTGGCTACAACGCCTTCACCATCAACGGCCGCATGCTCGGCCACGGCGATCCCATCCGCGTCAAATACGGCGAACGGGTCCTCTTTCATGTCCTGAACGGCAGCGCCACCGAAATTCGCAGCCTGGCCCTTCCCGGCCACACCTTTGAAGTCATCGCCCTCGACGGCAACCCGGTTCCTAGTCGCGCGAAAGCCCCTGTGCTCTGGCTCGGCACCGGCGAACGCATTTCCGCGCTTGTCACCATGAATCATCCCGGCGTCTGGATTCTGGGCGACACTTCCGACGACGACCGCCGTCACGGCATGGGCATCGTCGTTGAATACGCAAATCAAAAGTCCAAGCCAGTGTGGACCGCCCCGCCGCCATTCAAATGGAATTACACGCGATTTGCGAAACCCGGCGCCGCTGGTGCTGCCGCATCCGACGCTCCCGACGAAGCCATCGACATGCTCTTCGCCAAACAAAACGCCGCCCACGACGGCTTCAATCTCTGGACCATCAACGGCACGTCATTCCCGATGCAAGAATCCTGTGGCACAGCCATTCCCGGCTGTGCGCCGTTAAATGGAATCACACCCGAAAACGGTTCCCAGAAATTTGCACCGGCAGGAGTTTTTCCGGTGAAACTAACGCAAGGCCGCCGCTATCGCATCCGCCTGCGCAACCAAAGCGACGACATCCATCCGATCCATCTGCATCGCCACACTTTTGAACTCACCAAAGTCGCCGGTGTCCCGACAGCAGGCATAATGAAAGATGTCTTCATGCTCGGCGGCTACCAAGAAGCCGAAATCGATTTCCTCGCCAACAATCCCGGCCTCTCCCTCTTCCACTGCCACCAGCAACTCCACATGGACTTCGGCTTCATGACCCTCTTCGACTACACGTAACGTGGGGGCACCACTGCGCGGGCCGAATTCCGTCGTGCTGCCTTGTTTTTTTTGGTGTCTCCGCTTGAAATTGGGCTACTGATGATTCGCCCTCCAAATTGCTTGTTGGAGCGCCGTCTCGTGAGCATGTCCCTTCTCTTTGGCAGCCTCGATTACGGTCTCTCCCTTGTTGTTTCGGATAGAAAGATCCGCACCATGGGCAATGAAGAGCGAGAACGCGGTCAGGTCAACTGTCGTGAAGATCGGAGTTTCGCCATTTTTATTTCCTGCATTCACGTCAGCCCCGAGCCTCAATAATTCCTCCTCCACCTCGGTTAGAAATGTTTCGTGCAGCGGCGTGTTTCCGTCTCCATCTCGTGCGTTAACATCAGCGCCTGCTTCCGCCAGCAGGCGAACGCATTTAGCGCGCGCACCGTCCGGGTCGTTGTATCGATACTCTGAGGCGGCAAACATGGCTGTTCTTCCGGGGTGGTCCCGCGCTTCCAAATTCGGTCGATACTTCAGAATCTCGCGGATGATTTCGGGATTGCCAGATTCGGCGGCCGCGATTAGCGAGCTCCCGGCACCCTTTATTGTTATGATCATCCCGCCGCTCCGCTCCGTCAGGGTCGCATCGCTGAGATTCGCATTAGGGTCCGCGCCATACACGATCAACGCTTGCACACCCTCCAGGTTCCCGGCACGAGCTGCTCCCACAAGCCCTAAGTCCTTGTCGCCCTGGTCGTGCTTGCTAGCGTTCCCATCGATGAGAACCTTTAGGGCTTCGGCATGAGCGGCGGCTACCGTGAGCCAGCCCTCATACTCGAACGGAACACCCATATAAGGCTCAGATGGCTTCGGAGGCGCGATTGGTTCCAACGGCACTCCGGCTTGTAACAACTCGCGCACAGTCGATACCTTTCCCCGCAGAGCCGCTTCCTTAAGCAATATCTGAGCCTCAAAAGTCTTGAAGTTAAAATCCTCCGCAGATAATGCTTGCACCAAGCCCTTTTCGCCCTCAATCCAACGTCGAGCCTGAGCGAACTCGTCGACTTTGTTTTCCAATTCCGTAATGACTGCAGGCATCCCGACCCAAGAGCCGACATAGTCCTCGACTTGCTTTTCCCGCCCGTCGATTGTGATGGACAATCCATAGGTCGGGTTGTCGGTGACTGCTGCTCGGTATACCTCGTTCATAGAATAGAAGTCATCCGCGACGAATTGCCTCGCGAGCTCTCGCACCTTACTCGGTTGGATGGTGTCAACGTGATGGCCCGATGCGACCACGTCGCTGTATCCCTCGTAGTCTATTCCGCCGGTACTAACCTTGACTGAATACGCCGGGCAGTTGCCGAAACAACCGGATCGCTGAAGCACAATCGTGACTTTCGAATTTGGCGAAATAGCCGGGCCGGGTAAATGTTTTCTTGGAAACCGTTCTGGTGGCACTAAATCGAGGTACTCCTCCACTTCTGCCGTCATTGGTTTTCCCGCCACTTCGAACGGAATGAACTTCCAACCTCGAACCTCAGTTTCCAATTCCCGCCAGTGTTCTAGATCTTTGTCCTCGCCACTGGCCTCCGCTTTTGCGACCTCGCCTGTAGGGGATACGGTCAGCGCCAGGCGGAGCTGATGGAAGCCAGAACTTACTCCGTTGGTGGGGATTGTGCGCCGATGAGGTTTTAGCTCGTGCTGAAGCGCCGCATCATAGTCGAAGGAAGGAATGGTTGGCGGCTGCTTATCTTGAGCAAAGGTCAAAACGGGCATCAGCAGCAAAGCAAGGAACGAATACCTGTGCATGAGCCGTATTCTATTCGCTTTTGACCCTCGGCCACCACGCTGTCGAAGTGTTGCCAACTCATTGTCGCTCTACTCGATCCGCAGCGCTTGCATCGGCGCGATACTCGCCGCACGATTTGCCGGGATCATCGCCGCCACGAACGAACACAGCGCCAGCGCGCCGCCGGCAACCAGCAAGGCCAGAGGGTCCCACCACTTGACGCCGTACAATTGCGCCGACAACAATTTTCCCGCACCCACGGCGAGCGGCAAACCAATCAGCAGGCCCACCAGCACTCGCGCAAACGCTCCATTCAGTACCAGTCTCATCACCCGTACGCGGTCCGCGCCCAGCGCCATGCGAATTCCGATCTCGTTCGTTTTCTGCGCCACCGAATACGCGGTCACGCCATACAACCCCACCGCCGCCAGCAGCAGCGCCACAATTCCGAACAATCCAGCGAGGCTCGCTACTGCCCTTTCCTGATCGAACGATAATTCCACCTGCTGCGTCATCGTTCGCACGCTATTGAAGGTCAGGTTCGGGTCCAAGTCTGCCAGCTTGCGAGTCAACAATGCCTCCAGCTGCCCTGTCGGCAAGTCCGTCACCAGCATCAACCCGCCCATAAAGTGCGAACGTAATTCAATCTTCTTCAACAATTCGTGCTGATAATTCACCGTTTGCGCCAGCGGCACATAAAACATCGGCTTCGCCGGCTTGTCTAACGCGTATCCCGCAAACTTTGCGTCGCGCACGATCCCAACGATCCGGATGGTACTGGCGTTCTCCGGCAGGTCGATTCCAAAGTGCTGCTCGAGCGGATCCTCGTCAGTCTTGAAGAACCGCTTCACGAACGCTTCGTTCACCACCGCGACCGGCGCTGTCGTCTCGTTGTCCGCAGCCGTCAAACCACGCCCGCGCAGAACTTGTACGCCAAAGTTCTGCAAGTAATCCGGGGTCACGCGATCCCATGAGGAGCCCGCATCTTCCTGTCGCTGAGGATGGCCCTCCACGATCACCAACTCACCCCAGTTATCGGTGAGCGGGTTGTACATGGCCAGCCCGGCGCCCTTCACGCCGGGGATCTGCAACATTTCCTGTTCCAACTGCCGGTACAGCGCAATCAGGCGAGGCTGCGTGTACGTCGCGGGAGGCGCATTCAGCGACACCACCACTCGCCCCGGCACGTGATACCCAAAATCCTGATGCTCCAACTTGTTCAGGCTGCGCCCCAGCATCGTCGATCCTGCCACCAGCACCACGCTCACGGTTGCCTGCACCACCAGCAACGCCTTTCGCGCAAACGACGACCGGTCGCTGTTCCCTCGCCCGCTTCCATGCAGTGCTTCCGCCGGATCCGTCCGCGTCGCCAGCCACGCCGGCACCGCCCCAAAAATGATTCCGGTTAAGAGCGCCAAAGCGAAGGCAAAACCGAGCACCGCCCACGACGGCATCACGCTAATCGGCAAATATTTCGCGTTGTGAAACGCAAGCCGTAGCAGCAATTGTTCGGCACCCATTGCCACCATGAGCCCGACGATTCCTCCACCGATCGCCAGCAAAACGCTTTCCACCAGCGCCTGCCCGACAATCTCGCCCGCTGTCGCACCCACGGCCATCCGCACCGCGGTCTGCCCGCGCCGCGCCACTCCACGGGCTAACAGCAGGTTCGCCACGTTCGAGCACGCGATTAGCAATACCAATCCGCACACCGTCAGCAGAATCTGCAAGCTCCGCCCGTACTCTTCTTTCATCACGGCGATTCCCGCGCCCGCCGGCACAACGTTCAAGAACTGCTTTGGCAGGTCTTTCATCACGCCTTCCATCCAGTTCGGCGGGTATTGCGAGTCGTACTGAATCCACTGGCGCAAAATGCCCGTCAGCCGCGCGGACATTCCCTGCGTCGTGGCGCCGGGTTTCAACCGGCCGATGACCCGCAGCCACGCCGAAATCGGCTGCCGCAGCAGGCTCCCGTCCGCGTTGATTAACGGTTCCTGCTGTAGGGGTACCCAAACGTCCGGCGGATCGCTCTCCAGCGTCTCCCCGAAAAATCCCGCTGGCCCCACGCCAATCACTGTGAACGGATGCCCTTCCACCACAAAGGTCGCGCCGAGCACCGATGGGTCGGCCGCATACATGGTCTGCCAGGCGCGATGGCTCAACACCATGACCGGCGCCGCGGACGGCTTGTCATCCTCCGGACCAATCACGCGGCCGATAAACGCCCCGACTCCCAAGGTCGAGAAATAGTGTCCGTCCACGTACTCCGAGCGGAGCGGTTTTGCCGCCAGATCGGCTCCCTCGCGCCGCACAGCCAAACGCCACCGGCCCGCCTGGAACGCCGTGGTTTCCTCAAACTCTGGCACTTCTTTTTTT